>Ga0247841_10003096_pt1 | contig 31554 bp, 18 predicted proteins | sample LaCruzMarch2015__2_FD_192410 | JGI IMG/M metagenome (GOLD analysis project Ga0247841, IMG submission 192410) | Freshwater microbial communities from meromictic Lake La Cruz, Castile-La Mancha, Spain - LaCruzMarch2015_18m | ecosystem: Environmental > Aquatic > Freshwater > Lake | place: Spain...
TAGGGATCGAGGCTGAAACTTGGGGGGAGTTGGCCCGGAGGCCGGAGCGGAGGAGGGGCGGGTGGTGACTGGATGGAGAGTTGCGAGTGAGCTTGTGGGATTGACCCGTTTTGGTGTTTTCGGAACAGTCGGGGCGTTTTCCGTTCCCTCGATTACTTTGAGTAAGATTCTCCTTCTGCTGGTCCTCTTGGGGCTGGGGTATTTTGGCTATGACTATTACCAGCGGATGACGCCGCCGGCACCTCTGCCGGTCGAGCCGTCACCAGTTCCGACCCCCGTGCCGACTCCGACCCCCGAGCCGCCGCCGGAGCCGCAAGCCCGTTTCGCCCCCGAGGGGACTCTTTATGTGGTCAAACGCTTCAGCGAGCCGCACCAGGACGGCGTGCGGGGGTTCTCGCCGGGTGTGGAGGTGCGCATGCTGCGGCAGGAGGCTGGCTATTTTGTGGTGACCGATGGCGTGGTTGAGGCGAGGCGACCGCGCAGCTGGTTTACCCGCGACATCAAGCTGGCCGAGGAGCTTCGCGCCCAAAAAGCGCTGACCGACCAGCAGATTGCCGAGCGCCAAGCGCGCGAGAAAAAAGCCTACGAGACCAACGTGGGTCAACGGGCCGCCCAGTGGGAAGCGGCACTCTCGTCGGTGGAGGCCAACCGCCGTGCCGCGGGGGATTCCGCCGAACAGGCGGCAGTGAGCCGTCCGGGCCTCACCCCGTTGCGTCTCGGAGCATGGAATCTCGAATTTTTAGGCAGCCGCAAGGATCCGCCGCGCACCGATGAGGACATGCAGGCCATTGCCGACTACATCCGTGATCTTGGCGTGCAAGTGCTGGCCGTGAGCGAGATCAACGGCGAGAAGCCCCTCAAAGACCTAACCCAAATCCTCGGTCCGGATTGGAAATTCGTCCTCGGCACGAGTGGTCGACTCGGCCAAGAGGGGCAAGTCGCCCCCGGGATTCTCTGGGACGACTCGCGCGTTGAAATGCTCGGTGCAGGGGAATTATCCGAGTTGGCCACGCGGGTGTCCTCCGGGCTGCTCTTCCACCGCCAACCGGTGGCCGGGGCCTTCCGCGACCGGTCGGGCGGCCCGGACTTCCGGGTTGTTTCCGTGCATTTCAAAGCGGGGCGGACACCGGAGGATTTTGAGCGCCGCGAGGCCGAGGCCAAGGCGTTGAGTGGTTATCTGCAAAAGCTCGTCGCCGACTCCGGCGAAGACAACGACATCGTGGTCATGGGTGACTTCAATCACGACCCATCAGCCGCCGAGGCAGGTGCCTGGAAAGAGAAGGCCTTCGCCAAATTCCTCACCGGTCGCGGCCGCAGCATCATCCATTTCGACCGCCAGATCGACCACGCCGTCCCGCTCGGGACGTTCGAGGAGGTGAAGGAGGCCAGCTTCACGATCCACAACCAAGACGGCTTGCGTGATCCCAAGAAGTGGCGCAACACCTACTCCGACCACTTTCCCGTTACCGTCGATTTGGAAGCAGTTCCGGATGACGACCCTGCCGCCCGGCTAGGCGTCCTCGGCCAACGCCTGCGCTAGAGCGGTTTCAAAAAACATGTAGCCACGGATTAGGGAGGATAAGGGAGGATGAGCCGAAGAAAGTTGTTCCGGCTGACACCGTCGCAACTTCGTATGCTTCGCAGGGAAATCAACGAACGGACAGAGGGGGGGGCTTCAGTAGACTGGCACCCGGATCACCGACAGGAAGTTTTTTCCGCCGGTGTGCCGGCGCAAAATAATCCTCCTCCATCTTCTTCTATCCGTGGCTACGACTTTTCCGGAACCGTTCTAGGCCAAGAACCGTAAGAACGGGTGGGGAGATACGAAAACGGGCGGGGTGATGACACCCCGCCCGTTCTGGAATCGGCCGGTCAGCGCTGGGGCTCGGCGGGCAAGGTGGTCTGCAGGCGCAGGAACTTCTTGCTGTCTTCGCCGCGCGGCGTGCTGAAGGTTTGCACCTGGCAGCCTTCCGGAGCGGCATCCAACTGCGGGGTCATAGTCACGTTGTTCGTGGTCCATGGTCCGACGGCCAGATCGATCAAGGACTGGCCGTTGACGGTCAGCGTCGGATCGTTGGTCCGGACCACCGCGGTGATGGAGAGCGTGTTGGAGGTCACGGTGGTGACCGAAGGCACGCCGTTAGTTGCTGTCGGGCTGCTCGCTCCACCAATGGCGTATTGCAGCTGCAAGGCTGGGGTGAGGCTTTCTCCGCCGCTCCAGTTGGTGAAGGTCTCGCCTGAAGCAGTGACCGTGCCGCTGGCGGCGATGTTGACGGATTGGCTGCCGGTGCTGGTCAGACTGACATTGCCGGACGGCGAGCCTGCGGCGGCCGAGGCAGCGAGGCGCACGAAGAGGTTATTCGTGCCGGTGACCGCACCCAATACAGGGATGAGGTTCGCCGTGCTGCCGTAGGTGATGCCGTCGGCAGAGACCTCGAAGCCGGTCGGCGCGGTGGCGACGATGTTGGCGGTGAGGCCTTGGCCGTTGATCGTCACGCTTTGGGCGGCCGAGGCGGTGCCCTGCGTAGTGCTAAAGGCATCAGGTGCGGCGCCGATGAGGTAAAAGAGCTGGTTGCTGAAGAAGACAGTCGGCAGGCTCATCGCCACAGCATCCGCGCTCAAGGTCACCGTTCGGTTTACAAACTGGTCGGCCAGATTGATCTGCTCGAAGCCCGTGTTGTTCGGGATGTTGTAGAAGTTGATCCCGGGGCTCCAGAACTTGTAGTTGAAGGTTGTGCCGCCGTTGCCGCCCACTTGAAAGGTTCCGGAATAGATCAACGTACTTCCTTCGCGGGTTAGTTGCGGGCCGGTGTCGAAACCGGTGATTCCACGGACCTGCACGATCCCGCCAAGAGCAGGATCTGTTTCCTCCGGATTGAAGAGTCCGAGCGCGACTTGCACGCTCATATCCACGGAGAAGGTGATGTTGCGGAATTGGGTGGCGGTGACCCCAAACACCGCGGGGGGAAGCACCTGCGGCGTAACAACAGGCCCCAGTGTGAACACGCGATCTGCGCCGGGTTCGTAGCCGCTGTTCGGGGCCGCCGGCGTGGAGTTGAAGTATTTGTAGGTCACTGTAGAGCCCTCGTTTCCTCCAATCAGTAAGGTTCCCGAGTAAGTGGCTGTCTCGCCCTCGCGGGTCAGGTTGTATTCGGCCCCGGTGCTCCAGTCATTGAAGCTGCCGGTGACGCGGACATTGCCAGTCTCCGGATTGAAGCGTAGCGCGGCGACCTCCAGGCTCATGTCGACGGTGAAGGTGACGGGGCGCGAGTTGTCTGGAATGCCGTAGATGGCGACCGGCAGGACTTGGGCCGGAGTGAAGGCGCCGCCGGGATTGAGTTCGACCGTGGCGCTGCGGTTGGCGCCGCCAAACTCGAAACCCGAATCGGTGCCGGTACCCGCCGTGGTGTAGAATTTGTATTCGATGGTGGAATCACCTTCGCCGCTACCGACTCCGATCGTGAAGGTTCCCTCGTAGATCCCGTCGCTCAAGGTGTCGACCAGGGGCGGGTTGGTCAGCGGGTCGACGGAAAAACCATTGAAGTTTCCGGCGACGAGAACGGATTGGGTCAGCGGGTCAAACTCACCCGCGATGATCGGCACGTTCATGTCGACACGGAAGGTGACATCGCGGTAGCCCTCGATGTTGTCGAAGAAAGCAGTGGGCAAGGTGGTGGTCGCGGCCGGCATGGCAAAAGTGCGGGTCAGATCCTCCGGAAAATCCGCACTCGCCCCGACAATGCTGAAACGGTAACCGACCGCACTTTCGAGCGGGGCGGTGACAAAAACGGTCGCCCCGTAAACGCCGGGTTGCCCGGGTACTTCGTCCAAGTCTGTGCGCGCAAAGGCGCTGCTACTTACCGGGAGCAACTCCACCAGATCGACAAGCGGGTCGAAATTGCCCGCTTGGATCTGCGCGTTCATGTCCACGCGGAAGGTGATGCTGGCACTGACGCCTGCAGCCTGCGGATAGCGCGAGATGCCTGTCGTGAGGCTGGAGGTGTAGGGCCCGCCCCAACCGGTAATGGCCACATTTGGGTTGGAGAGGGCGTCGACGGAGCTGTCGCCACCGCCGCCGCCCGACGAGTAAGCGTCAAAGTAGAGGACGTCGCCCCCGACGTAGTCCAAGCTGGCTTTGGTTACGGTGTAGGCAATGGTGCTCTGCGCTCCAGGAGTCACGACCATGGATCCCGGGAAATTGCTGCTGTATGTAGCCCCAGAGTTAGACCAACTGGTGCCTCCGTAGGTGAAGAGTTCAGCACCAGTGCCGCCGTCGACCCATGACCCGATCCATCGGCTCATGCCACCAGCGGGAGAATTCATGTTGATCGGGCGCCCCCAGCCGTTGCCGGTCGTGGTCCCGGTCAGTTTGCTATTGGCGATTCCGACCATGAATTTCCCCCAATCGGTGGAGGAAACATTTCCGTTCACCGTAAGCGTGAAGACCAAATCGGTTGCGGTCTCAGAGACTTCCATGCTGACGATGTCGAGCGTTCCGCCACCGTTTGAGATGGTGCCGTCAATGTCACCCGTTGCATCGATGTAAGATGCGGTTTGCGCGAAGAGTTGGCCAACTGCCAGAACGCAGGTGAAGGTGAACGCGGCGAAGAGCCGCACGAGGAGGGAGCGTGTGTTCATATGGGGGTTAAGCTTATTTGTATGTGTCAAAACCATAACCTTGGGCCCGGGGTTGTCCAGTAATTTGTTGATAGAAGATGGTGCCCTGCTTCGATTGGCGCCCCTTCGCTATGAGGGGTTGGGCCACATTCAGCACAGAGCAAGGGACGGGAGGGCCTCTGCGGGCAGAAATGGCGGTGCTGTACTGTACGAAAAGTTGTCTTAGTCGGCGGTGGCGCGAAAAAGGGGTTGACTTCCGACGGAGGTGTTTACAATGTGATTACATGAGCTGCTCGTGCCCCCTCGCGAAGTTTTGGCTAAAGCCCGTCTCGCCAAGCCTCGGCTCAGTTTTGAGCGTTCAGTATTTAGCTCGGAACTGTTCCGCGTCCTCTAAGCGCCCCCGGCCGCTCGCTAGCCCTGCGGTTGCCGGTCCCTGCTCCACGCGGCGCTGGCGTGCCGCTTTCACCCTCATTGAGCTGCTCGTGGTGGTGGCCATCATTGCCATTCTCGCCGGTTTGACTCTCTCCACCCTCGGTTACGTTAACCGCAAGGGCGCTGAGTCGCGGGCCCGGTCGGAAGTCGCCGCGCTGTCTGCGGCGATCGATAGCTTCTACATCGACTACTCGGCTTACCCCGCCTCGAACAACCTTTACCGCGAGTTGACCGGGCAGACGAATGCCAATGCGCTGAACACAAGCGGCAAAGTTTATTTCGAACCAACTCCGAGTATAACGGGCTCAAATGGCAACACGCCCATATTTCAGGACCCTTGGGGCGCCGCTTACAATTACACCACAAACCCGGTCAACAACGTGGGTTTCTATGATCTTTGGACCAGCAACAATGTTCCAAAAGATCCGGCCCAGTGGATTAGAAACTAGCCATGATGCGAGCGAAGCACGGAGCACGGGGCATGGAGCACGGAGCCCGACTCGTGATGCACGGCACGCGCCGGTCGCCGCACGGTGCGCGCCATTTTTTCCCGGTCAAGGGCCAGGCTTTCACCCTCATCGAGTTGCTTGTCGTTGTTGCCCTCATTGCCGTGCTTACGGGCCTCACTCTGCCTTCTCTGCAGGGTCTTTTCGGGGTGGCGGGGCGGCGCGGCGGCTCTAGCCTGCTCGGAGGGGCCTTGGAGCAGGCCCGCCTGGCCGCCATCCAAAACGGGACCGATGCCTACCTTGCCTTCCCCGGAGGGAGCTTTGCCTCGAGCGACCTCAGCGCTTCGTCGATGATTGTTTTTCGCGGACCGCGCGACGGGGAGACTGCCAACTTCGTCCCGCTCTCGCGCTGGATTCGCTTGCCCAACGGGGTCTTTATCCATCCGGAGGACATTGCGAGGGAAGCGACTGCCTCGCCGCAGATTTCCGGGCTCATCCCGAAGCTCAATGGCAGCAACGTGACCTCGGTCAAGGCGATCACGTTCGACCGCTTCGGACGGCTCAAAGAGGGTGACCAGAACGACCTGCGCGAACTCCGCGTGGGAGAGGGGATTTTTTCCGCTGGTAGTGTCACTTTCAAGCCAGCGACGAACGATTACTATAATCTCACCATTTACCCGATGACCGGGCGGGTTAAAATTACCGATGCGGTGACCAATCAATAGCCATGACCCGACCGATCATCACGAATAAGCACACCTCGGGCGGCGGTTCCGGTCTGGAATCCAGCCCGACGGGTCACCCGGCTCGGAACTTTTGTCATGGTCATGGGGAGGCCTTCAGTCTTGTCGAGGTGGTCATCGCCATTGGTTTGTTTGCCTTTGTCATCGTCGGCATCCTGGGCCTGTTTCCCGCGGCGCTGCGCATTCGAAGCGAGAGCAGCTTGGAAACGAGGTCTTATTTGATCGCCCAGCAGCTTTTCTCTCAGGTGGCGGCATCGCCTAGTATTAGCAAGGTCACCATCCGGGACGGCCCTGAATTTCTACCCACGACCTCTCGTCCTACGAATTTGCCAATCGTCATGGGCTATATACCCAACAGCAGTATGCCTTATTACATTTATGCGCGTAATCCCAACAGCTCGTGGACCAATGCGGGCGGCGCGGACAGTCAAGTTCTCGAGCAAGGGGGGAGTGGGCCGTATGCAAAGCCGATCGACATGATGGCGCGACTTTCCGCCACGAACGTCCCTGGTTGGCCCAACCTTTACCAAATCACGGTCGAGGTGCGCGCCCCTGCGGCACTTCCACTGACCAACACCAAACCGGTGACCTTTGTCACCTACCAAGCATTTTGAAAGCAATGAAGCGCCGCCCTCCCCGTTCGGCCGGATCCCTCTCCGGGTTCACTTTGGTCGAGTTGCTCGTCTCCTCCGCCATTTTGGGAATCATGATGGCCGTCCTGCTCAGCAGCATGTCTTCGGGGCTTTCGCTTTGGCGGGTGACCGAGGGGAAGATTGCGGCCGACCGCGAGGGGCGCTCCGGCCACCTTCTGCTCGCCCAGGATCTGGCCAATGCTTTTGTTCCGACCAACACCAGCGGCCCGAAGAGCAGTCTCTGGCCGCAAATCAGAACGAATGGCTCCAACTTGGCCTTTCTCGTCACGCGTCCGGCCGACTATCAAAATCAAAATGCTTCGGGCGGCGACGTCGGCGACATTTGCTACGTGGAGTATTCGGTGCAAAGCAATGGCCTGTACCGGCGGTTCGTCGGGAGCAAGGATACTTATCAGAGCCTGAAAAATAATCAGTTGCCCATATCTAGTTCCGCGCCCTTCCAGTTGCTGGCCGACAACGTTGTGCCCAACACCAATGTGACCAAATCCCTTATGGCTAAATCCGACGAGAACGGGGTTGTCGGTCCTCTCATTATCCGGACTAATTTTATCGGAGTAACCTTTACGTATCTGACTAATAACGGAACAGTCACACTTCAATACGAAACTACGGCCCCGGGCAAGCGCCCCGACGCCATTGAAGTGAACCTCGCCACCACCGATTTGGACGGAGTCAAGAATCTCGATTTGATGAAAAACCCCAATTTCAAATTGAGGAACTCCGGATTTTTTACCTTCCGGGTCAATTTGCCCAAATGAAGAACTCGCGCCCCAAATCAAAAGAGCACGGCGTGGCCATGGTCAGCACGTTGATCATCCTTTCGGTCTTGGCCATTGTCGCCGTCGCTTTGATGCAGAGCGTGACCACCGACCGCACCTCGGCCCGCAGCGGGGCCGATTATTACAAGGCCCAGTTGGCCGCTGATGCCGGGGCTGCGGTCGGCCGTGCCATGCTCGCCGATCTCATCCGTCGTTACCCCGACTCCGTTACCGGATGGCAGAACGTCGGCGGCGTGCTCGTTTACGGGACCGACAACGAGGCGACCGTACTCTATGCCCGCGCGCAGTCGGGCAACCCCAGACTCGGCGCCAGCCCGGCAGCTTTCGGTCCGGATGTTACTCTCTTGGCCCAGCCGCTGGTTTCGCGCATCGGTTCGAATGCCAGTAGTGTTGCCACCAATTTGCTGCCGCTGGCCGATGTGGTCTCCAGCGTTCCTTTCGTGGTCGGCACGTCGGTCAATATCAACGCGACCAACGCCTCGCGGACCGACCCTTTTGTCGGTAGCCGTTCCTCGACTAATCCGGGCGGCGCTTTGGTCGCGCCGGTCACCGCAGCGCAGTGGATTTACTTGACCAACGCGAGCGGCCAGACCAATGCGCGCTTCGCCTTCTGGATGGAAGACGAGAGCTTCAAGGTCAATGTGAACATCGCCACCGACGGTCCGCGCGGTACGACCAGCCTCGGCGCCAATGCAGGCGAAGCGCGGGTCGACGGCGCCTGGGGGGTCTCGAGCAATTCAGCGATTACCAATGCGAATTTTGCCGACTTGGCGGCGCTGCGCGGAAACAACCCGTATCCATCCAACGGCAATATCCCGTCGCCGCTCACCGCCATGTTGGCTGCGGGCATCAACGATACGAGTGCGGCAGCAGAGGTAAAATTCCTCACCACGACGCATTCAGCCGGCCTCGATCTTTCCCGCGGCGGGTTTCCGCGCTTCAACCTCAACTCCGTGACCAATGGCGACAAGCGCACCGGACTCAACCGGATCATCGCAGCGATCACCAACACCAACGCCTCCCCGCTGTTCGGGCAGCGCTTTTACCGGTTGGCCAACACTCCCGCCGGCATCAACAGCACGAGCGCGGTTTCCACGAATCACGCCGCTATCTACCTCAACAAAATTGCGGCGAATATTTACGACCATCTAGATGCGGACGACCAGCCGACCGTGATCAGTAACAACTCCTCGTTCAGCCTTGTCACCGGGAAGCCCACCAACGGCATCGGGCCTTTGGGGGGGGAGGGAGTGGATGGCACGAACTCCATCGCGGCCATGGGCGTGGAAAACGTACCACGTTTGCAGGAATACGCGATCCATCTGCGGGTGCGAAGTATGAAATGGGATTCTACAAACGGCGACAGCTTTGGTTTCGTTTTCAATACGAATGCTGGTGCCACCAACCCCACCATCGCAACTTATGAGGTTATCCTGGACCACTACTTCGAGTTCTGGAACCCCGGCACGCGCGACTTCACCGCCAGCTCCGACACTTTCCTGAAAATCTTCGACCAGCCGGCTTGGGGAGCCGGGGTCGCAGGCGGTTTGGTCACGGGTAACGCAGGTCGGGGGTCAGGCAACTTCACCACTGAAAACCGTTCCTCGTCGGAGATTCCGTTGATCGATTCTCTTACCGGCGGGCCAGTGGTCTTTCCAGCGGGCGAGGTGACGGTGCTGACCACGGCTCCCATTACGTTTACCGCTAATGAAGCCAACGTCGGACCGAATCCCGCTGACTTCCTCGTGTTTCCGGAGACCTCATTGGTGTCCCTGCGCAGTGTTCCGGCCTCAGACCGATTTTTTAGCGGAACGACAACTTCAATCCGGACTGCTAAATACATTTACAACTCCGCCGCCGCTGCCATCGGAGGAGGCCCAGACTTCGGTTACGACCGCCTCTTCGAAGTGGCAATGCAATACGGAAGACCCGGAGGAACTGGCGCCACGGACTATGCGAGTGGTGTGCTCATCGGCAACAATCAGGGCATCATTGAAAGCCATGTCGGCCTGCCTATCGGTAACACCAACGGAACCTCCAAGCTCTCGGCCATCGTGGAAAGCTCTTGGAACCGGAACGACTTGTCACACGTTCCCGGCAATCCATTCCACGGCTACCTAGACAACGTCCGGGGCGGGGGGCTCAAGGGCAATGCCAACGATTTCAAGTCCACGGCGAAGACCAAACCCAACACGGTCGAGGGCGACCCGCGCTCGCTCTTGGAGCAACTGGAGTTCAATATATACTCGTCGTCTGGTGACAACCAGACCCGCTTTTGGAACACCATGGGCCCGGGGAGTGGGCCGTCGTCCACCTTTGCCGACAGCACCTTTGGCCGGCCGAACGCCAATTATGTCCTCGCCACCAACTGGACTGACACTTCAAGCATCAATCCGGGGGCATCCAACGCACCTCTTTTTGTGAGGAACGGGGCAATGCAGACTATTGGCGAGTTGGGACACATCACGGATCCGGCGCGCCCCTACATCACCACCGGCTCCGTGCCGACCCTGGCCCGGGGCGGTGGACGCACCCTGCGGGTGGGGCAGTCGGAGCTGACCAACTTCGTCGGCACGAACATCGGTTGGTATGATGGCAACCAGACCAATGCCAGCCGTACATGGACTTCGTGGCGTTTGGCCGATATTTTCACCACGCAGGTGCGTGTTCCGAACACCAACGTGTCACTGCCCGGTCTCCTCAACCCCAACGGTCTCCTGCGCGATGGTGGGGCGGCAATACGCGCGGCGCTGTACGGCTTGACCTATTCTCCAACCCCCGAAGGCGCGCCGGGTCTTGCCGGGCGGGACCTCAACTCGTCTCGTCTCAACGGGGTTGTCAATAGCTTCAAATCCAGGCTGACCAACGCATCCGCGGCCGGTCTGCCTAACGGTGCCTTGGTCCCTTTCTGGGAGCGTGGCGAAATTTCCGAATTGCCGATTTTCAACACTGGCAATAACCCCACCCAGATGAGCAACGTGTTCGACCGCGGACGCGAGGAACTGGTGCGCCGTTCCATCGAAATGATCACCCCACGCGGCAGCGTCTTTACGGTCTACGCCATCGGGCAGGCCTTGCAGATTGCGGGAAACAAGACCAACGTGCTGGGTGCTGTCCGGCTCAAGCAGAGCTTTGAGTTGACGCCGCAGTTCCCCACCAGCGATTCGTTTATTGACAATTTCGATCTATCACCGACTCGCATCAGCCGCCGCTTCGCGGCCCCGACCAGCTACACAGCGCGCGTCCTTTCTTCCTCTTATGACTAAGCTTGCTTCTAAATACTCGCTCACCCTCCCGCTCGTAATTCGGCCGCTCCAGCGGAGTGATTCGGCCGGAATCGCCTCATCTCCAGGCCCGGTGCAGCAAGTGACCGCTTCTCTTGGTTTATCCAAGGATGATCGCCCGGCGGCAGGTTCTCCATCTGGTCGGACTTGGGGACGGAATTTTCGCCGATCCTTGTCTCTTTTTTGCTGTCTCGCCGCTTTGGCCCCGATGGATGTGGTCATGGCCCAGGCCGAAGCAGCGCAGCGCACCAGTGAAGAAGGCGCTGCTGTCCGGCCAAGTGAAAAGAAGGAATCGCCCCCGGCTATGATCCGCGGTTTTGTCATTCCGCTGGAAGGCAGTAATGTCTCGCTGCAACTCGGGATCAAGCCGCAACAGCCTTCGCAAGCGGATGCTCCGCCGCAGGTTGTCGCCGCGACCGATGGTCCGGCGATTTTTGGAAGCAACTACGCACCGATCAAATCGGGTGGGGTGGTCATCGAGTTGCGCTCCGGCGACAAGGTACTCGCCGGTGGCTCCGTGGCCCTGCAGCCCGCGCGGGCCTACACTTTCGTCGCCTGGCAGGCCACCTCTGCCGGTTGGCAGATCAAGGCTTTCCCCGATGATCCGACGACTCCCAATGCGGCAGACCGGGCCGTTCGGGTGCTCAACTTTCCGGCCGGTCGGGAAACGCTTTTGACCATCGATCAGAGGGCCGAGACCAAGATACTCGGCAACGCAGTCCAAGAGTTCCGTGCTCCTCCCAAAGTGATCGTGGCCAAGGTAAAGGTTTTGGCCTCAGACGGTGGCCCGCCGGCCTTGAGCTCCTTGGAGATGGACTATAGCGCGTTGAAGAGCGGCTATATTGTGGTTGTCCCGGACAACCTGGGTCGGATGCGGCCTCGATTCATTGGCGGTGGATACGAGGAGATTGAGGAATTGGCGCCTTCGCCGGCCAAGGCCTCGGCCCCTGTGGCTCCTGTGAGCGCGGAGGATGTGAGAAAGCAACGCATTGGCACGGCTCAGATGGAATTGGACAGTCAGCAGACCATCTTGAACATGATCGCTGCCCGCGAGGCCAGAATGGGCGCCAAGGCCAGCGCCACCCTCCTCGAAAACAAGCGCGAAGCGGAGAAGAAACTCGCCGAGCTGAAAAAAGAAGTCGAGGCGGCCCGTTCCGCCGCACCGCCGCCTGCAGCACCCTGAGGCAACCACGACGGGATTTGGACACCGCCGCGAGTGGTGAAAACCCCGCGTGGGGCGTCTGCTTCGGGATACATATGGGATACATATTGGAGAGTTGATCCTGCGCCTTACAGGACCACGGCAAGGCAACTCGCGATTCCGACTCAGGCTAAGCGGCGGCTTGGCCACTTGGGAAAAGGTGTCGGGTCTTTGGCGACTCGACGATGCGTCTCTTTTGGTCCAGCCGGTGAAGGAGGCGGCGTTCTTCCGCGCTACGCTTGATCCGGAGTAGTTGACTTTGTTGGTCATGAATAAACACTCCGCGGAAAAATGCCTCCTTGGCCCAAGGTGACGTAAGTGTGACAAAACTTTGTTGGCTTTATCCCGTAAGAGGGCCACCTTGATGGCATTGGCCTTGCTCCGTAATCCACCATGAAAAGAAATCTCCCAGCCCTCAACTTCTCCCGCCTCCTTGCGCCGCTCTGCGCGCTCGGTCTTACCGCTCTTCTTGCTGCGCCGGCTATGTCACAAACCGCGCCCGCAGCCCAAACTTTGCCTTACACGCAGAATTTCGGAACGGCAACATTTACCACTCTTCCGCTCGGCGTGGCTGCTTGGAACGGAGTCAGCGGCGCCACTGTCAATTCTCAAGCTCTGGCCGAGGCCTCAGCACCCACAGGAAATGCCACACTGATTGCTGCCACCGCGGCGCAGTCTAGTGGTGGCGCTTACGGCTATGCCGTCGACGGAAACGCTCAGCTTTACATCCAGACCTCGTCCAACGCCACGAACGGCGCTAACCAACCCGTGGTTGCTGTCAACACTACCGGCCAGCAAAACGTTGTGCTTTCCTATGATATAAGCGTCATCAGTGCTCAGCCTCGAACCATCGGCATTGTCGCGCAGTATCGCGCTGGAACATCAGGCGCGTGGACCACACTAACGGCCTCCTCGGGATTGAACCCATTTTCACAGGCAGGAGGAACCACAGGACTCAAGACCACTGTCTCCGTGACTTTGCCACCTGCGGCTAACAACCAGCCGGTGGTGCAAATCCGCTGGGCGATTTGGCGCGGCACAGAGGGCGGGATTTCCTCCGGCATCGGTTTGGACAACATTTCCGTCAGCGTCTCGGGGGCAACCGCAATTTCGCCAAGTGGTTCCTTCGCTCCATTCAACACGTTCGCCGGGACGGCTTCCGCCTCACAGAGTATCGGCGTCATCGGCTCAAACTTGACGTCGAGCATCACGGCCACCGGGCCGTCCGGCTTCCAGGTCTCCAGCGATGGCGTTTCTTTCGGCCCTACCGCCACCTTGCCCTCCGATGGTGGCACTTTGTATGCCCGCGTTGCCGCGTCTGCCCCGGCGGGAGAAATCTCTTCTTCCATCACGCTGACCAGCACGGGTGCTACCGACATGGCGGTGCCTGTCAACGGTGCAGTCAGACCCGCAACTATCGCCCTCCCCTATGGCCCGGATACTTTCGAGAGCACGGCGTTTCCCTGGTATACCTACACAGTCGCGGGCACCCGCAGTTGGGTGCGGGCTTCCGCAGGCGGTAACTCCTTCATGGAAATCAACGGCTATAACGTTGCACCCGGCGCGGTGGCGGCCAACGCCTGGCTGGTGCTCGGGCCTTTTGATTTTCCGGCCCAAGCCTCGAACATTGTGGCGACCTTCAATCTGCAGCGGGCCTTCAATGCTGCGGGCGACGACAGCGAATTCACCTTCAAATATTCTCCAGACTATGCTGGTGAAGGCGATCCGAGTTCCGCCACCTGGACTGATATACCGTTCACCAAGCCGGTTGCTGTGCCATCCTCTTCCACGGTCTTCACGCCCAGCGGCGCCGTTTCACTGCCCCCGACGCTCTCCGGCCAGTCCGGTGTTTATGTCGCCTTCCAACTGGCAGCGACCAGTGCAACCGCCACCTCGCGGTGGCGCATGGACGACTTCGAGCTCTTCACCTCGAGTCTGCCCGTCGTTTCCGTGTTGGTGAATCCCAGCACGATCGATGAAGGCTCCACGGCGACAGGAACCGTCTCTATCCCGGAAGCGGTTGGGAGCGATGTCATCGTCACGGTGACCAGCGCAGATCCCACGCTCGTGCTGGTCGACAATGGCTACGGGGACGCTCCGGCTGGATCGTGCGAGGTGCCCATCTTCGCCGGGGAAACTTCAGCGCTTTTCACCGTGACAACCACGCGCGACTTCACGCCCAGCACCGACGTTCCGGTGCAAATCACCGCCGATGGCGGAGCTGCCTACACCTTCGGCCAGACCATCGTCACGGTCCGCAACATCGATCTCCCCGCGGCAAGCCTGACCTCGGGCGGCTACACGCAGGATTTCGCGGGCTTCGTCAGTGCGGCAACTCTGCCCCTCGGCTGGGTCCTGCAGGGCTCTGTCGTTGATTACTTGGGCGACTGGGGAACAGGAACTTCCGCCGGCAGTCGCGGCAATGCCAATGTCTTCGGCTACCAGCACACCAGTAGCTCTGGTGTCGCTCGACAAATACTCACCCTGCGGAATGACACGGGCGGCAGTATCGACGCGTTGACCATCAGCTACCTCGGCCGGGTGGCGAGGGTCGCAGAGCAGCGCCCGCCGAGCTACGCGGTGACTATCGATGGTCAATCGGTGCCCGCGTTGGCCTACAGCACGGCTGCGGGTGCCGATATCCAGACCACGGCTTCCATCACGGGACTCTCCGTGGCAGCGGGCCAGACGATCACCATTGCCTGGACCTCCGAGCGTGGGGGCACAAGCGGCAGTTCCCGCCAAATCGGCATCGGCAATCTGAGCGTCCAACTCGGTGCAACTCTCCTGCCGCCGTCCGTGTCTTCCCTGACTGTTCCGGCCGGAACCATAACCCGCACGTCGGCCGAGGTATCTGCTGAGGTGACCAGCAACGGCGGAGGGACGATCTCCTCGCAGGGATTCGTTTATGCCGCAAGCAGCGTCAATCCCAATCCGCAGCTCGGCGGCACGGGGGTCACGACTGTTCCCGGTTCCACCACTGGCGTTGGTTTGATGTCCGGGTCCTTGTCCGGCCTGACGCCCGGAACTTCCTACTCCATCGCGGCCTATGCCACAAATGCCCAAGGCACGACGTACACGCCCGTGGCGACTTTCACCACTATTTCGCCGGCTATCTCGTTCCTCGGCAGCTACGCCGAGCCCTTCAACGCCTTTGAGGGATCCCTTCCCGCCGGATGGTCGGCCATTTCCTCGGGCGGAGTGGTGAGCTATGGAGGCGCCTGGGGAACGGGCAGCTCGGCGGGATTCCGTGGCGGAGTGAGCGACCCGGGTGTTCTGGGTTACCAGCACACCGCGGCGTCGGGCACCCTCACCGTGACCGCCAGCTTCATCAACGACACCGGTGCACCGATCACCACGCTCTACGTGAATTATCTCGGCCGGGTGGCACGCGTCGATCAAACCAATGATCCGGCCTGGGCCGTTTCGCTGGATGGCAACGTTATTGCCGAGTTGGCCTACAGCACGGCCAACACATCGGGCGAGGGTGGTGCCCCCGGCGACGAACTGATCAGTGCAGCCATCTCCGGACTCAGCATTCCCGCTGGCGCGGAATTCCAAATCACTTGGGCCTGCGACCGTGGATCGCTCGGAGGTGGCTCCCGCCAAATCGGCTTGGCCAGCCTCCAAGTCAGCACCTCGCAAATCTCGGACCCCGCCATTAACACCAGCGGCTCCCTGACCTCGTTCAGTGCCACGGAAGGAACACCGTCTGCAGCCCAGTCCATCAGCGCCTCGGGCACCAACTTGACCGGCGGCATCACGGTGACTGCCCCGGCGAACTATGAAGTGTCGCTGAACAACAGCACCTTCTTCTCCTTTGTCACCCTCACACCGACTGGCGGCACGGTGGCCTCTACACCGGTCTACGTGCGGATCGCGGCAACCGCACCGGTCGGAAATCCGGCGGGTCAAGTCTCCCTAGCGAGCCCCGGTGCGACCACGCAGAACATCGCGGTGACTGGCACCGTGAGCGGTGGAGGCAGTGCCTATTACACTTGGGTCTCGGGCTTCGGCCTCGACCCGGCGACAACCGGCGCTCCGACCGCCGACCCCGACGGTGACTCGTTCAGCAATGCGCAGGAATACGCCTTCGGCACGAACCCGACGCAGGGCAACGGCTCGCTTCTCAGCTCCACCGTCTCCGGTGGCAACCTGGTCGTGACGTGGCTCGAGCGCGGCGACGTGATCTACAACGTTCACAGCACGGGGAATCTCGCCACGACGGCGTTCGCCAACGATGGGACGGTCAGCGTGGTCGATGGTCCGGTCTCGCCGACTCCGCCCGCCGGCTACACCAGCAAGCAGTTCAGCGTGCCGGCGAGTGGCAGCAAATTCTATCGTGTCACGGCGGCAACGCCGTGAGGATACGGTCCCGTAACGGAATAACTCACCAAGCCCCGCGTCCCAACAGGCGCGGGGCTTCTTGTTTGGTGCGGGTCACGCCGCGGGAAACCATCCTCTGGCATCTTCTTCCATCGGTGGCTAAAGACTGGAAGGTCTATCTCTCACGGAGACACGGGGCGCACGGAGGGGGGGGGGCTGAGCGCCCCGTGACGTGCGGCGGGACGAGAAGGATGAGGGAGCGGCCGTATGCCGCAGTGTTCAGTGATTCGGTGTTCAGTGGTTCAGTTGGTGGGAAACGGGGACGCTGATGGGCGTGGGTGAGGCTGGGGCGGCCTTGCGTTGGGCTGGAAAACGGATAGATTTTAGCGTGTCGGTTCGCCCCAGAATATTCCGTGTTTTTCACCCGCATTGTTTTGCTTCTGCTTCTGGCGGCTCAGATAGCGTCAGCTGCAACGATCCGATTGGCCTCGTTCAACATCCTGCAGGGCTTTGAGGCACCCGGAACGGACTCTTTCGAGCAGGCGGCCGCGGTCATGGCCCGTGTCGATGCGGATATTGTCGGGATCGTCGAGGCGCGCTCGGGCACCAATGAGGCGGTCTATTTCCGGCAGATGGCCGAGCGCCTCGGCTACCCTTACGCCGTGCTCTCGGGCACCACGCCGCTGGATACCACGTTGCGGACGGCGGTTTTCAGCCGTTTTCCCATTGTCATGACCAATTGGGTGCAGTCTCCCGTGGGTGCGATGGAAATGACCCGGCAGAATCTCGGAGTAAAAATCGATGTGCCAGACACGCCCAACGACCCGCTCATCGTGGTCGTGCATCCGAAGTGCTGTTCCTCGTCCTCGGGGCAGGAGAGCTTTCGCCGCGCCATCGAAATGAGGCGGGTGCGCGAGTTTGTGGAGTCCAACAGCATTCCGGCCCTCGACAACGTTTTTGTGGTCGGGGACTTCAATCTGGTGGGCACGGACGATATCGAATTCGGCAGCCTGCCTTCGGGTTTGCCGCAGCGCTACGTCTTGGGCTCCGATGTCGTTTGGCCGATGCTCTATCGTCGCGATCCGGATTTCTATTTTTCATCCCTGGCCATCGCTCGTTTGCCCATGGCCCAAGCTGATGGGACGACCAAGACCTGGAGCACGCGGGCAAGCTCTTCGTCGGTGCTTGATTATATGATGGCCTCGGCGCCGGTCAGGTCGCGTCCGTTCCAAACCGAGATTTACAACAGTGCTTTGGATGGTGAGGGGGTCGGGCTGCCAAAACCTGGCCCGCAGCCGGCGATTGATGCCACGAGTCGGGCGTCGGACCACTATCTGCTCTTCGGCGACTTTGATCTGGGGACGCCTCCGCCGGCGCCAGTCTTGGAATGGCCTGTGGCAGGTGATTTGGTCGAGGGGGAGAGTCTTGCCGACAGCACTTTGACGTATGGTGTGGCTGCCGTGGCTGGCACTTTTGGATTCGCGGACCCCGAAGTGATCCCGGCGGCCGGGGAGGCCAGCTATCCCGTGATTTTCACACCTGATGATACCGAGAACTACAGTGCGGTGACCAACATGGTGCCGGTGCTGGTGCGGGCCAGCGGGGCGTCATCCTATAACGCATGGCTGCAAGGCACCCTGCCGACCCGGGAAAATTTCGGCCGCTATGCCATCAGTGGTGCGAGCGATCCGATGGCGGACGGCATCGCGATGAGCAACACGGTGACATCGAGCCTTATCTCGATCATCGCAATTGTCCGGACGAACGACGCGAAGCTCACCGTCGTCGGCCAAGCCGCCAGTGATCTTTCCACCAGCTTTTGGAGCACGAACGGAGTGACCAAGACCAGCGCACCGGACCAATCGAACGTTCCAAGTGGTACCGCGCGTCAGATCTTCAGTGTCGAACGCGGAACGAACGCCAACCTCTTCCTTCGCATCGAGTCCATCCTCCAGCCATAAGCCAAGACCGCCGCGGCGGGCGGTGTTCAGTGGTTCAGTTGGAGGGAAACGGGGACACGGGGAGTGCGGAGGGGAGGAATGGAAAATGATGAGTTTAGAATGCAGAATGGAGGACGAAAAGTTGCGATAAGCGGAGCGCTGATTGATGCGCAAGGTTGCGGATTGAGCCCCGCCGAGTTCGGTTCTGAGCACGGAAACCAACCTCTGGCATCTTTTTCCATTTGCCTGCGGCCCTGCGGGGTCTCGGCTGTCTCGCAAGCTCGGCTGTGGCCAATGCTTGTCCGGCCTGCTGCTGATTCAGCTTTCAAACTTGGGTTTGATCTCGCCTGCGGGCGATCCCGCTACATGGCTGTCGCTTCGCGCCAGCCTATTTGGTCGCCGCGGCGACCTATCTTCGGCTCCGCCTACGGTTCGCTCCGCTCGGTTCATCCTTTGCCACGGAAGTGGAGAGGGGATCCGCCTTCGCGTTTCGTGGCTCCCACCTTCTCTTGTTTACGGCGTGGCAAGACAGCGTGACAAGAGGGACGAAGGAGGAAGGCTGAAACCTGAGACCTGAAGGGTGGCGAGCGGGGAGTGGGGGGATGAGATCACGCACGGTAGATCTCGCGGCGGTGGCCGATATCGACGACCAAGACGAGCAGGCGATCGTCGATGACTTGGTATACGATGCGATGGTCACCGACGCGGACGCGGTACAGGTTTCTGGTGCCACTGAGCTTGGTGCACCCATGTGGTCGAGGCTCGCTGGCGAGCACGTCGATAGTTTCGCGCAGGCGGTGGTAAAGTTTGCGGTCGGTGAGATCGCGAAGTGCCTTTTCCGCGCGGCGCAGGATCTCAACCGTGTAGGACATCAAGTTCGCGCTTGAGTTGATCCCAACCAACGGTGGCGGTCGGGTCCTTGGTCAATTCGCCCAAAGCAACTCGTGCGGTGGCGAGGTCGTGGAGATCCTCGAGCAGTTGCACGAAATCGGGCGAGGGCAACTGTGCGGCGGCCTCTTCGATTTCCATCAAGGTGCTCATACTTTGACTTAATGTGCCGTCTTCGCGGCTGGATGGCAAGGGAGCGGCCGTAGGCCGCAGTGTTCAGTATCAGTTGGCTTGCAGACCGTCTCGCATTGCTCGGCTGGCAGTTTTGTCTGGGGGCCGTTTGCCGTTGGGCCATCTACGGCTTCGCCTCCGGTTCGCAGACTCGGCTCAGCGGGAGGGAAACGGGGCCACCGATTGGCGCGGATGGGGGCGGCTGGGGCCGCAGTTTGCAGTGTTCAGTTTGCAGTGTTCAGCCAGAGGCGGGGGAAGCAGAAGGGAAACGATGAATGAAAAACGCAAAATGCAGAGTGGCAGGCGGGCCGCCGATTGACGCGGCTTCCTTCCGAGGGGAAGGGCTCGCACTGGGGTGAGCCCGAGCGCTCGCGGAAGTCCGGTTCGGAGCACGCAATTGTTTCCCGCGGGGGTCACACCGCGGGAAACCATCTTCTGACATCTTCTTCCATCGGTGGCTAGTGCTTGGACGGATTGCGGCTGGTTCAGCTTTCAAACTCAGGTCTCAACCGGCCGAAGGCCAGCTTGGCTATGGTCGAAGCGACTTGGATGGACAGCGGAAATGCGCTACGTTTAAGGGATGAAGCTGGCGATCCACGATTGGGCGGCCAAATATATTTGGTGGCAGACGCCGGAGGAGGCGGCGCGGCGTCCGCGGCGCGTCATGGCGCAAGTCATGGACCTCGGCACCTTCGCCGATGTGCGCGCGCTGGAGAAGGCCGCCGGGCCGGACGCTTTGGCCGAGGTGATCCGCCAAGCCGAACCGGGGTGGTTTTCCCCACGGTCTTGGCACTTTTGGCACCGCCGTCTCGGGCTGGCGGCGCCCGGCGCCGTGCCCGCCATGCCTGTTCGACGCTTCGCGTGAAGAAATTTCATCCACGCTTCGCGATCCTTCCCGCGTCTCAGATGGCGCTTTGGGCCGAATTGGCGCCGGTGCGGGATCTGGGTTTCGTCCTTTATGGCGGCACGGCTATCGCGCTGCGTCTGGGCCATCGTCACTCGGTCGATTTCGATTTCTTCACGCATCGTCCCCTCGAACGCACGGCGCTGACACGTTCCTTGCCGTGGTTGGCGACCGCCGCGGTGCTGCAGGATGAGCCGGAGTCCCTGACCGTGCTTTCGCCCGGCGGGGTTAAAGTTTCTTTTTTCGGCGGCTTGAATGTCGGGCGCGTGGGTGAGCCCGAGGCGTCCGAAGATGGCGTGGCCGTCGCGGCCTCGTTGGAGGATTTGCTCGCGTTTAAGCTGAAGCTTGTCGTGCAGAGGGTCGAGGCGAAGGACTATCTCGATGTGGCAGCAATTCTCGGGACCGGCCTGCCGCTGGAGTACGGTTTGGCCGCCGCCGAGTCGCTTTTCGCGCCCGACCTGCCGCCGATGGTTGTGCTCAAGGCCCTGACCTATTTCGAAGGTGGGGATTTGTCTTCGTTGCCGGCCGATGTGCGGGAAACGTTGTGTGCTGCTGTTGCCGGGGTTGGCGACCTGCCGCAAGTCTCGCTTCGAGCGGATAGCCTGAGTTGAAGGCAAGGCGGCCGGAGGCCGCAGTGGACGGTGTTCAGTGTTCAGTTTTGGCTAAGGGCCGTTTGCCGTTGGGCCATCTACGGCTTCGCCTCCGGTTCGCGGACTTGGCTCAGTGTTCAGCCGGAGGCGGGGCGCAGGGCGCCCGGTGACGTGTGGCTTGAACCGGAGTCTGCGGAGATCGCCCTGAGTTTCTGAACCCGCACGTTGGCGGGTGTGTGCTGGGAGTAACTGGGGCCGGCGTCAGGCCAGAGGTCAGAAAGCCACAGCCGAGTCTGCGAGACGGCCCATAGGCAAATGGAAGAGGATAACAGAAGATGGTGTTTGCGCCGCTGACACGGCGCAAACACAGTCCTCGGAGAGATGCCATGAGCGGGGCGCGTGTCAGCGCGCCCCGCTTATCCTCTTTCATCTTCTTCCATTTGACCGCTTCGCTCAGCTCTCCGAGCTGTCTGTTTGGTCACTGCGGCGACCTATCTCCACTTCGTTACGGTTCGCTGCGCTCGGCTGTGGCTTGTCTTTATTTCTTTTCGACAGAGTAACTCTCATTGAGTTAGTCGGGAGGCAAACGTGTGGCGAGTTTGGAAAGAACTGGACCGAGGGAGGCATGCGGGCGGGTGCAGCTTGAGCGCAGAAGAGACCGCCCTTGGGCAAGTCTGAACGTGAATTGTTTCCCGCGGGGGTCACACCGGGGGAAACCATCTTCTGACATCTTCTTCCATTTGCCTGCGGCCCTGCGGGGTCTCGGCTGTCTCGCAAGCTCGGCTGTGGCTTAAGACGGCTCGGTTTGCGCCTGGCGGTTTTCCGCGTGGCTCGGACGGAAAACACCGGGCGCGAGGCAAGAAGTGGGCCCAAGACTTTTGCCTTGGGCGGGGGAGGGCCCCTTGCCACCTCGGGGAAATGGGCTAAGTTTATAGATTAGCTGTTCGTCCCCAACGCCTCCCGTGTTCTCCTTTCGAATTCTCTTCGGTTTTCTTTTACTCTGGACTCTCGCTTCCGCCGAGGCGCGGGTCGGACGCTCCTTGCTCTACGAGCCGCCGATCGACTATTACGCGGCGGCAGAGGGTTTGTTGGGAGAGGGGCTCAAGGGTGCGTTGCATCAGCGGATTCGCGGACACCGGGTGCTGTCCTACGGATCCAGAGGAACCGTGCCAGCTCTGAGGGTGCTCGACGCCATGCCGGGAGATCCGAGCCGGGTGCGCCTGCTTTACTGGGGCACGGGTCGGAGCATATTGGACTACGGCGGCAACGTGGGCGATTGGAACCACGAACACACCTGGCCGCAAGCCTATGGGGTCGATACGGGACCGGGAAATTCGGACCTTCACCACTTGCGTCCGTGCGATGTGCAGGCCAATGGCGAGAGGGCGAGTCTTTACTTCGCCGAGATTGTCGGCGGCAGCACGCCCCTCCGGGCGCCATTGTGCCGCAAGACGGCGGCGGCTTGGATGCCTCTGCCGGAGGAGAAGGGTGATTTGGCCCGCGCCATGCTTTACATGGCGGTGCGCTACGAGGGCGGAGAGGCGACCCCGGATCTTGAACTTTCCGACACACCCAACGCGGGAGCCAACCGCTTCGGCCGGCTCTCCGACTTGCTCCGCTGGCACCGGGAGGATCCGGTCAACGACGAAGAGCGGAGGCGCAATCATCTGGTCTATACGGATTACCAAGAGAACCGTAATCCCTTCATCGATGACCCCGACTACGCGGAAATGGTCTTCGCCGGTGTCCCTGTGGTGCGAGTCACTGCGGTGCAACCTGAGGCGACGGAGGGCAGCGAGCCGGCGGTGGTGCGGATCAGCCGCCGCGGCCCCGTGCAGGGTGCGTTGACCATCGGGTTGATTTACGGCGGTAATGCCGGAGCCGAAGCTTGGCAAACAGCGCCGGTAGCCGTCGCAATCCCGGCAGGGAGTGCTGAGATCGACTTGACGCTTATTCCCCGGTCGCAGCCCGGGGAACAGGGGGCAAGGACGTTGCAGGTTGCCGCTGCGGCCAACCCCGCTTACGCGCCGGTTAGTGCGGCCGAGATTACCCTGCTCGACGCGCCAGTCGGTGGCTATGAGCTTTGGTCTGGTGGGCAGACAGTTTCTCCGGCCGGCATCCTGGCTTACGCCATCGGTGGAGCGAGCAGTCCGGACGGGAACGATGGCACCGCCGTGAGTCACAGCGTCACTGCGAACAGTCTGACCATGACGGCGATTGTCCGGACGAACGATCCGCATTTGACCGTTATCGGGCAGACCATCGGCAACCTCACCCGCAGCACGTGGACGACAAGTCAAGTGACGATGACGCCGGGTGATCAGACTGGCGTCGGCGAGGGGTTGCAACGACAGATCTGGAGCACCCCGCGGGACGGGGGGAACGAGAAATATATCCGCCTCGAAGTCATCCTGCAGCCGTAAAGCGGAGGGTGGGGTCTGCGCTCATGGAGGGCCTTCGTTGCCTGGAGAAATTTTCTGCCGTGGTCTTTCCTCTGGGCAGAAAAGTAGGTGTGCTTTAACCCTCTTAAGATTGCGCTACCTTTGCCAAGACCAAGATCAACGGGCGGCAGATGCGAAGGGGCCGGCCGGATACCGCGCTTACTTGACGTTGGAAATGATGCTGTTTGTGTTGGTCGAGCCGCCGGTGCTCGTCACGATGACAGTGGTAAAATTGGTCTGGTTACTGTTCGTGTTTTTGATCTTGTTGTCGTAATTGTAATCGAGAAGGACTGAGTACTCCTTGCCCCATGGGTCGTAGTACTTGCCGTCGTCAGTTGAGAGTCCGTTTTTCTTACCTTTGGCGATTTTCGGCTCGAAAAAGACGATGCCCCGCGGATTATTTGCATTGCTGGAAGTCAATGTGGCGATGAGGTTGGCGGGGGCGAGTCCATCGACGGTTTCGCTGCCCGGGAGCCGCCCGTATTCCAGTTGGAAGGCTTTGACCGCACTGGCCAGTAGGTTGACGTCATTGCGGGCCTGGGCTTTTTTGGCGGAGCCCATGGCGCCCTGCACGGCGGGGAAGGCCAGCCCGGCTAAAATCGCGATGATGGCGATGACGACGAGAAGTTCGATCAGGGTGAAGGCTGACGCGGAGGCTTTCCGCGGAAGAATGGGGAGCGAGGAAGAGAAGGGGGCGGGCAAGGACATGGTCGGTGGGTTCTTCATGTGATGAGCGATACGGGCGGTTAAGGGAAGGGAAAAATTTGTCGGACTCCGCTTGCCGAGGCGGGGAGCTAGATTGTTTTTGCTCTGCCGATTTATGGGGCCGCACCCAATGGTCGCGTTGTATCGGCCCCGTTTGGTGGCTTGCTGAGCAAGAGAGGCTTGCTCTGCTTCGTAGAGAGCCATGCTCATGATTCGAACGAGAGGGCGGAGCTTGGCGGGGCCAGTGCGGGCTAGGGCTGGGGCATCCAATAGTCTGTGGTGACTTCGACGCGGCCAAACCGGGTGGGGGCCGCCGATTGAGGTAACGAATCCCTTACGGTGACCCTCTCCCAGAGGGAATCAAGAGGAGTTGTGGTGGGTTCCTCTGTCGCGCTTTGCCAGCCGTCCGGATCGGTCAGGCTGGAGCTGAACTGCGGTGTGTAGCTGACAGAGTTCTCATTGACGCGCCGGACATAGGTGATCTGGAGATACATGTTACCACCCTCGGTGACCGTGGTGACAAGGGGCAGGCCGCTGGTGCCGGTCGGGGTGAGGATGCTGTCGGCCCCGGTGTAGGCGCGATAGGGGTCCATGTTGAAAGCATACTTCATGAGGTTGTTGATGCCATCTCCAGCCGGATCTGCCCCGGCCTCCGCATTATCTCCGGTCAAGCCGTTGGCATAGACCCATGACCAAGTGGAGACGCCGAGGGTGGAGTCGACGAGGTCGTTGACGAGGGTCTCGAATTGGGCCTGTGTGGTGACGGCAGGGCTGGTCGGGGCCGACCAGACGCCGGTGAAGAGCCAGCGCAGGGACGTCGCTTTGAGTTGGTAGTTGAAAGCGGTTTGATCGCGGGCGGCGTAGTAGAGCGCCGAGATCAAGGCGGTGGCGTAGCCTTTGTTTTCCGCCAATGGAGTGTAGGCGGTCATGGCGGTGGCCAGAGCAATAGGGTTCCCCAGTTGCCCGCCCCAACGGTTGTAATACCAGGTCAGGAAAGAATTGTTGGCCATAGTCTGCACGCCTGGGTTGGCCGTGGCAAAGTCCGCCGAACCGATGATGAATTGGGCGGCAGAGGCATCGCCGGCCGTGGCGCCATAAGGAGAAGCGATGGAGCCGTTGGCGGCGAGTGGTTGGCCGCCCTCCGGGAGAGGCGTCACCGTAGTCTCCATGGCATTCAGGTTCCGCAGGTAAGTGGTTGAGCTGGGAGCGGTGTTGAGCCGGTAATAGTAGCCGAAGAGGGTGTTTTGCAGGTCATTATACTCGGTTTCGGCCACGAGCTGGAGCACCATGCCAGAAGGCGTTACGGCGCCGGTGGAAAGCGCGTCGACCCAGTAAGTGCTTTCGACACCCGTAGGAGGGCGGGAAAGGACGGTTTGGAAGAGGGAGACAACAACTTCCTCCGGTGTTCCGGTCGGAGCGGTCTCGTCGACCCCGAGCACAGAGACGCTCGGGAGCTGATTTGAGTACAGAGTGGCGAAAGTCCGAGGATTTTCGGTCGCGAAGAAGAAGTCTGCGGTGCTGGCAACAGCCTGCAACACGACTGGTCCCGAGTCGGATGGGTACCAGGAGACCGTTGCGACAGCGTTACTGACGCCAGCGGCGTAAGGACCATCAGAGCCAACAAGAACCCCATTGGCATAAAAACGGACAAAGGCCGCATTCCAAAGAGCAGACCCCAAGGGCAGGGTGACTCTAGCCGTTAATTCCACAGGCTGCCCCACCTCAAGAATGGTCCCGCGTGGCAGCGGCAGCATCGTGATATTTGTGGGCTGCGCGATACCATTCTCCGAGGAGAAGGTGATCGGGGCAGAGGTAGTGGAATCGTTGCTTGCACCCGAATTGTCGCGGGCGCGTGCTTGAATAACATTGCTTGCGCTGATCGTGTTTATTTTGACCGTGGCCGAAAAATAATTGCCGTAGCGGGTTCGGGCTGGAATTTGGGCGCCGTTGACAAAAAAGATAACGTTTTCGATGTCGAGTTCTTCATCCGTGTCGGTAACCAGGGCGTTCAGGGTGATGGTAGAGCCGACGCTGAGCGAGCGCCCGCTAAGCCACGACGGTTCTGTGAGGGTGATATCCGGAGGGTTATTAACGATGACGGTGGGTGGTTCGGCGGTGACATCCCGGTCGTAAAGGTAAACATCGCGGAAGCCGTTGTTGTCCTGAGGATCCAAGTTGGTGCGGCCGAAGGCGAGGCCGCCATTGTTCTCGGCGTCGCTGGAAAAGGCGATGAAGCGGCCCAAAGCGGAGACGGCTGGCTTGTGGCTGTTGGCAGAGGAGGGAATGTCGGCGAGGCCGTAGGTGGCGTAGCCGAAGTTGTTGACGCTAATACGCTTGGTGTCGACGTTGTCCAACGCGTCGGGAAGTTTGTCGCCACTGCCGTCGACATCACGGACTCGAACGTAGGCGTTGCCCGAAGCATTGCGGAGCATGCGCATGAGGTCACCGGGGCGCAGGCCGTTCAAACCATTGTAGGTCCGGCTGAACACATCAAGGGTCTGCATGGTGGAGCGGAAAGCCACTACCATGCCCGAGCGGTCGATGCTCGGCATGGTGCTGCCGGCGGGAACCCCGTCGATTTCCCCCGCATCATCGTCGGCCTGAGTGCCACCGACGCGCATTCCGGTGGTTTCGACGAGATTGCCGCCGGCAAACTCGCCGGTGTTCACCCCGTCGGTGGAGTCCAAGACGGCAAAGTTCCCCTCGATTTCGAGGTTCGCTTCACTGCCGTTCACACTAGCGAGGAGAAAAAGTCCCGGGTAGTAGGCTTGGCCGGGAACCCGCGAGGTCGGCGGATAGAAAGTATTGGGAGAAGCGGGGGAATCGGCGATCGCGAGGATATTGAGGCTGTCGGCTGCTTGCAGGGCGTTGATGGCACGGACCAGATTATCCCGAGAGGCGGAAGCGGTGGCGCCAATGAGCACCTCATTGCCTCCGGTGGGAGCGAGGCGGAAGGTGAGGGTTTGCTCATTAGTTCCGTCGCGCAGAGTGAAGCTGTCACCATCGCGAAGATTGTTGTCCGGCGGGGTCGCCGGCAGGGTGGGCAGCGCAGGAAAACGGATAGTGCCGATGGCGAAACGGTTGAGGCTTTCGCTCACCCGGACCGTTTTGTTGTTGGTGAAGTCACGGACAAAAACATCGGCGAAGGCGTTGGTATCATCGTCGACCAGATTGTCGGCGAGGGAGGTGAAAGCGACCTGGGAGCCGTCTCCGTTGATCACGGATTCGTAGCTCAGGGCGTTGGCCAAGTTGCCCGCGGTATCAACGCTGACAGCCTCCATGGTATTGACCACGGGGGAGCCTTGGAAAAGCTCGACGCGGTAGACGACACCCTGCCATCCCATATCTTCTATGGCGGGGCCACCGGCGACCTTTGGCAGGTTGGAGGAATAAGAGACGAAGGTGAGGTAGTTGCCATCCTCGCTAATTTTTGGGGTCTCGCTCCAGCCGTCTGCCGCGTAGGCCCGCGGGGTGATGGTCACAGTTGGGGCGGAAGTGTAACCCGCACCAGAGCTGACGATGTTGAAGGAAACAACCTCGCCGCCGACAACATTGGCGGTGGCGGTGGCTCCAGATCCTCCCCCGCCGGTGAGGAGAACGGTGGGAGGGGCCGCGGAGCTGTAGCCGGAGCCTCTGCTAGCCACGCTTAACCCGGTCACCCTTCCGCCAGTGACTGAAGCCGAGGCGGTAGCCTGGAACGAGTTGACCGAGGTGACGCTGACCAGGTAGGTGCGTACATTGCCCACGGAGTCGTAAGTTCCGGAATCACTCACGTCCCGGTCGTGGACAAAGATTTGCTGATTCCCGGCCCCGTTTTGCTTGGGGTTGGAAGGATCGAGGTTGGTGGCCACGGAAGCAAAGGCGACATAACGGCTGTCGCCGCTGATGCTCGGGGTGAAGCTGCCGGCGTTGGCTTGGACGCCCGAGGCGTTGACGCTGACTCTGATCGTGCGGAGCAGATCGAGGCGCCGGACGAAAATATCGGAGCTGCCGCCGGTGTCATTGGGCACGAGGTTGGCGGCGCGGGATTCGAAGGCGACCTGGCGCCCGTCACTGCTGATTGCGGCATTTTGCGCATTTCCGGCCGCTTGGGCACCGGAAGAGGAAACACTGATGATGTCGATTTCTCTGGTGGTCGTGTTGCGGCGGAAAATTTGCTTGTTCCCGTTGGCTAGGCCGCTTGCGAGGTCGGACTGCACGTTCTCAGGCAGTTGGCTGTAGAGAGGCGGGAAGCCGGTCAAGGTGGGCTGAAGGGAGGTGGCCGCCGATGGGGAGACGGAGAGGTCGCGGGCGTAGGACTCGAAGGCGACATACCCGCCGTCCTCGCTCACGCTAGCCATGTCGCTGTAGCCGTCGGACTGGATAAGGGGAGCTCCGGAGGAATCGGTGACTTGGGAAACAGGGGTGACGCCGGGCCCGGGGCCGCTGAGGATTTGCACCCGGGTTGCGACGTCGCTGATGAAGGTGTTGTTATTGACCAGAGCCTCGGGGGCGAGAGGAGGGGACTCGCGGCCGGGACTGAAACCGACTGGTTCGGCGATTTGGTCGAGAGCGTCGACCTTGGCCGCGACAAAGAAAATGCCGGGATAGCGCTGGGGCATGAGGACATCGTAGCCAAGTTCAATTTGCTCGCCGATGTCGAGGAATCCGTCGTCCGGCATGGGTTGATAATACCGGGCGCCATAGGCCGGCGGCGCAATGGTCACGGCCGGGGCGCTGGTGTAGCCCGATCCGGGTGAGACGACAACGATGTTGGTGATGACACCGGCGGAATCGAGTTGCGCGACCGCCGTGGCCCCGCTGCCGCCGGCATTGGTCGCGATGGTCACGGGGGGGGGATTGGAGGGATTGTACTGAGTGGCGTTAGTGGCAATGAGGATACCCGTTATCCGCCCGCCACTCATTTCGACCGTGGCGGTGGGGGCAGCGCTTCCCGGTACGGGAACACCATAAACCGGCACAGCGGCTGGTGTGTTGTATGTCCGCACGCTGCGTATTTCGGATAATTCATCAGGGAATCCCGCCATGTCACCAAAGCAAGTCTGGTCGTAGACAAGGAGGTCATCATCGCCTGCCGTGCCAGTGTAGGCCGGGTCGACGGTCAAGACCGTGCGGAGGCGGAAGCGGTCTCCTGCGGTGGAGCGCATTGGCCGGCTTTGCAAGCTGCCGTTCCCGGTCCGGTTGTTGAGGATGGTGGTTTGATACCGGACGGTGTCGCCGCTATTGTAGACATAGTTAAACTTGCCGGTCTGCTCGTTGTAGCCGTAAAGAACGCCACCCGTGCGTTGGGTTTGGGTGGAAGGAGGATTGGCCACGGTGGCCGTCGCTGTGACATACCCGGTGCCCTTGTCGGTTATGTTGAAGCGCAAAATTGAGCCGGTGGTGGGATCGACCACGGCGGTGGCGGCAGCTCCCGAGCCACCGGTTCCTCTGATAGTCACGGCCGGCGGGTTGAAGGGGTCGTAGCCTTGGCCGGGGTTATCCGGAGTGAGGGCTGTTACCTCTCCGTCAAGTACGGTTGCGTTGGCGGTTGTGGCTCGGATCTTGGTGATTTGGGTGACCGGAGGAATGGCGAGATCCGGGATGACGTCGATAAAAAAGCCGTCGCTACCCGCTTGCGCGACGCCGGGGATGAGAGCCGTAACGTTGGTTCCAGTGTATAAATTAAGACGGTAGCCCGACCCTGACTCGGAAATTTGATACAACGAGCCGTCGTTGGGGATGGTCCCGCTAAAATTTTGGGCCACGGGCGACTTATTGGTCGTGGAGACCCCGGCGGTCGTGGTTACCGTGACGCCGAGCAAAGGATCTAGGGAGCCGGTGGCTATGGGTACTGCAACAGGGTTGCCATAGATGTCGTTTCCCTCGAGCAAGACTCGCCAAGGCACCCGATTGGTGTCGGTGTTGACCGCCGAAAAACTCCCGATGAGGGCCCCATTGAGGTTGTTGGTGCCACCCGCCGCCGTCCAACCCGAGATTTCTTGCGCCTCTAGCGTCTGGCTGAATAAAGGCAGAATAACGGCAAGAAGCAGCAGTAGTCTTATTAGGGGAGTATGAATATTCATTGCAGATTGTAGGGGTGGAAGGAGAGGGGAAGGATCAAGGCTTGCGACGCGGCAACCACAATCGAATCAATATGCACGAGAAACACCCTCTGTCAAGATTGGTCAACGATGGCCCTGCTCGGCCAAAACCTTGTCGAACGACTTGATCGTGCCGTCGGGGAAGCAAATGAGCGCACCTTGACCGTGGCCGGCTCCGCGCTCGATAAGCCATGGTTGCGTGGCCCACCGGTTGGCAATCCCCGGGGTGGGTGGGAACATGGTCGGGGTGTAGTGGACCTTGGAGGCATCTTGCTTCATTCGGGCGGCCACGGCAGGACACTGCCAAGTTTTATCGTTGATGCCGTAAGGCTGGAGAACGCTCAACCAAAAGATTTCCCACGGCGCACCAGCGGCTGGCGTGGGCCCCTGAGGCCAGACGTTCCCGTGATCTTGGAGATACCCGTTCAATCCGACGGTGATGCTGCGCATGTTGGCCATACAGCGCACTTCCTGGGCTTTGCGAACGAAATTGTCCACATTGGGTGCGGTCAGCACGACAAGAATGGCCACGATGGTCAGAGCAGCGACAATGTCGATGATCGTGAATGCCTGGTGGCCTTGCTTTTCTCTCCCCGAGACAATTGGCGGAAAAAAGCGATCGACGGGGCGGTTACTGCGTCGTGCTTGCGGTCGAAGTTTGCTGAGCGGCTGTCGCGGAGTTTCCGGAGGTTTTGATGCCATTAAGTTGAAAATTGTGCGTGCCATCGACTTCCGAAGTGCTTCCCGAGGCCGTGGCAATGGCAATAGTGCCATTGCCGCTAAAGGTGTAGGTCGCCTTGTTGTCGTTAACGTTGGCGTTAAAATAGCCGCTGGCCGTGGCAGAGGGTAGGCTGACCACCTCAACTCCGGTGTTGGCCACAGAGGCAACTCCGGCCGTTTGATTGGTGAAAAGTTGATAGAGAGTCCGACCGGATCCGTTGGCCAAAACGCCGGAAACAGTGCTGCTATCGGGGTTGATATTTGCTGCCGTTGTTCCGATGTAGACATCGCCGTTAACGTAAATGAGGAAGTTGTTCAAAGAATTATCCAAGGCGAGGGCTTGCAGGGCCGCAGATGATGAGACTCCAGTGCCAGCATCTCCCCCTTGAGTTGTGGCGCTTGCGCTCTGCGCATTGAAAGGCTGTGAACCGTCTCTGATCCCAAATCCAATCACGCCGGAAACCACCGAACCGTTGACAACGGTGTTGGTTTCCAGAAGTGGACCGGTGACCACATTGGTGGTTTCAACCACAGTATTGGTCAGACCGCCAATGTTTGTGCTCGTCGTGGTGACGACCTGATTCGTGGTGTAGTAGCTGTTGGTGGTCGACACTTTGCTGAACGTGCCCCC
>Ga0247841_10003097_pt1 | contig 31539 bp, 41 predicted proteins | sample LaCruzMarch2015__2_FD_192410 | JGI IMG/M metagenome (GOLD analysis project Ga0247841, IMG submission 192410) | Freshwater microbial communities from meromictic Lake La Cruz, Castile-La Mancha, Spain - LaCruzMarch2015_18m | ecosystem: Environmental > Aquatic > Freshwater > Lake | place: Spain...
CATTTTCGGTTTATAATCGCAAAATCGAATTGTGCACAAATATAAATCGAATTGTTCAAAAAAATCCGCACACACTATAAAGGCGAGGCCATCAGCCCCGCCTTTATTATTATAGCTTCTTGTCATAAGTCGCATACTCATGCACTTGAGGTATGCGCCGGATATAACCACGTTCTATCTCCTCCAGCACCCGGTCAAGTGTCCTGACCATTGCCGGGATAATGTGCTGGTCATAAAACTCACGCGGCCTTTGTGTATGATTAATACCAATAATCTCCTGCTCACAAATGTCACCGCTATCAATTCCGGAGCTGGCCCAAAACCAGGTAGCCGCGGTAATTGGCTCTTTGCGATTGTAGGCAAACTTAATGGCGCTAGCTCCTTGCCCATATGGCAGCGGCGACGGGTGGAAAATAAGCGTTCCAAGTTCTGGCTCATTTATTTCTGAAAGTGCCAAAATTCGATGTAAAAGCGGTGCAATTGCAAGATGTGGCCTGTCAGTAGTTACATAGTGATTACGTTCTACAATCAGATAGTGGCATGCCACATAAGCGGGTGTGCCAGGCTCTCCTAATATATTTATTCTCATGGTACACCTCCTATATATTTAAAGCCCTGCACCGCCCTAAAATGGCCACCGTATCCCGCACCCCTAACTACCTCTCCCTTTCGTTTAGCTGACCGGCCGAGCGATGAATGGCTCCTGGTCTTATTATCTCCATATAGCTTCGCGCTAACCTGAACCCATTTTTTTGAATGCCTAAGCGCCCCACACAATTGGGGGTGGCTTGTATGAAAGAATGTTGGAAGCTCTTTCCCACATCTTCCACGTCCGCGAAGGTGATACTCACAAACAGCATTTAGAAATTTAGTACCAACACCGATTCCCTGCCACTCCGGCATTACAACCAGGCGTGTGGCTCTGTAGGCATTGGCCGTGAATAAAGGGCATACTGCTAAATGAGCGACCGGCTCACCATCAATAATACCAACGAAGTACTCACCGGCGACTGGGAGTGGCAAATCTAAATAATAATGCGGCTTAAAATGTCGGAATACACTTCCCGAGACTTTATAAATCTGAAGGTCGAGTCTTGAGCGTTGCCAAAGACATCCGCGAGCGAATCGCGCCTCATCCGTTAGGTAGATCCAGTCTGGCTGAAGCCACTCGATAATATCATGATGGCACGATAATAGCACTACCTGTCCCGATCCCTTACGCCATGACTTGGCAAAAGCCTCGGCACCTACTTTTGCGATCTGCCTGTCAATAACACTGGTGAATTCATCAATCACCACATACTCCGGACGATCACAAATTAGCCTGGCTAAACCGGCTCGAAACTTTTCTCCATTGCTCAACACATGAAACGGCCTGAGCCATGCCGGAACGTCTCCCAGGCCTACGGCTGATAAGGCACCTGTCACCTGGTTAAAATCCCCGCTGGGAGCGATACAATCAACAATGGGCTTTGCCCCGTCCCACCCTGCGTAAAGGTCATGAATAGGCTCGTTAAAAATCTTTGACCCGAGGCTCGTTTTACCTGAGCCGGATGGGCCAACGATTAGACCAACCTTCCAATCCATTTCCTCTATTGGAAGCTCGGCAACATGTTCCCAGTTACATCCATTCTCCGCGTTGAACAGGCTTTTCACCCGCATTGCTCTGTAGCTATCATAGTCACTACACCTGTGTTTTACCTCAATTCTCATACACAAACAATTTTACATTTAAAGCCCTCCGAGCGGAGGCGCTCATAAACAGCCTCCTGCTCTGCCTCATCCATGCAGATTACAATAACGCCGTACTGCTGACGGTAATTGAACTTTTTTTCCATTTTAAAAACCAATTAATTAATAATTAAACTCTATTTTTACAGCCTCACATAGTACAAAATGAAATGCGGCTCAGCACACTGAAGACATTAAGCCTCCGGTTTGCGCTGAACCGCATTTTTGTTAGTACTATGTGAGAATTCTACTAACTGCCGGGGGCTTTTTTATCTCCCCCCTTATTGGACTTTTTTTTATTTTTTCGACTTCTCCTGACTTTTTGCCTCTCTGATTTTAAGGGCCAGATTCACGTTGGTGGCGTTAATCTTTTTATCCTTATCCTTCTGGAGAAAATCCGAATAAAGAAGCTCAAACTCTTCGTTCGAAAGCTCAATCTCTTTTTCGAATTCGGTTTCGGGATCAATTTTGCCTTGATAAATCGGGTCGAAACGTAGGTCTTTGCGATCGTCTTTGGTTACAAATGTTTTGTCGAGGACCGCCTTCCCGATAATCTGTTCCGACAAACTTCCCTCTTTGGGTAAAAACTGCGCGATGCTCAAACGCTCTTCGATGTTCAATTTCAAATTCATAACTTAAATTTTTGAGATAAATGATTAAACTGGATTAATAATTAATTCGATTTCGGTTTCAATCTCCGAAACAATGTCCTGTACATCTGCCAGGCTTTTGCTCCCCGAGATGTTAATGTTCTTGCCGCCGGAAGCATTGTAATTCATATTCACGCTTGCCACCGGCATGGCTGGCAAAGTAACCCCCTCCGCTGTGGTTGCGGTCGTACTCATAAACTGAGCCGAAGCGTTTACATTTGTCGGATTTTGGCCAACGGCAGCTTCGTAATTGATGTTTACGTTTGCGCCCCCAATCTTCCCCGTAATTTCGGTGCGAAGAGTTTCTTTTTTAACTCGATTTTCCATAACTAAAAATTTAAAATATTGATAATTAATAATATTGCTTTTCTTCAAATACAATAATTCCATCTATAACCTGATAAATAATTGGCAAACCATCTAAACTACCCATATATACATAGTAACCATCTGGTACAACTGTTTCACCTAATGAATCAGCATATATAACATCATCTACTTCCCATGTAAGTCCATAACCAGTTAAATTATTTGTTTCCCAACGTGCACTATCTGTATAGAAATTAAATGCGGCTTCTACTGCCAATTCATATGTAGTAAGTACTGTACTATTTTCTGCGTTCCATAATAGACGAAATGTCTTAGCGGGATTAGTAGCTTTCTCCCAAACAAGAGTACTACCTAAATATACTTTTGCCATCTTAACACCACCAACATTTACTTCCGATTGATTATTACCACTTCCAATTCGTATAGGCATATTATTCAGGTATAAAGTAAAGTGTGTTTGAATCATAACTGCCAAGAGCATCATAAGCCGCTTGTGTACCAGACCAGAACGACTTAGTAGCAATACTGCCTAAACCTAAAGACGTTCTACCTGTTGCAGCAGTTAATCCAGTGCTACCACCGTCCCATTTATTTCTATCAGTATAAGCCGTATTCCAATTAGCAGAATTATCGGTAATTGATGTACCCCAAGCACTTCCAGTTGAAATGGCAATACCTGCTGTAGATGGAACAGAACCTCCACCAGAAGCAGTAACTACTCCATTAGCATCAATACTTAAACCTGTTCCAATTTTGATACCGCCCAGTACAGTACTCGAAGCTGTTGGGAGATTATATGTAGAAGGTATATCATTTATACAAGCAAGTGTTTGACCACTTTTATTGAGCGGTAAATAAAGTATTTGCGGTCCTGATATAGTACCTGAATTATATAAAGCGACATAATTAGAAGTACTTAAATTACCAATATACAACATTGCTGCACCTACATAATATGCAGACAAACCGTCCATACCGGCACTATAATAACTATGACCATGATTACCATAAGCAGCAGTTGTCCCACTAGTACCAAATCCAGGAAATGAAGTTAATCCGTTCCATGTTGAAATATTGGCAGTAGTAGGTATAGCATAGCCGGTTGTCAGACTAATTGCAAAAGTACCTGATGTAGTAATCGGAGAACCTGTTACAGATAATCCAGTTGGAACTGATAAAGCAACCGATGTAACTGTTCCGGTATTGGATGTATATCCATTAGGATTAGTCGCATTATAAGGAGTAAACCCTAAAGCAGTTGTAACCATACCACTGGTAATACCTGTGATGTATCCCTGAGAAGTCCACGGAGTACCAGTTACAGGTGTAAAACCTAAAGCAGTTGTAACTTGTGCAGAAGTAATGCCTGTTAAATACCCTAGCGATGTCCATGGAGTTCCAGTAACAAATGAACCATAATTGCCCAAGTCGTTTGTAAATTGACTTAATGCAGTGGGTTTATTAGCAATACTTGAACCGCCTGATGTAACGTTCCAATCAATATACTGAGCTGAAAGTCCGGTAGCAGTTCCTGCTGATATTGCCGCCCATGCGCCTGAACCATCAGAGGATGTACATTTCCAAAAATATCCATCAGTTGCTCCCGTGGTAAGTTTTGCCGTTGTTGCTGAAAGAGTGCCGTAAACTCCAAATCCTCCACTACCTAAAGAAGTTACTATATTTCCTCCAATGTATGAAAATACAGCTGATTCTGACATTATAACTAAAGGTGCATTATAACTACGAAGATAATTATAATCTGCTGAATATGATTCAAGTGCTAGAATACGTGTACCTCCAATAGTTTTAATTATTCCGGTTGATTCACCACCAGCAGAAACAATACCATTAAAATATCCTGAACCATTAACAGCAAGTTTATTGTTGGTAATTTCAGTGCCAGAAGCATATCCAACACCCACATTACCAGTGTCAAATATGAAACCGCTTACACCATTATTTGCTTTAAAGTGCAAATGACCATCATTATAACTTCTACCAATATCAAATGATGAAGTACCAACTCCAGAGCCAATCCTAAATTGATATAATCCATCATTAGCAACTTCCAAAGTAGTTTGGGGTGTAATTGAGCCAATTCCAACATTACCATTATACATTGCAGTTATTGAATTAACCCAAGTATGTGAACCTATTACAGTTTTATCTGCAACCTGTAATCTAAAATCACCAACCCCTGTAATAAACCTCGTTCCAAAATAATCAGTAGAAACTCCTGACCATCTGTATTGGTCAAATATAGGATTGTAAGAACCATTATCACCAAAAACATTTCTCCCACCATAGGAAGTATCACTATTCCCACGTATGTCAAGTTTATTTACAGGACCAACTCCAATACCTAAATTGATAAAGTCACCAACAGTTAAATTAGTCCCATCATCGTATAGTTTGCTATTACCTAAACTTGCACCTCCTGTCAACCATTTAGGTAGATATCCGGCAGTACCTGTACCAGTTATGGGATTAGTAAGATTACCAGAATGATATACTTTATTCCATGTTGTTGAATTATAAACTCTTGAATAAATATCTCCATCTGCATTAAATCCAAGTTGAGCAGTACTTATTACTTCAGGATAAGAATCTAAACTAATAGTAAACACTGCATTATGGTTGTTACCATGTGGAAACATATTTGTTGATGCTGATAAAACAGGAATAACAGAAAATTCCCCAGCTGCACCTAGTGTGTTCAAATCACGTGTCTGATACATAGTAGCTTCCTTTAATGAAGCATGAGTATGACTTGTAATATTTCCACTTAATGCAGTTTGATAATTACTAGGTGTAAAATTACCACTATGCCACATACGTCTAGCTGTATTCCAAGTGGACATACCGGTTCTGAAATACAATTCATCACCACTATAATTTATGTGTGCATCACTTATTAACTGCCACGCATTAAGAGAATTATCCAAACCTTTAACAGTTAAAGCTGTCTGCATCCAACCTAACAGTATTGGAATTCCAGCACCATCTATAGCAGAAACTGTATTAGGTAAAAAAGACGTTGGCTGTAAATCCACAGTATCAGATACTCTAGTTATCCCTAAATAATTAGCATTAAGATTACTGACTAAAGTACTACTAGAAACTGTCAAGGGAGCTGTTCCGGTTGCTACAGTTGATTGAAGTGTCGCTCCATATGTCATACCAGAAGAACCTGAATTAGCGTAAGAGTGTATATTACCTAGTGCTTCAATAGCTCCTGAAAACCTAACAGAGTTATTTGGGACAACTTCTCTCAACCATTGAGAACCTATATAAAATTCTGGTGCTGTAACAGTTGAAGAAAAAGTGGCTGTATTGTCAATCTGATTAAGTAAAAGTATATCTGCACCTCCGACTCCATTATAAAAATGCAGTTTATTACTCCCGTAATATAAACCTATTCCAGTACCGTTCCCGTCAAAATAAATATCTGAACCGTTATAAACATTCGATTGAGAACACTGAGCATTTCCAATTGAAAATCTATTAAATGCAGCAGAACCAGTAATATACATATTACCTGTTTGAGCAACGGCATTCTGATTTAAGATAGCAGTAGTACTAACATCTTTGTAGCTTAATAATCCACTTGCATCAGATACAAGTATTTTATCTAAACCCGCACCGGTCGTAACTTTAAGAGTGTTAACTTGGATTTGAGATGCTGAAACATTACCACCAAAATTGATATCCCTAGTGAGTTGATTAATATTAAAAACATAACCACTTGCAGAATACATTTGAAAATCAGTAGCACCATTTGCACCCCATGAAGGTTGTCCCATCCACCAATTTTGAGTGCTATTTGTAGCCCAGGTAATAAGTCCATGGTCTGTATTGCTGAGTCTATTATTGGTAAATCTAGGGGCTGAAACAGTTCTTAATGATTCAAGACCATTACCATTAAAAGAAATAGGTGTAGAAGTTGCACCAAATATCCTTACTCCTCCTGCAAGTTCATTATACTGTAATTCAATATATGCACTTGCTCTATTAATTTGTGCAAGTGCGTGTGTTATATATCCATCTGTAAGAGTTTGAGCTTTTACCTGTCCATCAATCCACATATTAGCAGATACTTGAGCACCTACATTCTGATTTTGTATATAATTGCCACTACCAGATGAAGTTGCATAAACCATAGTATCCAATCCAATAACACCATTTGCATCTGTCCGAAGTAACCCTGCACCATATTTCGGAAACCGGATATAAGCATTACCAACATTTGCAGCAATACCATCACCCAATATAATATCAGTGGTAAAAGTACTTCGACCAAGTAAAGTCTGATATCCTTGTGTCCCTTCAATTCCATGAAAGTCCGGACGTGTTAAATCTAAGCTTCCATCATTACGACTAAATGCAGAACGTAAAGATGTTATGCCATAGAACTGTGCACCAATAGTTGTGCCATCAGCAAATATAGGATAGGCAACACTGCCAACTGTAACCTCCCCAAGTGTCAGCGTTGCCACTCCCCCGGCTTCCGAGTATTTCAGTTTCCCGGTACTACTGGGGATGTATTTCTTTGCCGTATTGTCCCAGTATGGCATCTGGCCGTTGGCTGTTCCAGGGTCGAGCATGGCCCATTTGGTCTGGTCGATCGATAGTTTCACATCACCGGTTCCTGAGTCGGCCCCTGTACTTTCCGTGATCTTAATCCCCGAATTGGCAACCTCAATAATACGGGTAATCACCGCCTGACCAGACGTGGCCACATTCAGGTCAACCCTGCAGATTGACCCGTCGCGAACATCATAACCCCTTAATTGTGTGGCTCCCATAACTTAAAATTAAACTGAGTAACTGACTAAAACTTTATCGGTAATACCTCCTGCGTTCGAGGGTGCGGTAAGAAATTGTATGGTTGTGTTTCCGGCTGATGGTGTAGCTGCCAAAAACAGGTAATCCTCACCAGCTCCTGCGTTGCGCAACAAGCCGTTCAGATACACTTCCTCCGTGCCTGGGATTACCGTTGCTGCAATCACAAAATCGGTATTCGATCCGTTAATATTTCCTGTAGGCGTTGCCCGATAGAATCGTTGTGATTGATTATTACTATTTAATCCAAGCAGGGTTTTAACGTCAGCAACCGATAATATCTCAGGCACACCTGCAGCTGCCGTTTTACGCCCGATAAATGATGCTGTTGCCATATCATTCATCTTAGCAAGCGTCACCGCTTTGTTTCGTATGATTATATCTCCATCAGTGGATGATGAAGCATCACCGTTTCCAGAACGACCATGGTCAGGATGGCTGTAATTATTAGCCCCATCTGCAACGTTAAGCATTGCTCTTACCTGTGCTGCCGATAAATCCTCTGGATCACCGGATGCTGCTGTTGTGCGACCTTTAATGGTCTGAGTAGCCATATTGGCCAGTTTCGCATTGGTTACAGCATCGTTCCTGATAGTGATATCATTATCAGCCGAAGATGTTGCATCGCCTGTCCCGGAACGACCGTGATCGGGATGCACATACTTATTATACAGCGTATCAAAGTATGTTTTTAAAAACGCTTTTAGTGCCGTCAAGGTTGTTTTAAACAGGGTAGTGCCAGTCACCATCCCTATTGCATCCGTATCGGCCAACTGTGCATCGGTTTTGGCAGTTGTCCCTCCAATTGCAGCGCCAACATTCCCGGCATCGGTCACATCGGCCCCGGCTTCAATGCCTCCAAGTTTATCCACTTCATCCTGCGATACGTGGAGAAATTGATTGTCAGCTATTGCGTTGGCCGAACGATCAACCCCTGACATAGCATTATGCGCGGTGAGGTTTACGCTCATTTTCAACCACCTCCCGGCTGTTGCATCATTGGAAATATGCGTAGGACGGATTACCGTATTGTCATTGCTGGCAGCTGTGCTTTGCAAATCGTATTGATACAATCCAAGCGACTCTACCAAAACCATTGTCTTATCCTGTATTTCCACTGCCGGGATGGCTTTCGCTCCTGCCAAATCAGCCACCGCCGGGTGCAGGTCTTTCGACCCAAGCGTTACCGCATTGGTAAGCTGATTCATTGTTACCGCATCCTGAGGATCAATACCGTCAGCAAGGCCAACACCCCTTTTACTGTTGTGCTGTAAATTGTCGTCAATGTGCAACTGTTGACTCGACCTGATTTTTGTTAGTGCCATAACTTACTATTTTTAAATTGTTTTATAAGTGCAAATGAACTTTTCATAGTATAAAGGAGCATAGTTCAAGAGTATCTTTCCGTTGCTCTCTGTATAATCTGCAGACGCGCCGATAAATTGTCTTACACCGTTTCTGGTTAACTGCGTTGTTCCTGGCTTGTAAGGCTTGGAGGTAGTGAATTCAGTGCGAACACCATCGTAATCCTCATTAAATCGGTAATCTGTGATTGTCTCACTCTCTTTTTTCAGTTCTATTTTACTGAACTGATACCTGATCACGTCAATCCCAAAATCAATTTTGTTTGTCCAGCTTCCGACCAGGCTAATTTTAAAGCAATCGAGGGTATCACGACTTGAATTGAAATTTGTCATCTGGATGGCAATCAACTGCCATTGATCATCCTCCGATTTGTACCCGTATTTGTTTGTCGAAGGGGAAACCACACAACTACCGGTTTTTGTTGCCCCGAGGTACGACTCAATAAGCAGCATCGAATTCACCTTCCAGGCTAATGTACTCTTGACAAATAATGACAGCACGCCATCTTTTACACCGACAGGAGTGTCAGTTGCAAAAGTCATCCGGGTATTAAGCGGGGTAAGTGTCGCGACCGGCTTGTTATTCGTAAGAGAGTTATCATCAAAGGAGCGGATTGCCCTGACGCAATAACGGTTATTTTTGTCGCGGGTATAGGCTACACCGTTTGAAAAACTGATACATCTTGCTTTATTCCACCCTGCCTCAGTCGAACTCCAGTAAGTCTTTGTACCAAGGTTGCCAATCTTAAACCGGTGGAAATAAATTAAGGCAAGCTCCAATTCGGAGGGAAGATACCAGTCTGTGTAGTCAGTATCAACTATCAGATCGGCGCAGTATTTTGCAGCAAAATCCTTTGCTGCATCGTTGGCAAGCATCAGGTCGGTATTTGCCTGTCCTGAACCAATTGCGGCATTTGTTGCACCGGTCGTGTAGTTGCTTACCCCTGATAATTTGGAATAAAAAACATCTGCTGCCGTATCATTCTCAGCAACTATTAGCCCTGATTTCCCGGAGGGACTAAGGTGGATAATGATTCCACCACCGTACTTTTCGCCGGGGAAATGAAGAGGCGAGGCTACAACTGTATTAGGTACATTGATGCTCACTTTAATGCGCTTGTCTCCAATCCGGGGACTGTCAGCGGAGTTGAAGGCAACAGAAACGTAAGGGTCAACAGAGGCTGAGTTTACCCATTCTTCAATTACATTTTCATCATATATCCTGGCAATGTTCAAGTCTGAAGGTTCGGTGGATCCGGGACCAACTAGTACTGTCATCACCTCAAGTTGTACTGAATTGAGAATTGTGCTTGTCGGATTAACTGCCGGTATTCCTGTCGCCACGTTCAGATTTCCGAACATGTCAACATAGAAGGTGTCGATCCTTGACAAATTTGGATCAGCAGCCGAAAGGGTAATTTCCTGCGCCTTGGAGGTGTAGGGAACCCCTAATATTTTATATTCAATCTCCGTCGCCTGGTAAGTCAGATCATGATCCCATACAATAGCACCGGAATTAATTTCAGACTTCGCATCAGGGAAAGCATTGAGGTATTTACTGAGCGCGTCATTGTTGGTTGGCAGTCCGGTAAGGTTGCTAAAATCGGAAGGTGAGTTAGCCCCCTTAATCAACGCAAGCAGCTCCAGTGTTGTCTGCCAGTTTAATTTTTGCGTCGACGCGACCGCTGAAGCCGTATTCGTAAGGTCTGTTGAAAGTTTTTCAATTTTGCCGGTCGAAGGTTTTTCGCCAAATTCGATATCATACTTAAACGGCTCATTGATAGTTTGAACAAAACCCAGCACCCGAATTTCGCGATCGACGTTCAATATTGTTGATTGAATTCTTATAACCTGGGCAATTTCAAGTGCAATATGATTATTTTTGAAATAAAGTATATCACACTCCGAATTGAAGGAGTCCCTAATTTTTGAAACTTCTGCCAGATATTCAACTGCTTTCTCTGCGAGCTCCAGTTCCGCCCTGGTTACGTAGGCCTCCGGCATTTTAATGTTGATCAATACGTATTTGTCACCAACAGCCGCGCAAATATTTGCAGTTGGTAGTGTCATCCCATCATATTCGGTAGCAATTATGGTATAAGTCTTGGTCGCTGCATCGTACGTTTGAACTTCAAATTCGTAACCCGCCAGCTCGCCAGTATTAAATACAACCTTGGCTGTTTCGGCTGTAAGCGTGTCATTCACATCAAAATCAAGGTTGGCATCTGAAAATTTGAGTGCCCCTGATACAGCAGTAACAATGCCAGGATCATTGGAGCTACCCGCATTGAGTCTGGGATATACCTCTTCAAATATTTTATCACCTTCACGGACTCCGTAAAGAGATACATTTTGCAATAGATATTCCCCATCAGGCAGCATTAACCTGGTTGCACCGTTGCGATAGCCATAGGGTATATTTTTGTTTGCTCCGTAGGCAAAAAGGCAGGTAACCACTGGGTCAGTATCACGGTTAATCCGGCGAATCCATTTCAGGCCATTACCCATTCCGTAAGACAGCGCGATTACTTCTCCGTCAAAGCCTTTTTTACAAAGGCTGATCGTTTTGGTACTTGATATGAAATATTCGGTTTCAAATTCGGTAGCCAACCGCTGAAGTACACCAAAACAGTTTTCTCCGGAAAAATCAAGCGTCTTGAGTTCAGTATCGATTACATTGCCTACTGTCCAATCCTCGCCGTTCCTGTTAAGATTATCCACAATTAGCCGAACAAAGGTCAACGCTTTACCCGATAGTGAAAATTCAGTATTAAGTGGGATTGAAGTGTTATCAAAAAGCTTGTACCCTGTTTTTGGTAGCTCGTAATCGATTCCCTGAAATTCGCAATTATACTCTACCTCCCGGGAGGACACCTCCCTGATGACAGGTTGTGTATTGAGGGTGAAGATTTGTCCTGTCCATAAAATGTGATCGCCAATACGAAGGTCTATTGCCGCTGTAAGTCTGAAATTCAGGCGAACAATGTTATCCCCCATCAGCTTGCAGCTGTAGGCGCTGTCGTCTGAAGGATGGACCGTAGCAATAACCGTATTTAAGCGATAAATATTCATTTTATAATAAATCTAATTCATTGTGATTGCTGGTAATTTCAATATCGATACGCTTCAAATATTCCTCGAGAAGTTCCCCTACAGGAAAAATTTGCTTATCAATAATCGAGTCGTTGTTAAACGAGCTTGAGTCGTGTGTTCCAAATCCTGCAATACTGCTCGAGTTAAGTCTTTCATTACTCAAATACCAATTGATCCTATCTTTTTTAGCTTGTAACTGTTTAATTCGTCCAACAAGACTATTTGCTTTTGCTAATGTTTCAGTATCCATTTAATTGATGTTTAAACTTTATTTAAAAAGCAGGATTTGCTATCCCAAACTTGACGGTGAAACGTGCAACCACCTTATTGACTCCCTTTACTTTTGTGATCTGATCATACGCTGACACCTCCTTATAATAAACCGACAGTGTTTTTTCAAGCTCTTTCACGTATAGCGTTCTCTCACCAGCCGCCTTGAGTAAGGTGAAAAAGGCATTGTGTCTTACCCACCATTCGGTTTCATTCGAGGCAGAAAGGATAAAACTGATATCAGCGTCCTTGGCCTCAAATTTTGGAGCTGCAAGGTCTATCTCAAGACCATTCTGCTCGGGCCAGTTATTATTAAGCGATGCTTTGCGCTTTGGCGGCTGCAACAATTCGTTATAACTTTCCTTGAGCATAAACGCGCCGTAGGTTGTCCAGATATCAATCGTATCAATCTTCACTTCTCCTGTCATAGCTATTTCACTTTTATACCGTCGTTTTCAAACCTACCCAACCGGCTGTCAATATTTCCCAAAGTTTTATTCATGGCGTCGGTATTGTCAGCTGTGCGAAGCTGATACTCCAGGCTCTTTTGCATCATGGTCATACTGGTTGTATTACTTTCAATGAGCCTGGCCATGTTAATCCGGATAGCCGAAATATTACCACCAAGAGCTGAGGCTGTTTCTTCAGTAACACTCTTGATATTTGCGGTCATCCCCTTTGCCGAATTGTCGGAGCTAAACATTTCCGGGAAGGATGAGGTAAGTGCATCCCATTGGCTTTTTGCTGAGTCGGATGCTAACTGCATTGCTGTTTTTATGTCTGCAATTTCCTTTGGATTAAGGTTTCCGTCAGAAAACGCGTCAGCAATTTGTTGCTGAGCGTTTGTTAAAGTATCTCCCAGAATATTGGCTTTAAATGCTGACAATACAGCATCCCTTAGAATCTGATTGGTGTATTCCCCAAAGTCCTTAACAGAACCCTTACCATCCTGAAAAGCCTGGGCAATTGAATCCGCCAGTACATTTTGAGTCTGTCCCTGGGAATTAAAATCAAGGAGCTCCTGTTTGGCCTGTTTAATGAGTTCCTTCGTTGCCTCAATTTCCTTTTCAGCTTCAGAAATTTCATCCCTTAGCTTTCCCTTATTTGCGAATATTTGTGCCGCAAGATTCCACCATTGACTTTTGATTTTATCTAAATCGAATTGAGCTTCCGCCTTATTTTTTTCAACCGCAGCAAGCTTTTCCTGTAGGATGTCAATTTCTTTTTGCCGGGTGTTTGCCTCTCCTCCTTGCCGCGCCGCATCCTGGATTATTTTAGCTTGTTTTTCGAGCAGGGTGTTTACTTTTTCAATGCTTTTTGCACGGTCTGAAGCTCCGAAATCACCCCCTATTGTTTGAAAAATTGCCATAAGCGATATGGCCGAAGCTAATATAGCAGCAGGATCACCCTTCATTACCCCTTTAAAACTTCCGGCCAATTGGGATACATTGCCTAATATTTCTGACAACTCTTTGTTCGAGTCTTTAAAAATATCGGATAGTAAACCGGCAGCATCGGCAACCCGGTAGAATTTTTCGGCTAATTCATCTGCCTTTTTCTTTTCTTCGTCGATTAATTTTTTAATGCGCTCATTTGTTGCCACTACACTTCTCTTCGAGGTGTCGACTAAGTCCTGTGGAGACCTTTTAGTTGGTTTTGAAGTTGTAACTAATTGACCAGTTTTGGAAGACATCGAAACGTTTAGCTTTCCGTCATATTCCTGCCCGTATTTTGCCTGGAGTAATGCCAGGTCAATAATTGCGTCTCTTAATTTTTTCTCAGCCTCAAGCGCAACTAATTTCCGGGCCAAACCTTTTAGTTCCTCCCCCTGGGCGCCCTTAAGTAACTCTTGAGTGGCTTTAATGCGGTTGTCTAATTCAGCATCCTCCTTCGCCTTTTGGGCAGCTGCTATTGTATCCTGCTCAATTTTATTTTCAAGCGACTCCAAAGACCTTTTTGTAAATGCATTACCTTGCTGTTTTTGAGCCTCCAGCTCTATTTTTTTGGATATCGATTCTGCGAGAGCATCCCGAATAGGGAAAATTATTTTACTAATATTAAATGCCTTTTCCCCTGCCAGTCGCCCATCTTCACCCATTGCCTTTATTTCTTTCTGGGCCTTGTCATAAATCTCTTTAGTTTTACCTGAGGGGGCCTGCAGACTATTTCGGAGCGCTTCTTTTATCGTTTTTTTAAGTTCATTATATCGCTCACCTTCCTCAATCATATCCTTAACAGAGCGATAATTACTTATAAAGGATTCAATCTCTGAAGCGGATGTTTTTCCACCTGTGTCAGTGCTTGCCTTATCTAATAATGCTTTAACTTTCTTAGTTTGAGTTTCAATTAAATTATCATATTTCTGTTTACTTAAGGAAATCATTGACTCATAACCCAGCTTTCTTTCAGAATTGTTATCCTTACCCTTATCGTATGTTTTTTCGCGTGCTTCAGCAATTTTTTTATCAAACGCGGCAGATAATACTTTATCCTGATTCGTCAGGTTATTAACCTCTTCCATTGCATTTACAAAATCCACTGCTCCCTTTACAGCCGTAGACATTCCATCGTTAAAATTGCTCCAGTCTCCAGATGCAATAGTCTGAAAAAGATAGTGGGTTGCTGAGGTTACAGCAGTAATTGCCTGTTCGAAGGCATGAGCTGTTGCCTCTGTTGATTCAATGATTTTTTTGCCGATTTCCATTGCACCCGCTACAGATGCCAATCCGATCGCCCATTTACCCAGCGAGGCAATAAGTCCCCCTTGCGACGCAACTTCTCCTGCATTGGCCGCCATTTGCTGCCGCTGCATCCCGATCATTGTGGCCTGCTCTTCAGCCAGTGCCCTCTTTGCTCCGCGTAAGTCGCCCAATATCTCTGCCTTTTTCCCTGGGTCGGTAGCCTCTTTTGCTGCCTGGGTAAGATTTTTAATGTCGCCGGTAATCTCCCTGATCAGCTGGCGCTGCTGGGCAATTTGTTCTTTCAGATTATTGGTGCTTGCCTTAACGCCAGAGTCAAGACCTTTAACAGCAGCCATGGCCTCTTCAATGCCTTTAGCTATTGTCTCGCGTAACAGTATCTCAATTTTAACCGGCTCAAGGTTTGACATTTTTGGCTCCTATGTAATCGAGGAACTCCTCCTCGGTTGTTTTTTTCTTTATCTTCACGTATCGTGGTTGGTCAGCAAGCATCAGCTGGAGCGCCTGCCAACTCACCCCCCACATTATCTTTTTCATGCTCCAGCCGTTTGTTGCCTGGATAATTTGTAGTAAAATTCCAAAGGGGCTATGGCTACCTACATAGTGGCCGCTTGACTCCCCTTTACCTGTGGACTCAGACTCCTGGTTACATTCATTGTTCCGATCAATCTGATAGTATTGGTAAAATCCTCGACTCTGCTCAGCGTGACAAGCCTGAAGGCGGACTCAACAAGGATGATTGGCGACGCTCTCCAGAGCAAATATCTCCCGAGCAATGGGGCAAACAGTCCGCTGAACCACCCGCGAAGGAAACCATAAGCTACAATTGTCGCCACTGTTTTTCCATGTGCCTGGATAAGCAATAAATCATCCTCCAGCGTATTTTTCGCAATCGTTTTTGAGTCGACTCCTATTGATAGCCAGGCCCTGCTTACCCTCACCATTGTTCCCCAGTAAGGGCGGCGGATTGTGAGCCTGATTTGTTTTTTACCAAATAATCGAAACAACCAGGGCGCGGTCATCGGAATGCTCACGCCCTGGTCTAAGAGGATATTGGCTGCTTCGCGCTGAGCGTCCGTTGCGCTGATACTACCCATTACACTTCACGAGCGATAGTATAGGGCATATCTGTATCAAGGTCGGGCAGTTCAATGGTAATCACCACAGCAATCTGCGAGATGGCAGTACGTGAAATATCCCAGTTAAAATTAGCTGCAAGGTGCGCCTTTGGAATGGTGATTTTCAAACCACTTTCAGAGATTAGCTCTGCTGAACCATGAATATCCGCCGATTCTCTTGCAGCTGTATAGGTTTTGTTTGGTGCAACTCCGGTGGCTGCGCCGCCAAACAATTTAACCAGGATATCAGCATCAATTTCCATCAGGGTTAATTCAATTTTGGTGAGTCCCGCCTTTTCCTTTAACGATAGTGCCGGAAAGTCGGGGTTCTGGGCAGCATAAAACTGCTGAAGACTTGGAGCTTCCGATGTGAATTTCGGAGTTCCTACCAGGATTTTACCAAGGCTTTCGAGGGCCAATCCTCCGACAGCCTTCCACTTAAACGATTTTAATCCGTATTCAATAGCCATGACTATGATTTTTTAGAAGTTTTTTTAATTTTTTTTATTCCCCCGGAGAGATCTCTTAACCGGGAATGTAGTTCAGCATCGTGCTCATTAAAATGTACCATGCCATCAGGCGACTGCCAGCACTCATTCAGATGAGGGTATTTGGCGAAAAACGTCAGTGAGTCCATTGTTAGAATATTTTAGATTTAACGAGGGCAACAACAACTGCAATTACAGACAGCCCTGCAACCCCCTTCCCAATGTTTATCCACAACTTTTGCCACCAGGTTAAATAATTCACCTTTACCTCTACCGGCACCCTGATGGGGACCTCGCGGTAAACAATCGAATCTCGTACTTTCGCAAAGCTGATATCTGGAGCAGTCGTAACCTTATATTTTAACACCCCGGCATTGAATGAAAATTGGCTCTCAGTATGTTTGCTTTTTTGCTCATCGAGATTTTTCATAATTACCCGGTTCAAACTATCGCACTCAAACAGCGCAGCAATATTGGCCGAATCAGCCGGAGCTTGTACCGGCACCAGGCGCTCAACAATTTTCTCTCTGTACTGGATGGGTACAATTGCATTGTTTTGCGTCTCTTTGGTTGACCGGCAACCAATCACCAGGATAAAACTAAGCAGTACGATCGTGTATCTCATTGCGTATTTCAGTTATTGTCGATTCAAGATTGTCGGGAGTAATTTTGTCGAGTAGTTTTAATACCCTGGTAGTGGCTGTGGTCAGCTTGGCGACTTCTTTTCTTAACGCATCAATCTGTTTTGTAATCTCACAGTTATCCGCTTTGGCGGCTTCGAACTGAGCTTTAAAACATTCGGCAGTTTCTCGCCAAATCTTAACAGCCTCCTGCACATTGTCGAGTTCATTTGATTTGGCTGCTGCATTCGCCTTTTTGCGCGTTGCCTGAAGCGTAACCAGGGTGCTGATGAAGCTCAGCATTGCGCCACCTAGAAGAAACTGACCAATCTGACCCCATTCCATCACCTTATTGTATTAAGCCACTGTTCAACATCGAAAGAAGGGCACGCTTTACCTCTGTCAAGGTCTCTGTGTCCCACAATTTTTGCATTGGGGAATTTCCGGGCGAAAGCCAGCACGTATTTTTTCATTGCCTCTTTCTGCATTTGCGTGCGGGTATCCTTGGGCGAGGAGTTGTCAGAGTTCATTCCACCGGCATAGACAATATGACGGCTGACAGAATTAAACCCGGCGGCACCATTGGTGATTTCCCAGGGGTCAATAATGTCGTCTTCATTATTATCAACCATCCGCTCAACACCGCCATTGATATGGAACAAATCCGTGTACCCAATCTGGTTCCATCCCCGTCCCTGGGGAGGAGGTGCGGTGTGCCACCGGCGTATATCTTCCGAAGTCACCTCACGCCCTTCGGGGGTAGCGGTGCAGTGGATAACAAGGTATTCTATTTCACGACTCATCCTTTGTGTTTTTTAATCACCTCAGGAGCTAAAACCCCTGAGGTGGTTAATGAATATAAACTAAGCTGAAGCGTCCTGGACGATGGCCAGCAATCCCTGAACTCCGGTTCTCATCGGACGTCCACCGGCGCGAACCAGGAACGAATAAATATCACCGTAGTAGAGTGGGTCTTTAATGCTTTCAAACATTTCGGTCTGACCGAGCGCACGGCAAACACTATTCTCGTGCCATGCAATTACAGCCGAATTGTCAGCGGCAGCACCGGCAGCTGTCCATAGTTTTGGAGCAACAGCAGTGGTGTAAAGCCCCGCTTTCGAACGCATCATGATATTGAACGTGTAGAGTTTGCCCAACACACCGTTTTTAATGTCGACCAGGTTGTGAAAGGCCATGGCCTCCTGTGTTGTAAGGCTGTCCATAAGTTGGCCGTACATCTCAGCGTCAACAATCATATACCGGCCTTCCTGGGGAACATCCTTCGCATTAAATTTTCCCATCGCGGCTCTGACATCTGCCTTAGTAAACAGCTTTCGGTTACCGGTAGCATCTGTGGTGTGAGCTGCAACGGCAGCGCCTGTAGTTCTAATCGTATAGGCCAGGGCGGGCGACCAGTTAAATAGCATGTCGTTCGATACACTCTCAATCAAAATGGCCTTGTCAGTTTTAATAACAGACTCACGTTTATTATACGAAAGTTCCACCTGATCAGCATAAGGAATCTTAATTGGGTCGGTTGTAAACTCATCGAGGTTAAACGTTAAATCATTATCGGTGCGAGCTCCAACAGCAGCAGGGTAAACAGTTCTGTTTTTTGTCACACTCGACCCGGTACCCGCATTAGGAATATGAACGGTTTTTCCCGCATTGACAAACTCATCCGCATTAAACGCTTTACTTAAAAAGCTATTATCGGCGAATAGCCCCTCGACAATAGAGTTCATCCAGATTTCCTTTTGAACAGCCATACCAAATGAACCGGCAGGGGTTAGCGGCATAAGGCTCATCACCGATCCGACCCCCATCACCGCGATAGGATTAAAACCCGTGGCTACGGAAACGGCAGAGGCAACAACAACATTAAACATCAGCGCACACAGCGCAATCAAAATTTTTGGTCTCATAACAGAGTAAAATAAAAATGGTTAATAATTACACTTGTGGTTCACAGCCAAACCTTGCCTTGAACTTCTCCTTGTAGAGGTCTACATACTTGTCTTTCAACAATACCAGCTTTCCCTCTTTGTCGAGTGTATTCCAGTCCTTTTTCTGAAGGTCTGCAAGTTCAATAACACTACTGCCGCCAGCACCGGTTTCGATAAGTCCGGTAATGCTTTGTCTGGCCGGAATTGCTTCAATTGTAGATTTTGCAGCATCAAAATCTGTGTCGAAAAGCTTAATGTAGCTGTCCTTTGCGGAGGCGTTCACACGGCCCTCCTTAATAGCAGCGTCAACCAATGCTACAGCCTCAGCCCTTTGTTTGGCCTTTGCTGAAGTGTTCAGTTCATCAATGCGGCCTGATAGGGTCACATTTTCGGTTTTCAGTCGGTCACGATCACTGATGACCATCCGAATTGCGGCAATTTGCTCCTCCTGAGAAGCATTGTCCGCGAGTTGAAGGATTTTTTTAAACGGCATATTTTGAAAATTATTTGTGTCAACCAGCTTTATAACCGTGCTGGCATCGGTCAAATCAATAGTTTTCCCATCTGAATCGTAAAAGGCCAGGGCATTGTGATTGCCGCCAATGGTTACGATTGAGGCTTCACGAACTTTCCACTTCGTTACAGTAGGAAGCGTTTGGCAGGGTAGTTTTAACAAGGCATCGTCTGAAACCTCTTCGGGTGGCCAGGCTCCGATTGAAGCCATGCGTACAAAGTCGCGATCTACCTTTCCCGATACTTCCGCTCCACGCTCATCTTTCATATCAAATACCGGATCACCAAGAATCTTTCCACCCTCGATACGGATATTCTCCCACCGTCCAATTGGCAAGGACCAGTCATTGTGGTTAAGCAACATTACCGGGTTCTTTCTGAACTCGGTAAGATCAGCGCCGGAGGTGAGCATCCGGAAGCCGTAAGTATTGATTGTTTCGTCATGCAGAACAAACGATTTTTTCATTGCAGTTCGTGTCTTTTCGGCTAAATAAATACCTCCATAGATAGGTCACAAATAATTCAGGAACAGTTGGAGTGATTACTCCAACCGTTAGAATGTTTTTCTGATTTCTGGATGCCTTCAATTAGCTTCGCTGAAAACAGAAAGGTATGGCAACGAAAAAGGAGATGCAGGATAAGCGCGATCATGCGAAACTGCTGTTCATTCATGAGCAATTGAATCAAAAAGAGATTGCGGCAAGAATCAAAGTCTCAGAGGTAACCGTCTCTAAGTGGGCCAATGCCGATGCCTGGGAAAGCCATAAAGTATCCATAACCATCACAAAGGAAGAGCAGCTTAAAAACCTATACCGGCAACTGGGGGAAATGAACAAAACGATTGCCGGGCGCGACGGGCAAAAATATGCATCTGCGTCAGAGGCCGATGCAATCAGCAAACTGGCCGGAGCGATAGAAAAGATGGAGAGCGATGTTGGAATAGCCGATATCGTTTCAGTATCTAAAAAATTCCTGACCTGGCTGCGAAAGTTCGACCTTTCGAAAGCCCAGGATATCACACCGCTATTTGATGCATTTGTAAAAGATAACCTCCGGTAATATGACCAGAAAACGATTAAAATCGGATGATAAGTTTGCCCTGACCGACTGGGAAGGTTTCCGTAAGGATATGATGGAGCTCTCGCTGATTGATAACAACGAGAGCCATGCCGATCAGCTTAAAAGAGTTGCCAGGCTCGAGGCTGATACCGAAGCCTGGTTTGCCTTTTATTTCCCGACCTATTATAAATCCAAACCCGCCAAATTTCACACCAGGGCAACAAAACGTCTGTTCGAAAACCGCCGGTGGTATGAAGTCAGGGCATGGAGCCGCGAGCTTGCCAAATCGGCCCGCTCGATGATGGAGGTCGTTTACCTGGCTATGACCGGCAAAATCAAAAACGTTCTGCTGATATCCAACTCACAGGATAATGCTGAAAGGTTACTTATGCCGGTGATGATCATTTGTGAAAGCAACAAACGATTGATCAACGATTACGGGTTACAGGAAAAGCCCGGAAACTGGGAGGTAGGTGAATTTGTAACACTGTCGGGTTGCGCCTTCAGGGCGCTGGGAGCCGGGCAGTCACCGCGTGGTACCCGCAATGAAAGCTTCCGTCCTGATTTCATATGGGTTGACGATATCGACACCGATGAGGAGTGCCGCAATCCTGACCGGATCAACAAAAAATGGGACTGGATCGAACAGGCGCTTATTCCCACCGTATCGGTAAGCGGAAACTATCGCATTCTATTTAATGGCAATATCATTGCACGCGACTGTTGTATTACCAGGGCATTCAAAAAAGCGGATCATGTTGATGTGATAAACATCCGCGATAAAAACGGAAAGTCGGCGTGGCCGGAGAAGAACAGTGAACAGGATATTGATAAAATCCTATCGATGATCAGCACCGCCAGTGCGCAAAAGGAGTATTTCAATAATCCGCTCAGCGAGGGAGATGTATTTAAGGAATTAACCTGGGGAAAAGTACCACCGCTCAATAAATTTCGTTTCCTGATTGCCTATGGCGACCCGGCACCAAGCAACAGCACTAACGGGAAAGGCTCTTATAAGTCAATCTTCCTTGTGGGTAATTGCGACGGAAAATACTATGTGATCACGGGCTATCTCGACCATGTGACCAACGATGAGTACGTGAACTGGTATTTTTACCTGAAGGACTTCACCGGCGACAAGACCGTTGTTTACAACCTGATTGAAAATAATAAACTTCAGGACCCATTCTACGGACAGGTGTTTATCCCGCTGTTTGCCACAAAAGGAAAGGAGAAAGGGTTTGTGGGGATAATACCCGATACCAGGGCAAAACCCGACAAATTCAGCCGCATCGAGGGAAACCTTGAACCGTTAAACCGTCTGGGAAAATTGGTCTTTAATGAGGCCGAAAAAGCCAACCCTCACATGAAACGCCTCGAAGAACAATTCTTACTGGTAAGCGCTCAGTTGAAAGCTCCAGCCGATGGACCCGACTGTATTGAAGGAGCGGTATGGATCATCAACCAAAAGATGGCCCAGCTCGAGCCGGGAAGTTATACGATAGGTGCAAAAAAAGGCAATTCTAAACGTTTTTAAATAGTTTTTAATCATGACTAAATTTCAAATCTTATTACTCAAGTTCCGGATGCGGCCAGCCGCGCTTAACCGTGCCAAACGGAAAGCCGACATGCTGCACCGGAAGACGGGTAACCGCTTCAGGGTATTCTTCTTTGGTAAAAAATACCATGTATGGACCCGCGACGAGATACGCAGCCGTAAAAAATCAGGCCTCTTTAAATTCGACAAAAAGGCCGGGGCCGATTTTGACACAATCGCATTTTACGATACCAATAACATATCACTTACAACGCATCATTCATAATCTATCATGTATTTATCAAAATTCGAAATAGGGACACACCTGTATCTTGATAATATCGATGTTATTACAAGAGGTGATGACACCCTTGTTACAGCTGCTATTGATGCAGCGATAAGTGAGGCAAAAGGATACCTGAGCGCCTTCGACCGTGCTGCTATTTTTGCAGCTGTAGAGGCTGCCCGCAATGCGCTGTTATTGACCTTTATCAAAGATATTGCCGCCTGGCATTTACTCAACCTTTGTAATGCCGGCAGTGATATGAAATTGCGGCAGGATCGTTACGACCGGGCGGTGGAGTGGCTTAAGCAGGTTCAGAAGGGCAATGTGTCGCCGGATCTGCCGGTGATTACCCAGGCGGATGGTACAACAGCTGTTCCAGGGACAACCTATGGCAGCAATACCAGGCGCGAGCAGCATTTTTAATTATTTCCCTCTTTAATTCTTTTATTTTTTCCGATATGCCAACAAAAAAGAAAAAACAGCCGGTAAAGCAAACCGCCAGGGCAATCCCAGGCGCTCAAAAACTGGTGATGAATCAGATCATTATACGTCCTCAGACGCGTCAGAAAAGCGATATCGGCGACTGGAGAAATGGGCTTCAGGCGGCAGATATGGGACGGACAAAAAAACTGTTCGACCTTATCGAAGATCTGCTCATCGATGGTGTTCTGAGCGATGCCGTCGATAAACGGATTAGTGCCGTCACCAATTCTGAACTGACATTTCAGGACGCTGATGGTACGGAGGTCCCGGAAATCTCCCAGCTCATGGATGCTCCAGCCTGGGAAGAGCTGTTGACAGCCATTATGCAGGTGAGATTCTGGGGAAGGGCAGGTATTGAGTTCGATTTCTCAACTGGCTTCGATGCCAGGCCAATTCCGCTCAAGCACATCAACCTGGAGAGACATCAAATATTGCTCAACGAGTATGATGATTCTGGAATTCCCTATGAGGGCGACGATCACCTGCTTGTTTTAGGTAAACCCCGGGATTTTGGTCTACTGTTAAAGGCTGCGCCTTTTGCCATTTATAAGCGGGGCGCTTATGGCGACTATGCACAGTGGCTTGAGATTTTTGGAATGCCTCAGCGTGTTGGAAAATATTCATCCTATGATCCCGAAAGCCGGAAATTACTGGAGGAGGCATTTGAGCGCTCAGGCTCGGCTCCGTGGTTGGTGATACCGAAGGAGAGCGATGTTGAAACGACTGCCGTAACTGGTAAGGGAGGCGGAACCTCTCCGTACGACGAGTTCCGTAAGGCCTGTAATGAGGAAATGCTAATCACTATCCTGGGACAGACCATGACAACCGTACAGGGTGACAAGGGAGCCCGCTCACTGGGCGAAGTACACAAGGAGGTTGAAGAGGGTAAGAACCGGGCTGACATGCGTTTTGTGCAGCGGGTATTGAATCACTTTGTTCTGCCAATGCTCGAAAAAAGAGGATTCCCGGTCGCAGGTGGTAAGTTTATATTTCCTAAAGCAGCTGAAGTATTATCCGTAACCGACATGGTACAACTTGCAGGAATAATGGATATCCCGGTAAGCTATCTTCACGATAAATACAGCATACCCGTTCCCACCGGTGGCGAGGCAGTTGCGGGTGCAAATAAAGCAGCTGCTCCCGGAGCGGATAACCCGGCAAACCCTGATGATCCGAAACCTGACGACCCGCTTCCGGATAAGATAGAAAAGGTCAAATCGAAGAACATAAAAAACTCGGACGAGGGATTTTTCAGGAGGATGCAGGATTTTTTCGTCAACGCCCCGGCAGTGATGACCGGGGCTATCAGAACCCTTTTTTTAAGTGATTCGGGGAATAATGTCAGCCAGTTAATCGATGTTTCAACATTATTTAACCGGGCTGTAAAAGACATCTACAGGCACAAGGGAAGTACCGGTAACGGGGCTGGGATTAACGAACACTTATTCGCAATCACCGACAATGTTCTTCAGCAGGCTGTGGGAAAAACTTTCGGCAGTGCCGGAGCCGAATGGAACCGCACGAACTCCGGCTTTGTGAATCAGTTTAAAGAGAACACCGCTGTGTTTTCGGCTTTTAAAAACCATCAGCAAACCGATGAAATTGTCAAGCAGCTCTATCGTGAGGATGGATCAATCCGGAGCTTTTCAGAGTTTAAAAAAGAAGCGCTAAAAATCAGCGAGGGTTATAATAAAAAATACCTCCAAACCGAATACAACACAGCTGTAAGAGCCGCGCGTATGGCAGTCAACTGGAAAAAGTTTCAGGAGACCAGGCATTTGTACCCCAACCTTGAATATATGCCCAGCCGGGCTGCTAATCCGCGCGATTCGCATAAGGAGTACTGGAATAAGGTTTGGGCAATGGATGACCCCATATGGAACAGCATTATGCCACCATCCGACTGGAACTGCCTGTGCGGGGTCAGGGCAGTCGACACCCCGGTAACCGTTCTTCCATACGACTGGAACCCACCTGCCACCGACCCGGTATTTAGGAATAATCCTGGCGTTTCGGCCAGTATAGTTAACACTGAGGCTACCGATTATTACAAGGGTGTACCGGAGCGGCTTCGCACAGGTGTCGAACAATTTGCACGATCTGTCGTAGAGACAAGGCATGCCTTGTCTCTACCAGAGCGATATGTTGGCAAATCAGGGGGGTATGTTGATATCGTCAAACAAAATCCCAATGAGGCGACGAAGAACATAGCGACCTATAAGACGCTGGCCGATAATGGCGGAAAATACACCCTTTTAGAGCCAACATCCACAGGGAAAAGCCCGGATGCATTAAACGAATTGACAGGCATGTTCTCTGATGCAAAACACCCACACACCAATAATGGTAAAAACGCGATGCAAAATTCAATTAAAGATGCAAGTAAACAGAAGGTTGGTGAGGTTGTAATCAATTTGGCAGAGTCGTATACTTCGAACGAGATCTTTGCCGGATTACTTACGGCGTTCCAGGGAAACCGGGCGCAGACTATTGAAACGGTAATATTAGTGAGGGAGGGTAAAAAGCCGTTAAGCTTTAAGGTTGCAAATATACGCGAGTACCTTAAAAAACGAATGGCAACTAAAAAATAGCTGCCATCCGGGGGGGCGCGATCCGCTGCATAACAGCGATATCTCACCAGGCACAAATATAATATCTTTTTAACCGAAATGCAAATAAAATGACACTCGAAGGTTTGGAACGATATCTCGAAAACCTGCAACAGAACATTGAGCAGGGAATTGCAGCCGATCTGCCCGATATTGTTGGCCGCGAGGCGGTCAATCATTTTCAGGAAGGTTTCCAGAAAGAGGGCTTTACTGATCAAGGGTTCGTAAAATGGCAGGAGGTAAAACGCAGGCAGGGAAAGGCAAAAGGGGCTGATGCCATGCGCAAGATCCTCACCGGACGAACAGGGGCATTACACGACAGCATCTCGTATGTGATCGAACCCGGCAAGGTGGTGATATCGGCCAACCCGATGAATACCGGCGCAGGCACAAACTATGCTGTAGTGCATAATTTTGGGGCCAATAACGCCGGACGTGCAGGTAATACCGTCATTCCCCAACGACAATTCATTGGCAACAGCGAAGCAATGAACCAACGCATTGTCGAAAAAATAGAGCGTTGGTTAAGCGAAAAATTAAACCGATAATCCTAAAATTCTTTAATTCTTTAATCTTAATTCAGACAATGGACAAACAAATTTACCTCACAATTTCTGCCCGTCTAAATACCGAGGTTGCAGATCTTAAATGGATCGATTACGACTGGGGACAACTCAATGATGAACGTCCGGCCATTGCATACCCATGCGCATTGATAGATATTGCCTGGTCTGATTGCAAAAACCTTGCTGAAGGGATTGGGGCCTTAGAGCAAATGGTGACCGTTGTAATAACGGTTAAACTCGCCTTTCAGCCGTTGGGTGAAAGCCAGGTAACAGCTCCCGACGAAGCCCGCGCAAATGCCCTTAAACCGCTTGACACTATTGCCTCACTTCACTCTGCTTTGCAGGGTTGGAATGGCGGGGGTATAATGGCCGGATTGGCCCGGCGCCGGGGTGCAGCAATCCCCAGGCGCGACAGGCTCAAGGTTTACAACCTGATTTACGAAACAAGGGTGATTAACATACCCGACTAAACGCAGAAAACCCGTCAGGTTTCAAAAACCTGACGGGTTTAACTACCAACAGTCTAAAAATGTACAACATAATCGACGAGACCCGGTATATCAATTCTCAGGATTAACGAAAAATGCGACTTTATAGTCGCATTTCTTTTAAAAGGGAGGTGTTGTAGTAACCATTGTTTTATCCGTAAGTTCAATTCTATTAATTGTTTGCGGTTTTATTGCAAATTTTATTATAGTATATTTTCGATTGTTAGACGGAAGAGAATAAGCAGGCGACTTGGGAGACGCTACTTTAAAGGAAACTACTAATTTTACAATGTTATCTGTCAGCTCTTTTGGTGCAGTTGAACAGCCTCCTGGAGAGACATCTCCGCAGATGTCTTCTCTAACAACATCCCCCTTATCATCATAGCAAAAAATTATGGTTTCCCAAATTGTACCATTAATGTAATCTAAAGATGATCCCAGTATAGATGTGGAATTTGTCAGAACATAAGTAGTTGGGGCTGGAGGTTCATCTTTTTTACATGTCAATAGAGAAACCGAAATAAGTGCAATAAACAGTAATTTTTTCATTTTGATTGGATTTAAATTATTCGTTAAAAGTAATAATTATTGTTTAGTTACGGGGCAGACTTATCGCTTTACCTTTCTTTCCCTCCAATAGGCTTCAGCTGCCGATCGCTCAGCCAGCCGGATAATATTTATGCCTAAGTCGTTTGTCTGGCTCCGGTAACCGTTCAGAACCGCGCTGACCAAACCGCGGGAGCACCCGCATATCCTTGCAATATATTTCTGCGTTCCGTGGGGCATACTGTTGATCAGGTCGAGGCGGCGCGATCGGGGGATTTGTAGTTTCATTAAAATAGTGTTAATTGTTTACTTCTTTTTTCGCATTCCTTCTCATAATCCTTGAGCTTTGTTTTAGCGTTAATGCTCAGGTAATTGTAGTAAGTACTGATACTAATCACAAACCTGGGGAAAATAACATGTTCGTAAACCCACACTTGAGTGACTCCTCTTGAGGTATGCTCAAGTGTGAGGTTTTGAATCTCAACAATTCTTTTTAATATGTTACGTTGGTTATAGGCCATTTGCAAACTTTAAATTATCTTTACCAGGTCGAGAAGTAAAGGGGTTTCTGTTTGCGCAGAGCCTCTTTTTTTATTACCGGAACAGGACGTTATCTTCTTCCGTAAAGTATAGGCAATCATTTCCGCAATCAGGCTCGTTCGTCGCATCCATATCCTCCGCTAAACGGGCAAAATAGACCATTCCCCAAAATATGATTATAATTATCACGATCAGGACTATTGCACCAATAATTGCAACTACAGTAAAGGGAGTAATTTCAGGTGTATTCATAAGGTTTTGATTTAAGTTCAGTTTACAGTGATGAAAAATAGAGCCTTGGTATTTTTAGCCATCCGGCAATCGTATATTCAACCAACCCTCCTGCCGTAGTATTAACGTCATCAATTGCCGTAATGTAATCGCACGATAGCATTAGGGGGATGCAGATCCGCATAGCAGTAACCCAATCGCTCCCCTGGGGAACATGGTCAACGGGAGAAACCGGATAGTGTCCCGATTCGCGAATTATGGATTTCGCCTTCTCGTACTTTTCCATCACCTCCGATATAGGCAGCCCGGTCACCTTTGCGATAATATATACCCGCTTTTTCATGCTGCTTTTAAATATTCGTTCAAGACGAAAGTGAATGTGCCGTTGTGCTGCTTTATCCATTCGATTCCGGAATTAGCAAGGCCTGAGCGTCGAGAATTTCATAGATAATTACATGTTTTGGCTTGTTAAGCGTATCGACCTTAAACCAAAGTGCGATATTGTAGATATCGGCGAGCTCCATTTTTTGAAGCTCAAGTACATCGTAGTAAAGTTTTTCTGTTGCCATTAGAATAGTGATTTTTGTGCGTTTTTTTCTTGTTCTGCTTCCTTGAGGTGTTGGTCAATCAGTTTTTCAACCGACTTGCACCGCTGTAGTACGAGACTGTCGCGGTGCTTGAAGTATTCCTTCTGGAGGCTGCGCATCGTCTGCACAGCCTCCCTGAATTGTTTGGCATCCATGGGTTATTTCGCCTTTGATGTAATAATCAAAAAATAAGTCGTTCCATTCACAGATATCGGCTCCTTCGATATTTTGAGCGAAGCGCTTTTAAATTCTCCTACTGCGTCTAACAGGTTTTTTGCAATCTTCGAGCAGTTAAACATTGCACCAATCGGAGCCGTTTTATACCTAATCTTAAAGGCCGGTTCATATGATGTAGTGATACAGACGTACCAATCGCGCGGTGAATCTTCATCATTCGATACCACCGCTGCACTATTATTACCAATACCCATCAGGTCAATAGCACCCTTACTAAAGCTAATGGTTCCGCTTTTTCTTACAACCCTGATATATGGCGCACCAACAACTATGTTCTTACTATTCTCCGCGTTATATTCCTTTAATTTCATAACCTGTGTGTTAATTATTTGAATACTTTAAAATTCGGTTCGTAACCTTCCGGAAACGGTGCTGAAGTGATAGAGAGCGCAACGGATTGCTTAGCTCCCTGAGGTGTCTTTGTATCAGCCTCGACAAAGATGACTGAGCGGGCAGGCCTATAAGACTGGAGAACGATTTCAACCCCCTTGGTTAATTGTTCATTACTAATTTTTTCGGCCAGGTTACGAAGGTCCAGTATCCTATTCGGCTTTAGGTTGCCTTTTGCATCCTTCTTAAGCAGACGGTTGATCATCTCAACCAGGTTAGCGCTGTTGTCATCCACCGCCAGCGTGCCAATGTACTCGCTGATGAGCGCGATACCCATATCCAGCGTATCATCAAATTTGTCTATCTGCCGCCATCCGATGGTGATGCTCCGGCCATTGTCATCGGTAAAGGTATGGCTCATTTGGCCGCTCTTTGCACCGTATAACTCCTGTTTGAGTTCGATAATCGCTGCAAACTGACGGTAGATATCGGCCTTAGCCAGACTAAACATACTACTCAGCTGCTCGAGCTTGATAAACTGCTCGGCTACGGTAGTATTCACGATTGTTTTGTAGTTCTCGCGTTCGGCTTTTTCGCGGTTCTTTTTCTCCGCATTCTCATGCTTCAGCTGATCCATTAGTTCGGCTTTTTGTTCGGGGGTGAGCTGTTTAAGATCGATTGTTTTGTTCATTTTAAAAATTGTTTAAATGCTGATTAATTAATATGTTATAGATATAATATCCATGAGTAGGCGGTCGGGGTCGCCACTTGTGTTTTTGTGCCAAATCTGTAATTTCTCGCCGTCAGGGATTGCGGAATAACTCTCTTTAAACTTTTCTCCAAGCCCAACTTCACGCTCAAGGTCATGTTTAAATCTAGATTTAAATTGCTCAAGTGTATCGCACTTACAGATAACCTTGAAGACGATTGAGCGTACCTTGCGGTCGAACAACGTGGGACTATTTGATTTCAGGATTGAATTCAGCATGTTACCTCGATTTAGATAATTCCGGAAGAGTTGGAAAACTACCGTAAAGCCATTCTCCCCTGAGTCGACTAGCTGTAACTTCAATATGGTGATTAATAATATTTAGCTTTCTGAATTCATCATCACTAAATTTCACCATCAGCTTATCCGTCAATTCCTCTTGTACCATAAATAGCTGCTCCAGCTTCTCTTTCATCTCCCTTCTGATTTCGGTCTTCATGGCACCGTTAAACCTGTCGCGCGAGCAAATGTTTCCCATTAGTCCTGTATGTTATGTGCACAACACTCCAATAGTTCCTTTAGCCTTCTATCTCTTGCCGCTTTGGATTCAAACTTCTCCATAGTGGCCCACTCGTGCCGCTCATTTGATTTGTACTTTATCCGTGGTGAAGGCTGGTCATCGGGACGAAGTATTAAAAAACCCGCCTCTATAACCTTTAATTGTGATTTTGCATCCATGATTTATTGCTGGTTAATTTTTGAAAGATGTGGCATAATTGTAATTGTGATATTCCTGGTTACTTTCACCATGCCTGAGCCGGTGCAGGTCGGACAGTTGATATAATGTCCGATTTCGTAGTCGGATGACCCGTGTCGGGCGGGTTCGGTCTGTTTCCAAACCTTACCCTCGCCCGTACACTCGCCACAGACCTGCACCTCTGATTTATTGTATTTCTTCGTCGTCATCGTCTTCCGGATTTTCCTCTGATAAAAACTCCTCAAGGGGCTTCAGATTCTTTGGTAATCTTTTATCAGATTCACTGTATGGAAATACGTCGAGTATGTTGCTCTCCGCAATAGAGGTGTTTTCAAAGTCGGCCATCATACCTTGCATGGCTTCAATGATTTGGTCGTATGCCTCTTTCAGGCTGGTTGAAAAGACAAGAATAAGCTGCGATATCCGCTTTTCCTTACCACTTTCCTCGTCAACTGTGATGAAGGTAACCTTCGCCTTATACCAACGATCGCCATTTTCTGAAGGGATAATCTCTGAAATTTTTGTTTTTGCAATACTGGACACAATGAACTCACCGCTCACCCGAGTCTGGAGCTCTCTGTAAATCAGCTCTTCAGCCTCTGAAAAGCTGATTGCATCAAGTAAATAAGTCTCGCTTACTTTTCTTTCCCTGCCGTTTTCGTCAACCTTGACGTACTTTGCTTTAATTTCAAACCAGGTATTCATTTAATTTTAGTTTTAATTTCTGGCTTATGCCATTGAACCGGAGGGGGAGTCGAACCCCCGGAGCCGTTTCCGGTTAGTTTAAATAGGTTAATGTTTCAAGCTCCTCTTTAGTAATGCCATCTACCGCTTTAAAATCCTTTTGTTTTTGACGAAATAGATAGTAGACATTCACCAGGCGTTCTTTGGGGATCTCGTTGAATGAAAC
>Ga0247841_10003098_pt1 | contig 31526 bp, 29 predicted proteins | sample LaCruzMarch2015__2_FD_192410 | JGI IMG/M metagenome (GOLD analysis project Ga0247841, IMG submission 192410) | Freshwater microbial communities from meromictic Lake La Cruz, Castile-La Mancha, Spain - LaCruzMarch2015_18m | ecosystem: Environmental > Aquatic > Freshwater > Lake | place: Spain...
TTGATTGACGATGTTCCATCATGGAGGAAGCGTCTGTCAATGTTCTTCTAACTTTCATCTTTGTTTTTTGAACAAAGGTAGGGGGATGTCATACTAAACGCAATATGTACCAGGCCGAATGCTTACATAACAGCTTTAGTTTCGCCCTTTGAATCAAATGATTCATTTAGAGCCAAATTCGATGTAGCTGATAAACCGGGATGGTTTGAAGGATTATTAGAATGGCAAGATATTAAAGACTATTCATTATTTCACTTTAAAGTAACCATTAATGACAATTCAATAAAAGAATTTGAATATTCATTCACCCCTTGGGCTTCAATGTCTAGATTGTCAGAAAGAGAAATAACTTTAGATGAAGGGATCGTTAATCAATTTATAGAACTGGAGGATGAAGATGGAAAGAAATTTTCGCTGAAAAATTTCGCAATAGGTGATGTAGTTTTTGAAGGTTACATCTTTGATAGAGACACTTTTGTCCTTAGACTTGGAGTCTCTGATAAAACTGGGTTTAAGTCATATCTCAATAATAATTCCGGAATCCGTGTTTTTAGAGATGGATTACGAGTATATGATTATGGAGAGCCCGAAAATGATTGGTTAGGTCTTGATTTAAGAAGAGTTAATCAACCGACTAAAAGGTTAAGTAACAATATTGTTTTAGGTGCAGTTTATCTCAAACGCACAGATAGTTTTGATTTAGTTGAAAAAACCAACAGAGAAGGGTTTGTAGAAAATGCAGCTTATGAAGCATTTCGAAATTCAATACTTCATACTCTAAATATAATAGAAACACTGCGTTTCAGCGATAAGCAAAAATTAAGAGTAGTATATGGACCTACACCAAAATCAGAACCTGTATTGCAAATATTGGGAGATATTAAAGAATATGTCGACAAGAACGTCAAGGAAGTTTCAGTAAAAAAGGAAATCATACGGTATCTTGTAAAAGTTGAAGATGATTATAAAAGAATAAATGAAAATTTGCTTAAAGCTGCCGGGGCAGGATTAAGTATGAGCGTTGTTGTGCATGAGGTTGAAAAAATAATACTGGAAGTTGCAAAAGTATTAAAAGCTGAAAATGCTTCTGTCAGAGCAATGAATCTGGTTAAACATCTTGAAAAACTAATAGATGGTTATTCTGGAATTATAAGAAAATCAACCCAGACAAATGAAGATCTTATTGAGGTAATTGACCAGGCCACTACAAATACAGAATTCCGGTTAGCATCACATAATATTATAATAATCAGAGCATACAGAAGCTATAAAGGAAAGAGTAAAACTAAAATAGCAAGGAGTTTGCTTATTGGTAGCCTAATGAATATTATTGATAATTCAATTTATTGGTTGGAAAAAGCGGGAAGACCAAATAAAAGAATATATATCGGTCTTTCAGAAGAAGAAGAAGGATTTCTTAATATAATCATTGCGGATAATGGAACTGGATTCTTGTTACCAACAGATGAAATTACAGAACCCTTTGTGTCTGCTAAACCGGGTGGTATGGGTTTAGGACTTCATATTTCAAATGAAATCATGATGGCTCAAAAGGGTAAACTTTCATTTCCAGATTGGGGGGATTTTGAATTGCCTAATGAATTTAAAGTAGGTGCACAAGTTGCTTTAGGATTTAAAAACTAAAATTATATGCTATTACCTAATAACGGTCGTATTGTTATCGTTGATGATCTCATAAATGAAGCACAACCATTGATAACAATTTTTTCAAAAAAAAGAATACCCTTTAACTATTATCAAGGAACAAGAATAACTGATTTTCCTGAAAATCCAAATGAAAATTGCTTACGTATTCTATTTTTAGATTTAAATATATTCGAAACAAATCAGGATCCGAAAACCGTGATTAGCGCATTGCATCCTATTATTAAAAGAATAGTGCCAGACAATCCATCACCATATGTACTTATAATTTGGAGCAAAAAAACAAAAGATTATGCTGACGAATTGGAAGAACATTTCAATAATAAACTCCAAAGCAAAAAACCAGCAAAAACTATCTTCCTTAATAAAAATAAGTACTTTGATTTATTTGAAGGTGGCATATGGAAAGAAAAAGAAGACTCCTTAGACTCCATTTCCGTTGATTTAAAACTTGAATTAGAAAATATTTCTGTCTTAAAAGCTTTAATTGGATGGGAGAATATTGTTCATGAAAAAACAAACGAAACGATAGGGGAATTCTCGTCTTTTTACCCAATTAATCCTGACTGGGATAAAAATACAAAATCAATTATCTTTCATTTAGCTAAATCTGTCGCTGGGGATGATGACATAGAAACGTTGGATAACAAACAAAAGCTCGCTAAGGCTTTAGGAAATATTAATTCATTTTTATCAGATAAAGTTGAAACAGAAATTAACTCAAAGAATCTTGAAGAAATTTTAGACATAAAAGATCCGGAGTATGATAAACAAAGAAAGAAAGACGGATTAACGATTAAAATTAAGTCACGCATTAATGAAAAGCTTCATGTTTCAAATAGACTATTTAATGTTACTGATTTTGAACAAGGTCATATTTATCCAATTAAAGATTATGATCAACATTTAGATAGAATTATTTGGAGTAAGATATTTTCGCCAGAAAATCCAAGTAAGCTTGATGAAATAAGGATAAATTCATCGCTAATTCAACTTGATATTACCCCCGTTTGCGACTATTCCCAAGATAAAAATTATGTACGATTTCTTTATGGAATTATAACAAAGCATGAACATTCAAAATACTTCAAAAGTCAGTTTTACTTTTGTTCACCAATATTAAACATATTTGGAGAAGAAAAGATTTTAGTCTTTGACTTTAGATTTATTAAAACGTTCACTAAAAAAGAGATAATTGAGAAAGGAATTATTCCAAGTTTTAAACTTCGAAAGGAAATTTGCACTGATATTCAATCTCAGTTAGCGAACCAAATAAATAGACCAGGAATTAGTAACCTATAATGAAAACAAACCACACTTCAGCTTTTTTCATATCATCCAATATTTTAAGATCCAATAAAATAGGATTATCAAATCTTACATATACAACATGTTACAGTCTATTTGTTGATTTTCATTACCATTCCAATCAATTACATCCATAAGTATATAAAACTGTACTTCAACTTAGGTCAGTTAGTTGGAGTGCAAGCCAACCCCAACTAATTAAATTCAATGATTGACTTCTCCAATTACCAAACCACCCCAGCGATACCCGAAGCCTCATCAATGATTGAGACTTTTAGGGCGATTGGATATAACATTGAAACTGCTGTTGCCGATATTATAGATAATTCGATTTCAGCCAATGCAAAAAATGTATGGGTAAATTTTGACTGGAAAGGCGCAGACACTTGGTTATCAATTAAAGATGACGGTACAGGAATGAACAATAAAGAACTTATCCAGGCAATGCGCCCAGGCAGCAAAAACCCATTGGCAGACAGAAGTTCAAAAGACCTTGGGAGATTTGGATTAGGACTTAAAACAGCTTCTTTCTCACAGGCTCGTCAATTAACGGTTCTTTCGAAAAAACAAGATAATTCCACCGTTTACTGGACATGGGATTTAGACTATGTGAATCAAACAGGCAACTGGGATTTACTTAAATACTTACCTGAGAATTTTGATGAAAACGCATTGTCAGAACTTGTTTCCGGCACGTTGGTCATTTGGAATGACATCGACAGAGTAGTAAAACATTTCCGGCAAAACGATAACAATGCATTGGATAAATTTCTGTTTATCATGGAAATGGTAAAAAAGCATTTGGCAATGGTCTTTCACCGGTTTATTGAAAGCAAAAAAATAAAAATCTACTTTCAGGACAACGAAATAAAATCCTGGAATCCTTTTTTGCAGGGAGAACCAGCTACCCAACCCTTTTCTGAAGAACAATTGCATAATGGCAAAGTAATTATCAAAGGATTTGTTTTGCCACACAAATCTAAAATTGATGAAGAAACTTATAAGTATGCTGAAGGAACAAAAGGGTGGAACGAGCACCAGGGATTTTACATTTACAGAAACGAGAGACTTTTATTATCAGGTGACTGGTTGGGGCTATTCAGAAAAGAAGAACATTATAAACTCATCAGAATACAGATTGATATTCCTAATTCGTTAGATGCTGATTGGCAGATCGACATTAAAAAATCAGTGGCTCGTCCACCTCTTATTTATAAAGATCAGATTAAAAACTACGCAACTAAAGTAAGAGCGCAGGGTGTCGAGGTCTATCGTCACCGGGGTAAAACGATAAAGCAAACCAATGGTCAGAAGTTTGTTCCGCTCTGGATCGATCACAAAAGAGGTGATAAATGGTTTTACAAAATAAACAGGGAACATCCTTTATTGGATATGGCAAAATTGCAGGCTCAAACGGAGCCGGACAAAGCAATAGAAACACTAATCCGGTTCATCGAAGAAAACATTCCTTCTAAATCTATTTATATAAAAACGGCAGAAGAACCGGAAACACAAGGCAACCCATTTGAAGGAATAGATCATGAACCGATAAGAAAAACCATGGAAACAATGTTTGCCAGCCTAATATCAAAAGGAAAAACACCAGAGGAAGCAAAAGCCATCATCGCCAACGTTGACCCATTCAATCAGTTTGCACACTTTTTAGAGTTTATTAATTGATCCCCAATATGATACAACAAGCTATACGAGCAATCAGAATATTTCTGCCTGCGTCTGCTTCGGTTACTCCACAACAAATTGAAGATGCAGTGACCCAGATGCTGTTTGTCCCAAATTTTGCAGCATTAGATAAGGCCACATTAATACGGGAGGTTCAGGCTATTTATAATATTCGAATGGACGAGTTTCGGATCATTGAAAAAGAAGAAAGCCGGTTACCCTGGATAAATGACAAAAAAACATCTATTGAATGGAACTTTTGGAATAGGTATAGAGATTATCTTCAGGATGAAAAGAATTACCCGGAGGCAGTTCTAAACCAATTAGACAAACTTACAGACAGAACACTTGATGGGTTATTTAATCCTGATCAGAATGTATTAATCAGTAAATATGGATTAGTCGTTGGACAAGTACAGTCTGGAAAAACATCGAACTATACCGGTCTGATTTGTAAAGCTGCCGATGCAGGATTTAAATTGATAATTGTTTTAGCTGGTATTCACAACAATCTACGAAGTCAAACACAGCTTCGTTTAGATGAAGGATTTTTGGGCTTTGATACACAATTTCAGCGGGCTTTTAACACCGGTCAGCATACAATTGGTGTAGGAATTGGCAAAAATGCGCTGCCTGTTCATTCGGTCACATCAAGTTCTGACAATGGTGACTTCAGTGCAAGAACAACACAAACCTTTAACACCAATGAACCGATAGTTGCGGTTGTAAAAAAGAACACCAAAGTGCTTGAAAAACTATTTCAATGGCTGAGTTCTCAGGCAAGTATAAATGCAAAAGGTGAAAGAAGAATCAACAATAAATCATTACTGCTGATTGATGATGAAGCAGATAACGCATCAATAAACACCAACAAGGATGAAGATAAATCAACCAAAATAAATGAACACATTCGTAATATTTTGAGACTATTTGACAAAAGTGGTTATGTGGGCTATACAGCTACTCCTTTTGCAAATATTTTTATCCCAATTGAAGAAGACCAGCTTTTTCCAAAAGATTTTATTATCAATATTCAGGCTCCGTCAAATTATATTGGTCCGGAAAAAGTATTTGGAATACGGGTTTTAGAAGATGATGAAATCTCTGATGAAGTTTTGCCAATAGTAAACAGAATTGATGATTATCAGAACTTTGTGCCCAACGGACATAAAAGAGAATCTGAATTGCCTGATTCAATCCCAGATTCATTGCGACTGGCAATAAAAAGTTTCATTATTACTTGCGCAATAAGAAGACTCCGGGGACAAGAAACGGCACACAATTCAATGTTGATACATGTAAGCCGGTTTATCAATTGGCAAGACCATCTTAAGGAGCTGGTAGAAAATACCTTCGATTTTTACCGGAGAGGAATTGATATGAAAATACCTTCTATTCTCGAAGAAATGAGGCAAGTATTTGAGGTTGATACAGATAATTATAAATCATATACGACAATCTCACAACAAATTTTAGACACCGAATTAAGAGGGATTGACAGCACAACCCAAATACACGAATGGGTGGAGGTAGAAAAGCAATTGCGCGAAGCAGCCGTCAGAATTCAAGTCAAAAAGATCAATGGCGGTTCGGCAGATACCTTAAACTATTACGACCACAAAAATGGTTTGTCAGTTATTGCAATTGGTGGTGATAAATTATCCAGAGGATTAACATTGGAAGGACTTTCAGTAAGTTATTATCTAAGAGCCTCACGGATGTACGATACCTTGATGCAGATGGGCAGATGGTTTGGTTACAGACCAGGTTATGTAGATTTATGCCGCCTCTTTACAAGCAGTGAATTGAATGAGTGGTTTTGTCATATCACTTTGGCTTCAGAAGAATTAAGAAGCGAATTTGACTATATGTCGGATGTTGCAGGTAGCACTCCGGAACAATATGCTTTAAAAGTACGAACGCATCCAGGAGTGTTACAAATTTCCGCATCAAATAAGATTCGTAGGGCTGTAAATGTTGATGTTTCCTGGGCTGGAAGATTGGTTGAATCATATCAATTACAGAAAAATCCTGTAGTCGTAAAATCGAATTTAGTAGCAACTGTAGATTTTATAAGTTCGCTTGATGATACTTTTACACCAAATAGAAACAATTATTTATGGAAGAATGTATCACCGGAATTAATTCGGCCCTTATTTCAAAAGTTCAAAGTACCAGACTCCTTGGTAAGAGTTGATCCAGCCAACTTATTGCAATTTATAGACGTCCAGATTGCAAACGGTGAGCTTACAAACTGGAGTGTAGCATTAATGTCAAAAGCTGACACAAATGAAAGATTCCCAATTGATAAAAACGGGAATATTGTTGATATTGGTTATTGGTATCGAAGGGGTGCAGAAGAAAGAACCAACCCCGATTCCAATACATATTTCATAAGAAAGAACCACATAATTAGTCCTATTGATGAATTTGTCGATCTAAGTGATGACCAATTTAATAAAGCACTAATAAGAACAATTGAATTTCATCGTCCCAAAAAGGAATACAAAAACAAATATCCGAAAGGAGATATAGTCAGAAATGAATTCAGAGATCCAAAAAATCCTTTACTGCTAATTTACTTTCTGGACCCGGAAGGGGCTGACCTACCTAAAGGAAGTAACCCATTAGTTGGCTTTGCAATAAGTTTTCCGGGAAGCCGGTTCAACTCTTCAGTACGCTATGCTATTCATAGACAACTCCTGGCGCTATTCAATATTGATGACGAAATAGATAACGACAACGATGACGAAGATTAATCAAATATGGGATGAGCTGGCAAATGACACCTCATTCAAAAAAGGGTTGCTTCTACGGCGATATTCCGGGTCAGTATTGCCTGATGTGTTTGTAGCGATACAACAGCCTGAAAAATTGTTATGCATTGCCACGTCAATAAGCGAAGGCATAGAGGTAAATATTTCAATGTTTGACAATTTACAGGAAATACAAATTGATTTTTTCCTGGATCACAATCAGAAAGGGAAAAGCATTTTGCTTTTTAAACTGATCAACAATCAGCATAGGGATATATTTTCTGTCTTATGTGAAGACTTAATTGCAAGCATAACGTCCGAAACCAACGAAAAGAAATTAGTAAAAGTGATATTGAACCGTTTTGAAAAATGGAAATCTTTGTTCACGCGAATGATCTCTGAAGGTCTGACACCCGAAGAGCAAAGAGGCTTGTTTGGCGAATTATATTTCTTGCGGAAATTTCTTCAATGCAACAATAACTTGCAGTTCGTATTAAATAGTTGGGTAGGTTCTGCCAGAGAAGTAAGAGATTTTCAAATGAATAACTGGGCTGTGGAAGTAAAAACAACACATGGGAATAATCATCAAAAAGTCCAGATTAGCAGTGAAAGGCAGCTTGATATTTCTCACCTTGAAAAACTATTTCTTTACCATATTTCATTGGAGAAAGTACAGAAAAGTGGAGAATCATTAAATCAGATTGTCGCTTCGATACATGATTTACTGGCAACTGATTCTATTGCATCGAATCGGTTCAAATCAAAATTATATGAAGCCGGATATTTTGATCACCATATCGGTTTGTACGATTCCACTGGTTATTTTATCCGGCAGGACACATTTTATAAAGTTGAGGACAATTTTCCTAGAATCCAGGAAAACGAGATTCGCAGTGGGGTTGGAGATGTGAAATACTCCATTATTCTTTCGCAATGTGAAGCCTATAAACAACCAGAAGTTTCAGTTTTTGAAAACCTTACAGTATAATGAGCACATCAATTGAGAATTTGGAAATTAATAAGTTCTATACTACATTAATGCAGGAAATTACTGCAATTCAATCAACCGATGAAGAAGGCGCAATATCCGAACAGGTTTTCACTCAACAGGCCGTTGATCTGCTGGCAGCATCCGGAGAATCTGAAAACATAGTTGTCAAATATGATGAAAAAGCCTTGGGGACTTCCAAACAGCATAAAATAAACGCTTATGCAATATCAGAGAATTACGAAACAGTAGATTTATTTATTACAATCTTTAGCGGGACAGACGAAATAGCAAAAATTTCAAATCCGGATATTGAAACGGCATCCAAGCGAATTTTAAACTTCTTCAGAAAAGCGATCTATTCAGCAGTAGATGAAAAAACCAAATACTTCAAAAGCGATTATGTAGATGAGATTGAAGAATCGTCAGAAATATTTCAATTTGCCTACACATTGGCAAAATCAAAAGATATAAAAGAAAATCTTGTTCGGGTAAATGCTTTTATCCTTACAAACGGCTCTTATAAAGGTGATTTTCCTGCAAATACAGTTATTTCAGGATACAATTTTTACTACAAAATATTTGATATTGAAAGCCTGCACAATTTAAGTGAAAAATCGCACATCCCTATTGAGATAAATTTCAAATCCGATGGCTTTACGGTTCCATGCATTCCTTCACCTTCAATCAATGAAGAATATCAATCTTATCTGGCAATTATTCCCGGCGAAGCACTCGCATCTATTTATGAACGATTTGGTTCGAGGCTTTTAGAGCAAAATGTTCGTTCTTTTTTACAGTTCAATGGTAAAATCAACAAAGGCATCAGAACTACAATAATTAAGGAACCTGAAATGTTTCTGGCTTTCAATAATGGAATAGCGGCTACAGCAGATGAAATTGAACTGGAAAACAGCGAAGATGGCAATGGAAAAATAATTTCCATCGTAAAGGATTTCCAGATTGTTAATGGAGGACAAACAACGGCATCCATTTATCACACGCAAAAGAAAGATAAGGCTGATATATCCAACATATTTGTTCAGGTAAAAATTTCGGTAGTCAAAAACAAAGAAAAATTCAGTGAAATAGTTTCCCGGATTTCAGAATACGCAAATACACAAAACAAAGTTTCCGTGTCTGATTTAAGCAGTAACCGACCCTATCATATTGAATTAGAAAAGCTTTCAAGAAATATCTTTACTCCAATTACCGACAGCCAGCCAATACAAACCAAATGGTTTTACGAAAGAGCCAGAGGACAATACAAAAATGCTATACTTCAAGATGGATTTACACCATCCAGGAAAAAGGCATTTGATTTAAAGAATCCAAAACACCAATTATTTACAAAAGAGGAACTGGCTAAATATATCAATGCCTACCAGGAAATTTCTGATGGCAGAAAGATTTTAATCGGGCCACATTACGTTGTCAGAGGCAATCAAAAAAACTATGTGCAGTTCATGAACTTCAATTTAGAGAAGAAAATGAACAATGTATATTTTGAGGATACAATTGCCAAAGCAATCTTATACAGGACGACTGAGAAGGTTTATGGTGTCAAGCCCAGAGCGATAGGCGATATGCGTTATATTACCGTACCATACACGATAACTTTATTAAACTGTTTAACAAATAATCAATTAGACCTTTACAAAATCTGGAAAATCCAAGATATATCTGGCTCATTAAAATCACTTTTGCATTTAATGATGAGTACTCTGGAAGTATTCATAAAAGATACAGCTCCCGGTGGTTTATATGGCGAATGGGCAAAGAAGGAAGAATGTTGGATAAAATTAAGAGATAATGATTTTAAATTTGACCTGACTTCCATTAAGCAAGATTTAGTTGATAAGAAAAATCAAACCAAAAGAACATTAATCTCAGATGATGAAGTTGAATTACATAAACGCAGGGAGGATCTGGATCGAGTAAAATCAATTCCATCGAAAGTGTGGAAGAAAATTGAAGAATGGGGTAGAGAAACAGAAAACTTGTCAAATGTTCAGAAAGATGTCGCATGGAATTTATCACTAAAGGTCAGAGGTAATTCAAGTATTTTGGGTAATGAGCTTTCACATGGCATTACTATTTTGGGAATAGTGATAGACAAGGCGCCAGAACTCCTCTTCGATATTGATGAACTGACAGAAGCAACATTAACAAATAAGCCAGAAGATCCTGAGATAACTTTGGAATTAATTAAAAAAATGGTTCAATGGGACAGAACAAATAAACGGCTAAAATCACACCATTTTAAAATGATGTATGATATCATGAATGATGTGGAAAAACTAACTCCTCAGAATAAAAAATACTGTTTGATGAATTTCCAATTCATTTCAAAGTATGGGTTTAAAATTTAGTCCTTTATAAAAGAATAAAAGCAAAAAAGCATCAACGTTTACAATATATTGTTTCAGAAACGAAGCCAACCACTTGTATATTCCGATAATTTTTACAAATATAGAAAGTAAGGCAAAATAGATATTCCTGTGATTAATATTGATCAATAATGAAACATGAGACTGTAAAATTCAATATTGCCTGAATTTGTTTTTCATTCCTTAGTCGTGATTCAGCATTCAGCTCCAATTCAATCTGTTCGTGGAACCTTCAAAACTTTGGAAATTCGAAAAGTAGCAGTGAAATAGATTTCATTGCTACTACAATTCAACAGTTTGATGTGGTGCTTTTTCCCGGAACAAAAAACGGTAACTAAGTTGGGTGATACAGGCTTGATAAGCATTGAATGGCTGAGATCAACAGGGAAGTAATTTATCAAAGGGCATAGGCAATTGAAATGAGATAATGTTTATTTTTGCACATATGGAAAATAAAGACATTCGCTGGCAACAACGCTTTCTGAACTACGAAAAGGCTTTTTTTAAGCTAAATGAAGCCATTGATCAGAATGATTTAAATGAACTGGAGCGCAACGGACTTATTCAGCGCTTTGAGTTTACGTTAGACCTTTCATGGAAGGTGCTTAAAGATTATCTCGAAGAGAAGGGATTTGTTTTTAAGTCTTCTCCCAAAGATACCATCAGAGAAGCCCAACAGTCCGGGCTGATTCAGTTCGGACAGGCATTGATTGACGGGTTGGATATTCGCAATGAATTATCGCACGATTACAGCGGAAACAAATTCGAGGTTTCGGAACAAGTACTGCGCAATGAAGTTTTTCCGGCTCTTGAACTACTTTATCAATTTTTTATTTCAGAAGGGGGCCATGGACAGCTAAATCTTCTTAATGAATAATATATCAGGCATATACGGACTTAACGACAGGGATATTAAGACAATTCATGGTATCTTTAACCAATACCCTGAAGTTTTGCTTGTGAATATTTTCGGAAGCCGGGCCAAAGGTCTTAGCAAACCTGGCAGCGATGTCGACCTGGCCATCATGAACGAGGGGATCAACAGTAAGACCTTGCTTAAACTGAACAATGATTTTGAAGAGAGTACCCTGCCTTATAAGGTTGATTTAGTAGATTTTAATACATTGACCAATCAGAGTTTTGTTGACCATATTAAACGAGTGGGTACAATTTTTTATCAACGGGAAGATGCCGGTAATCCGCCCAAATTACAATAATTAAAGTGATAATACAGCACCTGAGTAATAAAATCAATATCGCTTTTCTCCTTATATTTCTAAGTATAGAGACCGCATCCTGCTCCATTTCAGTTTGTTCGTGGAACCTTCAAAACTTTGGAAATTCTAAAAGTAACAGTGAAATAGATTTCATAGCTACTACAATTCAACAGTTTGATGTGATCGCTATTCAGGAGGTACTTGCCGGGAATAGCGGGGTTCAGGTAGTGGTTAAGTTGGTTGATATGATGAACCGAAAAGGGAAAAGCTGGGAATATATAATCAGTAATCCTACAAATAGCAGTAGCTCTAATACTTCGGAGCGTCATGCTTTTATCTGGAACAAAAAAACGGTATCAAGATTGGGTGCTGCATGGCTGGAGAATCATTATGTGGCTCAAATTGACAGGGAACCCTATTTTGCGACCTTCCGGAAAGATGGGAAGGAGTTTACAATTGTTAGTTTTCATGCCAAACCAAAAGCAAAACAGCCGGAGACCGAAATTAAATATTTTAAATTCTTTCCTGCCTTGTACCCTAAACTGAACCTTATTTTTTGTGGCGATTTTAATTGCCCTCAATCGCATACTGTTTTTAATCCCCTAAAAACAATGGGTTTTAAACCGGCTTTTGCCGGACAGAAAACAACTCTCCGTATGAAGTGCATCCAAAATGATTGTCTCGCTTCGGAATATGACAACTTTTTCTATTATCCAAAGAAAACCATATTTGTAAAATCCGGAGTCGTTCATTTCTATAAAAGCTTTTCCACGATGGAAAAAGCCAGGAGGATTTCGGATCATCTGCCTGTATTTTTTATTTTCCGATTAATATAATAAAAAATGAGATTTCTTTATGAATTTATAGCAATTTTGGATTTAGATAAATATTGGTTATAAGTATTACTTTCGAAATTGGAAATAAAACAAATAATAGATAATGAAGAATTAATAGTGGACTGGGAATTAGCAACAAGGGGAGAAACTATACTTAAAATTGACCTGTTAAAATAATAAAGAAATGAATCCAAGAATGAAAAATGTAGTTCCCAAACAAAATTTTACTCTTTTAAATAGTCCGCTGAAAAACTATTATATGCCACGGAGTGGCTAAATATGATTAACCCCCAGTTTCGCAAGCTCCACTGGGGGTTAATGAACAAGCCACAACTCCAGCCCTGAAACGGGCTGAATTTCACTGTAAAATATAATGCAAAGAAAATGAACGTAAATACTTAAAATCCTTGCACCTAAATCTAATATTACAAACATAAAATATTATATATCAGTAATTCAATACTTTTAAAGCTGACCCAATTATTTTGGTAAATGGAGAAGTAAAACGTTTTGATGTAATACCATATTTAGGAATTGGCATTTTTAAGGAATTGCAGGATTTGAGTTTGTTTAATTCTGTAAAACCCTTTTTAGGGAGTGTACAATGGGCTAATGGAGTTGACCTCTGCCCCGATACTCTATATTTGGAAAGCATATAATTTTACTTAGAAACACTTATTGGCACCTCAATAGCATTCAATCCCAAATTCCCTCCCTACTTCCCCTACTTAACCTCTAAAATCTTAAACTCTGTTCTCCTGTTTTGGGCTCTCCCCTCCTCAGTTGAATTATCAGCCACTGGTATCGAAAATCCGTAACCCTTACTTCTTAATCTTGATAACTGAACACCGGTTGAAATTAAATATTTTACAACAGAATCGGCCCTCTTTCCTGAGAGAACTAAATTATATTTTTCTGCACCATGCAAATCGGTATGCCCTCCTATTTCGATTGACACACCCGGATTTTTCTCTAAAAACTCAACTATCTCACTTAGCTGGACTCTGGATTCAGGCTTCAAACTAAATGAATCTGTCTCAAAAAAGATGTTTTTCAGGATCGTAACTTTGCCGGTTTCGATGGGATCCAGCGCAATATTCAGAGTCATCGGCCGATACCGGTTGAATGCCTCCAATAAATTAAAGTTCTCAGAATGAAAAAGGTAACCCTCTTTCGAGATGTTTAATCCGTAGTTGTGACCTGAAGGAAGACAAAAAAGAAATTCACCCTCATTCTCAAATGGATATAAATGCTGAACTAAACTATTACCAGTTAAGTCATTCAATACGATATCAGGAATGATCAACTGACCTGTTTTTCGGCTGATTACTCTCCCTTTCACCCATGACACAGGGTGAGGCCTGACATTTTCAGGTACCGTAAATGTAAAAATGTCACGCCCTCCAAAACCACGAATGTTTGCATTATACCAGGCCCTTTCGCCGGTAACCTCAACTACCATCCCCTCCTCATTGCCGGAGGTATTAATTGGAAATCCTAAATTTTGCGGTAGGCAATTATTAGCACTATCCAACCGAATAAAAAAAAGATCATTTCCACCCATACCAGGCCAGAAATCGGAGGCAAAGTAAAGTGTCTGGCCATCCGCATGAATAAATGGGGAGAGTTCATTTCCGCTGGTATTAACAACTTCAAGGTTTGTGACCTTGCCGTAAACAGGAAATCCTTCCTGTGAAACACCCAGTTTCTCCGCCCTCCAGATATCCATTTTTCCCTTGCCACCAACTCTGTTACTCGTGAAATAGAGCCATCGACCGTCTGCCGAAACCGAAGGCTGCGACTCCCATGCACTCGTATTTACAGGATTTCCGAGATTTACAGGTTCTGACCATTTCCCTTTTTGCATGACAGACATATATATATCGCAACTTCCCAGTCCCTCCGGACGGCCACACCCCGTAAAAAACAATAGGCGCCCATCGGCTGAGATACATTGTGCTCCTTCATTCTCCTTCGTATTTACAGGTGATCCTAATGGCATGGCTTTTTGCCATACGGAAGAATCCCTCCGCGAAACAAAGAAATCTTCCTGGGGATAGCCACGTTTCTTTCCCTCTATATCTTTTGTCATCAATCGCGTAAAAACCAAAGTGTTGGCTTCCGCATTTAAGCTCGGCCAATACTCATCTTCAGGGGAATTGATTGCATCACCTGCGTTCTGAGGTTGAAAAGTAACGGGAGATTTAAGAGCATTAACTGCAAATCGACATGATTCAAACAGTTGGTTTTCCACAATTGTTAACGGACCTTTTTTCAGACAACCATACTTGTCCTCATTTTTCAATGCTTCAGAATAATTTGCTTCTTTATATAAAAGTTCAGCCAGAAACTTGTACCCTTGCGGGAACCGGTCCGACCCGGTTTGCAATCCACTGAGCAATGATTTCTTTTCAAGTTGCATGTTACCCGATTCGTGATAAATATCTGCCAGACCGAAAAATGCCATATAATATTGCGGGTCATTCTTTAAAACCTTATTAAGTAAGTTTATTGCCTTGACCCTGTCGCCAGACTGGGCACAGATTATAGCTTCATTATAAAGAATTTTACTCTTTTTTTCCAATGAATTATTATTCTGGGCAATACAATCGACAAAAATCACGAGAAAAATGAATGGACAAAATAATCTTCTCATAATGTAAGTTTTATTCTAGTAACAAAATTGCATTATTCGCTGTAAAGTAAGGTGCCAAAATAGTCCGATTTATAATAATTTGCAGCCAGTCGCCAGTCGCCAGTTGCCAGGACAAAAAAACCGCCCCGGAAATAACCGGAGCGGAACCAAAAATGTTATCTTTTTGTTCTAAATAGAATTTATAGCATTCAGATCTTCAAACGCCTGTTTCAGCCGGGCAATAAGGGCCTCTTCACCTTTGCGTAACCAGACCCGCGGGTCATAGAACTTTTTATTGGGTTTATCCCCACCTTCAGGATTTCCAATCTGACCCTGGAGATAGCCGTGATTGGCAGCTTCAAAAAGACGCACACCATCCCAGAAAGCCCACTGTGTATCGGTATCAATATTCATTTTGATAACACCATAACTGATTGCTTCACGAATTTCGGCGTGAGATGACCCTGAACCGCCATGGAAGACGAAGTTAACAGGATGTGCATCATCTATACCCAGTTTTTCCCTGATATAATCCTGTGAATTTTTGAGGATTATTGGCATAAGTTTTACATTTCCAGGTTTGTAAACACCATGTACATTCCCAAAAGAGGCAGCAATTGTAAAATTAGATGAAACTTTTCCCAGTTCCTGATAGGCATAAAAAACATGGGCAGGTTGTGTGTAAAGAAGGCTGTTATCCAATCCGCTGTTATCAATGCCATCTTCCTCTCCGCCGGTAATTCCAAGTTCTATTTCCAGTGTCATCCCAATTTTGCTCATCCGCTCAAGATAACGTTTGCTGATCTCAATATTCTCTTCAATCGGCTCTTCAGATAGGTCAAGCATGTGAGAGCTGAAAAGGGGTTTGCCGGTTTCTTTAAAATGTTTTTCACCAGCATCAAGAAGTCCGTCAATCCATGGAAGCAATTTTTTTGCAGCATGGTCAGTGTGGAGTATAACACGTACTCCATAAGCTTCAGCGAGAGTGTGAATATGTTTTGCACCTGCAATAGCACCAAGGATAGCAGCTTCCTGCCCTTCGAGTTTCAGTCCCTTCCCGGCATTAAAAGCAGCACCGCCATTTGAAAACTGAATCATTACCGGTGCGTTTGCATTTTTTCCCGCTTCCATAACTGCATTAACAGTCGAAGATCCAACAACATTAACAGCCGGGATAGCAAATCCCCTGGCTTTGGCCACTTTGAAGATATACTGCAAGTCATTGCCTGTGACCACTCCCGGCTTTACAACGTCTGATATTTTATCCATAATTCAATTATTAAATTTTTATTTACAAAAATACGTCATTCTGATGACAATCGATCTTCAAAAAGTTAAGAATTGGTTAACAAAAAAGGCTGAATTTTGAAAAAACCAATTATTTTGCCATTCAATCTATTAACTCCCCTTTCCCATATCTGGTAATTAATGGCTCATTTCCGATGCAATCGATCACAGTTGAAGGGATATTCCCTCCATATCCGCCGTCGATCACTAAATCAACAAGGTCGCCAAATTTTTCGTGTATAAGTTCAGGATCGGTCGTGTATTCGATGATCGTGTCTTCATCGTGAACTGAAGTTGAAAGAACCGGATTTCCAAGCTCCTTAACAATCTCCCGAATGATATTATTGCGAGGGATACGAATCCCGATGCTCTTTTTTGAACTTCTGAAGAGTTTGGGGATATGACTGTTAGCATTAAGGATAAAAGTGAATGGACCGGGTAGATTTTTCTTCATTAATTTGAAGATACTATTGGGGATTGGTTTACAATAATCGGAGATATTGCTTAAATCATAAAAAATAAAGGAGAAATCGGCCTTTTCAGGCTTCACATTTTTAATTCGTGCTACACGTTCAACAGCTTTTGGCTTTGTCATATCACAACCGATACCATAAATTGTATCGGTCGGATAGATGATAACCCCTCCATCCCGAAGTATTTCAACTACTTTCAGGATATCTTTAATATTGGGATTTTCATCGTATAACCGGATAAGCATTACTATTGTATCATCAATCAGACATTCTTGTCACAATCGGACGAAAGTAAGGATTTTTCACTGTATTTTTACCCGAAATATAAAGAATAAATTAATAATAATCATTATAAATGATTACTCCTGAAATAGTTAAAACTGATGATGGATCCGATACACTCTTTGCCGGAGAATATGGTGAGCATTATCATTCAACATTCGGAGCTGTTCAGGAATCAATGTATGTTTTCATTGGCGCAGGTTTGCGAAATTGTGCAGGACCTTCACTAAATCTGTTTGAGATGGGATTTGGTACCGGATTAAATGCATATCTAACTGCTTTAGAAACTATTAGAACTAATAAATACGTCAGGTATTTTACTGTTGAAAAATATCCATTGTCACAGGTCACCTGGTCAAAACTAAACTACCCATATATAGTACCTAATGGCAATGCAAAGCTTTTTCAGATTATTCATGAAGCTGAGTGGGATAATGAGGTAATAATTAATGACCATTTCTCAATATATAAGATTCATTCCGATTTGAAGGATATTGATTATTCACTTTTGCCCTTGTTTGATTTAATCTATTTTGATGCCTTTTCACCGGAAAAGCAACATGAACTTTGGGAAACAGATGTATTTGCTCAACTTGCAAATCATGGCGCCCCACTGGCAAAACTTGTAACATACTGTGCAAAAGGGTCTGTTCGCAGATCGCTAAGTGATGCAGGGTTTATGGTAAGCAGAATTCCGGGTCCGCCTGGTAAAAGAGAGATTGTGAGTTGTACAAAAAGTTCCGTAGTTATATGATCGTCAGTCTCACCCGTCCTCATGCGTTGGGCTGGCTGATAATCCTTTTACCTGACATTTAATGATTAATTAACTCCCTTTAATTTGTATTTTTTCTTTTAAACAACTAATCCGATACAGATTATACAATTAAATTTATATCTTCGCAGCTTTTAGAACAAACATTTAAAAATTTATAAGAAAACGGTTATGCAAATCAAATCACTGCTTGTTACATTAGTTGCCTGTACTCTAATATTTGGATCGTGCAACACATTTAAAAGTTCAAAAGTTCAGCTGAAAACTCTTGCAGATTCAGCAGCCTATGCAATTGGGATTGACATAGGAAACAACATCAGGAAAAATCTGCCTACTGCTCCGGGTGGTAAAAATCTTAACCAACAAATTATCCTCGCTGCATTCACAAGTGCTCTCAACGGAGATTCTTCGCAAATCTCATCAATGAAAATCCAGGGTGTTACACAAAGCTATTTTATGAAGGCTCAAGCCGTTGAATCAGGAAAAGCGAGCGAAGCAGGGAAAATATTCCTTGCTGAGAACGCTAAACGTGCGGGAGTGAAAACTACTGCAAGTGGACTCCAGTACGAAGTTATCAAAGAAGGAACAGGTGCCAAACCTTTAACGACTGACACCGTTGTTGTTCATTATCACGGCACAACCATTGACGGTAAAGTTTTTGACAGTTCTGTTGTTCGCAAAGAACCAGCAAAATTCCTGGTTACCCAGGTAATTCCAGGATGGACAGAAGCACTTCAACTGATGACTGTCGGGTCAAAGTGGAGACTTGTTATTCCTTCTGAACTTGCCTATGGTGAACGTGGAGCAGGAGCTGATATCAAACCAAATTCAACGCTGGTTTTTGAAGTTGAACTTCTTGAAATCAAAAAATAAATTGAATTTTAATAATGAGCTTTAAAACTACGGGAAAGATTTTACAGATTCTTCCTGAAATAAAAGGGGTAAGCGCACGCGGAGAATGGAAAAAACAGGATTTTATCCTTGAGACTGCGGAAGAGCAGTTTCCAAAGAAAATCTGTTTCACTTTGTTTAACGACAAGAACGGCACCTTCGACAGGATAAAACCCAATATGGAAGTTGAGGTTTCATTCAGTATCGAATCACGCGAATATAATGAAAAGTGGTTCAGCAATATTAATGCATTTCGTGTCGAACCGGTTATTCAGAACACCAATTCACAAAATGACCCTGCGCCTTTTTTAGTATCGGATATTCCCCAATTGGAAGATTCAGGCGATAAGGACGATCTCCCTTTTTAATCTATGTCCATATAAAGTAACAAGGCCTCCACATCAGGAGGCTTTGTTGTTTATACTTTATGGAATTTGGTGCAAACTATAAGAAATACAAATTTTTGTATTCCAAACTATCTGATAGGGATCTGTCTTTTAAAGTCTTCTTCGAGCGAGATAAATGTTTCTGTACGCGCAATTCCATCAATTGCCTGAAGATCCGTATCAATTATTTTCATCAGATGCTTGTTGGTCTTGGTCTGGATCTTTATAAATATTGCATATTGGCCTGTAGTGTGATGACACTCAACCACTTCCTGAATTTCACGCAACTGTTTTAATACCTTCTTATCGTAGCTTACCTTTTCAAGATGGATTCCCATATATGCAGTTGTATGGTAACCAAGCTTTTGTGGACTCACTAAAAACTCAGAACCAATAATTACCCCAACTGCCACCAACCGTTGAACCCTCTGATGTATTGCAGCTCCTGAAACGCCACATTCCCTGGCGACTTCCAGAAAAGGGATTCTCGCATTTGCAGTAATTAGTTTGAGGATTTTACGATCAAGATCGTCAATATGAACACTCTGTTCCTTGAAATCTTCTTCTGAACCAATATTGTTTTTCTTCACCTTACTTTCAATTTGATACAAAAATGGCTATTTTTTTTTACTTTTCTAATTTTTCAGATACAAATTTAATTTCCCGTTGCAGGAAACCCATAGCCTGACGGATTCTGAAACACACGGAGACCAAATTCAGGAAGGAGAGTAAAAATATTATCGAAAATCTCAGCCTGTAAAGCTTCGAAAAGATCTGCCTGCTGAACTTTACTGAAAACAATAATCTCAATCGGGAGACCTTTATCGGTTGACTGCAGGAATCTGATAATCCGGGTCATATTTTCGTGTATCCCGGGGTGGGACAGGCAATAACCTTCCAAATACTTTTTAAATAAAGAAAGATTTGAAGGCATCCCGAAAATTTTCATTTTCAAAGCACCGCCATCCTTTTCATCGGAAATATCTGCATCAGATAATTCACCCGTAAGAAATTCCCTGGACAAGGGTAACTTTTTAATCCTTTCAAGTAATTGCTGATCACAAATACATATACTGGTAATATCAATATTAATAGCACGTTGTATCCGGCGCCCGCCAGACTGGATCATTCCGATCCAGTTTGTAACCGATTCTGATACCAGCGAGTATGTTGGAATTGTAGTAATAGTATTATCCCAGTTTTGTACTTTAACAGTGGTTAGTGATATGTCATGAACAGTTCCGTCAACACCATACTTCGGAACCGTAATCCAGTCACCAGGTTTAACCATATTATTGGCTGCCAGCTGAATACTCGCCACAAATCCAAGAATTGGATCCCTGAATACCAAAAGAAGTACTGCGGCAATAGCACCTAATCCTGCAAATAAACTTGCCGGGTTTTTATCAACAAGAATCGCCACAATGAAAATAGCCCCAAAAAAGTATATGAGGATCTTCATCAATTGGATATAACCTTTAATGGGACGATCCCTGGAGTAAGGATAAGTATTGTATACTTCCCGGGCCGCATTCAGAAATCTGATAAATGCCGTCATTATGACTATTGCAAGATAGATATGTGCGAACCCCTTAATCAATGCCGGAAGCCAGATAATATCGTCGCCACTGAAACCTGATGAGCTGAAAATTACTATTGCCGGGAAAATATGGATCAGACTATGAAAAACCTTATGGTCAAAAAGGGTGCCATCCCAGACTCCTTTAGTACGAAAGACAATCCTTCCTACAATTTTCACAAAGAGAGCCCTGATTATCAGAAAAATAATCAAAGCAATAACAATAAGCACCAAGAATGTACAAATTGCGGCCCCCCAATTGGCCATACGGGATAAAAATCCGTAGCTTAATAAAACTTCCCTGACAAAATCATAAAATACAGACATAACCATAAAAATTTATAAGTCAAAAATAGTTAATTTTGAATCGTCGGAGCAAAAATAACGAAAGATGCCTATTATGAAGAAACTTTTTATCAGGATTTTCCTTCTTTCTATTCCGTTGTCTGTGTGGGGCTCTCCTCGGTTTGAAAATTTTTTCACTGATGAGGTTTTACGCTTTGATTACATCCTTTCCGGAAACCACTCAACAGCTAATGTATTACAGTTAGAAGTTAAAAGAGAAAAGATGTGGAGCGGATCAAAAGACAATTTGATTGGGAAGCAAAATTTAGGTTCCTACCGTTTTCAGATTTATGATGTGAGCAGTGGTGAACTTATATTTTCAAAAGGTTTCTCCCCGCTATTTCAGGAGTGGCAATCGACAGCAGAATCAAAGCTGACATACAAGGCATTTTATCAGGTCATACGTTTCCCTTTTCCGAAAAAATGTGTCCATCTCAAAATTGAAAAAAGAAATTATACCGGACAGTTTTCCGAAATCTATTCAGTGATTATCAATCCTGACAATTATTTTATAATTAATGAAAATGTTCCAAATATCACCGCTGATAAAATCAAATATTCAGGCGAATATTCCCGCAAAATAGATATTGCCATTCTGGCAGAAGGTTATACTAAGGATGAGATGCTTAAATTTGTGGAAGATGCTAAAAGATTAACAGATACTCTTTTCTCTGTCTCGCCTTTTTCGAAGATGAAGGATTGCTTTAATGTTTACGCTCTTGAAACACCTTCAGTCGAGTCAGGAACAGATGTTCCTGGCGAGCATATCTTTCGTAACACCCTATACAACAGCACTTTTTATACTTTCGATATTTCAAGGTATATTACAACTTCTGATTTGAAGACTATCCACGATATGGCTGCGGTTGTCGCCTACGATCAGATAATTATTTTGGTTAATTCTTCAAGATATGGTGGCGGCGGATTTTACAATTCTGTAACTGTCTGTACATCTGATAACAAACTCTCACCAAATGTATTTGTTCATGAGTTTGGCCATGGCTTTGGTGGGTTGGGTGACGAATACTATACTTCGGAAGTGGCTTATGAGGACTATTACAATCTTAAAGTTGAACCGTGGGAACCAAACCTCACTACGCTGGTCAATTTCGGTTCGAAATGGAAGGAAATGATCGACGCATCTACTCCGGTGCCTACTCCGCGAAATTCGAAATACACATTTAAAGTCGGAGCCTTCGAAGGCGGAGGTTACCTGCCCAATGGTATTTACAGTCCAATGGAGAATTGCCGTATGAAGTCTAATGATACTTCTGATTTTTGCCCGGTATGCCAGAAAGCAATCTTAGCTTCTATCATTGAAAATTCCAAATAAAAAAGTGCTTGTTATCGAAGCAGAATTAATTTACCATAATTTACCTGAAGGAGTCAGACAATACTTCAGTTTGCAGAATGCCTGATTCCTTCATAAATTTAATGGTAGAAGAGACTTTTGATACTACCCCTTTGTTTATTCACTTAACTAATCAACTTTTTGACGCATCTTCCTTGTCCTGTTTCCGCTGCCACAAATAAGAAACAATTAAGGCAAGCCCGCCAAAAACGAAAATCATCGAAGGATAGGCTGCGTCTTCATCCATGCCAGCTGCCGAAGAAAGGAGATACCCCATAAAAACACCAATGCCGATACCAAAAAGAAATAAGCCAAATTTTAAAACTCCGCTGGTACCAGTTCTTTTCCTGGCTTCAAAGAGAGTCGGATCAGCACCTCTTTCAATCAAGGCCATCCGTTCACGGTTACGGGATGTAACTGATAAATAAACAATGCCAAAAATCATGGCAAAAAGTCCGAGTGGAACTAAAATCCCTGTTGCAAATGGTCCCATAATATTTGATTTTAAAGGTTTAACATTTGCCCATTTGACGCAAAGCACTAATTAGTGGTTACAAATCCGGTAAAAAATATTGCAACATTTTTTTTAATATTACATCTTTATTGTAATTTTATCGTTAGTTGTTTTGTAACCTTTTTAAGGCGGTCTTCGTCTAATTGGCAAATGGAGAAGAAAACGGATGAGTACTATATTCGCGAGATTCTGAAAGGCGATTCAGGATCCTTTTCACAACTTGTGAAAAAGTATAGCCATCTCTCATTTTCGCTGTCAATGAAGATACTCAATCAGCGGGAAGACGCCGAAGAGGCTGCTCAGGATTCGTTTATAAAGGCTTACAATTCACTCGGTTCTTTTCAAAACGGTTCAACTTTTAAGACGTGGTTTTTTCGAATTGTGTACAATACTTCTATTTCACGACTTAGGACCCGAAAAAATATTGAAGTAAAAATTGATGACGTTAGAATCTCTGATTCAGAAATTCAAATCACTGAAAGTACACTTGGACAGTTAGATAGTAATGACAGAATTAAATTTTTACAGGCGGGGCTCGACAGGCTTGATCCTGAAGAAAGGGCTCTTCTGAAAATGTATTATTATGATGATTTTTCTATGGATGAGATAAGTGCAATTACAGGGCTGACGGTCTCCAACGTTAAAGTAAAAATTCACAGAAGCCGGAAGATGCTTCTTCTTGAATTAAAATTAATTTTAAAAGATGAAATAATTTCAATATTATGAATCACAAAGACGTAATGAAAGAGTGGTTTAAAGAGCTGCCGGCAGAACAACCTTCTCCTGATTTCACTGTTAAGGTTATGCAGAGGGTGATGTCGGAATGGACGTTAAACCCCATCAAGTATCAGCCAATGATTTCCAGGAAAGGTTGGTGGATATTGGTAATCATCGCTCTTGTTTTTACTGGCATCCTGTTTATGCTACACCCATCGTTGCCAACAGGAACAGATCCTTCTTTACAGGCAAATTCCATTTACGGAATGGATTTATCGAAGCTATTTGCCCCCGTCAGCCAACTTTTCATAAAGTTGAATAATATCTCCCCCACAGTAGCAATTGGTAGTTTGGCCATCATTGCTTTGTGGTTTTTCGACCAGCTTTTTGTTAAAACAGTTAGGCGTTAGTATCTTTTACATTAAGTTAAGATTAATAAATATTATCCTTTCATTAAGATAAGGCCATCCTCAGTAAGATGGCATTTTTTTTTGCTAAAGTTCCCATTAGATTTATAATTTTGCGTCAAACCTGATCTGTTATGCTCGATATCCTTTATAAGCGCCGCAGCACAAGAAAGTTTCTGCCTAAAAAAATTGAAGAAGAAAAGATTATGAAACTTCTTACTGCCGCATTGCTGGCACCTTCCTCAAAGGGAAGTCGTCCGTGGGAATTCATTGTTGTCAATGATCAGGCACTGCTTGGGGTTCTTGCAAACTCAAAACCGCATGGTGCATCTTTGCTCAGGCATGCGGCAATGGCAATAATTATTGCTGGTGATAAAACAAAGAGTGATGTATGGATTGAAGATTGTTCCATTGCTTCGATATTTATACAGCTTGAGGCAGAAGCACTTGGACTTGGTTCCTGCTGGGTTCAGGTCAATCGCCGGTATTATAATGACGAAATTACTACTAATGAGTATATTCACGAACATTTTGATATTCCCGAAAGATTAGAGGTTCTCTCTGTTCTGGGAATAGGTTACAAGGCAGTGGACCGGCCTCCTTTGACGGAACGCGATCTCCTCTGGAATAAAGTTTCAATAAATAGATATAAAGTTCAAACTGAATTTGAGATTCCTGACGACATTGAATAAAAACTGATATTTATTAGCAAAAATGTCATCCTGAACGAATAGTTTTGCAGTAAAAATAACAGTATTGGAAAATTGTGTTTCCTGAATAAATTCAAATCATATCACTATGTCTAATGGGTTTTTTAATGTTCCGGTTCCCCGGAATGAACCGGTAAAAAGCTACGGGCCGGGTTCTCCCGAAAGAAAAGAGCTCCAGCTGACTATTGCAGGATTGCGTTCAAAGGTTGTTGAACTACCAATGATTATAGGCGGGAAAGAGGTTAAGAGTTCCAACAAAACTGAGATCCATCCTCCGCATGATTTAAAACATCTTCTGGGTTATTTCTATCAGGGTGATGAGTCTCATGTCAGTCAGGCTATTGATGCCGCTTTGGCGGCCCGTTCAGCATGGATCGGATTAGGCTGGCAGCACAGAGCTGCAATATTTCTTAAAGCAGCCGATTTGATTACAGGTCCATACCGGGCAAGAATTAATGCATCCACAATGTTGGGACAATCAAAAAATGCAAATCAGGCCGAGATTGATGCCGCCTGTGAACTATCTGATTTCTACAGGTTTGGCGTGAAATGCATGACAGAAATCTACAAAATACAACCAGAGTCAACCCCCGGTATGTGGAATTACAATGAATTCCGTCCACTTGAAGGATTTGTTTTTGCTCTCACCCCGTTTAATTTTACGTCAATTGCCGGCAATTTGCCCGTGGCACCTGTAATTATGGGAAATGTCTGCGTTTGGAAACCGGCAAAAACAGCTGTATATACCGCCGCGATTATTATGGAAATTCTTATGGAAGCCGGTTTGCCTGCAGGTGTTATTAATCTTGTTTATGTTTCAGGACCTGTGGCAGGTAAAATTATTTTCAGCCATCCTGATTTTGCCGGAATCCATTTTACAGGTTCAACCAGCGTCTTTCAGGATATCTGGAAAACTATCGGAGAAAATATATTCAGGTATAAATCCTACCCGCGTATTGTTGGTGAAACCGGCGGAAAAGATTTTATTTTTGCCGACCCTACGGCTGATATTCCTGCACTTGCCACAGCTATTGTTCGCGGGGCTTTTGAATATCAGGGTCAGAAATGCTCGGCGCCATCACGTATTTACCTGCCCGCTTCAATCTGGGAGAAAACATGGACAGCCATTTATTCCCAATTACAAAAACTCAATATGGGGCCGCCCGAAGATTTTACAAACTTTATTAATGCCGTAATTGATGAATCATCATTCAATAAACTGAAAGGATTCATTGACAGGGCAAGGCAAGACCAGGATGCAGAGGTTATTTATGGTGGAAATTGTGACAAAACAACTGGATATTTTATACAACCCACAGTAATTCTTGCAAAAAAAGCCGATTATATCACAATGAGGGAGGAACTTTTCGGGCCAGTCGTCACGATTTTCGTATATGATGATGAAAAAATAGATGACACTTTGACCCTGGTGGACACTACTTCAGTTTATGCCCTCACCGGAGCTGTCTTTTCTCAGAACCGCTATTCAATAGAACGGATGACTAAACGACTCAGCAATGCTGCAGGAAATTTCTATATCAATGATAAGCCGACCGGTGCTGTAGTGGGTCAGCAGCCTTTCGGCGGGGCCAGGGGATCCGGGACCAATGATAAAGCAGGATCGGTTTTCAATATGCTTAGGTGGGTTTCAGTCCGCACCGTGAAGGAGACATTCATACCTGCAATTGATTATATGTATCCAAATTTCCTTCCCGATAAATAATCGATTCTTCTTTTTATTTTGAAGCAGATTCTGTTATTTTGTACTTCATATTAGAGTTCGTGATGAGACCGGTTATCCCAAAAGCATTTTTAAATACAATTACAAACAAATACCTGTTTGCATTTGTTTTTTTTTGTGTGTGGATGATCTTTCTCGATGATCATAACATTCTGTTTCTTCGCCAAAATCTCAACAAGCTCAAGAAGTACAGGGTGGAAAGTACCTATTACAAGGAAAAAATTATGGCAGATAGCCAGCGTTTAAAGGAGCTGCGGACCAGTTCTAAAAATCTTGAGAAATTTGCACGTGAACAGTTTTTAATGAAAAGAAAGAACGAAGACATTTTTTTAATCATCGAAAAGTAGAAAAGAGATGAAACCCGGTTTTGATTTTTTCAAAATAAACAGCAAACTCGCCCCACAAAAGGGGAGAATTATCATATCTGAGCCATTCATGCAGGGAAATTATTTTTCCCGGTCAACTGTTCTTTTAGTCGATTTTTCTCAAACAGGTGCTGTGGGGTTTATCCTGAACAAACCATTTGTTACAAATGTCAAGGAGTTAACATCCCTTTTCCAATCGTCTGTTCCGGAGGTGTATGTTGGCGGTCCTGTAGGCAAGGATAGTCTTTTTTATATCCATACACTCGGGGATAAAATTCAGGGAAGTTTAAAAGTAAAAGACGAATTGTTTTGGGGTGGTAATTTCGAGGAACTAAAATCTGCAATCTCTACCGACAAAGCAAAATCTGACCAGGTTAAGTTCTTTGTTGGCTATTCAGGATGGAGCCCGGGGCAGCTTGAAGAAGAGATTGCCGAAAACGCCTGGCTCGTATCAGAAACCGATGTAAAGCTGATCATGAAAAGCAATCAGAATTTCTGGATCGATAGTGTCAAAAATGCTGGTGGACATTACGAGACGTGGAAGAATTTCCCTGAGAATCCCAACTCTAATTAAGCTTCATTCTTAAACAATAAAGGGTATAAACCTTCTGGTTTTACTCATATATTCCCTATAGCTATCGCCAAAAAAACCAATACATTCCCTTTCGTCAGATTTTGACGTAAGAAATAAAAATAGTGTTGAAACCATTGCCACCAGGAACAATAAAACTGTTGTATGCTTTAAGAATATGCCCCATGTCAGAAAGAGTAACGAAGAATAAAGTGGATGCCTTATATATTTATAAATTCCGGTATCAATCAAATCAGAAGTTTTTTCAAATTGATACAACCCTTTCTCGTCCCTTTCCTTGCCCGGTTTCCCTTTCTTTTTAAGAAGTATTACACCGGCAGTTACAAGATATACTGAAAATATCAGGAAAATCCATGAGAATATCTGGAGAATACCAAAAGGATTATGAAACCAATATCTAACGTTCGAAACAAGAAGCCATAGAATACACTCCCAACTAAAGAACCGGTAAAAGCCGTGACTTCCAACATAGAATAAAGTTCGCCATGATAAAATTACAATCGGCAAACTTAAAAGTACAAACGCCATCAATCTTTCCATAAAAATTAATTTTACGGATTTAAAATATCCATTAATATTTACCCTTTATTCAGGTATAAACCTTATTACACTATTTTTAACAGGAATTACTGTTTTTAAATATGCAAATATTGCTATCAAATCATCGGACTTCATTGCGCCAAACATCATCCATGGCATTACGGAATTGAAATCCCCCTTTTCTACAGTTATGGGTTTGTATGTACTATCCGCATATACTTTAAACCTATTCAAAAATGCCTCCTCTGTCCAATTTCCTATACCGGATTCTTTATCAGGGGTTATATTTGCCGATACCACAATTCCACCGGTTTTCAACTGGAATTTATGTCCGCCGGCTAATTCCAGTCCGGGCAAAGATTTCCCTTTATCAATTTGAGTATGACACTCAAAGCATGAAGCTGCCATGAATAAGTATTTACCATAGGCAACAACAGAATTCTTGTCCGGGATCCTGGAGTAAACAGCTTTCTCGGGTATCGTATTGATTATAAAATTCATTGGGAAATCAGACTCCGACTCCGGAACTTTATTGTCAATCGCAACCAAAGTGCGGACAAATGCTATAATTGCATAAAAATCTTCCCTGTCAAGTTTCCCATAATTAGGATAAGGCATAATTGGGAATAACGCCTTGCCTTTATTATTTACACCACAAGTTATGGCCCTGAGAATTTCACCATCAGTCCAGGTTAGAATTGAGAACGGGGTAATGTTTTTCGAAAAATACCTGCCAGGCAATCCTTCTTTCTGACTAAATTCTTCCCCTCCCTGTCCAATTGAATTTTTAACGAAAGGGCCGGAGAATTTATTCCAGTCTCTTTTTGAATGACAATCCATACAAATGTAAACGCTGTTTGCCAGATACTTACCCCGCTCTAACCTCTCGGGTGTAATTTCAACTTTGATATTTTCAGGATCACCGGCATCTGGCAAAATAAAACTCATGTAACATATTATTCCAATGGGGATTACAATTATTGCTAATATAAAATAAGCAATAAACTTCTTAATTTTTTTCATAATTAATGATTTTAAGTTGACTTACTTTGTATCTAATAACCGTTTGTGCTGTTATTATTTTAGTTTTAAGCTTTAAGTAATGTTTCTATATCAGGTTTTTTCATTTTCATTAATGCCTGGATTACTGCGGTTGCTTTTTCTGTATCCGCCATAAGTTTACTTATAACGGAAGGAACAATTTGCCATGACACACCGTATTTATCTTGTAACCAGCCACACATACTTTCCACTCCGCCATCAGTAAGTTTCTCCCAAAAATAATCGATTTCTTCCTGTTTTTTACAATTGACAACAAATGAAACTGCTTCATTGAAGGAATAATCATGGACCCCGGGCCCATCCATTGCAATAATTGGATACTTATTCAATTTAAATTCTGAATACAAAACTTTGCCCTGATTACTGTCACCCACAGGATAATGGATGAGGGTATCGGTCGACGATTTATCAAAAACAGAACTGTAAAAGTTAATGGCTTCCTCTGCTTTACCAAACATCCTGCCGGTAAATAACATTGAAGGTGTTAATTTAAGATTTGTTTCTTTGTTGTTTGAAACAGATACCTGCCATGTGAATCCAAACATATCCTGAAGCCAGCCATATCGTTCACTCCAGGGATATTCTCCGATCGGGATTAGCGCACTTCCACCTTCAAATAGCTTATTCCAAATCTCATCTGTTTCATCCACAGATCCGCAGGAAACAAAAAATGAAATAGCCGGATTGAATTTAAACATCGGTCCCCCATTTAAACCCATAACCAATTTCCCGTTTAATTCGAATGTTACCACCATAGGAGTATTATCCCTTATCCGGGAATTTTCGATAAAAGAACAGTAAAATTCTGTAGCTTCTTTGGCTTTTCCATCAAACCACAAGCATGGATAAATTTGATTTTTCATCTCTTCCCCGATTTATTATTTGTATTTTCTGAATTTTCTCTAATTCTGAAGTTTACAATTTTAATAATTAAGTCAATAGGCAATGGTTTGTCAAGCGGAAACCGGACAGATCCTTTTCCTCCCCGGTAGACAGATAGTTCCTTCCTAAATTCTTCAATTCCTGACGGAACCGGGTAAAACCCGATATGATTCTTATAACCAGCAAAATGAACTAAATTCCTTCCCAATACATATGTCGGCATAGCATACTTAATAGTTTCGACGGCTTTCGGTGCAGTTTTTTTTATAGCTGACCTTAGTTGTTCCAAAAGTGTTTGTGTTTCTTTTGGAAATCCGGCAATATATTGATCAACCTCATTCATCAAAATGTTATGATAAAATTATTAAACATTTTTTTTTCAGACAATAGATTTTCCCAATTGTGCTGAAAAGCTTATTATATCTTTCATAATAACCGGTTTTGAAAAAATTTCTCCGGGTTGACATCCTGCTTCAGGAAATTATTCATTCGATTTTATAATTCAGGTCATTTCAGGTAATACCCGATTCCGTTTATACGGAACCTTTTCATGGAATCAGTCTTCGTCCACCGGTAGCAGAGAGCAGCAGGTGTGTGGCCATTTTCCCGTCGGTTTCAATTACCACGTGGGCGCCCTTTTTCATTCCTGCAATGCCCAGTTTTTTGAAAAGTGCCGGATCAATAACTTTACCGGGCATCTCGGTGGGGATCACGCCATCCACCGCTTCTTCGTCGGGACGGAATCCCCATACCGCCATGTAGAACAACGGGAGTTTAACGCCCTGCCCTGTGCGCTGCAGTTCGATGGTCCACCAGCCGTTGCGGTGGTTGTGGAAGGTGACGGCATCGTTTATTTGTGCTCCTTCCAGTCCAAGCCGGATGGCGATGGCAGGGGTGACTACCTTTGCGGTGAGGCTTTCCACCACTACTCCAGCGTCCAGCCGCCCGTCAAACTTTACCCCCACATAGCGGTTGTAGTCGTCCTCGACAGTGCAGTCGATACCGGCAGGCGGGAAGGGTTTTGCGGGCAGAGTGGCCATGAGGAGTGCCGCCAGGGTAAGGAAAATAAATGTTCTGTGTTTCATTGTATTAAATTTTAATGCTTTATAATGACTTATCATCGGTTGCGGGCTGAAAGCCCAGTTTACATTAGCC
>Ga0247841_10003102_pt1 | contig 31499 bp, 15 predicted proteins | sample LaCruzMarch2015__2_FD_192410 | JGI IMG/M metagenome (GOLD analysis project Ga0247841, IMG submission 192410) | Freshwater microbial communities from meromictic Lake La Cruz, Castile-La Mancha, Spain - LaCruzMarch2015_18m | ecosystem: Environmental > Aquatic > Freshwater > Lake | place: Spain...
CGATATATTGAATCTAATTTTAATCAAAAATTAGAATTACCTGAAAATTTAACACATTTAACTTTTGGTTTGAATTTTAATCAAAAAGTAGAATTACCTGAAAATTTGACCCATTTAACTTTTGGTTCTAGATTTAATAAAAAAGTCTATTTACCAAAAAATTTAACACATTTAACTTTTGGTCATAATTTTAATCAAAAAGTAGAATTACCTGAAAATTTGACCCATTTAACTTTTGGTTCTAGATTTAATAAAAAAGTAGAATTACCAAAAAATTTAACACATTTAACTTTTGGTTGTAAGTTTAATCAAAAAGTAGAATTACCAAAAAATTTAATCAATTTAACTTGGAATTGTAACAAAAAAGTAGAATTACCAAAAAATTTAATCCATTTAACTTTTGGTTCTAGATTTAATAAAAAAGTAGAATTACCTGAAAATTTGACCCATTTAACTTTTGGTTCTAGATTTAATAAAAAAGTAGAATTACCTGAAAATTTAACACATTTAACTTTTGGTAATGATTTTAATCAAAAAGTAGAATTACCAGATAATTTAACTCATTTAACTTTTGGTAATGATTTTAATCAAAAAGTAGAATTACAAGAAAATTTAACACATTTAACTTTTGGTTGGCTGTTTAATCAAAAAGTAGAATTTCTAAAAAATTTAATCAATTTAACTTGGAATTGTAATAAAAAAGTAGAATTACCAGAAAATTTAACACATTTAACTTTTGGTTTGAGTTTTAATCAAGAAGTAGAATTACCAAAAAAATTAACTAATTTAACTTTTGGTTGGTATTTTAATCAAAAAGTAGAATTACATGAAAATTTAACACATTTAACTTTTGGTAATAATTTTAATCAAGAAGTAGAATTACCAGAAAATTTAACACATTTAACTTTTGGTTATAATTTTAATCAAAAAGTAGAATTACCTGAAAATTTAACACATTTAACTTTTGTTTGTGATAGTCATTTTAATAAGAAAGTCGAATTACCAGAAAATTTAACACATTTAACTTTTGGTATGAGTTTTAATCAAGAAGTGGAATTACCAAAAAATTTAACTAATTTAACTTTTGGTTGGTATTTTAATCAAAAAGTAGAATTATCCAAAAATTTAACACATTTAACTTTTGGTTTTCATTTTAATCAAAAAGTAGTATTACCAGAAAATTTAACACATTTAACTTTTGGTAATAATTTTAATCAAAAAGTAGTATTACCAGAAAATTTAACACATTTAACTTTTGGTAATAATTTTAATCAAAAAGTAGAATTACCTGAAAATTTATCTCATTTAACTTTTGGATATTATTTTAATCAAAAAGTAGATTTACCATTCACTATGAGGTATTTAGAATTAGATAATGATAAAGCACATAATTTAGATTATTTACCTGAGGGAATAGAAGAATTAGTATTAGGTGTAGATTTTAATGATGATACATTATGTAATTTACCCAATTCATTAAAAATAATTAAATTATATAAAGGATACAATGGTAATTTAAAATGTTTACCAAAAAACACAAAAATAGAATATTATGAATTATAATAAATTATAATTTATTATTTTTAAATTATTTAATCCAATTATTAATTTAAAAAAGTTGATAAAAATACAAAATAATCTACAGAATACATCTGTTTAATTATGTTAAACTATATAACAAATGAAGATACAATTATATTTAGTCCTTATTATAATAAACCAATAGATATTAATTTATTATCTCAATATAACAAAATAATATTTAGTAATTATGAGTTAAATGAAAAATTATTTGAAAAATATGATGGTTGTTATCTTGATTATCGATATATTGAATCTAATTTTAATCAAAAATTAGAATTACCTGAAAATTTAACACATTTAACTTTTGGTTTGAATTTTAATCAAAAAGTAGAATTACCTGAAAATTTGACCCATTTAACTTTTGGTTATAATTTTAATCAAAAAGTTGAATTACCAGAAAATTTAACACATTTAACTTTTGGTTTGAATTTTAATCAAAAAGTAGAATTTCCAAAAAATTTAATCAATTTAACTTGGATTTGTAATAAAAAAGTAGAATTACCAAAAAATTTAACCCATTTAACTTTTTGTAATTATTTTAATCAAGAAGTAGAATTACCTGAAAATTTAACACATTTAACTTTTAGTGATAATTTTAATCAAAAAGTAGAATTACCTGAAAATTTATCTCATTTAACTTTTGGTAAACGTTTTAATCAAAAAGTAGATTTACCATTCACTATGAGGTATTTAGAATTAGATAATGATAAAGCACATAATTTAGATTATTTACCTGAGGGAATAGAAGAATTAGTATTAGGTGTAAATTTTAATGATAATACATTATGTAATTTACCCAATTCATTAAAAATAATTAAATTATATAATAAAGAATACAATTGTAATTTAAAATGTTTACCAAAAAATACAAAAATAGAATATTACGGATTATAATAAGACTGGAATATATTAACAATACATACTTTTTAATGTTTAAAATGCAGATATTTTATATGTATATTTTTATTATAATATTTATCTTAATATTATATACTTTATATATTGTTATAAAGTATGTTTACTAATTAAATATAAAATTATTAGATTACTTCATAAAAAAAATAATTAAATTATTAAATTATTTAAAAACAACATAAAAACTTAAGAATATAAATATATAATCATACACTAAAAATTTTTTTTAATAAATTGATTAAAGATACCTTTTTTTAAAAGTATATATAGTTATTTAGATTACATATTTTATTAATGATAAGTAAATTAAACTCAAAAAATTTTTAAATTTTTTTTCATAAACTATTTCTAATCTTCTATACTTTTTAAAAATAAAAAAGTATTTTCAATTGTTATTCTTGATTTATATAATTTTTTTTATTAAAAGGTATGATTGATTTATAAAATATATCATTTAATTTACTTCTTAACTTAATAGAATCATAACCTGCGTCAGCCATAAAAATAGTACATTTTTTATCAATTAATCCAATATTTAAATTATCAAGTTGTTTATTAAAAATATTCATATCATTTAAATTACCCCCAAATAAATCGATATTTAAAAGTATTCCTTTTTCATTAGTTATTAATGACAAATTTATTACTTTTTTATTTTTAAAATATTTATTTCTTTCAACATTATCTATATTATATTTATTATAAAAAGTAAAAGTATCAGTGTATATTTGTTTAATTTTATTTTTAGATTTAGATAAGTATTTATTAAGTAAATCTTTGTAAGTTGATTCAAAAATTTTAAATTTATTTAATTTCATAAAATTTTTATAGTCAAGTATTATGATTAAGATTAAAATAAATAAAATTTTTATAACTACATTAAATTGAAATAAAATGCACACAAGTCTTTAATATAAATTAAAATTTATATTTTTGATTTTTTGTTTTAAATTTATAAGTATTAAATAATGATTTATGATTATTTTTAATATTGTTGTATATAGAATTTACAATTAAATTATTAATATTATTTTTCATTTAATTTATAATAATACTTTTTTAATAAAAAAAGTATTATACGCAAAGATAAATATTATAAAAAAAATAAGTATTTAGGTCTAATATATGCTACTATTTAAATAAATTTAAAAATAATTTCTAAAAATCTTTTAATTTTCCAAAGCATATTTTACGGTCTGAGGGGTAATATTTGAACCTAAATTCTTATGAACTTTATTACCTTTAACTAAAACAGCAGTAGGAACATATTGTACTCCATATTTATCAAATAAATCAGATGTTGCTTTTGTTCCATCAGATTGTACTTTTTGTACATCTAAACCTTTTGATTTAATAAGTGCACATACATCCTCATGATGATTATTTAAATATGTATGACAATGAGGACAATGAGATGAAACAAAAACATATAATTTCATTGGTTCATTAGTTATTTCAAATGTCTCATTGAAAAATGCTTTATTATCAATATAAATTAAAACTAAAATAATGATTAAAACAATAACAAAAGTATCCATTAAAAAGAGTATAATATAATAATAGTATAAAATAAAAAATTTTAAATATATAATAAAATATTTTTTATATTAAAAAAATCAAGTTAATATTGGTTAATTGATAATAATATTTTTGATATAGATAAATTAAACAATTATTTATTAATAATAAATTAATTAAAATAATTAATTATAAAAAATATTTTCTATAATTTAATATATACATTCCAATGTCTGAAACACTAAAAATATTCGAACCATTGAAAACATATTTTGCTATTTTATATCAAAGTAATTGTGATGATTATTCTAAATGTAAAGAATTAATCAATATTTTAACCACAGTAGACTGTAGTACTGAAGATAGAAGTGAATTAACCGATAATTTTAAAAATGCTTTATCTTGGTTCGCTTCTGAATTGAAAAAAGCAGATTCACCAATTGGCGTATTCACTATTAAAAATAGACTCAAAGAAATTTTTAAAAATGTTAAAGTTAATGAATCATTTACTGAAAATGTCATTGCACAAGTTTCAAATTCTATAAATTTAAATGGATTTAATATGAAAGAATCCATTGGTGAAGACTCCAATGGTAAAAACACTACTTATCAAAATATTTTAGAAAGTGTATTTGATGAAAGTATATCTGATCAAAGTATAACAGCCGAAGAAATTTTTGAAAAATGGTTTGCTCAATCTTTTGATACATATGCACCTGCAGAAAAATATTTTGAAGACAATATTAAAGATAAATTAAAATCAATTGATAAATTGGAAATGAAATTACTAGAAGATTTTTTTGAAGTTAAAATTACAGGTGAAAAAAAACCTGTATCAATTGAACAATATATGAAAGAAATGAAACAAGGTGCTAGATTAAATGTTAAAATGGAAAATAATGAACCAAAACTATTACGATTACTTCCATCAAATGTAATCAACGCATTTGAAGAATATATGACATCTCCAAATCCTAGAGGAGAACCAATTTTTTATGGTGAACCTGGATGTTATGATGATTATAAATTGAAAATGTCTTCTTCATCAAAAAAAGAAGAATATAAAGTATCATATTCTAAAGCGGTCTTAGATTGGTTTGAAGCAGAAGCAAGAGGAGTTGTTAATAAAGGAACTAAAGAAGATGAAGTTATAGATTCTGAAGATAAAGAACAATATTCAGATAGTAGTGGAGACTTTAAATTTCCAGGTTCTTTTGAAAATGTTGTTAATTATAAGGACAACTGGAGAGCCAATTTGGATGGTAAATTATGGAAAAAAAATGCTGAAGGAAAATTTGTTGAATATACAGATGAACAATTACTAGCAGATGAAGCGTCTTTTAAATCAACCGATGGAAATTGTGGAAGTTTATGTATTTTCAGTGATCCAGTTGAATGTGGAAAATTTTTTGAAAGAATGATGAAAAGAGATACCTATTCAATGAGTGAATTATCTGATATAATCAACAATAAAAATTTTGTAACAAATTACAATCAATTAAAAGAAAATATTGTTAAAGTTAATCCATTATTTATTGTTGGAACATTAAGAATGTTTGGATTTGATAAATATACAGAATTAAAAGATGATGGATCAAAAGTTGTAAGAATGGAAAGTTTTACACGTTGGTGGAATAGACATAAAGATAAAATACTAGGTCTTACTGGAACACAACATAAAAATAGTCCTCCTTTTAACCCTGAACCACCAGCTAATTTGGAATTATTTTTTAAATTATTAATTCTATACATCAACAATAATGAATTTGTATTAAATCCTCAAACTAAACAATTAACTACAACAAAATCAGTAAGTGTTAAAAAAATTCATCCATTTAAAGAATTAAAAGATTCTGCAGGTAATTATGTACCTAATCCAAATTATGAAAAAGAAATGGCAATATATGAAGGTAGAGTATCATCTTCTAGTTCAAGACCAGAAAGTTTATCTAATTTGGTAGATATTATGAGAAAAAATTCACAAATGGGTTCAAGAAATGTAAGTATGGGTCAACCTGAAAATAGACTAAACTTGAATACATTATTAGGTTTAATGGTAGGAATAACAAATGGAGGTCATATAAGATTAGGAAGACTATCTCAATTTGCTACAGGCAAAGGATATTTATATGGTGGTGGTGATGATATGTTACCTTGTTCAAAAAATGCCACAGATATTTATGACATGGGTGTTAAAGCATTAATAAAGAAAGGTAAAAGTTTATCTAAATCAGAACAAGAAGAAATAAAAAAAGAATTAAATCATTTAAATGAATTAGAACAACTTGTTTATAGAAAATTAGATACAATGGCAAGATATATTAAAGTTATTAATGTCATGAATGATGAAGCCAAAAATAGTGATGTTACAAATGATATGATGGCAAAAGTAGTTAATGAATATGAATCAACGACTAATAAATTAGCAACTAAATCTGATTCAACAATTAGTATGTTATTGAAAAAATTATTTGATGAAAAAAATACACCAAAATCATTTTATAGTAAACTAAATTAAAAAATTATTTGATGAAAAAAATACACCAAAATCATTTTATAGTAAACTAAATTAAAAAATTATTTGATGAAAAAAATACACCAAAATCATTTTATAGTAAACTAAATTAAAAAATAATTTGATTATATAAGTCAAAATTTATTTTAATAAAATTATTAATTAAAATAATTTTATTATTTGTTTAATAATAAATATTTAATATGGGGAATTAAATACTGTAGCGGCGACACCATTAGCAACTTTCAAAAAATTATATGTAGCAATGTATGACTTAAAAATATATTGATTATAGTCAACATCAATAGGATATACAGATGAATTAATTTCAAAATTATTAAAATAGGATAAATTAATAGAACCTGATGGTTGTGATGATGTAGAATAAAGTTCAAAAATATTCATACCAAAACCACTATTATTTTTACTCATGGGATAATTTAAAAAAGGCATCAACTCAGAATAAAATTTCATATCTTGATCTTGACCAGTACTATTAGAATTAAGACTAAAATTAATAGTTTTAATAATTGATGTATTTTTTGTTTTAAAATAATTTTTAAAATAATTTTGTATTATTATTGACAATTGAGGATTAAAAAAATAATTTTTATAGTTAAAATTTTGATTAACATTTGGATTAAGAAAATATTGTACTTGAGCCATAAAAATAACATATTTACATGGATTGATAGCTTCAATAAATATTCTGCTGTTTAAATTAATAAAATAATAAGGATTTGTATAATTAATTTGTTCAACAATATATTGATGTTTATTTAAATAAAATTTTTTTCTTTCTTCTTTATCTAAATAAATATAATTACATAGCAAATACATATTTTTAAATACTAAATTGTTAGGCATAATAAAACTATATTGTTTTTGTAAAAATACACTTGATGGAAATAATGGGTCTGAATTAACTGGTAAATAAACAGAACCACTATATAACCCATAAATTATAAATTTTACTGGACTAGCAGTTTGTTTTGAAAAAAATTTTTCTAATTCAGATATAAAATTTACTGATGTGATAAATTGATTATCAGATATTTTTCTATAATATAATTTATAATTTTTAACTGATAATGTTATTGGATCATAATCTCCTATATCAATACTGTCAAATTCACCCCAGGCTATACCTTGATTAGAAATTTGAAAAATTGGTTCTCCTAAAATTCCATTACCTAAATATGATTGTACAAATAAATAATTTGATGGACTAAAAATACCACAATTTTCAAAATTATTTAATTGTATATTAAATCTAACCTGCATATATTCTAGGCATAATAGTGGGAGTGCGGAACCTGCAGTATTACAAAACCAAAACCATAACGGCACATATAATGTCTTAGAATTAAAATTCTTATTCAAATTTTGATAAGTTATTAAATCTGGTGTATTTCCAATATATTCATCTATTGAACTATTGAAATTATTCCAATTTAATTCCTGCAAAATTGCCATCCATTCACCCCATTGTTTAGAGATAATCTGATTACCAATTTCAAGTTCAATATAATCAATGATTGCATATGCTAATTTGTGTGTCCATTTAAATTTTATTTTATTATTAACTGAATTATCAAAATCATAAACTATAGGAATATCTGGTAATTCAATAACTAACCACATTTTATGTAATAAATCACCTGTTTTTCCTATTTCTACTGTATATTTTTTTCCAAAATTTGTTTCATATAAAAAATTTAATTGTACAGTTTCAATTGAAAAATTTGTATATCTTCTATATACAATTTTAAAAAACGATATTTGGGGATTTTCAGATAAAACTATATTTTCTTCACCATAGGCAACTAATATTATCTCACCTGCAGGCATTTGTTAAATTAATATAATGGTATAATTGTTATTATTTTATAACAAATTTATTATAAAATAATATTTAGTTAAAAAAACGTATTTAATAAATAAATAAAATACCAGCCAAACTAGATTGATATCTAACAATGTTATATTCATATGTAGTAAAAAATATTTTAAAATTAATATCTTTCAAATCAAATAAAGTGTTAATATTATTAAGATATTTAAAAAATTTTTTTTTATCGATTTGTATTTGTATTCTAAAAGTTTTATAATTGCTCATGTTAATTGCACCAGTTGGTTGAAAATCGGTTGGTTCAAGAGCAAAACTATATGTATTATAATTTTTGTCTAAATTGACTTTTGTATTATATTTATATGGATTTAATATAGTTGTAATTTTATTATTATTAGGTGATACATCCGCATCTAAAAAAACTATTCCATCCCTTCTCAATCCATTTAAATAAAATTTTGTATTTATTATAAAATCATAACTAGAATTATTTAAATCATCTAATGTAATATTTTGAAAATTGTAAAAAAAATTTTGTTTAAGTTTAATATTTTTATATATTTCAATTTCATATTTATCTATAGTAATTTTAAATGCCCATATTATTTCTTTGACTAAATTATCTAATTCAAAATCAAAATTAATATTTATAATTTCAGTTTTATTAATATTAAATTCACTGATATTTTTATTAAATTCATAATAATTATTCCTTTCAATTAAATTATCTATTTTTAATGTAGATAATTTTATTCTTTCATCTCTTTCTAATAAAATAAAATCTGAGTTCAATTTTGTGTTAATATTTATAGGTGTCAAATAATTTATAAAATATGAATTTTTATATATATAAGAATCATCAAAATATGTTGTTATTTTTATACTGGTATTCATACATGATATTAATGGTATTGAATTAAAATATTTTTCAAAAAAGAATTTAAGTGGAATTTGAAAATTTTGTTTATATGAAAATTTAATATATGGTTTAATTCCAGATACAATTGATATTTGATTTTCTCCATTGTTGTTGATTCCTAACATGTTATTTAATAATCCTTGTTTATTTATGTTTTGGAAATTATCAATAAATATTTTGTAATTAAAATTAAAATATTGTGAAATAATTTCATCATCAAATAATAATATTATTTTATTAATTATTTGTATTATTCCATAATTATTAATTAACCCATCATTTAATTCTAATATATAATTAACTAATTTTTCTTGTATCCTCAAATCATTAAATACATTATCGATACTTTTAATGTAATATATTAATTTTGATTCATTAAAATCACAAACTAATCCCAATAAATATTTATAATTAATTATTTTGTTATTTTTTAATTTTAATAAAGTAATATCATCTTTATCTAAATCTATTATTTCTAAAATATTATTGATGTCATAATTATTAATATTATTTGTCAACAAATTATTAATTTTTATTATATTATTTATATTTGTGTTTGTTATGTTACTATAATCTATTGTAATTATTTGATTAAAGTATTTTTTTATTGCTTCAATAAATTCATAATTGTTATAATTATTAAACAATAAAATATCTAAACCCTTGAAAAATATTTCAACACTTATATCATTCTCATTATTTATGAAAGAAATTATTTTTCTATTTATAATATTTGCCAAACCATAAAATAAATCATTTACTACATCTAAATCATAATCAATATTTATTCCAAGTGTACACCAAGTAATATAACATATGTAATAAAAAATAAAAATAGGTACATTATTAAGTATTTTATTTTTTAGAATTTCATTTGTAATTATAGATAAAATTGTTATTTGATTGTTTTCATTTTTATAATTGTTTATATTAAATATTTTATTTAAAACTGAATTATTTAAATTTAAGTTGTTATTTTTACTTCCTCCAAAACTATTTGCCACTATATTAAATTGTACATTTATATTTTCGTATAACGTATTTATTATATCATCAAATATATTATTATAATCATAGTAAATTTTTACATTTGAGCTTAAATTACCTAAAGTATTTATGATAATATTGTAAAAAGTATTCGATGACAAACTATTTTCATCAAACAAATTTAATTTAATAATTTGATTATTAAATATATCATTAATATAATTATCATAATTATTAACATTATTTTTAAAATTATTTAATTTATATTTTTGAGAATCATAAATTGTATTATTTTGTATATTTTTGTAGTAATTGTTTATAGAATTATCAGGAATAATATTAGAATTTAAGTTATCCATATACACAGCAAAATTTGAATTTAAATCTAAAGTATTTACTTTTATTCCGTTAATAATATATTCATATGATAAAGTCAAACATTGTTGTTCAAGAGTATAATATGTATCATCATTTATATATTGTATAATATAAGTATTAATTATAATTGAATACAAGATATATAATTCATCAAAAATATTTGAGTTATATTCAAAATTATAATTATTAGTATCTGAATTTTCATTAGTTATCAAGTAATTTAAATAAGAATAATATAAATTATAAAAAGTAATATCTCTACGTATATTTATTTGTGGAACATTTTCAATAATATCATAATTTATAATACCCCAATAATTGTTTAATATACTTTTAAATATATTATTTATACTTTTTGATAATTTTATATTATAATTTTCATCTTGTTTATTAATATAAAAGTTAACATTTATATTATTGTTAAATGTATCTTTGTCATATTTAAATGATAAAATATCATCAATTATATCAGGATTTATTATTAAATTTATATCAGAATCTAAATCATAATTAATAAATAAATTTTCATATATTTTAATATAAATGACACTAAGATTATTTAAATATTCTGTGTCTTCTAATAAAATAAAGTAAATATAATTATATATCAAATAATAAAATTCAAATATGTCTATTGTATATTTATCTATCACGTAATCATCTATTACAAATTGATAATATTCAAAATATATATTAGCAAAATATTTTGTCCATGTATTTATAACATTTACATCATAAGAATAATTATTAATCCAATATAATAATTCAGATAATGAATAAATAAATTTAGTATAAAAGTTTTCTGGATAAATCAAATTATTAATTATACTAAATAATGTTTTATAATATGAATTTGTTCCATATATATTTTTCCTATTAATATATTGTGCATTAAAAAATTTTGTTACATTATTGATATTTGTTAGGTATTCAATGATTATTGATGTAGATTTATTAATTATAAAATTATTGTCAGGGATATTTATGTTATAAATATAATTTATTTTATATTTTATAAAACGTACAACCGTTTCAAACTTTAATAAGCAATTTAAAAAATTTCTTATATATATAAAATTTATATTTGATTTGATGTTTAGGGTATTAAAAAAAAGTATTACATCTTGTTTGAATTTAGCAATATTATCATCAATTATATTAGTTGAAAATAATTGGTAGTAATAATAACTTAATAAAAAATTATTTATCTCCAAATAGTTATTAAATGATTGAATATTTGAATATCTTTTTTGTATTGACAAATTTTTTGTATTTGACATATTGTTATTTATTCTGAAAGAATAATTATATGTAAAATATATTTGTATAATTTGATTAATTGTATCCAAATATAAACTTGGATTATTTGAATTTGAAGTATAATATATATTTGAAATAAAACTATTGATTAAATCAATAAATAACCATATATATAAATTCATGTTAAAATTTCTAATTTCTTTTATAGCATTTGTATTATTTATGATATTTATATAATATGTGTATAATTTACTATAAATAACTTTATAATTTTCATTAAAATTATTATAATTAAAATTATACAAGTAATATTTTTGATAAAAATTTTTATTTGAATAATTATAATTTGTAATGATATTTTGTATATCGTAATCATTTGGTGTTACTATTGATAAATTTTCATATTGTGAAACAAATTCATTTAATTTTTGAATATTAAATAATTTTGAACTAAAATAATTGTATTTTTCTTTCGTTATATTACCAGTTAATTCATTTGATAACATATAATTTGATGTATATCCTTTAAATATTTCTAATAAAGAATTTATTGATGAAATACTTTTTGTCAAATAATTTTGAACAACCATATAATCTTCATTTTGATTTGAATAATTTATAGAATAATTATTTAACAACAAACAAAATAAGTTATATAATAAATTAAAATCATTAATAACATTTTTTTCATAAGTTAATTTTGCTTTAGATGTAAATTTACTATTCAACAATAACATATTTTTTTTAGTATTATTTAATTCATATATATGACTAGAAAAATTAATATTTAATAATTTCAATGAATAAAATGTCAAATCATATTGTTCTTTGTTATTGATATTCATATCATTGTTAAATATAATATTTATATTTGATACTAAATTTGTTAATGTAGGATTAAATGGTTGAATGATAAGTTTGTCATTATATATATATGAATTACCAATTATTTCATTGTATGAATTTATATATTTATCTGCCATCAAATTAAAATAAATAATTGGAGAACACACAATTTTACTTAGTTTAATAATATCAATTAATTCATCATTATTTTGCAAAAATATTGGATAATTTGTAATTGTTAAATTTTTATTATCCACAGTTGGTTCCATATTATATATTTGGAAAATAGACCAATTAATAATTTCCATATTATTTTTGTAATTTAGAACTTTTTCTAATTCAATATCAATCACATTATTTTTTTCTAAATTATATTCAAGGATAATTTTTTTATCTACAACAAAATTGTCAATTAATAATCGATTTATGTTATTTAAAATTAACCATGTGATAAATGTGAATATTAATATTTTTTTTTTTAAATAATTTGTTTCAATTACTAATTTGGAACTGATAAAGTTAGTTTTTATTAAATCAACTATATTCACAAATATTAAATTTGGACTATAATAATCATTTAAACATATATAATTAAAAATTAAGTTAACAAATTCATCATAATTATTTACATCTTGAAAATAACTTAATATTAATGTACGATCATCTAAAGCAAAATGTTCTAACTCTAATTCATAAAATTTAACATAAACCACAAATTTTAAAAATAAATTATAAAATGAATTAGTTTCGTTAATTTCTATATCAATACCAGATATAATTTCATTTACCCAATAATTTTGTGAAAAAGAAATATTATTTTGCATATTTTTATAATTGTAAATTTGAAATATTGGTTGATTAGAATAAATTGATGTATTAGTTAAATATCTTTTGTTGTTTGAATTATTGTTATTAATACCTACATATAATTTTACTATATCATATAGTGTTTTTTTACATAAAATATTTTTTACATAGTTTTTATCAAAAGAATTTGACATTAAATAATTTGTACATAACAAATATATAACTCTATTTATTACATTTTCATATATTAATGAATTTGATATTAATCCATTTATAAATATTGAATAGGATGAATAAATACTACTTGTTTTTACATATTCATTTAAATCATTTGTAATTATATCATAGTCTTCATTTGTAATGATTTTATTATTATAATTTAGTTCAATATTTTTTTCAATGTATTTTAATGATTTTATTGGACTATTATAATTTTTGTCAAATAATGTTTTAAAATAGTTAAAATTAGGATTTAAAAAAAAATTACTTAAATTTGTAAAAATATAATTTATAATTCTTTGCTTAAAATTATTTGAATTATATTCTATTAAATTATTTGATTTATATAAATTTTCATATATTTCTTTTAGGTATAAAATTGAATTATCATAATAATATTTTAAATAAAAATCAAATTTATTAATTAATGTTGTTTCAGTGTCATTTAATATTTTACTATATAAATCTTTATTGATAACTAATAAATAAAATATTTTATTACTCTTAGAAATTAGATTATCTATAATATTACAATACATTAAATTAATATTTTTATTAATTAATTCTATTTGAAAAATGTTGTTATTATTGTGATTAAAAGAATAATAGTTATATGGTGAATAATTTAAATTATTATTTGTTATTGATATTTCTTCGTTATTATTTAATATATTATTATAAATATACTGTTCAAAAATGTATTGATTACTTTTACTATTTAATTTATTTGTATATTGTATTACTTTATTTTCTAAATAAAAATATATATTACTAAAATCAATTTGTATGTTGTAATTTGTTTTTAAAAATAAATTAATTAACTCATCAATACAATCTTCATAAATGTTAGTACTATATTTATTTATAACGTATTCATTGAATGTTTTAATTAAATTAACATTTATTTGATTAATAAAATCTGCATCAAGGTTATATAAAAACAAATTATATTTATTTATATCAATATTCATACATTTGTAAATAAAATATATGTAATAATATATTATTGTTAAATAATTATTATTTGTAGTATTTGTAAAATAAAATATATTTGATGAAATAATATTTTGTTCTGATAAACTTATATTTGTATTGTTAGTTTCATTAAATGTATTAATATATTTGTTAATTATTTTTACAGCATTATTATAGTTTATTTTTGATATTATATATAATATTAAATAATTTATATTATTATTTGTATAAGATATTAATACATTCAAATAGTTATTTAAATAATTTTCATCAATAAAAGTTTTATTTGTAAATATATTAAATAATTTTGATTTGAAATATTTAAAAACATTAATAATATTTTCATTTGATTCAAGAAAATTTGTATTTTGTTTTATATTATATTCAACGTAATTATAGTTATAGGAAAAAAAATATTTATTATTGAATATTTGAATTAAATTAGCTGTTTCATTTATCACATTAGTATTGACTGTATTTATATTATCAAATGTTGTACCAATTATATAACTTGTATAATAACATTTATAATAAAAATTATTTTTATCACTAATATAATTATCTGTCATATTTGAATATAAATTTATTAAATCTTTGTTTAATTCAGCTGGTATAAAACTTTTTTTTTTAAAAAAATTAGATGTTATTTTCAATATTTTATCAATTTCAATAAATTTTTCTCTATTATCAAAAATGACATCTAAATATAATACTATAATCATATCATCATAATTTGAATTAAAATTATTACATATATCTGGTATATTATTTAAAAAAATATTATCATTAATTTGTAAATTTTCTACATTTTTTTTTTTAAAATAAAAGTTGTTATATAAAAAAGAGTACTTGTTAGAATTTTTATTTTTTAATTTTTCTAAAAATGAATCATTGCTAAAAATATTTATTTCATCATAACAGAAAAAATTTGTCTTTATAAAATACATTATATCATCAATTTTATTCAATTTAAATTCATCAATAACATTATTAATTTCATTCAAATTAATTACCAATTGATTAAAATAAATTAAAAAATATAAAATAAATACTAATGTTAAATCTCTTAAAGTATTCATATCATTATTATTTTTTACATTAAGACTTAAACTATCAATAGTAATATTAGATATAAATGTGAAATAAAAATAAATTCTATACAAAGGTGAATTAATTATAAATATAAATTTTTCAAAATTAGTTTCGTTTAGAAAATTAGTTTCATATAAATTTTCATTACATTTATCACATTTATCAAATATAAAATTTGCGAATGAACTATTAAACATATTTTTATCAGTATAAAAAAATAATTCATTCATAATTGTTTTATTTATGTTAAATATATTAAAATTGTAATCTGGATATATTAATGGATAATTAATATTCTTTATTTCTTCTAAATATTCATTTACATATGATGTATTTATTTGGTTCATTAATTCATTTGTATGATTATAATAGTTGGCTGCAATATATTTTATTTGAGATTCACTAACATATTTGTATACTTCAGAAGTAAAGTTATAATTTATTATATTAGTTTTAATATCAGTTAATAATTGTTCCATTAAAATAATTAAATTTTTTTCAATATCTAATAAATATTCATTTAATTCACGATTAAAGTATAAATTGTTATTTACAATATCTTCATTATCACATATATTTTTTTTATCATCAATTAATACATAAATAGAAGATGGAAAAGGTAATATTACTTGTGATAAACTTGAGTTTATAAACAATTTTGATAAACTACCATTTGAATTATAATTATTTGAAATATAATTAATTTGTTCATTAATAAATTTTATTGATTGTGTAATTAAAGTTAATACACAATTATTTATTATAGATTGAATAAAAAACGTTTTTTTATTATTTGTCTCAAATAGATAATAAAAAAATGAATATTTATTTGAGAAACGTTCTTCATTAATTGTATTTATAAAATTATTGGTAATTAATTCAAACATATTATTATTATTTATATAATTTAAAGATGACTGATATTCAGTTTCCCCATATTGTATTGTTAATTGACTTAAAATATTAAAAAATGACAATAAAATAGTTTGATATGAATTATCATTTGAAACATTATTATAAACATTATTTTGTGATATCAATAAAAAATAATTAATATAATAATTTATAATAATATTAGTATATTTTGATATTAGATTATTTGTAAAAGGTTTTACATAAGTTTTTAATTGAAGTCTTTCATTAACATTTTTTGCATAAAGTATCACATAAAAAATTTTTTTTGAAACAATTAAAACATCAGGATTCATAATATATTGAATTAATTTGTTATTTAATATATAGATATTTTGTAAATAATATGTTAAAATATTTATTAAATTTATTAGTTTACTACTATGATTTACAATCTGTAAATAATTTTGAATAGATGTATCTTTATCATAACATATTAATGTTATATATATTTTAATTAATAAATTTAAAGATAATTTTACATAATTTAAATTAAATACATCAAGTGATAAATTACTATTTAATATCAATAAATCATTATAATATTCATTAGTTAAATTGCCAAAAAAACTTATATCTTTCATTACCGTTAATATTGAATACGATTGTGAATTGTCATTGAGGATACTCAAATATATAGTTGTATTTTCATTTTTATTCAAAATTAATAAATTTATTTTATCATAATTTTTTTCCACAAATGATTTTTTTATTAATTCATTTTTATTATCAATCAGTTCAAAATTAAATATTTGAGAATTTATATAAAATAATTCAAACAAAAAATTATATAATTGATTTGTAAATTTTACTGATATATATACATAATTTATATCTATCTTTATTTGAATAACTGAATCTATAAAATCATTTGAAAATAGAAGTTTTAATAATATTTCATAATATTTGTTATCAAAATATTTAATTCTTGTAGAAATTTTTTTACCTTTAAAATCTATTTGTACATATGATAAATCTTTATATATAATATTATTAATCAAATATTGAAATAATGTATCATTTATTATATTTTCAGTTTTGTAAATAATTGTGTTAAAACTATAAAATAGTAAATTTAAATTTATATTATAAAAAACCCCATTATCATCTTTTTCTAATGATATACTATCTTGTGATTTTATATAATTAATTAATTCATTCTGGTTAAATAAATTTGAAGAAACAATTGATAAAGAAGTATTAATTTTATTAATACCCATTAAGTAATTTATTTTTATAATTGATATTGTTTGGATATCATTAATTTTATAATTATTGGTTTTAATGTAATAACTATCATAAACATTTAATAAATTTATATTAAGAGTAGAACATAATTCTTCATTAAATTTAAATAATTCAAAATAATGTTCATCTACAGTTAAATTCAAATATGATTTACTAAATAAATCTCCATTTTTAGGAATATCAAATGTAACAGAATTGTTTGTTAAGCTAGGCAAATTTGTTAATTGAATATTATTACCATTAATTTCCATATTATTTATAAAAAAATTAGTATGTCTTCTATAATATATTTTAAAAAAACTTATATTTGGATTATAATTAAAAATATTTATTTCACTTCCAACAGCAATTAACTGTATATAACCAGTACCCATATCTTTTAATTTAATTAATATAATTAATTAATATTTTTTTAAACATTAAAATTTAATTATCAAATATTAGATATAGAATAATTATCTAATAAAAATTAATTATAAGTGTACGCAGTTGCTCCAATACCTCCAATAATTCTTAAAACATTAAAATTTCTTGTTTGAAATGTCAATTTATATTCTTCTTTATTTATTGGATTTGTTCCTAAAAAACTTGTTATAAAATTATCTTCAACTTTATCATTAATTTTTAATTTTAAACCAATGTATGAAATTCTACTCATATTACAAGAACCAGTTGGTTGAAACTCTGTTGGTCTTAAACAAAATGAATATACATTTAATCCTAATTGTGGAGTAGAGTTATAATAAATATATGGTTGTAAAAAATTAAAATAATTATCAGTTTCACTGAATAATTGTGTTCCATTTAAATAAAAATTTGATGCTAATATTATTGTATTTAATTTTATTAATGATGATGGAAAAATAAATTGATTTAAAGTATATTCAACTAATATACTAATTTGTTCTAAATATTTTAAATTATTATACACCGAATACAACCCTTGATTAAATACAAATGGATTATATAAAATTTTTGGATTATATAAAATATTAGTATAATTAATTAAATCTAATTTATTTGTATCTAAACCAGTGAAGTCTGATAGTGATTTTATTGGATATAAATAATTAAAAACATTACGATTTTTGCTAAATAAATCTGTTGGACTTGGTACTTTTTGAATAAACCAAAACATATCTTTACAACAATGAAAAATATCCAATTGAATTGTATTATTATTTTGTGATATTTTACTAAATTCTATTTGTTGAACTTGTTCAATTAAATATTCATGAGCAGAACGGGCAAATTTATTTCTTTCAATTGAATCCAAATATAAATATTCAATATTTAAAGTTATTTCTAATTTACTTATAATTATTTCATCCAAATTATTTGTTATTAGGTTAAAAATTTCATTATTTATTTTAATATTGTTTAATCCGGTGTTAATTCTAATACATTCAATAAGTCTTTTTGTATTTAATTTTAATTGTATTGAATTATATTGAAGTGATATTAATGGAAATGATAATCCATAATTTAATATATTCCAAAATGGTATTGGTAAATATAAAATATTTTCATCAATAGATGTTGAAAAAATATTTGGATCAGAATTATTACCAATCAACTGATTATATATTTTTTGATTTTTATAATACAATTCTGAATAATTATTTATATATGTATCAGACAAAGAGTATATTTTATTACTTCCAATATATAAATCAATATAATTAATTAAATATATGGCAATTTTATTCACCCAACAAAATTTAATATTTAAAATATTATCAGTATCATTTTTGATTTTATCATAAATATTTAAATTCAATTGTTCTAAGATTTCTATATTTTTATAAATTGTATATTTAAATCCCTCATAAGAAACTTCATCAATTGTTAAATTTTCATATATATAAATTAAGTCATCCCCAACAATTTTAAATAATGATGAATTTGTATATAATTGAATATTATAATTATTGGAAAAATTAATTAATTGATTATAAAAAAAATTTATAGAATTAAAAAATTGTATATATTCATCAATATTTATATATGATAAAATATATTTTTTTAAATCAATTATGTAAGATAAATTATTTAAAAGATTATCATATCTTGTGAAAAATATGTTGATGATATTTTTTAGTCTATTTAAAAAATCTATAAAAAAATTATAATATGATAAATCTTCAATAATTGTTGAATTATTTTTATTTAGATTTGTGTTTTCAAAACTAAATAATTCTTTTTCAGATATTAAATTATTAATGTATGTTAAATCAATTTTAGGTAGTTTTATTTTAAGTATTAATTTTGAAAATAAATCTCCATTGTTTTTTGGAATATTTATATATGATGTTGTATTGAAATTAGGTGAATTATTAAATGATAATTCAATTATTTTTTTTCCAAAATTTGTATATCTTCTATATACAGTATGAAAAAATGTTATTTGGGGATTTCCCGTTAATGATAAATCTTGTATTCCGTATGTTATAACCTGTAATAATCCTCCTCCCATAATTAATTATGAATTGTTAATTATTATTATTATTATTATAATTAAATCTTTATAATTTTTTATTTTAATGTGTTTAATTATAAAGATTTAATTATTATTATTTATTATAAGCAAATAATGAATTTAAATACGACTGAACAAATAAAAAATATTAATGATTATGATAATTTATGTTTAGGTATTGATTTTGGAACTACCAATTCTTGTCTTTCAATATGGTATAAAAATAAGTCAATTATTATAACTGACATTGATGGTAGTGAAATAATTCCAACTGTTATTGAAATTAATTCAGATAAAAAAATTATTGGTAAACAAGCTTATATTAGAAAAGAAATATTTGAAAATTCATCTAATTTTGAAAATAAAAAAAATATTTTTTTAATTTATGAAATAAAAAAATTATTGGGTAAAAAATTTTCAGAATTAAATAAATCACAAATTGATATACTAGCATATGATATTCAACCAGATCAAGATGATAATATATTAATTATTGATAATGAAACTTCTAAATCATATTATCCTGAAGAAATTGCAGCACATTTATTTATGAGTTTTAAATTAAAAGCGGAACTATTTTTATCAAAAAAATTTAATACACAAATAACAATTGGAAAATCAGTTATTTCTGTACCTGCTTATTTTAATAAAAATCAAAGACAAATTATTAAAAGTTCTGCTGAATATGCAGGATTTGATGTATTAAGATTAATTAATGAACCAACTGCAGCTGCAATTTGTTATGGGATAGGTAAAACAGATAAAACCAATGGAATAAATATTATTGTTTTTGATTTTGGTGGTGGGACTTTAGATGTTAGTTTATTAAATATTGCTGATGATGTTTATGAAGTTTTAGGTTCATGTGGTAATAATAATTTAGGAGGTAGTGATTTTGATACAAAAATTATGGAATATGTTTTGGGTGAATTTATTAAATCAAATCCAACTATAAATCATGAACAAATTTTGTCAGATATTTCTGAAAATTCACTACAAAAACTTAAATTTTTATGTGAACAAGCAAAAATAATTCTTTCTGAACATACCAATACAAAAATTAAAATAATTGATTTTTATAAAGGAATTGATTTAGTTGTTGGATTTAGTAGAGAAAAATTTAATGAAATATGTCAAGATTTAATTCGTATTATTGTAAAACCAATTTCGGATGTACTTGAATTATGTGAAAAAGATAAATCAGAAATTGATGAAATCATAATGGTTGGTGGTATGACAAGAATACCCATTATTAGATATAATGTTGAAAGATTTTTTAATAAAGATGTAAATTGTTCTATCAATCCTGATAATGTTGTGTCAATTGGAACTGCTATTCAAGGATACATGTTATTAAATTCACAATCTATTCAAGATAGGTTATTATTGATTGATAGAACATCATTATCTATCGGATTAGAAACTACAGGTGGTATTATGGATACACTAATTCCCAGAGGTTCAATTATTCCTATTAAAAAAACAAAAAAATATTCTACTGATACTGATTACATTGATTCCATCAATATTAAAATATATGAGGGAGAAAGAAAATTTACTAAAGATAATTTTTTAATTGGTAATTTTATTTTATCTGGTATTGAAAAACAAAAAAAAGGTATTCCTTCTATTAGGATAACTTTTTCTATTGATTCTGATGGTATTATTAAAATTTATGCTGAAGATTTGGATAATCCTTTAAATAAAAAATCAATACAAGTATCTGGTAATAAACAAAATTTAACTCAGGAACAAATTGAACAAGTTATTGCTAATGCTAAAGAAATGGATCAAATTGATAAAATTGATAAAATTAAAAAAGAATCTTATGATTCTATACTTGATAATTCTAATAAAATACTTGAAAATCTTTTCGGTGATATTATTAAAATTCCAATAGAAATTAAACAAACAATTATTTCGAATGTGAATGAAATTATTGATTGGTTAAAAATACATGATTATAAAGATATTGAGATTGAAAAATACAAAGAAATTTTACATGATTATAAAATTAATTATTCAATTTATATTATTCAACAATCAATGCCATCAATTGAATTAGATGCTTCTAATCTTGAAGAAGAAAAAGATAAAGGAATTGAAATTTATGATGATGATACAAACGCTAAAATATATGAAGAACAAATTAATTATTTTAGAAAAATTGTTGACGATTATGATAAAATCAATAAACAAATTAAAATTATTAAATTTATGAATAAACCTAAAACTTCAAAAAGTAATGAACAACAAATGGATATAATTAAATTATCAGAATTAGAAAAAACATTTGAAGAAGTATTTAATTTTGCATCTGATAATTTACTAAATTTTTTTATTGATAAAAATTTATCACCCGAATTTGTTGATTTTATTGTTTCAAAATTATATCAAATGGATATTGATTTCAAACAAAAATTTAATTTATTTGATGAAGAATTTAATTTAGTTTCAAAATTAATTAATAAACTTGAAGAAAAAGAAAATTATTATTTGGAATTACTTGAAATTATGAATATTGATAATCATAAATTATCTAATGATATAAATGATTATCTTATAAATAATGACAATCATATTTTAACTACCAATATTGTTATTAGTAATGATGTAATTGAAAATGATCTTAATAATATATTAAATAACAATGATATTGAAAATAAAAATGAAAATAAAAATGAAAATAAAAATGAAAATAATAAAGAGAAGAAGATAAATTTACAATTAATAAATGATAAATTAAATATAATTTTAGAATATCAAAGTATTATTTACAAAATGAATTCTGGATATATTGAATCTGATATTGATAAAATTTCTAATATGTTAAATATTATTGAAAAATTATAATAGATTTTTCATAAAATTATATTTTTAAATTATTTTTTAAATATAAATGATATTCATTCAAATGTTTTATATATACACAATTATTTAATCCTACAATATTTTTACTAATTCCTAAAATTAAACAATCCAATAAAGATATTTTTAGATATCTTACCATAAATCCTATAATAATAATAAATCCAAGCAAATTATTATTTGATACTACTAATAATTTTTCATTACCTGATGCCAAAAAATTTAATATAATATTATTATAATAATCAAAATTTATATTTGGAGGGTTAGATATTATTGTTAATTTATTTGTATTTATAAAATTATTATCATCAATTATTATTGGTTCAATATCTAATTCTACTATAAGTATTTGATTAATATTATTTTCATCAACAAATGTTTTATTTATGTTTATTGTGTCTGATAAAATTATATTATCTAATATTGTTATTACACCCATTATAATATAATAACATTTTATAAAATAATTTTATTTAATATTTTTATTTTTTACATACATCAATTTACATATTTTATGGTATTCTAAAATTATATTTTCCATATATGATTTATATTTTAGAATTTTATTTTCATTCACATCATTTTTATTATAAATTTCCAAACATTTTTTATCTATCATATCATTCAGTTCTATCATTTCTTTTTTTATATCCTCTATATCATTCAATATACTACAATTAATTTCCATAATGTATTTAAAATATATATTTATTATTAATTTTAATTAAAATTTAATTAAATTAAAATTTAATTATTTATATTGGAATTTCAAATATTTTTGAATTTTTAATAGCACTATTTGGATTAAATGACTGGTCTTTACTATTTGTTGTATAAGATTTTATATTACTTTGAATTGAATTCTCAATTGGAAGATTTTTTTTCACACCATTTGGTTCTGCTAATTTAAGCAAATTTTTAATATTATGTTTGTTGTTTTTTTCTATATGATTTTTTTTATATTTTTCAAAATCTGCAAATGCATCATTAATTTCAAAATAACCATTTTTTTCAGAATCATAAGAATTATCTGAAGAATTATTATTATCATTATTATTTTCATCATCATTATCATTATCATTGTCAGATTTATTAGTATTTATTTGTAATTCTTCTGTAAATAAATCCTTTATTTTTTTTATTTTTTTACCATCTTTATTTATATATCCTAAATTACTAATACTAGCATTACTTTTATAAATCGAATTGTCTGTTTCATAATCTGTTGATTTATTTATTTTTCGTCTATTTACTATATTATACTGTTTGGAACTTTTTGATTTTGTTGATTTTGTAGAATTTGTTGAATTTGTTGAATTTGTATCATCGGTTTCTTCTATTTCTTCTGTTTCAGTTAAAATCAATGTATTATTTTGTTTATTAATTTGTTCAAACTGTTCTAATTTATTATCAATAAAATTTATTTGTGAAAAAATATCTGACCTAAATATCATTAAATCATTTAATATTTTATTATTTTCATCAATATTCGTTTTAATTTTTAAAATATTTTTTAAAATAAGACTACTAAACCTATACACAATACTTGAACATACACGAGAAATTTTATTTGTATCATTATAGATTAGGTATTTTTCATAATTATTAAATAAATAAATAACCATTTGGAAATAAAACATTAATATTATTTCTTTATAATTGTAGGTATCTGAAATATCAAGATTATCAAAATTAATTAATGTATCATAAATAAAATTTTGTAATTTAATCATCATATCAAAATTAGAAGTGAAAACAGATTCAATAAAATTAAACTCAAAACTTTCTGTTTGCGAATTCCAACTAATAATAAATATATATTTTTTTATACCCACGTCATTTGTTTCATTATTTATAATGTATTTTAAAATAGATTCATTGTATATTTTACATTCAATTTCATTTGTATTTTTATTGGTTAAAATATAACTATTATCAATATCATTCCACTTTATTTCTACAATTTCTTTAAATAGAAAATTATTAATTTGATTATGTGGATTTATTTGATTACCTATTACTATATCATTTTCCATCTTTCTATCAACATTTGAAATAAACATTTTACCACCATTTATTAAATTTGATACGTTCAAATTTGAATCTTTATATCTATCATAAGTAAATTCTCTATTTAATACTGGATTTTGTATATAAACATTGTTATGTGGATCATTTATAACTCCTCCCATTTGTTTATCTGATTTACCCTGTTTATCTTCAAAATCTTTATTTATATTATTTTGCTCATTATCTATATTTGCTTGTTTAACCATTTCTTCTAATCGTTTTTGTTTGGAACTTTCTAGTATTACAACTTTATCTGAACCATTTGTCATTTTTGTATCTGATGATAGATTTGGTATTCTTGATTCAAATATATTTTGATTTTTATTTTTTATAGGTTTGGTATTCAACATTTTTATATAGTATAAATATATATTATATAAAAAATCTTATATTTAATATTTAACTAATTTCTAAATTATATTTTAATTATGATTATGATTATTGGAATTTAAATTATTTTATTCGTCTGCAACTTAATCATTATAATCTTTTTTTTAGAAAAAACTGCATTATATTCATAAATTCAATCATCTATGCCAAAAGGCTATTCTTCTAGTATCATTGTTTAATTTTTTTCATATTTGTAAAATAGTTCTTCAGATATATATTTTATTCTTTGTTCATTTATTACTTTGTTAAAAAGTTAATTACAATATCTATTATAATATTTATTCAAAAATTCTACTATGTTATATATTTAAATTCAAGACTAGCAACCATTACAATTTGATTTATATATATATAAAATCAATTTTTATTAAATATATAAATATTTAACAAATTGTGTTGTCTTAAAATATCATAAATTAAATAATTTATGATTGAACTTTAGGTGTTTTAGAGATTTTATTGTGAAAACTGTAAGTAATTTTTTTAACACTTCCATCTTCATTATTAATTTTAACTTCAACAGGTTCTTTTAATTCTTGTCTAACACCTACATAATTATATTCTTTATGTTTACTATTTCTGGTGCATTCACGTATTGAAAAGTTAACATCAACATTAACACCACCTTTTTGATTTCCATTTTTTTTCATATCTTTAACAATGGAACTAAATGCTTTATTGGCGGCTTGTTTTGGTTTTCTACCACAATATCTTCCTTGAAATTCATCATTGTAAAATAATTTGAAATATCTCAATTTTCCTCCAACTTGTTCTTCACCTTCTTCTTCTGCTTCAACTTCAACTTTTGGTTCTGCAACTTGAACAGGTTCTGCTTGTTTAGTTGATTTTTTACCTCCTTTTTGTGATTGTTTGCTTTCAACAACAGGTTCTACTTTTGGTTCTGCAACTTGAACAGGTTCTGCTTGTTTAGTTGATTTTTTACCTCCTTTTTGTGATTGTTTTGTTTCAACAACAGGTTCTACTTTTGGTTCAGCAACTTGAACAGGTTCTGCTTGTTTAGTTGATTTTTTACCACCTTTTTGAACTGGTTTGGTTTCAACAACAGGTTCTGTTTTTGGTTCTGCAACTTGTACAGGTTCCGCTTGTTTGGTTGATTTTTTACCACCCTTTTGAACTGGTTTGGTTTCAACAACAGGTTCAACTTTTGGTTGGGTTACTTGTTTAACAGATTGACTTTTTTCAGCTGTTTTTGCTTTGGTGTTTTTTGAACTCATACTTATATTCATATATACTTTTTATTTCTTTAAATTGTTTTCATCGAATTATTTTTTTTATGTATTTATTTTTTATGGAAATAAATGTTAAAAGGATTTTAGCATATAAAAAAACATATTTAACAAGTATAAAATAGTATTTTTAAATATAGTTTAATATAAAAAATATTGTGAATAAATAATTATATTTTTTTTATGTACTATAATATAAGATGACACAAAAATTAATTAACAAAGAATCATTAAAATGTGATATTTTACAAAACGATTATAAAATATTAAGTAGCATTATTTGTAGAATGGAAAATATTATAATACAAAATGAAAATATATTATTATTTTCAAAAAATCAAGTAATGAAATCATTAAATGAATTAATAAAGAAAATAAATGAAACTTATAATGATAACATAATTAGTATTTTATCAATAGACGCAAATATAAATTCAGTTAAAAATGAATCGATATATTCAGAAATTCCAGATCTTAAATCAGAAAATAGTGAAAATAAAGATTTAAATTCATCATATAGTTCATCAACAAATGACGAATCAGATGAAATAAATTTGTATAGTGAAGAAAAAAAAACAATAACAAAACCAAAATCAAAACCAATAATTAAAAAAGAAACTAAAACCGAATTTAATCCTATTTTAAAAAATAATAGGAAAAACAAATTAGAATTTATGACAAGTGAAAAACATTACATAGAAATAATAAATGATATAAAAAAAATTAATATTTATGGAAATATTATGTGTGACGATAAATATAATTCATTATATGAATTATCAACATATAATCCTTTTGAAACAATAAAAAAACAAATAATTATGTTAAGTAAAATTGTGGGATTTTCATCAATTAATGATATTATATATCTTAATTCTAATATAATAAATTATGAATTTAATAAACAAGATATTAAAATATTAGAATTATTAACAAATGTATTTATGCCTTTAGATTTTGTAGTATTAAATTCAGAAACTCAAATAAATATCACTGTAAAAAAGAAAATGAACTTAACATATATGGTATTATTTAATAATCATTGTGAAGTTGAATTTAGCATAGGCAATGAATTATTTAAAATATCAGGTTATGTTAAAAATGATCCCCTAAATATTTATATTAGAACCTCTCAAATATCTAACGTTCACCTTTTTGACAAAAAAACAACATTTGAAAAAATTATAAATTTAATTGAAACATTAGATAAAAAAAATGACTTGATCTTATCTAAAGAAAATAATTCAAAATTATCAAAAATAAATAAATTATTTGCTGATGTTTATTTAAAAAATATGACAATTGTTGAAATATTAATTTATTCAAACGATGATTTTGTTGAAAAACTTTATTCAGATTATCTTTTATTTAATGATTTAAATAAAATGCAGTTTGTAAATTTAATAAAAAATTTTACAAAAGATGTGTCTGAAAACATATATAATATGTTTACTACAATTAAACTATTATTATTAGGTACAGATGAAAATTGTGTAATAGCATCATTATTATTTAATCTTTTGAAAGATAAAAAAATTTCAAGTGGAAATGAATTTGTGGCCAATGTAATATATTCACAATTAAATTATATTGGACAATTAAAATTAAAAAAATCTACATTTAATATTAAAAATGAATTAGAAAAATTAAAAGGTATTACAAATGCTGATATTGATTTAAAAAAACAAGTATTATTATCAAAAAATATGCCAGATCATATAAAAAAAATATGTTTAGAAAAATTAGATGAATTAAAAAATGCTAATAATGAAACATATAAAATTAAAATGTATGTAAATATACTTATACAATTCCCATGGTTATCTGAATTAGATGATAATGTATTTAAAAATGTGTCAACTGATAAGGCTAAATCTAAATTATTTTTAGAAAGTGTTGAAAATAAATTGAATACTCAAATATATGGTCATAGTGCAGCTAAAAATAAAATTTTACAAACATTAGCAAAATTAATATCAGTTCAAGGAACGCATATATCACCTGTTGCTTTAGCAGGTCCACCTGGTGTTGGAAAAACTAAATTTGCCCAATGTTTGGCAGAATGTTTAGACATTCCATTTGTTCAAATTACATTAGGTGGACAAAATGATGGTGAATTATTACATGGCCATGGATATACATATTCTGGTTCTCAACCTGGACTGATTGTTAAAAAAATGGTTGATGCCGGTTCTGCTCGTTGTATAATGTATTTTGATGAATTAGATAAATGTGCTAGTAAAAATGGACAAGTCAATGAGTTGATGAGTATTTTAATACATCTTACAGATCCAATGACAAATGGTTCATTTCAAGATAGATTTTTTCAAGAAATAACATTTCCTCTTAATAAAGTTATATTTATCTTTTCATTTAATGATATTAGTAAAATAGATGGAATTTTATTAGATAGAATGGAAATTATTAATGTTGAATCTTATAGTATTAAAGAAAAAATAACTATATCAAATGATTACTTATTAAAACAATTATGTGGGGATGTAGGTTTTGAATATGGAAGTATTAAATTTGAACAAGATATAATGTCTTATTTAATTGAACAATATACATTTGAACCAGGTGTAAGGGCACTTAAGAGAGCAATTGAAAATATTTTACTTAAATTAAATATCGATAGAATATATCAAAGAGGTGTATTTGAAAATGATAAAGAATACAGTTTAGAAAATCCATTAATTATATCAAAAGAATCAATACAAGAATATTTGGGTGAGATTAAAGTTGATTATAAAACTATTCATTCAAAAGATATTGTTGGTGTTGTTAACGGTTTATATGCTACTTCACTATGTTCTGGTGGAATTGTACCAATTCAATTAACTGGATATCATGCAGGACCTAAAATTAAAAAATTTGTTCTAAAATTAACAGGTAATCAAAAAAAAATTATGAAAGAATCAATTGTTTATTCTTTTACTACTGCTATAAATTTATTGACATTAGATGGTAAAGAAGTATTTTTTAAAAATTATCCTAATGGTTTACATATTCACACTCCTGAAGCAGCAACACCAAAAGATGGACCTAGTGCAGGTGTTGCTTTTACTTTGGCATTTTTATCTGTAATGTTAGATTTAAAAATTAATCGTGAGATTGCTTTAACTGGTGAAATAGATTTGTATGGTAATGTTACAAAAATTGGTGGTGTTAAATATAAAGTTCAAGGAGCATTTAAAGCAGGTGTTAAAACTGTATTCCTTCCACAAGAAAATAAAGAAGATCTAGAAAAAGTTAAAAAAGAATTACCGGAAATTTTTGTTGACAATCATAAATGTTTATTTATTGATCATGTTCTTGATGTTGCTGAAAAAGCATTAATAGGATGGGATAATAAAAAACATCTTATCCAAACTAATAAACATTAAATGACTACTTAAATATTAAAAAAATAATAAATAGTAGAATATTAGACATAAATACCTATTTTTTTATTGTTGGATTTATGTACTTTTTAATATTAAAAAAAAATTAAATTTAATAATTATTTTTTATCAAACTGTAATTACATTAATTTATTTTTATTTTTTTATATTTACATTGGTAATTTTGAAAAATATTAATTGTTATCAATTAACATCTTAAACTATTTACTAAACAACTTATATAAACCAAAATCATATAAGTGATTATATTACGTTCTTTTCTTGTTTTTACTCTTTCATTTCTTTTTATTTTATTTATCACATTTTATACTTTTATTCTCTTTTACAGTTTTTTATTTTTATAATTAGAATTTTTTATTAAACTATTTGATTTATGTAGTGTCAATATTTTTATATTTTTATTATTTAATTAAAATTTCTTTAGTTTTATAGGATTTATCCCCTAATAAATTTAAATATTTTGATTTATTGTTTATATTAACTTTTTTAAATGATTGATAAATCATTTTTAAATGATGAACGGCATCATTATAATTATCATTTTTAGTTTTTAAATCAAATACTTCAACAGAATAAATAAAATTGTTTTTATTACAAATGATTGATAATTTTGTAATTTTCTTACTCCAAAAAAAACTCATTATAAATGGTTTTATAATGAGATTTAAATTTAGAATTATAATTTTTTTTATATAATATTTACCTTTAGTAGTTATACTTTATTGTTTATTATAAAGTACAACAGCCGTTTATATATAAAAATTATTAAATTAATTTATACAAAAAAATAACTTAATATTAAAATTATTTATAAATAATATAAAAACTTAAAAATATAACTATATAAGGATACATTTTTATTTTTTTTCAAGAAAAGGATTTATAATTCCTTTTTTTTAAGTTTGTATGTGTTTATTTAGATTACAAATTTTATTAAAGATAAATAAATTAAACTTAAAAAATTATTAGATTTTTTTTCATATACTATTTATAATCTTCTATTCTTTTTAA
>Ga0247841_10003104_pt1:0-30000 | contig 31488 bp, 26 predicted proteins | sample LaCruzMarch2015__2_FD_192410 | JGI IMG/M metagenome (GOLD analysis project Ga0247841, IMG submission 192410) | Freshwater microbial communities from meromictic Lake La Cruz, Castile-La Mancha, Spain - LaCruzMarch2015_18m | ecosystem: Environmental > Aquatic > Freshwater > Lake | place...
TACCGATTATCTGTTCTTCTGTGAAACGTTTACGCGCCATACTGAGCCTCCTTTAGTAGCTTGTAGCTACTGTTTTACACCAGGAGACTCAACTTGTAAAGTGTACAGTTTTTGGGGGTAGGGTCAGGATATCTGACCAGGATATAGACTATTATGGCTTCCGTAACCCACCTGTTTGCATTACCAATCCAACTCTATGAGTCGAAGTTATATTATTTATATCTTAGCGCAAGATAATACGGCCCCCTGTTTATTTTATTCCCCGCATTATCCTTAGCGCTAATATAGTAGCTTACTATTACTTTTTTGGTGCTAGTAAAATCGAAAACAGCTTCATACAGCTTGGTTTTAAGATTATAATTCATAGTAAGAGTAGCGATACTATCTATAGTAATGCTCACACTATTTACCCCTGAAAGGTTATCGCTAACCCACGCCTGAAACAACACTGGCTTATTCTTTAGCTGTAAGCTTGTAGTTACATTAGTCATAACAGGCGCAATAATATCCACAATTATTCCATCCGAACGCCCTGCATCACTCCAGAGGCCTATGCCATTTTTGGCTTTTACAAAGAAATAATACTGTTTTCCATAGGTTAATCTTAAACCAGTGGCAACTATAGAGGTATTTGTCCCAGCAAATGTCCAATCCCGTACGACTTTCGTATTCTGGCTATCAGAAGTAATCCTGTATTGATATTCTCCAATCCCTGATTCTGGATCAGAAGATGACCATGAAGCATGCAGCGTAGTAAGGCTATTCGTATAAACTCCATCGTCAGTAACAATAGGTTTTATAGGCTTAGAAGTATCTAGAATAATCATATCGCTCACTGCCTTTGACCAATTTCCTATAACATCTTTAAACATCACATAGACTATCTTTTTACCATCTCCTGGAAGAAGAGTCCAGGATTTAGTGCCAGAATAGGCTTCTGGATTTGTCCAAGTAGCATCATGATTGGAGAATCGCATCTGCGCCCCCTGGCCCATGCCGCTCCCTGTATCAATAGCAGAGATAGTCAAGGTAACAGAAGTAGAATTTGTATAGATAGCGTCATTATTAATTTTAAGCGCGCCTTGAGGCGGAAGAGTGTCTACAGTAATCCCGTCTGAATAGTCAATCCAGCTCCATAATCCTGAGCCATTCTTAGCTTTAACGCCAAAGTAATAGGTTCTGCCCTTAATTAAATTAAGAGGCCCAGCAGTAACGTACCCATTCCTACCTGTAGAAGTCCAGTCGCGTATAACTGCGCCTCTAATTGAATCTTGGATAATTGTGTATTGATACTCTTGAATATCTGATTCTGGATCGCTGGATGTCCATGAAGCATAAAGCTGATTTTCCCTTGTAAATTCTCCTTCGTCAGTAACCACAGGGGCGCTAGGAGGAGTAGAATCTAATGCAACAAATAAAATACGATACCAGGAGTGATCTTGAATAATCAAATTATAATCAGTGTCAAAACACATTACACCACCCTGGCCCAAAGGGATATCGATGATAGCTGTAGGCTGAGGCATCTGGCCAATATGAGGAGTGGCATAATAAAATATCTTCTCGTATTGTAGATTACCATAACTACACACTGACAACACCATATGATTCTGTGAGTCAAAATCTATTCCGATTGGAACCTTAGGCAAATGAGGGTCTTCTGGATCATTTGCATTATAAAAACTATCTTTACAAAATACTCCACTGGCTTCAGGCAGTGGAAATATTGTACTCGATAGTGGAATAATATCCTCTGCATCAAAACGAAGTATTCTTTTATTTCCGCCCCATTCATGTCCAGAATCTAGTACATAGAGATTACGAAAACGGTCCAAGGCAAGCGACCACATTTTAGCGAATCCTACACGATTAGGGCCTGTTTGTCCAGCATTAGGAGTAAGGCTTGTTTTATTAGGTTGTCCCAAAACTATGTCTACTTTTGCATTGCCCAATGGATTTTTAATTCGTAATACTCTATATCCATCTGCATCGCTTACCCATAAAGCATCTTCTGTTACATCATAGGCAAGCCCAATAGGCTGGAAATGAACCAAATTTCCATCATCTTTCCAGTACACATTCTTTTCGCTTTCAAGCTTCTTTATAGGCTGATAGTTTCTGCCGCCACTTGTTACAGGAAGCCCAAATATATATATCTTATAATTGGCAGAGACAAATATATAATTTCCTACAGCAATTATATATTTAATTCTATCTCCAGCAAAAATCCCTTCATCATTAAAATTCTCATCTCCCCTGTCCTGGCCTATTATGAAATCTGCTTCGCTAAACGTTGCTTTGTTACGATAATCGTTCCAGACTAATATCCGCTGGCCATCGCTTAAAAAAAGTTGCGAACCTGCTGTTAGCGCCATACCAAAAGGGCTATTTACAGTCCTTGCAGAATATTGGTTCCAGCCGCTATGGAGCATTGCTCCGCTTGACACAACATAAGTAAAATTTCCAAGCGCACTTCTTCTTAAAGGCGTTTCAAACCTCATAACATTTCTACTAAAGCATGAGCTCCCTGCTGTGCTTGATATATATAAATTCCCATCCCTATCTGTCCCTATTCCTCCATCGTTCTGATCGAATGCCCGGCGCATGCCATCATAAATATAACCGCTCTGCATGCCTAATACTCTTGTATTAAAATCTGGCTGATTTATAACATCTATCATATTGCTCTGCCTGTCAAACAAGATTGCGCGACGATTGCCTCCATCATTTACCCAAATATCTCCTGTGCCTGAAGGATCAAAACAAAAACCTCTTGACCAGTTTAAACCAGTTACTACATTTACCCATGTATCATGTATTTCATCGCCATTTGTGTCAAAAGATTGCCAGTTATTATGATTATATGGTTCAGTTGGCGCATGGTTTTGATATTGCGCTCTTCCAATTACTCTTGAGGCAAACATCCCATTAGAAAAAGGAGGAGTAAAAACTAAAACTCTAGCCAAGCCAGGCCATTCATCTTCTAATACATAAACTTCTCCTGTTAATGGATGAACCCTTACTGCGTTTGGTTTACTCATTTTATTCAATGGTTTAGTAAACCAGATTGTACAGCTATTTCTATTAAAATCGCTTTGTCCTAAAACCAAATCCGCTGTCTTTGCTCCTTGTGGAAAACGTAGTACGCGATTATTCCTTGTATCAGCTATCCATAAATTTCCATAATTATCAACATCTACGCCTGAAGAAAACACCTGTCCAGTCCACCCTGTCCAAAGCGTGTTATTACTCGGTCGAGCCTGGCCTCGATTGGCATCGCGATGTGTAAAATCTTCTTGTCCCCATACCTCATCAGCGATTTGGTCAGTTCCAAATGGGTCGGTATACTTCAGTACCCGATTATTATCATTATCAACAACATAGAGGCTGCCTTCTTGATCTGTAGCCATCTGCCCTGACCTGGGGCTTTCCGATGTGCTAACTACAAAAGGATAAGGCTGGAAAGCTAAAGTGCTTGCAGTAGGAAGCATATATTTAGTATTATCGCCATTTGCTGTACCCATATCAAATTTCTCTAACTGCCCAATAACAATATCAGCTGCTCCGTCCGGGCCTTTATATCCAAGAAATCCCAATATTCTGTTATTGCCTGAATCCAACACATATATTCTGTTAGGAGTAGTAGAGCAGTCCACATGCACTCCGCCTAAATGAAACCCTCTATTAGGGACAATCCTGTTGACCATAGTTTCTTTTTCATTCGGCTGGCATAAGATTTTAACTATACGGCTATAAAGCTTTGGCAATGAAAAAGTATCTGCTGATATATTAGAAATTTTAATAACCATTAAAGAACTTAATAGTAGGATTATTAATTTAACACTAAAATTTATTCTTTTCATAATTATCTCCTTTTATAATATATTATAAAAACATTTATTATTAATATAAATAATACCATATTTTTTACATAAATACAATATTTATATTAAATTTTTAATGATTAATGTAGCATTATGGCCGCCAAAACCAAGGGAATTTGATAAACAGGCATTTACTTTAACTTGACGGGCTTTATTTGGGACATAGTCTAGGTCACAATCTGGGTCTGGGTTTTCGTAGTTTATAGTTGGGGGAATAACGCTTCTTTCTATGGCAAGGCAACATATAACAAATTCTACTGCGCCTGCTGCGCCTAATTGATGACCCATCATTGATTTCGTAGAGGAAATAGCAACTTTTTTTGCAAAATTTCCAAAGACCTTCTTTATTGCCAAGGTTTCTATCTTATCATTCAGCATTGTAGATGTGCCATGGGCGTTTATGTAAGAGATGTTTTCTGGCTTCAGGCCTGCATCCTTCAATGCATTAACCATACACCTGGCAGCTCCTTCTCCTTCAGGATCCGGCGCTGTCATGTGATACGCGTCCCCTGTCATCCCATAGCCGACTATCTCGCCGTATATCTTAGCATTTCTTTTTTTTGCGCGCTCCAGCTCTTCCAAAATAACAATTCCGCATCCTTCAGCCATTATAAATCCGTCTCTGTCTTTATCGAAAGGTCTGGAGGCTCTTTCCGGCTCGTTATTTCTTGTAGAAAGCGCTTTTAATGAGCAAAAACCTCCTATACCCAGCGTAGTAATACAGCTCTCTGTGCCTCCCGCTATCATAACATCCGCATCTCCGTATTGAATGATCCTCATTGCGTCACCTATAGCATGAGAACCAGAAGCGCACGCTGTAGTAGTGCAAAGATTTGGTCCTTTAACTCCTATCATAATAGATATATGACCTGCTGCCATATTTACAATAAGCATCGGAATAAGAAAAGGGGTTACGCGAGAAGGCCCTTTTTCAAGTATTACTTCATGCTGTTCTTCTATTATTCTGAGGCTTCCGATACCTGAACCCACGATAACGCCTATTCTATAAGGGTCTTCCTTTGACATGTCAATGCCTGAATCATCAACAGCGTTCTTTGCAGCAGTCACGCCGAATTGCACGAACTTCTCCATTCTTCTGAGATCCTTAGAAGAAATAAAAGGATGCGGCACAAAATTCCTGACCTCCCCTGCGATACGCGAATCATATTTGGTAGCGTCAAAATGAGTCAGAGGCCCTACGCCGCTTTTTCCTTTAATAAGGTTGCTCCAGAACTCTTCTTTAGCGCACCCTATTGCGGAAATCACGCCCAATCCTGTTACGACAACTCTGCGTTTCATATTAAGATCCTTAAAAATAAGGGGTCAGAAGAGATTTAAAAAATTAATCTGACGTCCCTTCTAACCCCGAATATTCAAAATATTACTTCTTGATGCCTTTTTCTTCTATATACTTAACAGCATCCCCTACCGTGGTAATTTTTTCAGCGTCTTCATCCGGAATTTCTATGCCAAATTCTTCTTCGAGAGCCATTACAAGTTCTACCGTATCAAGAGAATCAGCTCCAAGATCGTCTATAAAAGATGCTTCCGGAGTTACCTCTTCCTGCTTCACGCCAAGCTGTTCTGCTATTATTGATTTTACTTTTTCAGCAACTGCCATATAATAATCCTCCTTGTTATTTGCCTTTAAACTACATCACCATTCCGCCGTCTACCTGTATCACCTGGCCTGTTATATATGAAGAGCTCTCGCTCGAAAGAAATAGAGCTAAGTCCGCTACGTCCTTTGCTTCCCCGAACCTGGCAAGAGGTATCACGGAAAGCATCTTCTTCTGGACTTCCTCGGGCAATCTGGACGTCATATCCGTCCTTATAAAGCCCGGCGCTATTGCGTTTACGCAGATATTACGCGAAGCCAGCTCTTTTGCCACGCTTTTCGTAAGCCCTATTATGCCCGCCTTTGAAGCCGCGTAATTTGCCTGGCCGGCATTGCCCATTATCCCAATGATCGAGGCAAGGTTAACTATCTTGCCGGAACGCTGCTTAAGCATAACCTTTGAGACAAGTTTGGTGCATACAAAAGTGCCTTTAAGGTTTACCGCTATTACCTTATCCCACTCCTCTTCCGACATCCTTAAGAGAAGATTGTCTTTTGTTATGCCTGCATTGTTAATAAGTATATCTATTTTACTAAATTTGTCAAGAATTTTATCCACCATGTCCTGAACTTGCCTGGAATCAGTGACATCAGCCTTAAAGGCAACGCTCCCCCGGCCCATATCCTGAATTTCTTTTGCAGTTTTTTCAGCCTCTTCCAGATTCACATCGCATATAGCGATATTGGCTCCATGTTTTGCAAAAACCATCGCTATCTCTTTGCCTATACCCCTCGCCCCGCCTGTTATAAGAGCTGCCTTACCTTCTAAAACTAATTCACACATACTGCCTCTCCTCTTTTATATCTTCTGTGGTTTCTATATTGTATACCGTTAATTCGGAATTTATCCTGCGAAGCAGCCCTTTCAGCACCTTGCCAGGACCTATTTCTAAAAATGTGCCGCATCCATCCCGGCTGATCTTTATTACAGACTCTTCCCATCTTACCGGGCTGTATAACTGCTTTACAAGGTTTTCTTTAATGTCGGCCGGGTCATTTTCATAATCAGCCGTTACATTGCTTACTATAGGTATTTTTGGGCTGGAAAATTTCGTTTTATCAAGTTCTTTTTTGAATTCCAATGCAGCTTCTTTCATAAATGACGAATGAAAAGGCCCGCTTACATTTAAAAGTATAGCTTTTTTCGCGCCTTTTTTTTCAGCCAAAACCATGGCTTTTTTAACAGACTCTATTTTACCGGATATAACTATCTGGCCGGGCGAGTTAAAATTGGCTATTTCAGATCCTGCCTCCATGCAAACCTCTTTCAGGTCCTCCGGGGACATGCCCAGGATAGACGCCATGGTGCCGGGATTGTTCCTGGCCGCTTCTTCCATTAATTCCCCTCTTCGCCTTACCAGCCTTACAGCGTCCTTGAATTCCAACGCGCCGCTTGCGACCAAGGCACTGTATTCGCCAAGGCTTAACCCCGCGCACGAATTTACCACTTGCTCTACGCCCTCTGCTCTATGCCCTGATCCCAACGCCTCCAGCGCAGCTATGCTGGAGACAAGTATCGCTACCTGGCTATTGGCCGTATCAGTCAGTTTCTCAATCGGGCCTTCAAAGCAAAGCTTTTTTAAATTTAACCCTGGCAAAATATTTTCTGCCTGATCAAACACAGCTTTCGCTTCAGCAAAATTATCATATAGATCCTTGCCCATGCCGACATATTGAGACCCTTGTCCTGGAAAAATATAACAAACATTGTTTACCATTTGATTACCACTGCCCCATAAGTCAGCCCTGCTCCAAACGCAACAAGGGTAACAACATCGCCTTTTTTAATCCTCTGCTCTTTAGGCGCCTCCGCCAGCGCAACTGCCGTAGAAGCCGATGACATATTGCCGTATTTTTCTATATTCAGGAAAATCTTTTCTTCCGGCAAGCCGATTTTTTTCGCTACAGCCATTAATATCCTTATATTGGCCTGATGAGGTATCAATAAATTTATATCGCTACACAAAAGCCCTGCCTTTGTAACCGCCTTGTTTGCGGCATCAGCCATTACCTTTACCGCAAGCTTAAAAACTTCATTGCCCTCCATTTTCAAAAAATGGAGCTTATTTTTAACGGTCTCTTCTGTTGCGGGGATCCTGGAGCCTCCGGCCGGAAGCCTCAAAAGATTGCCTCCTGAACCATCACAGCCTATAAAATAAGAAAGGATCCTCCTCTGGTTGCTTTTTCCTACAACGCAGGCGCCGGCTCCGTCTCCGAACAATACGCAAGTAGAGCGGTCCGTCCAGTCAACAAGGCTTGTCATTTTTTCTGTGCCTATGACCAGCACATTTTTATAAAGCCCTGAATCCACGAATTGCTTCGCGGTAACTATCCCGAATACAAAACCTGAACATGCCGCATTTATATCAAACGCGGCTGAATTAACGGCGCCTATCTTATCCTGTATTATACACGCTGTGGACGGAAACGCCATATCTCCCGTCACCGTAGCGACAATAATCAAATCTATGTCCACCGGCTCAAGCCCCGCGTCTTTAATAGCGCTCTTTGCGGCCTCCACGCCCATATCGCTCGCGGCAAATTCCTCCGGGGCGACCCTTCTCTCCCTGATACCGGTCCTCGTTATTATCCACTCGTCTGACGTATCGACCATTTTTTCCAAATCTTTGTTTGTAATTTTCTTGGCCGGCAGATAGCAGCCCAGCCCAAGAATACCAGAAGATTCCATTATTGCTCCTTCCTGATCGCTATAGTTTCCATTATGTGCTGATTCACGTTTTTAACAACTTCTTCTCCCGCCACCCTGATGGCATTTTTTATCGCCTTAGGGGTTGATGAACCATGCCCTATTATACATACGCCGTTAACCCCGAGAAGCGGGGCCCCGCCATATTCAGCGGAGTCCAGCCTTTTCTTCATTGCCATAAAAGCGCTTTTAGCCAACATAGCTCCCAATACTGAAGACAAGCTAGTCTTTAATTCTTTTTTAAGCATTTCTCCAAACGCATGAGCAACCGCCTCAGTAACCTTTAAAGCTACGTTGCCTACAAGCCCGTCGCATACGATTACATCGCAGTCTCCCACAAAAAAATCCCTGCCTTCTACATTGCCTATAAAGTTAAGCCCGGAAGATTCAAGAAGACTATAAGCCTCTTTTAAAAAACCCGTGCCTTTTGACTCTTCTTCGCCTACATTTAAAAGCCCTACTCTGGGAAATTTTTTATTAAGGATATACTCTGAATACGCGCTTGCCATGATACCGTATTTTAAAAGATGCGCTGGTTTAGCGTCTATATTAGCGCCTCCGTCTATCATTACCATAGGGCCTTTAAGGGTGGGCATAACAATCCCTATCCCAGCCCTTTCTATACCCGCAAGGAGCCTGCATTTAAGCGTTGCTGCGCATACCATAGCTCCGGTATTGCCGGCGCTTACTATCGCGTCTACCTTTTTATCTTTTGCAAGGTTGCATAGGACAACTATAGATGAATCCCTTTTCCTCCTTACGCTCAAGACCGGCTGCTCGTGCATGCCTATCACCTCAGAGGCATGATGTATTGATATATTGGAGGGGACAGGCTTATGCTTCTCGAGTTCTTTTTTTATTAAACCCTCGTTCCCGACTAATATAAGTTCGTAATTAAATTCGCGCGCCGCCAAAACAGCTCCTTCTACATCCGAAAAAGGAGCGTTGTCAGAGCCCATCGCGTCTAGCGCTATCTTGATCATCTCTTTTACCTTTAACTTAAAACCTTAAACTTTTAGCTACTTTTTCTCTTTCTTCTTCTCTTTTATCTGAATTACCTGCCTGCCCTTGTAATATCCGCATACGCTGCATATGCGGTGCGGCAGTTTAGGCGATTTGCAGTTAGGGCATACAGCAATACTGCGTACGTGAATTTTTTGAGCCCCTCTTCTTTTTCCCTGCCTTGAACTCGAATGTCTCCGTTTTGGTAACGCCATTTTGTAGCCTCCGAATTTTGCGAAGCAAGATTTGATCCTGAGCCTCGCCAGCCACCTTTGGTGGCGAGGCGGACGAAAGACCTATGCTTCAATGTAGAGGCCGGTTTTCAATCGGCCCGCCATGTGCACAATCACACTCTCCTGTATTAAGGTTCTGCCCGCAATTAGGACAAAGCCCTTTGCATTCAGCCTTACAAACAACTTTCATGGGATAATCCAGCACTATTTCCTGCCTTATCTCGTCATCCAGATCCACTATCTCCGCAGGTTTGACCTCTTGCATCATGTTGAATTTTTTTTCAAAAATACCTTCGAACTTGCTGAGACATTTCCCGCACGTATACTCTACTGGCGCCTCAAGCGAAATATCCGCAAACATCTCGCTGCCACTTTTTGAAACATTCGCCTTCACATTTATAGGCTTAATAAAAATTATGCCTTCCGAATCTACGAGGAGCGTTTCCGGCTTAATCTCACCCGTCAGTTCTATCCCGTCTTCCGGTATCTTATCAACATGTATCTTCATATTTTTTCCCCAATAACTTGACACTCTGACAATGTCAGTTTTGTAAAGTTTTTGAGATGCAATAGGTATCGCGCGCAATCATTAGTTCTTCGTCCGTAGGAATCATCAATATTTTTGTATCTTTTGAAATAACGCCTTTACGAATTTCCTCTATAATGCCAGGATTATTCTCTCCTATTCCGCCCGTAAAGATCACTGCGTCGCAGCCTGACATTATAGCCGTATAAGAGCCTATGTATTTTTTTATCCTGTAAATAAAGATATCCAGGGCTAACTTTACTTTTTTATTTTGGCCCCTTTCCTTTATCAGTTCGCGCATATCGTTAGTTAATTCAGAAATCCCAAGAAGCCCGCTTTTTTTATTTAAGATTTCTACAACCTGATTCACGTCTATATTCTCCTTCTCCATCAGGTAAGGTATAATAGCCGGGTCCATGTCGCCTGAACGCGTGCCCATCACAAGGCCTTCCAGAGGAGTGAATCCCATACTTGTATCAATTGCTTTGCCATTTTTTACAGCTGTTATGCTGCAACCGTTTCCAAGATGACATGTTATAAGCCTAAGCTCATTCAAAGGCTTTTTTAAAACACAGGCTGCCTGATCAGAGACATATCTATGACTTGTTCCATGAAACCCGTATTTACGAATTTTATATTTTTCATAAAATTTATAAGGTATCGCGTAAAAATAAGCGTATTCCGGCATGTCGTAATAAAAAGCTGTGTCAAAAACAGCTACATGAGGAACGCGCGAGAGCAATTTCCTTGATTCATTTATTGTCATCAGGCTTGGCGGGTTATGCAAAGGCGCCAGCTCAATAAAATCCTCTATCGCTTTTATAACATTATTGTCTATTAAAGCAGATTTGCTGAATCTGTCTCCGCCGTGCACAACCCTGTGGCCTACGGCGTCTATCTTAGATCCTACTTTATCTAATATAAAATGAATCGCCTCTTTGTGGCTGGGGATCTTTTCCCCTATCCTCTCTACGAGCCCTTTATCTAAAAACTTTTCAGAGCCTTCTTCTATATCAAAGAGTTTATATTTTATTGAAGAGCTTCCACTATTTAAGACAAGAATTATCATCTTTATTTCTTTTTATATTTTAAATTTCCAGTTGCCGGTTACGAGTTACTATTTGGTATGCTGTTATCTTTTATACTAATAATCCGCCCTGCGCCCTGACAGCCGTTATCGCTACTGCGTCTATAACATCCTGAAAATCGCAACCGCGCGACAGATCGCTGGCTGGTTTTTGAAGGCCCTGGAGAAGCGGCCCGATAGCGCGCGCCCTTGCAAGACGCTGCGTCAATTTATACGAGATATTCCCGGCATCCAGATTCGGAAATATAAAAATATTCGCCCTGCCCTTAACTTTGGAATTGGAATCTTTTCTCTGAGCTACTTCAGGAACTATCGCGCAATCAACCTGTATTTCTCCATCTATAAGCAAGCCGGGCTCTCTCTGCATGACAAGCCTTGTCGCTTCCCTAACCTTCTCTATGCTTATACCGGAACCACCGCTGCCTTTGGTTGAATAACTCAGCATTGCAATCTTCGGCTGGTCGTCCAATAGTATCTTAGCCATCCTTGCGCTCGATATCGCAATATCCGCCAGCTCTTCCGCGGTCGGATCAGGCACAATGCCTGCATCAGCGTATATAAATACTCCGCTGGACCCGAGAGTTTTATCATCCAATATTAAAAGCGTTGAGCTTGAAACAGTTTTTATATCCTCCGTAGGGCCTATGCAATAAATGGCCGCCTTTGCGACATCACGAGTAGTTGTGGAAGCGCCTGCCACGGAACCATCCGCATCCCCGGAGCTAACCATAAGGCTGGCGTAAAAAACAGGGCTCCTGGTGATTATTTTTATCGCATCTTCGGGGCTGACTTTTTTGTGCTTACGTTTTTCGCAGTAAAGCGCTACATATTTATCCAAATCTTTTGATTTTTTATTGTCTATTATCTCCAGGCCGGTTAGATCTATCCCTTCTTTTTTCGCTACTTCATTTGCCGCCAAAGGATCGCCTATCAGGACAGGCAAGGCAATACCGGATTTCAAAATACCTTCTATAGCCTTAAGGACTCTTTCATCATGCGGCTCTGACAATAAAATTCTTTTTTTTGTTTTCCGCGCCCGCTCATATATCTTTTCTAAAAATTCCACACATCACCCCTGTTTAAAAACTTGACAAAGTGACAATGTCGGTTTTGTCAACTTGTTAGCTTTGATTTAATCGCTTTCTCAACAAATACAGGCACAAAACCTTTTAAATTCGCTCCAAGACTGGCTGCTTCTTTAATCAATTTTGAAGAAAGATAGGAATATGACTCTGACGGCATCATAAATACAGTCTCGACCTCTTTGGAAAGCTTCCTGTTCGTAAGCGCCATCTGAAACTCGTATTCGAAATCTGAAATCATCCTTAGCCCCCTGATAACAACCCTCAGTTTTTTTCTTTTTACATAGTCAACCACAAGGCCATGAAAATCATCTATCTCAACGCCTTTGATGCCGCTTGTGGCTTTTTTCAAAAGCTCGACTCTTTCGAAAACGCTAAAAAGAGGATGTTTTTCGCTATCATGAGCCACTGCTACAATAACCTTATCAAATACCTTGATCGCTCTTTTTATAATATCCAAGTGTCCATACGTAATAGGGTCAAAACTGCCTGGATATATGGCCGTATTCTTCATTTTCTGAAAAACTCCAATAGCGTATCGCCGTATTTAGAAGACCGTATCTTTTTGAAATCGCCCAATCCTTCAGGAAGGCCTTCCTTCTTAAACACCTCTGCTATAACTAAAGCATTGGGCGTTAGTATATCACAACCGGACAAGCCTATCAAGGTATTTTTAGCCAAGCCCGTATAGTAGGGCGGGTCAAGAAATACAATATCAAAAGAACAGCCTAGTTTTTGCAGTATATCTATCCCGCGTACGCAATCCTTGCTATATATATCATACGAGCTTTGCGAAATCCCCATCTTATCCAGGTTTCTTTTTAAAACAGAAACGCAGTTATGGCTATTATCAATGAATACGGCTTTTTCTGCGCCGCGAGACAACGCCTCTATGCCCATCGCTCCGCTCCCGCAATAAAGATCTAAAAAAGTCGCCCCCTCAATCCTGTTTTTGAGTATCTCAAACAAAGACTTTCTTACTTTATCAGACGTAGGCCTTATTCCGCCTGGCATTTCTATTATTCTGCCCTTATATTCACCTGCGATTATTTTCATAATTATTTACTTTCTAACAACTGTGCTCAAGACCTGGTCTTGAGCACAGTTGTTTATCCTACTGAAGCCAGCTCTAAGTCTTCCCTGCTAAATTTGGACAAGAGACTCTCTCTTATCAGCCTGTTTTCAGGAAGTCTTAAAAATCTGTCTCTTTTTATCAAATCAAACGCCTCTTGCTTGGCAATTTCCAGCAAACCCCTGTCTCTGATTATATTGGCGATCTTCAGCTCCGGAAGGCCGTGTTGTTTTGTGCCGAAGAATTCGCCCGGGCCTCTTATTTCAAGATCAGCTTCCGCTATCTTAAAACCATCCTGAGTTTCCAGCATAGCGCTTATCCTATGTTTTGCGTCATCGCTCTTAGGCGCGCTGATTAAAATACAGTAAGATAAATGCTCGCCCCTCCCGATCCTGCCTCTTAATTGATGCAGCTGGCTAAGCCCGAATCTCTCGGCATGCTCTATGATCATCGCGGAAGCGTTGCTGATATCCACGCCAACCTCTATGACTACAGTTGAAATCAACATATCTATCTTGCGGTCTTTAAAATCGTGCATCACTGTTTCTTTTTCTTTTGATTTCATCCTTCCATGCAAAAGCCCGATCTTTAAATCAGAAAAACGTTCGCTCAAGTTTTTATGCATTTTAATAGCTGCCCTCAGATCTGATTTCTCGGACTCGTCTATTATCGGATAAACAATATAAGCCTGCCTGCCTGTCCTTACCTGCTCTTCCGCGATTCTGTAAGCCTTTTCCCTATTCTTTTCTTCAAAGAAAAATGTCTTGATCTCTCCTCTCCCAGGCGGCAATTCGTCTATCGTCGAGACATCCATATCTCCGTAAACAGTAAGCGCCAAAGTCCTGGGTATGGGAGTGGCCGTCATGACAAGTATGTCGGGATTGCGCGATTTTGATCTTAATATCGCTCTCTGCATGACTCCAAATTTGTGCTGTTCGTCTATTACTACAAGGCCTAATTTTTTAAAATTCACGCCTTCCTGAATCAAGGCGTGCGTGCCTACAACAATATCCGCCTCGCCTGTCTCTATCATCTGCCGCCTGCGAGCGCGCTCTTCTTCTTTCAAATCTCCAGACAGAAGCATTACATTTATCCCAAGAGGTTTTACCAGCGTTTTAATATTTTCATAATGCTGCTCCGCAAGTATTTCCGTAGGAACCATCAGCGCGCCCTGGTATCCGTTTTGGACGGTCAGGATAAGGCTATGCAAAGCCACTATCGTTTTTCCGCTGCCGACATCTCCCTGCAAAAGCCTGTTCATCGGCTTCTGGCTTTTCATATCCTCTTCTATTTCTCTTATCACCCTTGACTGGCTTTTTGTTAACTGGAACGCCAGATTATTTTTAAATTTACCTATCAAGCCACCCTCCAGATTGTGGCTGTAACCGGTTAAATCTATCTTGATGCTGGCTCTTTTCAATGCTATGCCCGTCAGCAATATTAAAAATTCGTCAAATATAATCCTCTCCCTGGCTTTTTTCAGAACCAGGTCGCTCACCGGAAAATGGATATTTCTCACAGCTTCTTTAATCGTCATGAGATTATTTCTTTTGCGCATCTCAAATGGCAGTATCTCGTTAATCTCGTCCGCATAATTATCAACTGTAAATTTCATAATATTCCTGAACCAGCGCTGGTTCAGGCTTTCGGTAAGCGGATACACAGGCACTATCCTGCCTATATGCACAAAATCTTCCTTAGTGCCGGTTAAAATCTCATATTCAGGGCTGTTTATCTGCAGATAATTATATTTTTCCACCTTTCCGCATAAAATTAATTCCTGGCCTATTTTAAACTTGTCCTTCATGTATGACTGGTTAAACCAGGTAGCGTGAATTACGCCTGAAGAGTCTCCTACAGCTACCTGAAATATGTTCATGCCCCTTTTAGACACGTGCTCCCCAAAGGTAAGCACTTTGGCTTTTATCGTCTCAAGATTTCCGGGCCGTATCTCGCCTATTTTTTTTATCCTGCTCCTGTCTTCGTACCTCCTTGGAAAACAATAAAGGAGGTCCTTAACAGTCTCGATACCCAAACGGTTTAATATGCTTAACTTGGAAGGCCCGACGCCTTTAATAAATCTCGCAGAAATATTTAAGTCTTTCATGACTCCTTTAGATTATCCGTCCATTCAGGGATGCATTTACGTTTTATTGTGCTCATGACCTGCCTGAAACCATTTTTAAGTCCTGCTTTCTCAGCCAACCTGATCGCCTCCATGTATTCTTTGGCGTCTATCCTGCGGTCTATCTCAGGAAATTGATTCGCTAAATGGCACGAATAATACTGGGCCATTATGTTCACGTATATGTCCGGCGATAATTCATTAACGATAAATTCAAATATCTTTTGGCTACCCGCTAAATTCTCAGGCAATACAAGATGCCTTATCAAAAGCCCCTTCTGTGCGACGCCTTTTTCTATCTTTAAATCCCCTGTCTGCCGATACATCTCTTTTACCGCAATCTTATTAATCTCAAAATAATCGGTGGTATTTGAATATTTTTTAGCCGACGCATTGTCGGAATATTTCATGTCAGGCATATATATGTCAATTATCCCGTCTAAAATATCCAGGGCTTCCATTGATTCGTATCCTCCGCAATTATAAACTAGCGGCAATCTTAAGTCTTTCTCTCTCGCAATAAAAACCGCTTCCAATATCTGCGGCATGTAATGAGTAGGCGTGACAAAATTTATATTGTGGCAGCCTTCGGCCTCTAGCTTAAGCATAAAGCCGGCTAATTCTTTCACGCTCACCTCTTTCCCTTGGCCCAGCTGGCTTATAGGATAATTCTGGCAAAATACGCACCTCAGGCTGCAATGCGTAAAAAATATAGTCCCTGAGCCGCTATGGCCTGAGATAGGCGGCTCTTCACCGAAATGGGCGTGAAAACTCGAAACCATCGGCAATAATCCCGCCTTACAGAATCCTATCCGGCCTTTAATCCGGTTTACCCCGCATTTCCTGGGACAAAGCCCGCATTTCTCCATCAATTTATACGCTCTTTTTACTTTATCATTCATCTTCAACCCTATAAACTTTACAAAACCGTCATTGTCACAATGTCAAGTTTATTGAAGCTTTGCAATATTTTAAATTTTAGATTACGCTCCAGCTCTGTCTAGCCAACGGGTTTCAAGGACACAAAATTTCCCCAGCGAGGAAATTTTGTTCTGTTTTGACGCTCGCTCGTCCCGACACCTATTCGGTGTCGGGACACCTTGCCCGCTCGCGTCAAAGAGGCCTTTCAACCCGCTGGCCAGACAGAGCTCCTATGATTAAACGCAATACATCTATTCAAATAGCACAAGTTTATTTGAAGTTTTCTCTTGCATGTACAAGCACGTTATGTTATCATTTTAACCTAAATCATTGCTTAAATAAAGGAGATTTATATATGTCAAAAGTTTGCGAAATATGCGGAAAAAGGCCTATGTCAGGAAGAACCATTGCGCGAAGAGGCCTTGCAAAAGCAAAAGGCGGGGTAGGATTAAAAATAACAGGAGTAAACCGCAGAAGATTTATGCCCAATCTACAGGTTGCTAAGATTATTGTAAAAGGAACTGTAAAAAGAATAAAGATATGCACGTCCTGCCTTAAAGCCGGCAAGGTCCGGAAGGCTTGATATCCTCTATTTTTAGCTGAATAGCGTTTATCCCCTGCCAATTATTAAGCGAAACAGTATAAGCCATATCAAAGCTGGGATAATTTCTCAGCGCAAGTTCTATATCGGCGTCCTTAGCCATTCCAAACCCTATTGCCTCAAAATTTTTCTTGCCGTCTGTAGCCTGAAACTTGATATGTTCCCCTTTTAACACCCTTAACGGCTGAACTAACCTCAGATTTCTGGAGCAGAACACCGGCTCAGGATTCCCTTCCCCAAAAGGCTCAAGGCTTGTTACCTCTTCTACTGTTTTATGATCCAGCTCGCTAAGCGCTATCTCCATGTCAACAGGCAAAGACTGTATCAGATCTCCCGTTGTCATGGCGCTGACGGCTAATTCGTTGATCAATTTTATAAATCCCGGCAGATTTTCTTCAAGTATGGTCAGGCCACACGCATATTGGTGGCCTCCGTATTCTTTTAATAATTTTTCGCAGCTGGCAAGCGCTTCGAATAAATGAAAATTTTCAATAGACCTGCCGGAGCCCCTTCCAAGGCCGTCTTTAGTCGAAATAAGAATCGCGGGCCTGTTAAATTTATCCGATATCCTGGAAGCCACAATGCCCATCACCCCGGTATGCCAGTCTTCATTGTGAAGCACTATCACCTTATGATCTTTGAAATTTATATCTTTTTCTATCTTTGATATCGCCTCTTTCAAAGTGCTCTTTTCTATTTTTTGTCTTTCCTGGTTTGCCTCATTTAATTTCTTCGCGAGCTCCTTCGCCTTTTCATCATCATCCGTCAATAAAAGCTCTACTGAGGTGCCTGCAGAGCCAAGCCTCCCCGCTGCGTTTATCCTGGGGCCTAAAATAAAACCTATCTCAAACGCCCCGATCTTATCCTTTTTAATACCGCTTACGTCAATAAGAGCCTTTATGCCTTTATTGGAGCCTAGATTTTTTAACAACCTTAAACCTTCTTTAACAAGGATTCTGTTCTCCCCTAGCATAGGCGCTACGTCAGAAATAGTGCCAAGCGCGACAAGGTCCAGGTGTTTCCAGAAATCTCTGTTATTTAACTCAGAGCTCAATGCCTGGCATAATTTAAACGATATGCTGACTCCTGAAAGATCCTTATCAGGATAAGCGCACCCTTTTTGGCGCGGATTTATCGTTGCATAGGCATTTGGCAGCATCTTAGGGGGTTCGTGGTGGTCTGTAATCACGACATCTATGCCATATTTATTTAGCGCATCTACTTCTTCATGGCTGGATATCCCGCAGTCAACTGTTATAACCAGATCCGCTTTTATCCTGACAGCCTCCTCTACTCCGCTTGAACCTAATCCATAACCCTCGGTAAGCCTGTCCGGAATAAAGTAAACAGGCTCTGCGCCGAATTCCCGCAAAGTAAAAAATAAAAGCGCGGTAGAGGTCACGCCGTCCACGTCATAGTCGCCGTGAATAAGTATCTTTTCTTTTTTATCCAGGGCTTTTTTTATGCGGGAGACAGCCTCTAACATGCCTTTCATTAAAAACGGATTGTAGAGCTCGGACAGGTCGTTGTTCAAGAATGATTTTATTTTATCAATATCATGCATACCCCTATTTATAAGCAACTGGGAAATTATAGGAGAAATAGAAAGGTTTTCGTTCAGATGCTTCTGCAAGGCTGCATCAGGCTGGCAAATATTCCATCGCTTCATGAGAGGTGTTTCTGACTGAAAGGCTCTACGTGCACAATCACATCTGTAATCCCGGGTATCTTTTCTTTCAGGGTATCGCTTATTCTATGGCTAAGCTCATGCGCTGCGTCAACGTGCATGCTCGTATTAACTGTTACGTGAAGATCCACGTGCACATCATCTTCTCTTCCTCTTGTCCTTATCTTATGCGTGGATTTTACTCCGGATACCTCGTTTACCACTTTCATTATCTTTGCATTTTCAATAGCTTCTCCATCGCACAGCACATCGGAGCTTTTTTTCAATATATCAAATCCTGCCTTGGCTATAAATATTCCTATCGCAAACGCAACAAACGTATCAACTATCGGAAGTCCTAATTTCGTTGAAACAAGCGTCACGATAACCGCGCTTGAAACAAGTATGTCGCTTTTTGTGTGCATCGAATCGCAAATCAGTATATCGCTGGATAGTTCAGTGCCTTTTTTATATTCATATTTCATCACTACCACATTTACAAGAAACCCTATAGCCATCAAACAGAAACTGTAAATATTTACATCCGGAACCACAGGATGAAATAACCTTAAAAATGAATCTTTTACAATATTAAAACTTGCCAGAAACAGCATGACCGCAATGCCAAGCGTGGCTATAGTCTCGTATTTCTTATGGCCGTACGGGTGATCTCTGTCAATCGGCTTGGAAGCAGCCCATATGCCTACAAGCCCTATAATATTCGAAGCGCCGTCTGCAAAAGAATGCACTCCGTCAGCGGTCATAGCTGCAGATTTCGTAACGAGCCCGTATATAAGCTTACTGAACGCCACAAGCCAGTTAAAAAAAAGAATAACTATTAATATTTGCCTGATTTTTTTGAATTTATCCATATCCTTGATCCGTTCGCCGAACGGAAAATTGTTCCGTTCGGCGAACGAAGAAACCTATTGCTATTTCAGATGTCTGCTTTGCCAGGATATTATAAGAGGCGAAGCAATGTAGACTGTAGAATAAACTCCGGATATCATGCCTGCCAGAAGCACAAATGAAAACGGCCTCAGCACCTCTCCTCCGAAAAGAAATATTGAAAGGACGGCCAATATCGTCATAAAACTAGTAATTACTGTCCTTGAAAGAGTCTGGTTAACGCTCATGTTTACAATCTCTTTCATAGACGCCTTGCGGTAGAGTTTTAAATTCTCCCTTATCCTGTCATATATTACAATAGTATCGTTTATGGAATAACCTGCTATTGCAAGAAGCGCCGCGACTATGTTCAAATCCATTTCTCCGCCTACCATCGCCAGCGAGCCTATACCTATAGCCACATCATGAAAAAGCGCTATTACGCCGGCGGAAGCGAATATCATATTCTTAAACCTGATTCCTACATAAATCAATATACCCCCAAGGCTCCATATAAGCGCCAAAAAAGCGTTTTTCTTCAGATGCTTTCCTACGGAAGGCCCGACCTTTTCAATACGGAGGAGCTCCGAAGGGTTGTCTTTAAAGTTTGCCTTGAACGCTTCTCCTATTTGATTAGCCTCGTCCAGCGCTGTTTTTACCAACACCTGGTTTTTATTGGCAAACTGCTGTATCGTCGCGTCTTTCACGCCGATACCGTCAATTGTTTTTCTTACGTCTTCTGCGCTGATAGGTTTTGAAAAAGAGTATTCCTGTATCTGCCCGCCTGTAAAATCAATACCGTACATCTTGTCGCCGCGCATTAGAAACGTCCCAAGCCCTACGCCAAGCACAATTATCGAAAGAGTATAAGCAATCCAGCGCTTGCCTATAAAATCAATATTTGTCTTAGGAAATATCTTCAACATAGGTATCTTTGTAAAATTTTTATTATTTGAAAGGACTTCAAAAATAATACGTGTTACAAATATGCCAGTGAACATACTGGCCATTAAACCTATGCTAAGAGTTACGCCAAAGCCTTTTATCGGCCCTGACCCGAACTGGAATAAAAGAGCTGCTGCAATTAAGGTTGTTATATTTGAGTCTAATATGGCGCTATACGCCTTATCGTATCCAAAAGATATGATGCTTCTCATGTGCTTACCCGTTGCCATTTCTTCGCGCATGCGCTCGTATATGAGAACATTCGCGTCAACTGCCATGCCAACCGTCAGGATCATGCCCGCAATGCCAGGCAATGTCAGAGTAGTATGCAGCCATCCTAGCGTTCCAAGAATTATTACAAAGTTTAAAAGCATCGCAAAGCTTGCAATCAGCCCTGCAAAAAAATAATAGATTATCATGAAAACGAAAACCAAAACCAAGCCTATGATAGATGCCCGTATTCCGCTATTTATAGAATCGCGGCCTAAGAGAGGCCCTATCGTCCTCTCTTCTTCTATATAAATAGGCGCCGGCAAAGTGCCTGCGCGTAAAATTATAGCCAGGTCGCTCGCCTCTTCTACTGTAAATCTTCCGGTAATGCTTGCCCTGCCGGAAGGAATTCTCTCATTGATCCTAGGAGCCGAATGAATCTTGCCGTCTAGTACGATTGCCAGTCTTTTTCCAGCATTTGCCCCTGTTATTTCAGAAAATACGCTGGAGCCTTTAGCGTTGAATTCAATCGCTACGTAAGGCTCATTGAAACGGGACTGGTCAAACTTTACTTCTGCGTTTACAAGAGTATCTCCCGTAAGCAGGGTAGTCTTATTCAACAAGACCTTTTCTTTTTCCACATCTTTCAGCTCATAGCCATCCAGAACCTCGCCTTGCAAGGCCTTAGAATACAAATCCTGATTATCCTCTACAAGCTTAAATTCCAAAAGAGCGGTCTTGCCGATAAGCTCTCTCGCCCTGTCCCTATCTGTAACTCCGGGAAGCTGCACTACTATTTCGTCAAGTCCCTGCCTGTAAACAGAAAGTTCTTTTACCCCGAATTCGTCAATCCTGTTGCGTATAATTTCAAGGGCTTTAGCGGGAGCGTCTTCCTTTGCTTCTTCAGGAAGCTTTGACGTATCCACCTTAAGCAAAAGATGCATGCCTCCCTGTAAATCCAGGCCAAGATTGATTTTTTCCTTCAAAGGCAGCATGCCCACTAACGCAAATATAAGAACGCCAAGGGCCAGAACTATTCTCCCTTGCAAATTTTTAGTCATTCGAACCTCCACGGCTCTTTTTTACATACCCGATAGCGTTTTTATTTATCTCTATCTTTACATTATCATCTATCTTAAGAGTCAATGTAGTGTCTTTTACATTCAATATAGTGCCATGAATGCCCCCATTAGTCACAACCTCGTCGTTCTTATTGAGCCCGGTAAGCATCTTCTCGTAGTCCTTCTGCTTTTTCTGCTGCGGACGTATCAGCATAAAATAGAATATTACAAATATCAATATTATCGGTAAAAAATTTGCTATCATCGCCGCGCCTGAATTTCCCTGCATACATCCTCCTTTTTTAGAACACCTTGTCTTTAAACTCTTTTTTCAATTCCAGGAACCTGTCCTCCTTTATCGCTTCCCGGATCCTATCCAGTAATTTTACATAAAAATATACATTATGTAAAGAAGTAAGTCTTAGCCCCAATATTTCTTCCGTATTAAACAGATGTCTTATATATGATCTGGAATAGTTTTTACAGACGACGCAGTCGCAGCTTTCGCTTAAAGGCCTGAGGTCTTTCGAGTATTCTCCGTTTCTGATAATAATCCTTCCTTCGTTGGTATAAGCCGCTCCGTTTCTGGCGTTTCTGGTAGGGACAACACAGTCAAACATATCAACGCCCTTCTCTATCGCCTCAAAAAAATCGTGCGGCATGCCTACTCCCATCGTATACCGCGGCTTATCCAGAGGCAAATATCTTACGGCATTTTCCATTATTTCATACATAAGTTCGGAAGGCTCTCCCACGCTCAAACCTCCAATCGAATATCCGTCAAAATTCATAGATGCAAGCTCCTCCGCAGCTATCTTGCGTAAATCCGCATACGTACTCCCCTGCACAATACCAAACAACATTTTTTTGTTTTGACCTTCGACTTTCGAATTTATATTATCAAACTCTTCTTTCGACCTCTTGGCCCATCTATTCGTCAACGCAAGCGACTGCTCCGCCTTATCTTTAGTGCTGGGATAATGCAGGCATTCATCCAGAGGCATCATTATATCGCTTCCAAGTTCATTTTGAAGCTGCACTACTTTTTCAGGCGTCAAAAAATGCCTTGAGCCGTCTACATGAGAATTAAATTCAACGCCCTCTTCTTTAACCTTCATCAGCTTCGCCAGGCTGAATACCTGAAACCCGCCGCTATCTGTAAGTATAGCCCTATCCCAGGACATAAATTTATGAAGCCCGCCGGCATTTTTGATAATCTCCATGCCAGGCCTTAAATAAAGATGATATGTGTTCCCAAGAATTATGCCGGCTCCGCAATATTTTACTTCTTCATTTGAAAGCGCCTTCACTGTAGCCTGCGTCCCTACAGGCATAAATACAGGCGTCTCAATAGCGCCATGCGCTGTTTCCAGCATCCCGGCTCTTGCGTTTGTAAACTTATCTTTGTGTATTATCTTAAACATAAATAACCATGGTCAACCTGCCAGGTTACCCAATTGGGTAACCTGGCAGGTTGACCAATCCAGTGTTATATTATCAACATCGCGTCCCCATATGAATAAAACCTATATCTCTCTTTTATAGCTTCTTCGTACGCTTTAAACAGAAGGTCTCTTCCGCAAAATGCGGACGCGAGCATTAAAAGCGTTGTCTTAGGAAAATGAAAATTCGTCAAAAGGCTGTCTACTGTTTTAAATTTATAGCCAGGGTATATAAATAAATCCGTCCATCCCTTTTCCGCCCCTGGGGTAAAAAGGGGGCTATTAACTGATTCCAGCACTCTGGTACTGGTTGTCCCAACAGCTATTACTTTGGCTTTTTTATTATTTAATTTTTTGATAAGGGCATTTTCTATTTCAAAATACTCTTTTTCCATTTTGTGTTCGGTTATGTTTTCGCTGCTGACAGGTTTAAAAGTTCCATATCCGACATGAAGCGTAACGTATTCTACATCAACTCTTTTTTTAGAGATATCTTCCAGAAGGCTCTTTGTAAAATGCAGCCCTGCGGTGGGCGCTGCCACAGCGCCATTTTTAGACGCGTAAACCGCCTGATATCTTTCTGTATCAGAATCAATTACTTTGCGTTTTATATAAGGCGGCAGAGGCATTTCGCCTAATCCGTCTAATACCTTTTCCAGATTCCCGTTACAATCAAATTTTAGAAACCTCCTGCCGTTTTCTATCCTGGTAATTTCAGCCTTCAGTTCTCCGCCTCCAAATATGATCTTGCTCCCGACATTGCACCCTCTGGCAGGTTTCAAAAGCGCCTCATATTCGTCCCCCTGCCCTGCTTGCCCTATGCCCAGAATCAACACCTCTACCTTCCCGCCAGTCTCTTTCCTGCCAATAATTTGCGCCGGCAAAACCTTTGTATTGTTTAATACAAGCATATCTCCCGGGTTCAGATATTTTTCTATGTCTTTGAAGGTTTTATGTTCTATAGTTCCCATGTCTTTATGCAACACCAAAAGCCTTGACTCGTCCCGCTTTTCAGCAGGATACTGCGCAATTAATTCCTTTGGAAGATTGTAGTCAAAATCGGATAATTTCATATCTTACCTAATAGCCGTTCGCCGAACGGGACAGTTATCCCGTTCGGCGAACGGATTTAGTCACAACCTATTTATTATTGTTTTTTACCTATCAAAAATAATATCGAAGGAAGCGCAACGCTTAAGAGAACTGATGTAGCCAATGGAAAATATAAGTTAATATCCATCTATTTTATCTTTACCCTCTCCAGTTCGGAAAACACGCACCCGCAATATTTCTGCCTGTATAGATTTTCTTTTTTCGCCTGCTCCTGGCCATCTTTGAAACCTGGCCTGAAGTCCTGATAGTAAAATTGAACGCCGCTCTTAGCGGTTATTTCTTCCCCTATTTTTTTAATCTTTTCATGATCCTGGTACGGGCTTATGAGAAGCGTAGTTGTAAAAGCGTCGAAACCGTTGTCTTTAGCAAAACTCGCTGTTTCAGAAAGCCTTAATTCCCAGCAAAGCGAACATCTTTCAGGAGAATCCTCCTTTGATAGAACAGATCTGAAATATTCTTCCATCTTATAATCCGGGATTATTACCTCAAATCCTATTTTTGAAGAAGCTTCGAATAAGGCGTCTTTCCGCCTTTTATATTCGCTGGGTGGGTGGATATTCGGATTATAAAAAAATCCTGTGATTTTATCAAACCTTCCGCTCAGAAGATCCTTTACGGGATACAACGCGCATGGCCCGCAACAAATATGCAATAACAACTTCATAATAAGCGTAAAAACTTAACAAACTAACAATGTCGCTTTTGTCAAGTTTTCAAGTTCTTTGCATTAGCCTTCGATTAATTCATCCGGAATATCGAAATTGGCATACACGTTCTGGACATCGTCATGCTCTTCAAGCGCTTCCACCAGCCCAAGAACCTGCTTTGCCGCATCGCCTTCCAGCTTTATGACAGTGGAGGGTATCATTGTGATTTCAGCGGACTCCATTTTGATCTTGTTGTTTTCAAGCGCCTTCTTTACAGCCTCTAGATCCCTAATATCGGTGGTAACTGCATACACATCTTCTTCGGTCTGCATATCCTGCGCTCCTGCGTCAAGGACTATACCCATTATGCTGTCCTCATCAGGATAAACTTTTTTGTCTATTTCTATGTACCCTTTTTTCTGAAACATCCAGCTGACAGAACCTGCGCCCGCGACATTGCCGTTTTTCTTCGAAAATATATTTCTTATATCAGCTGTTGTGCGATTTTTATTGTCCGTTAAAAGCTCCGCCATTACAGCAACGCCTCCTGCGCCATAACCTTCCATAGTAAATTCTTCATATATAATGCCTTCCAGTTCTCCTGTGCCTTTTTTAATTGCGCGGTCGATATTATCCTGAGGCATACTGGACTGTTTTGCCCTATCAATAGCCGCTCTCAGCCTTACATTTGTAGTAGAGTCTCCTCCGCCATTTTTTGCGGCAACCGTTACTTCCCTGATAAGTTTCGTAAAGAGATTTCCTCTTTTTGCATCCGTCGCAGCTTTTTTATGCTTAATCGTAGCCCATTTTGAATGACCTGACATTTAAAACCTCCCTTGCCTACTGTTCATGTTCTTCTTTTTTCGTTTCCTGGTATTTTGCAATAATAGCCTGCGCAGACTTGGCAGGCACTTCGTCATAATGCGAAAATTTCATTGAATACGAGCCTCTGCCGCCTGTTATTGATTTCAGCTCCGATGCGTATTTTGACATTTCAGCTATAGGAACCTTTGCCTTTATAACCTGAAGCTTGCCCTGTACATCCATACCTGCGATCCTGCCGCGCTTTGAATTCAAATCCCCAGTTATGTCTCCCATGAACTCTTCGGGCACGATAACATCTACGTCCATGATAGGCTCCAGAAGCACCGGACCGGCTTCCAATACGCCTTTTCTCAAAGCCATCGCCCCCGCGATTTTAAAAGCCATATCAGAGGAATCTACATCATGATACGAACCATCATACACAGTGACCCTCATGTCAACTATCTGATATCCGGCAAGCGCGCCCTGAGACATCGCCTCCACAACGCCTTTTTCAATGGATGGTATATAATTTTTAGGAATTACCCCGCCTACAACCTTATCCACAAATTCAAAACCCTTGCCTCTTTCGAGAGGTTCTATCTGAAGCCAGCAATCCCCGTATTGGCCATGCCCGCCGGTTTGTCTTTTGTATTTACCCTGAAGTTTTGTCATTTTTTTGACAGTCTCTTTGTACGCAACCTTAGGCGTACCTTTTTCCACATCTACGCCGAATCTTTTTTTAAGGCGATTGATCATGATATCCAGATGCAAATCGCCCATGCCAGATATTATCAGCTCTTTTGTCTGTTCTTCTCTTTTTGTTTTAAACGTTTGATCTTCGTTTGTAAGCTTATGCAAAGCTATGGAAATTTTGTCTTCATCGCCTCTTGTTTTCGGCTTTATTGAAAACGAAATCGCAGGCTCCGGAAATTCTATGGGGTCAAAGATCACCTGGTCTTTTTCGATACACAATGAATCCCCTGTTAAGGTATCCTTCAATTTTGCAACAGCTACAATATCCCCCGCAATTGCCTCGGCCACAGCCCTCTGCTCTTTGCCAAATACGCTGAGGATATGCCCTATCCTCTCCGTAGTCCTTTTTGTAGAATTATAAAAAGACATGTCGGCTTTAATACTGCCGGAATATACCCTGAAAATAGTAAGCTGTCCGACATACGGGTCAGAAACTGTTTTAAACACAAATCCGCTAAAATTCCCTGTTCCGTTAGGCTTCAGCTCTTTATCCTGATTCGTATTCGGGTCCTTTGCCTTTTTCATCCCCACGTCGAAAGGCGAAGGCAGCATGTCGAATATATTAGACATAAGCTCTTTTATGCCTATATTTAAAGTTGCTGAACCGCAGTATACAGGGAATAAATCTTTATTTGAAACCGCTTTTTTAAATCCATTTTTTATTTCTTCAGCGGTAAGCTCTTTGCCATCCAGGTATTTTTCCAGAAGCTCGTCATTTTTCTCAACCATCAGTTCAATCAGAGAATTTCTGAGTTTCAGAGCCTCTTCTTTGCTCTCCAGGCCAAGCTTATCTATCGCTGTTTTATCCAACAAGTCCACTACGCCCTTAAATTCAGGGCCTGTACCGATCGGCATATTTACCAAAACGCAGGATTTCCCAAACCTTTCTTTTATAGAATCTACCAACGCATTAAAATTAATATTCTCTTTATCTAATTTATTTAAAAATATAGCCCGCGCCAAGCCTATATCGCTCGCCATTGACCACGTCTTGTCAGTGCCTACCTGAATACCGTCGTGAGCGTCCACTAAAAGCACTGCGCTGTCAACTGCGTTCAAAGCCGAAAGCATCTCCCCCATAAAATCGGCGTAACCCGGTGAATCTATGAAATTTATATGCTTATTGTTATATTTAAAACTAAGGATGCTTGCGCTTATGGAAACCTTCCTTTCAATCTCATCTTCGCTATAATCGCTGATACTTGTGCCATCATCAACTTTCCCAAAACGATTAGTCGCCCCTGCATTATACGCTACCGCCTCTGCAAAACTCGTTTTACCGCTTCCTGCATGAGATATTAAAGCTATATTCCGTATATCTTTAATAGTATAATCGGCCAAGATGAACCTCCTTGTTTTGTAAAATTATAACATAAAAACAAGTATACGTAAAGCGGGAATCAATTATAAATGCAATACTCTCGATGTCAGACTAAGCTTTAGCTCTGCCTAGCCTAGTGGGTTGAAAGGCCTCTTTGACGCGAGCGGGCAAGGTGTCCGCTCAAAGCGCGGCCCAAAGGCGCTGAAATGATTTCGCCGCGGCCTACGGTTTACAGCTAATTTTTTATACCGTAGGTAGTCTTGACGGTATAAAAAATTCGCTGTAATTCCTTGGCCGCTTAGTTACAAGAATATATTATGCCGAAATCTTTCTAAGGCGCCTTTGGGCCGCGCCTTGAGCGGGTGAGCGACATTTCTACAAACTCAGGATTCTTAGTCCCGAGCGAAGCGCGGGACGAGCGTCAAAACAGAGTCCGCCAAGGTTCTGTGGCGGACGTCCTTGAAACCCACTAGGCTAGGCAGAGCTCATGCGATTAAGATGTAACCTAATTATTTAAATAATACGGAATCAATTATAAATTTGACAGGTTTTCGTAAGGCTTATTTTCTGTGCGGCTCCAGGGCTTTTAGAAATTCTGGGGGAACTTTAAACCCCCTTCCAATCGCCTTGTCGCAGCATTCAATAGCCAGGTCATATTGTTTCTCGCGGAAATAAAATAAAAACAAATTAAAATACGCCCCCGCATAGGCAGGATTTATTTCTATAGCTTTTTTATACGCCGACATTGCCTCATCCTTATCGCCGATATCGGAATATATATTACCAAGATTATTATACGCATCGGCATTATTTGGATTTATCTGTATGGCTTTTTTAAACACCAACGCCGCTTCTTCTTTTTTTCCGATATTGAAATACGCCATGCCAAGATTGAGATATAGCGAATTATTGCCGGGGACATACCTTATCGTCCTTTTATAAAAAACTACGGGATCTTTCCAATATTCATTTTGCCTGATCGTAAAATAACAACTTAAGGCCAACAGCCCTATGATAATAAAAATTGCGGCATGCCTAAACCTCTCCTGGTTGTACATGCCTCTTAAACCACTTGCGATTAGAAGAAAAACCCCTATTGAAGGGATATATAGCCAGTGTTCAGCTATGTAAGCGTTTATAGGGTAGATGTTGGCTACAGGTAAAAGGGCGATAAAAAACCAGCTTATTGAAAAGAAAACCAGTTTGCTGCTTTTCTTGGCTCTCAAAGCATAGGCCAAACTGAGAACCAATATCAATAGCCCGGAAAGAACTCTTATGTCTCTAAAGTCAAACAATATAGCGCCATACCCCATATGAAGGTTGCAGGGAAACGCTAAAATTTTTATATAGCTGCTCAAGGCGACAAAAAAGCCCGGAAGCCTTTCCAGAAAAGCGCTGGAATGCGCTGGGCTGTCAAGAAGACCTCTCAAAAAGGTAAGTCTGAATACTACATACAAGAAACTGATTACCAAAATAAGAAAAAATATTTTTAGCTTGATCTTCTTTTGAAAGGCGAGATGGTATAACAAAAACAGTATCGGCAGGACAAGGCTGGTCTCCCGGGATAAAATAGCGCAAAGATAGCTCAACACAACAATAATATTAAAGACCTTATTATCCGCATGAGTCGTTTTAATATAAAAAATAAAACAAAGGATCATAAATAGCGCCGACAAAGAATCCGAACGTCCTGATATGTAGCTGACCGCTTCGGTATGCGCCGGGTGGGAAACAAAAAAAACGCCTGTAAGACAGGCCAAAAACGCGTCGCTAAAAAGAATGTTGATAAGAAAGTAGACTAAAAGCGCTACGCCGATATGCAGCAGAATATTTGTAAGATGATAACCCCTGACGTCAAGTTTCCACAAAGAATAGTCCGCTGCGTAAGTAACCATCTGCAACGGACGATAAAAATTTAATCCTGCGCCGCTAAAATATGTAGATATTCCCCCAGCGAATAACTTATCAACATTAGACCAGTCCTTTATATAGCCGTTATTTTTAACTAAAACATCGTCGTCCCAAATAAACTGGCCATTCAAAGAGCTGCCATAAATCGCGAAACCTACAAATATTATCAAAAAAAGGCGCAAATGTAAATTTGTCTTTTTAGACCGATCTACGCCAATTGTTTTCCCGGCAGATTCTGTTTTCATTAAGATTATTTTTGTTATTTTTTATTATAGCATGCGGCGTAATATATACAAACATAAAAAAGGCGTCCGCTAAAAGCGGACGCCTTTTAAATTTAACCGGAGCAACTACCTACTCTCCCATGCCGTTGCCAGC
>Ga0247841_10003105_pt1 | contig 31475 bp, 37 predicted proteins | sample LaCruzMarch2015__2_FD_192410 | JGI IMG/M metagenome (GOLD analysis project Ga0247841, IMG submission 192410) | Freshwater microbial communities from meromictic Lake La Cruz, Castile-La Mancha, Spain - LaCruzMarch2015_18m | ecosystem: Environmental > Aquatic > Freshwater > Lake | place: Spain...
AGTCATCAATGCCGCCCTGCATGGAGAGAGACTGTTCGTCCATTCCGATCCCAGCCGCACGAAAGCGGGGACCCGCTTCTACGTGCACGCGCGTAACGTGGCGGCGGCTATGCTCTTTTTGATCGGTCAGCATGAGAAGGGTGTTCCCGTGCTCGGTGACAAGTTCAATATTGTCGGTGAGAAGGAGGTAGATAACCTTTCCCTCGCGCAGTTCATTGCCAAGGTGGTCGGCAAAGAACTCAAGTATGAGCTCGTGGATTTTCACTCGAGCCGACCCGGACATGATCTGCGGTACGCGCTCGACGGTGCCAAACTCAAAGAGATGGGTTTCACCTACCCCAAGACCTTCGAGCAGAGTCTGGAAAAGACGGTGCAGTGGTACGTGGAGCATCCCGACTGGCTACTTGCAGATTTCTCTAAGGCGCAGTTCGCCAAAGAGGCGCAGGCATTCGATGCGGGACACATGGAGCGAAAGCCGGCAAAGTAATTTTGGACGCCGTGAGGCCATGTATCCGTGTCCGGTGCTTCTTTAATAGCGTAAGGAGTCTTCGGCCATTTTCGTTACAACTTCACCTTCGAAATTATAAAGTTGAACATAGGTTGGCGAAGACGCATGAGTACTTTGTGGTGTTATGACAATGAAATTCATGGTTGTCAGATTTGGATTACGATCAATCCATGTTCCGGAGTTTGCATAGATTGATTTTTGCCCTTTGTAATTATCAGACGAACGAATATTTGCAACATGTGTATGTCCAAAAATGACAATCCTCTTATCGGAATCAGGGTTCATAAAATACTGTACTGTTGCCTGATGATCCGTCTCCTCTGCGGAAGAAGCCTTTGCAATCGCCTGAGCAGCAGGAATATGTACAGCCACCTTATTTCGAATTTGTCTTTGGTTCCATGTATCCTGAATTCCCTTAAAGAGATTGACATCCAGTTGTCCCCCGGCCGTTTGTTGATAGGGCAACAAATCATTCACTGCATAGGTCTTTGTGAACCCATTAACGTTTGTTACAATAATTTTCTCATCAAACTTCTCTTTTATCGGCAGATAATTGATTGCCCATTCCCAGAGTTTCCAATAGGCAAACAACAAGCTTTGGCTTTCATCACCGGAAATATTCGGTGTCACAACCCGCATTGTATCGCCCGGTTGCGGGTATTTTTGCAGTACATGGAGGGCGGCTATTCGTGTAAAAAAGTATCCCGGAGGCATGATGGTTCCCTGCGCAACATCCTGGTTGGAAATAGGATCCGGCGCACAGAAAAAATTATAACGATGACCGTGCTCAATCGCGATTGTAGGATAATCAGCCGGTGAGTACGTGCCCAAGCCCTGTTCCTTATCCCGCGCCTGGTTGATTCCTGGGAGAATACTGTCGATATTTTCCGCAGTGATTGTCAGATCATGGTTTCCGGGAACATAGGTTACTAAAATCTTTCCGGATTGAATGATATTGTTCAAACCATCAATGACGCCTTTGTTCGTTGCCGCAATACGTTGCACAAAATCACGCTGATCTTTTCCGGCATACGTCTGTACTGTCGCCGGCACAAACCACTCATCGAGCAAATCTCCGGCGATCACAAATTCTTTGATATTTGGTGACACACTTATTTGTTTGAGGAGCTTTTGGAGAGAGGAAAGGTTTTTGTTGCACTCCGCATAAGCGAGGTCGGCACCCAGATGAAGGTCGCTGAGAACAACGATCATATTCCTTTCGTTCCCCCCATTCGTGAAAGGATTTGTTCCCAAAGCTTCCTTGTCAGCCGGATGAGATATATTGCACGATACAAATGCAATAAATATCACCGTAATAATGATAATAATTGCACTTAAAATCTTCATTGAATTTTTTACTGTTTTTTTCATAGTAAAAAATTATTGAATTTGTATAGAAGTACTCATCATATTTTATGAACGTGGTTGGCACAAGAAGCCTCGGTAAATATACAAAACCGATAAATATGATGTTTTATCGCCGTGGACAGATGTCCTTTCGGGTACGATATCCTTCAATGAAGATTATCCTCGCCACCCTTCGGCTCGCTCCGCTCGCTCAGGGCAAGCAGGCATAGCCCCGTACGCATGACGAAAATTATTCTTGCAACCGGCATTTATCCTCCTGACATCGGCGGGCCGGCGACGTATGTGAAGGCGCTTGCTTCTGAGCTTTCGAGAGCGGGGCATGACGTGAGGGTGGTGACGTACGAAGCGCAGGACTTAGGACTTCCCCCTTCGCCAAGGCTTCGGGGGACAGGTAGGACTAAGGACGAAGGGAAAGAGAATCAGGAAGGATGGCGGGTGGTGTTTGTACCTCGGAGCGGAGGGCCATTGCTCAGGTGGTTTTGGTATGCAAAGGCGCTGAGAAAAGTTGCGGCGGATGCCGATGTCGTCGAGGCGTTTTCGTCCGTGAGTGCAGGAGTGCCGCTGATGCTTGCGCGACTTAAGAAACCGAAGAAAGTCCTGCGGCTCGGCGGTGATTTCTTCTGGGAGCGATACACCGATCGCGGAGGAGAGAAAGGATTGAAGGACTGGTATGCCTCTCAGCCGCGATCCAAATTCATTATGCAGAAGATTCTGGGATCATTCGATCACATTGTCTTCTCGACGGAGTTTCAGAAAGCGCTCTATCGTGCGCAGTATCGGCTGCCCATGCATTCGGTGATCGAGAATGCGGTGCCTTCGGGGGTGCCTGTCCTCCACGCTGTGCATGCGCCTTTTCGTCTGCTCTTCATGGGCCGCTTCGTGGCCTTCAAAAATCTTCCGCTCCTCCTGCGTGCGCTCGCGTTTCTGCCGCAATGTTCGCTCACGTTCGTCGGTGATGGTCCCATGGGGAATGCTCTGCGCGCGCTTGTGCAGGAGCTGTCTCTAGCCGATCGCGTGGAGTTCCTTCCTTCTCAAAATGGAGTCGCCAAGGGACGCACGATGGCTGATGCCGATCTGCTCGTTCTGCCCTCCATCACCGAGTTGAGTCCTAATGTTGCGCTCGAGGCGAGGGCCGCGGGGTTGCCGGTTCTCCTCACCCGTTCAACGGGCTTCGGCGAAACGATAGCGCGTGGTATGGTGCTGCGCGACCTCAAAACACCCGAGCAGCTGGCGCAGGCGATCGCCGATATCCGTTCCCGCTATGGCGAGATTGCTGAGACCGCGGCTCTGCCCGTCGTGATGCGTGGATGGGACAGTGTTGCGCGGGAACATCTTCAGCTCTTCCAAAGTCTATGAAACTTCTCATGATTAGCGGCGACCGATCCATACTTCGCGGCAAGCGGGGGGCGTTCTGGTACACGCTGCAGGAAATGCGAAAGCACTGGGACCGGATCGACATCATCTGCCCGCATGCGCACTGCAATCCTGTGACGGGGTGCAAAAGTTCGGTAGAGGTGAAGGACGGAGGAGGTGAAGTGCACTTTCATCCTTCTCCGCGGGGGCTCTGGTATCAACCGTTCTGGATTCTGCATCGCGGCAAGGAACTCTTGAACGTGCATCATCATGACGTCATGACCGTCCATGACTATCCGCCGTTCTACAACGGGCTGGGTGCGCGATGGCTGGCGAAGAGCACGGGTCTGCCTTTTGCCGTCGAGATCCATCACATTGTGGGGTATCCGCGCGCGGCTTCCTTCGGCGAAGCTGTCGGCCGTGTCCTCTCGCGTTTCGTGATCCCGTGTCATGCACGGCATGCGGCAAAAGTGCGCGTGGTGAATGCGAATGCCAAAAAACTGCTCGTTTCGTGGAGAGTGGATCCCGCCAAGGTGCAAGTTGTTCCCTCCTTCTATCTCGATCGCACACTCCTGACCAAAGCGATCCGTCCGCCGGTTTCGTACGACGTTTCCTTCTGCGGACGCATTGTGCGCAATAAGCAACTCTGCGAATTGATCACGGCTGTTTCAGATATTCCCGAAGTGCGCGTGCTTGTGATCGGCGACGGTCCCGATCGGGTCCGCTGCGAGCGGCTGGCGAAAAAGCTTGGCATGGGTGAGCGCATCACATTTCTCGGATGGTTGCCCACAGCGGAAGATGTGGTCGGTGCAGTGCTCACCGCGCGGGTGTTCGTCATGAATTCTCTGAGCGAGGGCGGGCCAAGGAGTGCACTTGAGGCGATGGGGATGGGCATGCCCGTCATCGCGACACCGGTCGGCATCATGCCCGAGGTTATCGAAGAGAGCATCAACGGCATCTTCACAGACGGGAGCAGAGGCGACCTTCGGCGCAAGATCATGCGGCTCGTTGAGGATGATGCCGCGCGTGAGCGGCTGGGAACTGAGGCACGCAAGGTTCTCGACCGCTTCGATCGTTCTACGCTTGTGAAGCAATACGCAGATTTTTTGAAGGGAATTGCTGAGGTGGCGGCGTAAATTGATACATGGTTAAATTGTTAGATTGTTCGCAAGCGAAGAAGAGAATTGAGGCAAAATAACCCTGTAGCAATGTAACTCTTCGATGCCAAAACTATGAACCAGCCGCTTCATCTTCTAATCGTCACCCAGAAGGCCGACTCTTCCGATCCCATTCTGGGGTTCTTTCACCGGTGGTTGCAGGCATTCGCATCTTCGACGGAGCGTCTCACGGTTTTGGCGCAGTATGTTGGAGCGGCGCCGTTACCTGCAAATACGAGAGTTTTCTCTCTTGGAAAGGAAAAAGGCAGGCCGGTTTGGCGGCAAATCCTCGCCTTCTGGTGTCTCATCTGGCGTGAGCGCAACAGGTATGACTGCGTTTTGGTGCACATGACGCCTGTGTGGGTGATTCTGGGCTGGCCGGTGTGGTTTCTTCTGCGCAAGCGTGTTTACCTGTGGTACGAAATCCGCCGTGGCAGCTTTCGCTTAAGCCTCGCACTCCTCCTCGTCCGGAAAGTTTTCTCCGCGACTGTGCTGGGATTGCCGCGCAAGTATCGCAAGCAGGTGGTGACGGGGCACGGCATCGATACGGACTTTTTTCTTCCCCTCATCCGCCTCTCGACTGCGCTCGAGGCACCCTCTCCCACCCCCCTCCGCCAAGGCTTCGGGGGGCAGGCTGGGAGAGGGGGGCAACGTGAAGCGGGTCTGATTGTCTCCGTCGGCCGCATCACGCGGTCCAAGCGGTACGACGTGATCCTACGTGCGTTCGCCGGACTCCCAAAAACGTCCCGGCTGGTCCTTGCCGGCGGGATCGTGACGCAGGCGGACGAGGGGGAGTGGGAGAGAGTGCAAGCTCTCATGATGCAGCTTGGTATCATCGGACGCGTGACGGTGCACTGGGTGGATCCGACAGAGATGCCCGGATTTCTGCGGCAAGCGGATTTGATGCTGCATGCGTGCATCGGTGGGCTGGATAAAGCTGTGCTTGAGGCGATGGCATGCGGCTGTCCGGTTGTTTCTTCCAGCGGAGCGGCGAAGGAAGTTCTACCCGCAAACTGTCGCGCGACCGATGAGACGATGGGCACTGTCGCGCAGAAAATTTTGTCACTGTCCCCGCCCGAAAGAGCCGCTTTGAGTGAAGAGGTGAGGAAGAGAGTGGTGGAAGATCACAGTCTTGCGCAGTTGATTGAGAGATTGGTGAGGGAGATGGAATGAGGAATTAGGGATTGGAATATTAGGGATTGGGATTGGAATACTAAGGGTTAGGAAACTGGTAAATGACGGCTCATGCAGGGAACAGGCTAGGATCATTCGTAACCAGCTATTGCCATAAGGAGGAGTCGGAAGAAGGGATTGATGTCCGTATGTTGGTATTTATTGCGGAAGGAGAATTCTGCAATGTACTGATGTTCTAAATCCTGTGAGACGTATTGGTGCTTGGCACGGATCTTTCGTTTCATCGTTTCCATCTCCTCTGGAGTGATCTGATCATTCATCTCTCGTAGGATCATAGCCATGATCTTCCGACGCATCGCGTAGGCAGCCTTGTAAGTCATGCCAACATCGCGCTGGATCTCACGAGCACTCACCCCACACTCATTGTTCCCGATAAGGTAGAGGGCAAGGAACCATTTGGTGAGCGGAGTAGGGGAGCCGCCGAAAATCGTTCCCTTCTTCGGGAAGATGGAATACTGACCACAGTTGCAAACAAAGTTCTGGTTTGCTTTCGCGAGGTGAAATGCTCCTATGCGTCCGCACTTCGGGCATTTCGGGTTCTTGAACCGGAGATCGAAGATGTATTTGAGGCAGCTTATATTGTCTGGGAACTTCCTATAAAGATCATCAATGGAATTTATTGGATTATGTGGAATTTCTCTCGCTTTAGTTTCGATACAATAAAGGTCAAATGGGGGAGCGCTTTTCTCGCGCAGGAACTGAAGAATGGAGATTATTTGCTGCCATCGCGAATTCGTCGCATCACGCTCAATGTTGGCGATCGTCTGGCGGGTCACATGCGTCGCTTTCGCAAGTTCCCCCTTCGTAACGTTGAGTTCGTTCCGGTAGAACCGGATGTACTGGCCGACAGTCGAATAGGCGATTGTAGGTGGCATCTTGAATGGGGAAAGGAAACAGAAAACACAAACCGTTTGTGACAGATCCACTATATTCTTGCCTATATCTACATGTCAACAGTAACTAATCTCCAATTCCTATAGTGTCATCCGCATAATCACCCCATTCACGAACGTGAAGAGCAGGCAGCCGGTGACGAAAACGTAGAGGATGATGCGGAGCGTTTTCATGGGAATTGGAGAAGGTTGTTGTCCCGCAGATAATTCCATTCACCCCGTCCACTGAAGGGGTCGGTCGTAATGGCGCCGTCGTAGTAGTAGGTGTGTGTGGGAACGGAGAGGTAGGTGAGGACAGAGCTGAGGCAGAGAGATGCCGTAATGAGTGTCAGTGTGAGCATCCGCGTCCGCCGGTTTTGCACGAAATACCGGATGGCGTCGTACGAGAGCAGGAACACGATCGGCAGGAGCGGGACAAAGTAGCGGAATTTGGTGATGGGCCAGCTGGCCGAGATGAGAAAGTGCGCGGCGAAGAGCAATAGAACAGGCAGAAGCCGGTTCCGGCGCTCTTTTTCCAGTACCTGCCCGATGAGTCCGTAACTGAAGAAGATAAACGCAATGGGAGCGAGGATGAAGAGTTTGCGGGCGATGTAGAAGGAATTATTGGGCAGCCAGGAAGTGAGAATCATGCTGAGGATTGCGGAGTACCGTTCCCATGCGTCCGGAAATTGGTACACGTAGTTCACCACCGTTTCGTGGATGCCGGATTTAGAGAAAATGTAATTCGAATTGACGAGATGGTGGGCAAACGGATCTCCGACAAGGATGGCGTTGCGAATAAGCCACGGAGAGGCAAGCAGACCCGCCATGATCGTCACGATGACCATGTTGAGCAGACTCCTCCGTGCGCTTTTGTACTGAAAGAGCTCCAGAACGATCGATGTCGGAAGCAGAATGATGGATTGATAGTTCACAAGGTAGGCGAATCCGGTCACGGCACCGAGTGCCGCAGAACGTTTCCATGTAGGCTTCCGGAGAGCGACCCAGAGCCACAGGAGATAGAGTGTCCCCTGAAGTGCGTAGAACGCTCCGTTGCCGGAATAGTCGATGAGCAGGTACGACACGCTTGCCCAGAGTGCGCACACGAGCGCTCCTTCTTTGCCGATCACGGATCGGGCTACTATCCAGAGCATGACAATCATGGCCGCTCCACAGATGACCGAGAGCAGGCGCAGCGCCAGGTACACGTCCGTTTCAGAATATCCCTGCCAGAGGCTCGAGAGGCCGCTTCCGAGCAGTACCCATACGGGTCCATGTTGCAGTGCAGGAATTCCCTCACGTGAATCTATGGGAAACAGAGCCGGTTGACGCGGGGACAAAGGATTCGGAGGCTCATCCCAGAGCCGGCCGGTTTCCAAAAAGAGCGCTCCGATCTTCATGTCGCCTTCGACATCTGCGTGGGGGGAGATATTCCAGGAGAGCGAAAACAGGCGCAAGACGAGCCCGAGCAGAACAATTGCCGTGAGGATTCCTGTTTCTGTCGTCCAGAGCCGTGCGCGCATGTTGAGAGCCTATCAGCTGAAATTGCTTGCAGCAATTCGGGCAATGATAGACGATGCGGGCAACAGTGCGGTATCCCGCGTTTCTATGGAATCGCTGCGTCTTGCCATCATCGTGCCGGTTTTCAACGAGGAGCGCACACTCGAGGCGATTGTGCCGCGTATTTTTGCGGTCTGCGATGAAACGACAGAGGTGATTTTTGTGGATGACGGATCCAGAGATCATTCACTGGAGATGCTGCGCCGTCTTGCGCGGCCGCAGGATCAGGTGATCACCAAGCCCAATGGCGGCAAGGGGGATGCCATCCGCACCGGTCTCTCGCATGTGCATGCTCCCTACGTCGTCATTCAGGATGCCGACACGGAGTACGATCCTGCAGAAATTTCCCAATTGCTCTTAGTCGCGCTCGCCTCGCCCGGGAGTGCCGTCTTCGGTTCCCGCTTTCTCAAACCCAATCCCTGTCTCTACCGCCGTTTTCTCTGGGGCAACAAAGTGCTGAGTGCCGTTTTAAGCCTGCTGTTCTTCAGGCGCGTTACCGATTCCTACACCTGTTACAAACTGCTCCCTACAAACATGTTCCGGTCTCTCGGTCTTCGTTCCACCGGATTTGAGATGGAAGCGGAGATCAGCGCGAAATGCCTCAAGCGCGGCATTCCTGTCATCGAGGTTCCCATTTCGTACCATCCCCGTACGCTGGAGGAGGGCAAGAAGATCTGTTTTCGCGATGCATGGAAAGGCATGCTCATGATGGTGAAGGTTCGATTGGGGTTGTTGTGATGGAGTATTGGAATATGAGACTATTAGAATACTGGAATACTAGGGGATCGAGTTCGAGCCTTTTCTGTGCAGACGCGTACTCCTGCTGTCCCATATTCTATTATTCCAATATTCTATTATTCCAAGTATTCTTCCGTTCATGACCAATCGCACGAAGTGGATTCTCATTGTTTCGAGCTGTGCACTCCTCCTTGGAATTACCCTGCAGATACCGCAGTTTCTTCATATGATGCGGCCAGAATACAGGGGCATTCTGGTCCATCTCAATTCTGACGAGTATCAGTACCGTGCCCGTCTCGAAGAAGTGCTCACCGGCCGTCCGGAGCAGGCGGCACAACCGTACTTGGGAGATCCCTATGCGGGTGGCATGCATTTTGCACTCATTGAGCAGGCGGAGGGAGCGCTCTTCCGGTGGACCGGGTGGAGCGCTGCGACTGTATTTCAGGTGATGGATTCGGTTGTTCCGATTCTGCTCTTTTTCTCGCTCCTCCTCTTTTTCAGACTCGCCGGTTTCTCGCGTCCACGGTCGCTGCTTGGATCGGCACTCTTTTTGCTGCCGTTGTTCTACTCACTCAACCGGCCCATTCACCAGCGCGAGAGTTTTCTCCTCGTTCTGCTGACGATTCTGCTGATCATGCTGGCTCTGGAACGGCGATCGATACTCTGTACGATACTGGGAGGCGTGGCTCTGGGAGTGCTTTTTGGCGTGTATCTGTGGGCGTGGATGTTCGCCTGGACGTATGTCGGCTTGCTCCTGATCTGGGAATTCGTTGCGTGGTGGCGTCAGCGGCAACACGTTCCTTTCCGGCGGTCGCGCGTCGGGCGGCTGATTCTTCTTGTGATCATCGGTGTTGCAGTGGCCAGCCCGTTCCTTTTTTCGATGTTCCGTGCGATGCAGAGTCCTCAGTATGCGGAGATGTCGTTCCGGCAGGGGATGCACTTCACACACCTTCCGGAATCCTGGATCTACTCGGTGATCTTCCTGCTCCTGTCCTTGATCCTCCTCTTCGCGCGTCGCAGAATGCCGGAGTTTTCGGGCAGCAAGCAGTACGCCATTCTCTTTCCGGTGGCGGTGTTTGTCGTCATCAATCAACAGGTTGTGCACGGACACGTGCTGGCGTTCACGTCACACTTCACGTTTGCCATCGCGCTCGCGTCCGTGTGTGCATTTCTCCTCTCCGTTTCCGTATTTGGTGCAGGAATCCGCACCCGCGGGGCGCTGCTTCTGCTCTCGCTGGGCGCATCCGCACTGATGATTGCGGCCATTACATGGGATAACCGTCACGGGCTTCGGCTGTATGCCATCAATCCGACCCGTTTTCATGAGCAGCATTTCTCGACGCTCCTCCCGATACTCGATGGCATGCCGCGCACACGCGTTCTCTCCGATAGCGCCACTTCCGCTTTTATCGCTGCGGAAACCAGCCATGACGTCGTGACCTCTGTGTATCTCGAAAGTTCCTTTCTTTCCAGCGAAGAAATCGCAGAACGCTGGTGCCTGACGGTTCTGCCGCTTCAACTTGCCGAGCGGCACTTGAGTGAGCAGATACATCTGGTCTGGCCCGATGCCAATGCGGCCAATCTCGGTACGGATGTGCGGGAGCGGGAGCTCAAAATGGTGGAAGAGGCATGCAAGAGAATGGACGGCGATCCCAAGGGGGCGCTCGGGAAGTACGGGGTGGAGTATGTGTTATGGGATCAGTTGCGGAATCCGGAGTGGAATGTGAAGCGTCTGAAGGTTTCGCTCACAAAAGTGGAGGAAGATAAGGGAAATTGGGTGCTGTATAGAGTCGGGCTGTGATTTGTGTTGTTTTGTTGAGACGCACCGGCGGTGCGTCTTTACTGTTTCTGTATTGTTTCTGTTTGTTGTTTAGTGAGATTGAAGCCATGCCACCAGCGGCTCCACCACGGTCCGCGGCTGGTATTTTTTCATGAAAAGTGTTCGACCATTCTGTGCGATCGATGCCGCACGGTCCGGATGGGTTTTCAGTTCGCGGATGTTCTCCGCGAGGTCGTGCGGATCGCCTGCCCGCACGAGCAGGGCATTTTCCCGATCATGGAAGACCCGTTCGGTTGCGGGTGAGCGTGCGGTGATGAGAGGTTTTTCCATCGCCAGGATCTCGAAGGCTTTGGTGGGGATCACACGCCGGGCTTTATCTCCCGTTCCAAAAATCCCGAGACACACATCCGCACCGGCAATGAAGTCCGGAATCTCTTCAAGTCCCTTCATTCCCACAAATCGGACATTGGTCAGATGCAGTTGCTCTGCACGTTTTTGCATTGCGGAGAGCGTCTGTCCTTTTCCTGCCAACTCGAACACGATGCCATCATTTTGCAGTTCCTGCGCAGCTTCAAGGATCGTCCCGATTCCATGAAGCGGAATAAACGACCCGTGGAAGCGGACGCAAAATGTTCCCTGTCGTTCCGTTGTCCGCGGAGTGAAGAGATCCGTCCGGCATCCAACGGGGATGATCAGAAATTTTTCACGCGCGATGCGGTAGTGCTTTACGAAATACCCGCCGTGTTCCTCCGTGTCGATGAGAATCGAATCGGCGAGTCTGCACGCCATCCAATCGATCAGCCACAGCATCCATGCCTTCGGATTCCACCGGCTGATGCGCTTTCGGTCCTCCACTTCGGTTTCGTAGAGCGAGATGAAGACATCGAGAATGACGGGGATTTTTCTCTGCCGTGCGAGCCACCATGCGAGGGGCATCAGATAATGGCCGGGGAATGCGACGTACAAGGCGTCAACTGGCTCATTGAGATCCTTCCACTGCTTCTTAAGTGCGTGCATCTTCGGCAGAAAGCCACGCGCATCGGTCCGGCAGAGGTTCACGCTCCATCCCGATTCCGTGAGCCCCTTGCGGATCACCCATGAGCGTTGTCCCTCAAGATCGTAGAAGCCAAAAGCACAGATAGTTTTTTTCACACGTAGACGAAGAATTTATAGATGAAATAATTCCACAGCACGACCATGCCCATCGTCAGCAGTTTCGCCATCTGTTTTTCCATTCCCAATCCATCCACCAGCATATAGAGGGCGATTGCACCCACGAAGATATTCGTCATATCCACAATGAAGAAGCGCAGCAAGTGTTTAAGAAAATCATTCTTCTTCTTAAATGCGATGTATTTATTCATGAGAAACGTCGTGGCGAATCCCAGCGCGCTGCTCACCACCGAGGCTGCGATGTACCACACGTTGAGGCGGATCAGAAGTTCATAGAGTCCGAAATCCACAATCGCAGCCGTTCCACCCGAGAGGACGTAGAGAGAGAATTGCGGAAGAGAGTGGAGGAGGGTTTTGATCATTGCGGGCAACCGGCAGGAGGAGGGAAGAGGGAGTACCGTCCGATCACTTGCGTAGCATCGGCCGATGGAAAATTGAATTCATCACGACTGACCCGCCTCAGGAGCGGAAAGCATCTCGTCTCTTCCATTTTTTTCTGAATCTCGGGCGGGCGGCGCGATCCATCTCGCATTTCTTCAGAGAAAAAGAGCCAATGGGGATTTTCCGAAAGACGGAAGAACACTTCCGGCTCTTTGATGATCATTGTTGTTTCCTGCCAATGCATCATGAGTTCCTGAGCCGCGTCCCGTCCGCTTGTTGAGGGGGAGGATCCTTTGTACTGGTATTGCCAGAGACCCTGAAGGGCGACAATAACAAGCAGGAGGAGTGTTGCGGCGCGGTGGCCCAAAACAATGCGGGCACCGAGGGGCAGAAAGAGGAAAAGCAGGAGAGTCGAAGGGAGGAGGTGACGGTACCATCCGGCATTGTTGAGAAAGTAAGCGGCGAAGAGCAGGGCCAGCAGTGCGATGGAAATATGTTCTATCCTCCCGAAACGTTCGCGCGCCTTCCACCAGCCGATGGCGGCGAGGAGCAACACCAGAACGTAGTGGCCATAGGCCATACGGAAGAGTTCCGTCGGGCGACTGAAGATCGGCTCATAGATGCGGGTATCCGCTTGTCCTGTCCCGCCGAGAGCGAAGAGCCAGATTTCACGAAAGTACCCCGTCTCGAAGGCGCCGAGCCAATACGCTCCCGCGAGAAAGACGAGTGCCGCCGTACCGGTGATGGCAATGATCCGGCGCACGTCGTCCCATTTGCGTTCAAAGAGAACGACGAGGCAGGTGAGTCCGAGCACGGGGAAGATGAGGGCATACGGGAGCTTGGTGACTGCCGCCAGCCCGAAACTGATTCCCGCTCCGACAACCGGCCACCAACCTCTGTGTAACCGAAGCAGGGCAAACCCCAGAAGGAGGAAGAAAAATCCGGGGATTTCGCCGAGAACGGGTTTGCCCGTATTGATGAAGGCCGAAAACGAAATGAGAAGTGCTGCATTCCATCGCGCCGCATTGCGTCCGAACACACTGTGAACGTACAGATACGACACCACCAGCGTTGCGAGGAGGTAGCCGACCATGGGGAGCCGTGCAACGGCGACGGAGAAGCCTCCCAATTTCATGGCGAGGGCCACCGGCAAAATCAGCGTGGGTCCGACGGCAAGAATGTAGGGATTCGGCCAGTTGAAGCTTAAGATCGGGAGAGTGTAGCCGTGTCCTTGTGCCACCATTTTCGCGACGATCATAAAGAGCCCGTCGTCCGTCCAGACGGCAGGAAACGTGCCAAGCTTGCGCAGTGCGAAGAAGAGAAAAATTGCGAGCAACAAACCCTCGGGGAGCCACTGGACGATCGCGCGGCGGGAAACGGAAGCATGCATGGTGTCCAGCTTGTCATGGCGGGGCACCTGATGCAATTCCTCTCTTCTGTTAGACTTGCTCCATGCATGAACCTCTCATCAGCACCTTTGGAGTACTCAGGCGGCGCTTCGACCAGAAGCGCCGGGAAGAAGGTCTCTTCTCCGCCCTTTCCTACATCGTACGACTCGGTTTTTCGGTGCTCCTTACCCCGTGGTATCAAATCACGCGCGGGAGGAAGACGTTTACGTTCCGCGGCCGGAAGCTTCGGTACTTCGTGCATTGGTACAACACGACATTTGACAACGAACGTGCAATCGAAATCCCTATTGCCCTCGCTGCGCTCTCGCTCACCCTTCAGCCCGTCCGAACCGGCCAACGGCCGGGCGGGCAGAGCTCAGGGCAAGCGCCCTGCGGCCGCATTCTCGAAGTGGGCAATGTTCTCTCGCATTACGTGCCGATTTGTCATGACGTCCTCGATAAGTACGAGAGAGGAGAACACATCATTCATGAAGATGTCGCTGATTTCTCCCCTACTCACCCGTATGACCTCATTATCAGTCTTTCCACACTGGAACACGTGGGATTCGAGGAAGAGATTCAGGACCGCCAGAAGATCTTTCGCGCGATGCAGCGCCTCCGTTCCGCACTCGCTCCCGACGGTCGGCTGCTGGCTACCATCCCCGTCGGGTTCAATCCGCACCTCGCGCCGCTGCTCTTGAGCGGGGAACTCTTCGACCGGCAACACTACTTTGTGCGCACATCGGCATCGAATCGGTTTGAAGAAACCTCCCCGCAAGAAGCTCTGAGCCGGCAATTCAATCATCCCTACTCTTTTGGCAACGGCATCGTTATCGGTCTCATCGGTCCGTGGCCCGAGAAGTTCTAGGGTTCTTGGCTTCACTACAGCAGACTTGCAGTACAATGATGTTCATGGATCCCGTACGTGTAGTGAAGAGCGGCGAACAGACACTTGCGATTTTCATACGCAGGGGATTGCCCGTGGAGGGAGCGCGTTTCGTTACGTCTGGGCAGGATGCCCTGCAATTGGGGGTCTTTGACCGGCCGGCAGGGTACCGCGTGGCCGCTCACCGGCATCATGATCTTCCGGCTGAGAAGAGAGCGGGGGCGGAATTTCTTTTCATTGAATCCGGCGAAGCGAAGGTGACGGTTTTTGATGATGCATGGCAGGTCATGGCCGAAGAGACGGTGCATGCCGGGGATGCTCTCCTCTTTCTTGCGGGGGGACATCAGGTGGAGATGCTCAAACCCACGCGATTTTTCGAGGTGAAGCAGGGACCGTATCCCGGTGATGCCAAGGCGAAAATTTTCCGCGATCCATCATGAATGTTCCCGTCAATGAGCCGGTGATCACGCCGGAGGCCAAACACTTTGTGCTCGATGCACTCGAAACCGGTTGGGTGTCATCCGCCGGCAAGTATATTCAGGAGTTCGAAGAGGCGTTTGCCCGTTACCTCGGTGTCAAACATGCGATCACCACGACCAGCGGCACATCCGCGCTCCATCTTGCGCTCGCCGCACTTGGGGTCGGTTCGGACGATGAAGTGATCGTGCCGGATTTCACCATGATCGCTTCGGCATTCGCCGTGCTCTACACGGGAGCCCGTCCGGTCTTCGTTGACGTCGACCCCGAAACCTTCACGCTCGATCCTTTGAAGCTCGCGGCTGCGGTCACGCCGCGCACGAAGGCGATCATGCCGGTGCACATCTACGGGCATCCGGCCGATATGGATCCGATTCTCTCATTCGCCAGGGAGCGGAAGATCGCCGTGGTGGAAGACGCCGCCGAGGCGCACGGTGCCGCCTACAGGAACCGGCTCTGCGGCACGATGGGCACAGTGAATGCCTTCAGCTTCTACGGCAACAAGATCATCACCACGGGAGAGGGGGGCATGGTGGTCACCGATGATGATGACATCGCAGAGCGCGTCCGTTCCCTCAAAGATCTCTCGCATTCCCCTGCAAAACGTTTCGTCCACGAAGCGGTCGGATTCAACTACCGCATGACGAATCTGCAGGCCGCACTGGGGCTGGGGCAGATGGCGCACATCGAAGAATTTCTGCAGAAGAAACAGTGGATGGCGGAGCGCTATGCGCAGGGGCTCAACGGTATTCCGGGTGTACGGCTCCCCGTCACGCGGGAGTGGGCGAAGAACGTTATTGGATGTACGCGGTGCTCCTCACGGATGAGTTCGGCATGACGCGCGACGCATTCAGGGCGGAACTCAGGAAGCGCGGCATCGATACGCGTGATTTTTTCACTTCCTGCGCGGCCCAGCCGGCGATCTGCGCGCTCAAACCCGCTCAGGGTCCGTTTCCCGTGACGGAAGATATCGCGAAGCGCGGACTCTACCTTCCTTCCGGTCTTGCGCTCACCGAAGAGCAAATTTCGGCGGTGATCGCCGCTATCCACGACATTGCCCATGCATAATATTTCCTTCGTCTCCGTCATCCTTCCTACCTACAACGAGGCGGGCAACATCGTTGCACTTGTCGAGGCGATCGACTGCGCCATCACTCTCCCGCACGAAATCATCGTGGTGGACGACAACTCTCCGGACGGTACGTCACGACTCGTGCAGGAACAGATGGTCTCCGGTCGGATCCCGGGGATCCGGTTGGAGACGCGCATGACGAATCGGGGACTGACCAACAGCATTTGGCGCGGGATCGAGCTCTGTCGGGGTGACACCGTCGTGTGGCTGGATTGCGACTTCTCGATGCCTCCCGAAAAAATTCCCGAGCTTCTCAACAAAGTGGCCGAGGGGTATGACATCGCTGTCGGTTCGCGGTTTGTGCCCGGTGGCAGCTACAAGCGCGGAGTCAATCATGAGACGGTCGAGGAGTCTCTCGTTGCGATCTTTTTGAGTCGCGTCATCAATGTTGTGCTCCGGCTTCTCCTTTCGCCGCGGTTTCGCGATTACACGAGCGGTTTCATCGCCATCCGACGCTCAGTCTTCACGAAGATCCGGCTTACGGGTGACTACGGTGAGTATTTCATGGATCTTATGCAGCGTGCGATGCTCATGGACTTCTCCTTTGTGGAAGTGCCGTACATCAATGCACTGCGACGGTCCGGCGAATCGAAAACGGCGCCGAACCTGCGGGTTCTCTTCAAGCGCGGACTCAAGTACCTCGCAATGATCCTGCGGCTCTGGCGGATCAAGTTCAAGCATCTCGTCGGCGGATCCATTGTTGACCGGAATGCATTACCATCATGATGATGAAAAACGATTGGCGATTGGCGATTTGGATTCTTCTCATCATTATTCTTGTTTTGCTGTGGCTGCCGGGACTGAAACTTCCGATTATCAGTGATACCACGGTGTATGCGCTCCTCGGCGAGAGTCTGTGGCGACACGGTACCTATATTTTCGACGGCGTTCCCTACGCCAAGCATCTTCCGCTCCACGCATTCGTTTCGTATCCGCTCGTCTGGCTGACCAATGCGCAGACGGGCATGAAACTTTCAACGCTGCTGGCCGGCCTCGGGGTTCTGCTTGCGACCTATGCGCTCCTCAAACAGTTATTCTCGTCTAAGGTGGCACTGCTTGCGGTCGTCTTCGTCCTCTTTCACCACGGATTCGTGCTCATGCTGCAGCTGGGGTCCGCCGATCTTCTTTTCGAAGCGTTTTTTCTGGGGTCGCTGGCCGCGTTCGTTGCCGCCGCCGATCGTCCGCGCATGTATCTGCTGACAGGACTTTTGCTCGGACTTGCCTCCCTCACACGCTATAACGGCGTGCTGCTCTATGCGCTCTATCCAGCTTTCATTTTTTGGAAACGTCCGCAACATCGAAGGTCTTCATGGTTCTGGTCCGGCATGGCGCTCGCCGTCGTGCTCTTCGGTTTGTGGTTTGTGAGAAATGCGCTCGTCTTCGGCAGTCCTTTTCACACGGCGTACAGCATCGAGTATCAGGCGGAGGTTCCCTCGGTTTTGCGATTGCTGCTCGAAAATCTGCTGTACTACATCGGCCCCTTTCACAATGTGCTTCCGGTGTTGTTCGTCCTGGGTTTGCTCGGCCTGCTGCGGTACGGGCGCCGGCAACCGCTGCTGCTTTTCAGCATGATGTCGGTGGGGGTGTTCGCACTCCTGTGGTGGGTGCAGGGGATTCGGTTCGCATTTCCCGCTTACCCCATCTTTCTTGGATTTGCCGCAGCAGAAGCCAAGGATCTCTGGGTGCGTCTGCGCCGGTTCCGTCCTCTTCTGCTGCTCTGTATTGCGCTGACGGTGATTCTGCACGCGGGCGCACTCTGTCTCTACTCGTACGGAGCGTGCAACGCGTGGTTTGACCGGACCATTGATCACATTCCGGCGGATCTGCACCTCTCACCCGAGGGGTTGTACGGCATTTCCGTCGCACGTGACTACATCAACCTGCATGCGCCGCAGGGGGCGGCCGTACTGGCGGGCCCCAATGTTTCTGCGTGGGAACACGGAGTGTTCCGTCCGGATCTTCGCGTGGTATCCGATCTCAGCGAGGGATGTCCCGCCTATGAGATCGAGCAGGGAAAGACGGATATCGCTCCGTTATTTGTGACGCAGAGCGCGCCGAAGACGATGGTGGTTCTTCATTCGTGTCCGTGACCGCCATCACCTGATTTTCCAGAGTTGCATGGTTTCGGGTGTTTGCAGATTGAAGATCTTTCCCACGGATGGAATATCCATGAACATGAGAAAGACAAAGACAGCCATGCAGAGAAGGAGATACCACATCAACCCTTTTTCGCGGTAGAGCTTTTCGGGATTCTGCGCGGTGCTGTCCATCTTGAGAGTGACGGAAAGGTAGTACGTCAGGAATCCTGCGAGCAGAGGAACCATCAGAATCAATTCGACGCGGTAGTGCGTGATGAAGATGCCCAGCATCAGAGCTGCAAATGATGCGTAGAAGAACATGCTGAGGAGCAGCCGGTGCTCGTTGTAGTGCCGAAAAGAGCTGCGGTAGGCTCTGGCGACTTCGGGAGAACCGATGGTGCGATACTCCGCGAGCCGCTTACTCGCCATGAAGAACGCTCCCATCATCCAGAAGACCATGACCAAAGACAGCGGCGGAAGCTCGTGAGGGAGCACGATGAACCAGCCGAGCAGGAGCCGGATGGGATTGTTTACGGATTCGGTGAGCACGTCGACATAGGGATATTCCTTGCTCCGCAGCGGCGGCACGTTGTAGACGAGTCCCATGATGAACAGGGCGACGGAAGTCCAGAAGAAGGCCTGATTTAAGAGGAGGGCCAACAGCAATCCCAATGCAATGAGGAGGATCCACTCGGCGTATGCCACGGCAAGCGAAACTTCGCCGGACGGGATCGGACGGAATTTCTTCGCCGGATGATGCCGATCCGTCGGAGCATCCAGAATTCCGTTGATGACGTAATTGCCCGAGGCAACGAGGCACAGCGACACGAGTGCGATGATGAAACTTCCGGGACCGCCGCCCGCGGGTGTCCTCGCAAAATTGAACTGAAAGAAATAGGCCAGTACGACGCCGGCGACCATGAAGACGTTCTTGAACCAATTGTCGGGTCGGGCAATCCTGATGAAGGGCAGCAGAAATCCACAGGAGAGGAATCGTTTCGTCGCACCACTGTGCTTTTGCATTCCCGTTTCTGACATGTAAACACTATTGCAGATATGATGTGCAAAACCAATACAACTCCTCATCCGAAAGGACCTCAGGTTCCTTCAAAAATGCTCCAGAGGCCGTTGCCGTGTCTGACGCAGAACGTATCGTTCCAGCGGGCGTTTCAGCGCCGTGAACCATGGCTCTTCTTCCGGGGCGAGCGGGGGCACGAGAATGGTTCTGATTCCGGCCAGATGTCCCGCGAGAACATCTGCAAAGACCTGATCACCCACGCACGCCGTCGACGCGCGGTCGAATTGCATCTTCCGTAGCGCGCGCCCGAAGCCGAATGGCAGGGGTTTGAAGGCAAAACAGACAAACGGAATGTTCAGATTGAGGGCAATCTGCTCCACCCGTTTTTTCGGGCCATTCGAGACAAGACACACGCCGATTCCCGCCTGTTTTAACGACTTGATCCACTCTTCCGTACCAAAGAGCAGCGCGCGGGACCGATAGTGGACGATTGTCGAATCGATATCCAGCAACAACGCACGGATGCCGGTCTGTCCGAGAGCCTCGGGGCGAAGCACGAGCACGTTTTTGAGATAGTAATCCGGGGTGAGCAGCGCAATCATCGTGCGCATCATACGCCCTTGGCCGGAGAACCTTCGTGGATGCAGTGATACACTGCTTTTTCAGAGGCCCTTTGTGCGGGCGGTTCCTTTCCCTCCCTTCCATGTCACTGCATCGGATCATGATTGATGTCTGGAACAGGGTTGTCTGCTTCAGTGTTGTGCTTTTTGGCATCATTTTGGTGATTCTGCTCGTTCGGTTGGTGTCGGGAGGACCGTATAAGCCATTCAATAACGATGCAGCCGCGTACAGCGCCGGCGCGAAGAATATCAGCGAGCAGGGACTGTATTCGTTCGATGGCGTGCATCCGACGGACGATCGCGAACCCGGTTACAGTTTTTTTCTCGCTCCGATCTATCTGCTTTTCGGGCAGGAGAATCTTCCCGTTATCGCGGTCATTCAGGCGGGTTTGTACCTTCTCGTGGTGCTCTTCTTTCTGCGCGAATTGCGTCTGCGCCTTTCGCCTTCCGTTGCCGGCGTCACGTCTGTATTTCTTCTGCTCTCTCCGTCTATCTTCAACATAGTGATGACGCCGTACCGTGAGAGCCTTTCGCTCTCACTTCTCCTGTGCACGGTGGCCCTCTATCTCTCTTTTGCCCGCAAGCCCTCCTGGCCGAAAGCATGGGGTATGGGTTTGCTGTCAGCTGCGTTGCTTCTCACCAATGCCCCTTTTTTGTTGTTCCCGCTCTGCCTGACTGCGGTGTTTTTCATCGAGCGCCTTCCGAAGCGGTTTCTCTTACCGATCCTGCTCATTCCTCTGATCGCAGCGGCGCTCTGGATGGGGCGCAACAAAATCGAGTTGGGAAGATTCGAATTCGTCGGACCTTTTCATACCGCTTCGTTCCTGAATACCAGAGCTCTGCAGGTTCAGACATTCTCTTACTCCGATCCTGCGCGCTGTCTCTGGCGTGAATACATCACCCGCAATCTGAGCATTCAAAATCCCTACTGCTACGTTCAATTCGTCAAGGGTGGGGATGACGTGTACCGGCAGACCATGCAGAAGAGTGAGGGCATCCTGCTTCATTCCCTTCCGATGTTCGCATGGGTCACGCTCTTCGGTGCCATCGAATTCCACTTTCCCTATGCCACGGGGTGGGGGCATTTCTACAACATTGCCGAGGCATGCGCGACGTTTATTCTCTCATTGGGGGTGCTCCTGGGCATTCCTTTCATCTGGAAACGCCGCCTGATGATCTTCATCGTGCCGCTGCTGTACAACGCGGCGATCTTCGCGCTGTTGACCGGCCTGCCGAGATTCCGGATGGTGACGTTTTTTGCCTATGCGGTGCTGGCTTCCGTCGGCTACGTTCACCTGTTCCGGCTTTGGCGTGGCAGGAGGATTCCGGCCTGATTTTCGTCGAGCCGGTGTTTTTCTTTTGTGCCGTATCGGCTTTGTATGAGCGCTGAAGCGGGTACACTTCTGTATGCATTTCCCTCTCTCTGTATGAAACGCAGATGGCAAATCGTGATTCTGGTCGTGCTCATCATCGGGCTCTGTGCCGCGAGTTACGCCGCTCTGCACTGGAGCAGTTTCATGCAGCGGCAAGGCGCAGGGAGCACGTCGTCACAGCAATCATCCGGTCCTGCCGTTCCTGATCGCGAAGAGGCGATGGCGCTGATCAACGGGACGATGAAGAGTTTTGCTCAGGCACTGGCCAAAAAGGATTTCACGGATTTCTATGGAACATTCTCTTCGCTTTGGAAGAAGCAGACGACCCCCGCAGATGTTGCCAAGGCCTTCGGGGGTTTCGTGCCGTTCGCACGTGATGTGCAGCAATCCGTCACTTCCGCAGATCCTTTTATCAATGCGAAACCCGTCATCGGCGAGAAGAACGTGCTGACGCTGCAGGGGTACTACCGGATCGCGGCGACGAAAATGATGTTCAGTTTGAAGTATGTCCGCGAAGGTGACGCATGGAAACTTCTCGGAATGAATCTGGAGGTGAAGTAATCATCTTGGTTCTCCTGATTTTTTTCGTTTTCTCAACCTCTCCCCCTAACCCCCTCTCTTTCATTACACAAACCTCTCCCCCTAACCCCCTCTCCCGTGGAGAGGGGGAATGTATGTGTTTGTGGTTGTCGCACACGTTGGAGTGCTCCCCTTCCTCCTCGGGAGGAAGGGGTAGGGGGATGGAGGTTTGTACAAAAAGAGGAAAGAATTATGTGGCACGCTGTCTTTATGGAAGCGGCAGAGGAATGGCGGTAAATATGGTCATTATTAGTTTTTCGCTTTCGTAAGCGATTATCAGAACGCCAAAGATTGTTGACGCCACTTTGCTCCGGCGTAAGATTCCAATCATGGAAGCAGCGCCAGACTCCCTCATCGCGAATGTTGAAGGTCTATCCCGTTCATGTTCTCATGCGACTCGAAAGACAAGCCATGGCCATCAAGGAGCAAGTAAGAAGCATGGCTGCAGCGATCTCTGCTACACGAGAGATCAAGGACGGAAAATACACGATCACTGAGCAGGATTCAGATGCGGCACTCACGCAACTTATTGATCAGCCGGAGAAGATGAAAAAGATTGTGGGTTTGGACTAGGAGTTTAGAGAGCCGCATGCAGCCGCGCACTTGTTTTCTCCAAAGCATCCAGCGTCTGATCGGGACGGATGAAGGTTTTTCTCTCCTCCAGGATCTTCAGAAGTGCCCCGCGTTTGGGCAGGGAGGGGAGCGGGTACCCTACTGCGCTCCCGGAGGAGCTTCGCGGGGCAAGGGGACGACCCTTCAGTTTCGTGTACAGATCCCCATCGTACAGACCGAGAGCATGGCGTTCATGAGCCCGAAGAGCAGGTTCCCCTGCCAGTTTTTGGGTGGAGCGGACCGGAAGTAGTCGAGGGTCTGCTGCGGTGTTCTGAAGAAGTGGAGGAGCATGACGGCTCCGCTGAGTCCGCTGAATTCCGCGACGCATTTTTGGCGTTCTTCGGGCGAAAGGATCGCGCAGCGATAGCCTTTTTTGAGCAGAATCTCGTTGGCTTTGTCGAAGGTGTCGTAGCGGCGGGGCGGGCGGGTGGTGGTTGCCGGATGCGGGTTATGGGGCGCCGGAGAGAGCGACAGTTTTTCGTGCATGAAGATGTCACGATCAAGGGCGAGGCAGTAACTGCTGCTCGGCTGAATCAGTACAGATTTCTTGTCTGACCCCTCACTCGGTCTCTCCCCCTGTGGAGGGAGAGAAGTAGCGGAAAGATTCATATCAAATGCCCACCACTCGCGGGGACGAAAACTCACGGATGCGGTGCCCGGAACGGCGAATTCCCGCTTGAGGATCGGCAGACATTCGTTGCTCATCAGGAACATATCGTCATCGCAGATCCAGGCGATGCGGCGGTGCCGCGCGATCGAGCGGATGAAAATATTCCCTTTGGTCGAGGCATAGAAATTGAGAAAAGGGAGCACGTGCGCATCCGGAAATTCCCTGTGATCGAGCGTTCCCGTGCAGTCGAAGATGACGATGTCCGCGCCGTCTGCGATATTCTTCTTCGCGAAGTGGTACCACACCGTCATCATCGGCGGGAGGATGTTCATGGTGCACAAAGCCGGTTTGTCACCCGGCGGAAGGGCGAATTTGGTGATGCAGGAACGGAGTGTCGGAAGCGCCGTCCGCCACGCAAAGCGGAGGCTGTTCGTTTTAAATGCGTGGCTGAGAATCTGGTCGTAAGATCGGGTCATTGTGGAAGACGGAATGCACGGAAAAGAGAGTCGTTACGGCTTTTTTGCACGGATGAGATAGTTGTATCGCCTGTCATGCAGAGGAAGATCCATCGGGATCTGCTCCACGGCCGTAAAGCCGATGAGTCGCAGCACGTCTATCATTTTTTCCGCCGGATAGAGCCACTTGTGCAGGTCTTCCTGCTCCGTTTCGGTTGATTTGAATCTGCCGAACAAGTGTCTGTTGATGAGCTCTGTGTCCTCATGGTTGATGATGGCACGCGCAAGTGCGTCGATATCGGGAGTGGAAACCCTCAGAAGTCCGCCCGGAGCGAGAATGCGGAAGAATTCCTTCAGCACATGATCCACCTGCGGTTTGCGCAGGTGTTCCAGAGTGGCGACAGACAGCACCTCTGCAATCACCCCGTCATCGATGGGAAAGCGTTTGGTGATATCGAATGCCAAATCCACCTTGGGAAAAGGAACGATATCGACATTGAGATACTCTCGCTCGCTAAAGGGGTTTCTTCCTCCGCACACATCCAGTTTCGCACCGCGGAATCCCCGTTTTTTCCATTCCTCCGCTCTCGCAGAACAGTGTTGTTTGCTGCGCGCATCGACCATCCACCCGTACAGAGGACGCAGGGGTCGGATGAAACGGTAATACTTGGCAATCAGGCTCTTCATGGTGGGTTTTAGCATAGATGAATTTTCTCTCCATGGCGAGATTTTGGCGCTCTGTGAGCCTATACTGGCAGTCGTGAAACGTGTCTATTTCGAACGGCTGCCGGGGGTTCCTTTGATTCCTCTCCTTCTGCCCAATCTCAAGGAAGATTTGCCAACCCGCCAGCTTTTCCAAAAAGAGGCGTTCCGTGATCTTCGAGCTCCTCTCGTGGAGGTTGTTGAGGATCCCGCGCGCGCCGATGTGCACTTGCTCCCTCACAACTACCCGCTTGTTGCCAAAAATGCGGAGTACCTCAGGCGATTTCAGGAGACGGCCCTGCGCCACAAGAAGAAAATCGTGGTCTTCTGGCACGGGGATGGCACGGGTCCGGTCGCACTCGAAAATTCCATCGTCTTCCGCACGTCGCAGTACGATTCAAAACTCCGCGAGAACGAACACATCATGCCGGCGTATGCGGAGGATCTGAAAGGCACAGGCCTCTTCGTCCGCGACAAGACCGATGCGCCGCCCGTCATCGGTTTCTGCGGATGGGCGCAATATAAGAACGCCAAGAACGCCGTCGGTTCTTTCGTACAGGCGCTGCCGCACGAGGCGTATACCTTCCTCACGGGTTACCCGCAGAGTCTGTCTTTCATCAAGGGCTTATGGCTTCGCCGTAAGGCGCTTGCGTCTCTTTCAAAGAGCAAACTCATTCGCACAAATTTCCTCCTGCGCTCCAGTCACTCCGCACACGCCAAGACGATCCGTCTGGATCCCGTGCAGGCGCGGATGGAGTACATCGACAACATGCTGGCTTCCGATTTCGTGCTCTGCATCCGCGGTGACGGCAACTATTCGCTGCGGTTCTACGAAGCCCTGAGCCTCGGGCGCGTGCCGATCCTGCTCAATACCGATGTGTGCCTGCCGCTTGCAGATGTGGTCGGGTACTCGTCCTTCGTGCTCTCCATCCACATCGCCGATCTTCAGCGCATCGACGAGATCGTGGCGGATTTCTGGTCGCAGCAAACAGAGCAGAGCTGGTTCATCATGCAGATTCAGGCGCGCAACGCATTTGAGAAATACCTTTCGATTGTCCCGTATTTCCGTTTCATCATTGAGCGATTTTTCTGATTCCTTCCTCCCTTGTGATCATTGCGCACAGCTCTTGCTGAAGCGTGGCGCAGTATTCCGTCATGCGCCGCAGATACTTTTCCCGTTTTGATTGTTCCACAACATCATTGATGAAGATTTCGAGTGCATCCCTGACGCCGCGGATGTTTTCAAAAATCAAGTGTATGCCCAGTCCGGCATTGTCACCTTCGATGTTGTCCGTGTCATCCAGAGAGAAGGTACTTGCCCCGTTCTGTCTCTCGCGCATGACAGAGAAGAAGTAGGCGTCGCATGGTACGAGAATCCCGCAGCGCGTTGCCCGCCGGACTGCCGCAGCGAGTTCGTGCAACAGACCCTCAAAGTTTGAAATGGAATGAAGTGGCGCGTGCTTCAGGTCTTCCTTTGCAAGGCTGATATTCTGTGAGACCGTGAGCACGCCGCTCTCGTTGCCGTCGGGCATGAGGATCATCTCTTTCGGCTCGTTCAGGTGATACAGGTGGAAAACAGGAAGATGATGGTGCCGGAGAAGATCATGTTTGCGTTTCGCCTGAAGGGCATCTCCACCGGAATGAAATGATTTGATAACGCGATCACAGGGCTCAACGGGTGTCGGTGGTATCTGTTCCCGAAGGAGCTGTTCCATACGGCAGCGCACGGCGTAGATCGCTCCGAATCCTCCCTCGCCGATCCACCGCGAACTCTCGATGGTTACCGGATAGTGCCGCCCTGCATCATTACGAAAAGAGAACGTGTCTCCCGCACGGACCACCGTGTGGGTGACGGGTTCATCCGTCGGCATGAGGTCCTCCCGGTTCATGAATGTATTCTGTCTTCTTTTTTCGCTCTGGAAAGAGGAAAACACGGTCTTTTCCGCGGGAATTTCCGGGTTTTAGCTGCCTCTGCCGGCAGAGCGTTGTACCCTATGAAGGTGCGTATCCTCTTTATTTCGCAGGCGCGGTTCCCCACCGAGAAGGCCCACGGTCATCAGATCGCGCAGGTGTGTGCCGCGATGGTGCGGCTCGGCCACACGGTGACGGTTGTCGCTCCCGACGTGCATGGGACGATCGCCAAAGATCCACGCGCGTACTACGGGCTCAAAGAAACTTTCGCCGTTGTCCGTCTGCCCGTCTTCGACAGTCTTCATGCATGGTGGATGCCGGGTCCGTTCGCCTTCTTCTTCACCATGCGGTCGTACGCGAAGGCACTGGCATCTTTCCTCTCAAGCCATCCGGCGGATCTGCTCTACACACGCTCTTCCGCGCTTCTCACTCCGCTGCTCAAAACAACTATCCCCGTTGTTCTCGAGTTGCACACGCTGCCGCACCGGACTTCTGCATTTGTACGCAACTGCAATGCGTGCAGGCGCGTGGTCTGTCTCACCGCCCCCATGCGCGAAGAACTCGTGGCGTGGGGTGCAGAAGCCTCCAAGGTGACGGTGGAAGGGGATGGCGTGGATCCGCAGCGGTTTGCGCAGATGCCATCGTCCACCGATGCCCGAAAGGAGTGGCGTCTGCCTATGAATCGCTCGATCGCGGTGTACGTGGGCTCACTCATCACGCGGGGGACGATCGAGAAGGGAGTGAGGGAGCTGATCGGAGCGATGGCGATCGTAAAGGGAGGTAAGGAAAGTGAGGAAGGTAAGGAAAGTAAGGAAGGTCAGGTAGGTAAGGAAGATAAGGAAAGAAAGGAAGGAGAGGAGATAAAAGAAATAAAGGAAATGACGAAGCGGAATGTGTTCTGCTGGATCATCGGCGGACCGCGCGATCAAGTCGACCGTTACCGGACGATTGCAAAGCAACTGGGTCTTGGCGACGAGGATGTGTGCTTTGAGGGGCCGGTGCCCAATGCCCGTGTTCCTTCCATTCTCGCCGCCGCAGATGTGTGCGTGTATCCCGCTCCGGCTCTGCAGCATCCGTTCTTTCTGCGTGATACATCTCCCTTAAAAGTGTTCGAGTACCTCGCTGCAGGCAAGCCGACCGTGTGTGCCGATCTGCCGCCGCTGCGTGGAGTGATTGACCCGTCGCTCGTGCACTTCTGCCCGCCCGGCGATGCTCCCGCGCTCGCCCGCGCCATCGCGGAGGCTTTGCACCATCCGCATATCAATGAAGAAAAGCGTCTCGCCCTGCTTGCCCACACGTCGTGGGATGCCCGCATGGAGCGGATTGTACAGAGCGTGTGATTGTTCAGAGCAGCGGTGAGGCGACGAAGAGCAGGCCCTGCAGAACGAAATTCACGATGCCGAACACCCATCCCGACAGCAGCGGAACATGCAGGAACATGCCTGCGAGGATCAAGACGAGCAGGATGACGGGGCCGCGCTGCAAAAATATTTCATACTGATCTTCGTATCGGAGCGGTATGAAGATGTGCAGGATTTTCGAGCCGTCCAATGGTGCAATGGGCAGCAGGTTGAAGGCCATTAATCCCAAGTTGAGGAAGACGGAACTGCCGAGGACCTGCAGGAGCAACTGTTCGATCACGGAGCGACCTTCGCCTACCGTGAGCAACCCGAATGCCGATCCGCCGACCTGTCCATGCAGAATCGCAACGAGTCCGAAGAAAGAGAGACTTCCCAGAAGCAGATTGCTCAGGGGTCCCGCGAGCGAGACCAGAGCGGTATCGCGTTTGGGGTGACTGAAGTACATGGGATTCACCGGCACCGGTTTCGCCCAGCCGAATCCGACCACGAGGAACATGAGTGCGCCCATCAGATCGATGTGTGCGATGGGATTTACTGTGAGGCGCCCGGCGTTGTAGGCCGTGGGATCCCCCAGACGGTACGCCATCCAGCCGTGCGCCGCCTCGTGTACCGAGATCGCGATGAGGATGGAAATCAGAAACGGCGGGTTCAGGAAGCTTCCGAGCATGCTGTCAGTTTAGCGTAAAAATGCCTGGAATCATTTGATTCCCCTGCGGTCTTTCAGTACTCTTTGCGGGCAATGGCACGCAGGTGCGTCAAAACCGGCAAGCAGACCATGTTCGGGAATACCCGAAGTCACTCCATGCGGCACACACGCCGCACATACAAGGCAAACATCCAGAAGAAGCGCGTTTTCGATTCCGCGACGGGTCACTACCGCACCATCAAGGTGGCTGCGAGTTTTCTGCGCACACTCGCGAAGAGATTGCAGGCGGGCAAATCCGTTTAATGCCCCAGTTCCTCAAGGGATTGATGCAGTGCGTTCTGCCGCTGTTCTTTCAGGCCGCCGCGGTGATGTTTCTGCTGCAGCATCTTCTCTTTGGCTTTGCGCGAGCGGCGTTGCTTCTGTTTGCGGACCTTAAAAATCTCCTGCTGCCGTGCCGACTCCGCGCCTTTGATCTGTTCCTCCAGTTTTCCGATCAGTAATTTGTAGGCCTCGATACGATTCAAATGTTGTTCACGAAAGCGCTGCACGCGGACCACCATTCCCGTTGGCCGATGCGTCAGCTCCACGCAGCTTGAGGTCTTGTTGACCTTCTGCCCGCCATGTCCGCTGCCGCGCGTGAAGAATTCGTCGATGTCCTCAGGCAGGATTTTGAGTTCTGCGGCGAGAGTGAGGAGCTGCGGGGAAAGTTCAATAGGGAAGTTCATAGTATGAGAATACTAGAGTATTGGAATATTAGAATAATAGAATATTAGGGAAAGGGAGTATTTGTGTTTCATTTGTCGACGGCACCACATGGAATGTGCGAATTCCAATACGCTGATTCACCAGTACTCCAATATTCCATTACTCTATTATTCCACCATTCTCCGTCACCACTTCTCCCGGTGAATCTTCTTTGAGTCGAATTCCGCGTCCGTGTGTGGCGGCGGCATTTCTTCCGCGTATCCCACCGGAACGATATTGATCATGAGATAGTGCTCCGGAATACCGAGGAGAGCGTGCATTTTCGCCTGTTCCTCACCCTCGTGTACGTGCTTCCACACACTGCCGAGCTTCAGGTGCGTTGCCTGCAGAAAGATATTCTCGGATGCGAGGGCGAGATCCTCCCTCGGCTTGCTTGCGACTTTGGTATCCGCCACGGGCACGATGAGTACGGGAGCCTGCACGACGAAATCCTGCGGCACGAGAGCGTCATGGATCGCTTGTTTCATCTTCCGGTCCGTCACAATGATGAATTCCACGGGACGACGGTTATGGGCCGTGGGTGCGAACTGCGCCGCTGTGATGAGCTCCATAATCAGCTCGGGCGGTACAAAATCCGAGAGAAATTGACGACAGGCTCTTCGATTTGAAATTGCTTCAAGAATCATATGGGAAGAATACTCCGGATGCCCCTCGACTCCCCCGTGGCTTTGCTCGGGGTCGCTCGGGACATTCTGCCGGATCGAAGGAAATGGTCGGAGGCCGGAAGCCGGAGACCATGAGCGAAGCCGCACGCAGTGAGGCTGAGTCGAATGGCAGGGAGGAGCATGGCCCCTTCAGTGTAGCGGGAGGGCCGTTTCTCTGCCATCACACCCCGGTGGGTCCCTGCTTCACTGTTTCGACAGGGTTACCCGGAACATTCGTTTTCCACAGGGAGTTTCGGATGGTGTACTTTCGAACCATTGCTGCAGGACACCAGCCTTCTTTACACACGCGCAAACCCTCGATGCCGAGATCCTGTTCTTTATTGAGGTGCGTGAAAGAAGGAGGGATGACCTTCGCGAGTGCGAATGAGGTGTACTGAAAGAGCCCGGGAAAGGCGTAGTTCGCCTTGAGGAAGTGCGAAACGAACATGGTTGCGTTCAGTGGCTCCCCGATGGCGAACGATTCCAGTGCCCCGTTGATGAGCACTCCGATTCCGAATAACTTGAAGGTGTCGAAATTCTGGAGTGCGATTTCCAGAGCCGTGGTATCGGTGTCATGCGGATTATCTTTGCATGCGAGCCATTTTCTATTCACGGCGAGGCACGATTCGGCCATGGAACCCGTGAGCGGGATAGGCGTGGGCTGAAACTCGAGGCAGTGATTGATGTACGTGCGCTTGCGATGGAATTTCTTTCCCTTCAGGGTGCGCATCTCGTCCAAGAGGTAGATGTAATCGCTGTTATCGCGGTCCGACGTGACGATGCAATCACCGGTTTCCGCCTTGAAGGCGATGGATTCCTCCACACATGTCCATTCCACGGGCAATGTACCCGCGTTTAATTGCCTGATGATCCTCTCCGGTGCGGGCCCGATGGGCTGGTAGAGCTTCAGGCGGTCCTTCGCGTCGTAGAATCCGATCAGCAGATGTTCGTCCACTTCACAGAAGCAGTGCGGAGAGGCTTTCTCCAAATAGTGCGGATAGGTCGAATTCCAGTGGAGGAGGTTTGCGAAAGAGAGCTCGCACACGCTCGGGGGATATTTTTTCAGATAGTCATTGATGGTTGTCTGGTCTTTGAGCGTCAGCAGGCGCATGCGTGCGCGAACGCCTTCAACCGTGAGTCCTTGCGGTCTCGCGAACATCCGTGCGATGGCATGTGGCGTCAGATGCAGAGCGCCAGAAGCGATGGTGGGAACGTGGACGAGAGAGGATCGGAATGGTGCCAGGGGAGGCTCCATACAGATGAGGGGGGAAGGTTCACGTTTCCTTGTTCAACGGGTCATTCTTAATTTACAAAGACATATATTCAAATCTTGTACAGGCTACCCTTTCCGTACCGGAAATCAAGACTCCCAGACCACGATCGTACTTTGCATCCGGCCACTCAATATGGTCATCCGGCGGGGAGATGATCATGAACTACTGTATAGTTTTTTGAGATGTCAATAAGAGACATTCTGACAACTTCACTATGCATTCGATTCTGTTGATGAAGAGGGACGGTCATGTTTTTTATTGGAGGGATGAATGTTCTATGCATGCGATGCTGCAAATTCCTCTTTGTAAGCTTGTCTTTGGGTTCCATCAACAAACGAAATAACATCTTCAATGGTCTGACATCCATCACGACGTAACTTTTCAATGGCCTGACCACAGGCTTCTGCCGTTGTGTTTCCTTCCATCAATAGGATACCTCCCAGAAATCTTTCCACTGCCGCATTGTCATTCAGATTGAGACTCATACCTAGGTGTCGGAGAGGGAGGACGAGAGAAGCGGGCTGCCCCGCACCAGAAACTTCGCTGCGCTCCGTTTCGGTGCGGGACACAGGATCTTCGGCTTCAGACTTCACACTGCGTGTTCGTCTTCAGCTCGAATTCACCTGTGGCGGAGAGGGAGGGATTCGAACCCTCGAGACCCTTTTGGGGCCTACGCGATTTCGAGTCGCGCGCCTTCGACCACTCGGCCACCTCTCCCCGCAGAACGATTGTACCGTACGGCGCACGCTCTGCACGAAGGTTTTTCACTTCCTGTGCGGCCTTCCGTCTTGTCTTTCAGGCAATGACGGGAGGGTTGTCTGGCAAATCCTTTATGTACTTCACTTTTTCTGTTTCCGGTT
>Ga0247841_10003106_pt1 | contig 31469 bp, 26 predicted proteins | sample LaCruzMarch2015__2_FD_192410 | JGI IMG/M metagenome (GOLD analysis project Ga0247841, IMG submission 192410) | Freshwater microbial communities from meromictic Lake La Cruz, Castile-La Mancha, Spain - LaCruzMarch2015_18m | ecosystem: Environmental > Aquatic > Freshwater > Lake | place: Spain...
TCTTTTTTCATTTTTGTTTCTTTTTTCATTTTTGTTTCTTTTTTCATTTTTGTTTCTTTTTTCATTTTTGTTTCTTTTTTACTATTTCAAGCCACCATTTTCATTTTGATTACTTCGTGATATTTATAATCGTGTATTTCAAAATCGTCGACTACATAGTCATTTATATTTTCTTTTTTTGTTTTCACCGTTATTCTCGGGAATTGATAGGGCGTTCTTGTTACCTGTTCATTCATTGCATCTAAATGAGATTCATAAATATGCGCATTTCCTAAATAGTATATAAATTCATGCGCTTCAAGGTTGCAATGTTTTGCTAAAAGATGCGTTAAAAAGCTATAAGACGCAATATTGAATGGTACGCCTAGAGCCACATCCGCGCTGCGCTGAAACATGCAACAAGACAATCTATTTCCAGACGTCACATTAAACTGCACTAAAATGTGACACGGTGGAAGTGCCATTTCGTCAAGCTGACACGGATTCCAAGCCGACATGACCATTCTTCTAGAAGTGCGCTGCTCCGGATCCTTCAAGCACTTGATAATGTATTCCAACTGGTCAACGCCTTGTCCGTGATAGTTTTCGTCGCAATTCGTATATTTGGCATTGAAATGGCGCCATTGATGGCCGTAAACCGGACCCAAATCGTTTTCGCGCAAATGCCCCAGCCCCCTACCGTCCAAAAATTCGCGTGATGCGTTTCCGTTCCAAATGGTTACACCTTGATCCTGAAGATGCGCGTTGTTTGTGTCGCCCCGGATAAACCAAAGCAGCTCTTTCAAGCACGTCTTCCACGCAACACGCTTGGTTGTTAGGATTGGAATTGCGCCTTGATCCAAAGAAAAATGCATGGCTGCTCCAAACACGCACTTTGTACTGCCGTTTCGACCACATTCCATAGTTCCTTCCGATAAAATATCACGAATTAGATCCAGGTATTGTTCTTCTTCCGTATTGACACTGTTTTCAGATGATGAAGTTTTTTTGATTACTTTTCGCAACATGTTTAAAATATTTAATAAATTATTAATTTTATTATTTGATATTGTTTTTATATTTTTATATTATTTTTTCTCTGTATTTTGATTGAATACAACCATTATTATTATATATGTAAAACGCCTACAATCCCGAGTAAAACTGCAGAAAAACAAAATACAGAACCAAATACATCTGCATAATCCAGAAAAAATAATGGATTATTAAATAGTTTTATAGATAAATTTATTTCTTTACAGACAACATATAAAACCGATAACGTAAATACAACTGGTAAAACCGCGTATCTCATTTTATATTTAAATACATCTGCCAAATTATTGTTCAATGTTTCAATACCTATAATAATTCCAGCAGCGGCATATAATACAAGATGAATGATTAGCATTGGCATATTATTTTTTGCCAATACGTCATACGGTGCCCATTTCAATCTACAAGATTTACTCGACGGTGCAGAACATAATTTAAAACCGTGTAAATAATTCATCATATACATAAAAAAACCAAAGTAGGCGACTAAATAAAACATTACAAATGTATTGCTAAAATACCTATTCTTTGGATACAAGCGATAATAAACAATGCACGAAATAACGCCCTGTAAGGTTAGTAGCACCATTATAAGCAATGAAAAATTATGGTTGTAACTATTATTAGCACAATTTTGATTTTCCCATAAAAAATATTCAATTAACTGCATACACCCAATTAAAAAAACAACTACTGAAAAAAATATGTCGCATTTGTTATTTTTATTTATTCCATTCATATATAAATACACAGAACATGCCACACTAATAATAAACGCAACCAATGATGTATTTGAATTGAAACACATTTTTTTATATCTATAATGAATTTATTTTTCTTATTAAAATTATATAAGAAAAATAAATTAATATTTCTATTAAATAAAATATAAAGTGAATTAATTCATTTTTTAAATTTTTATTTCTGTTTATAAAACATATAAGTATTTTTATAAAAATGGAAGATGTTGAAGATGCCATTTCCGATTCTACGAAGAAAACAGAAGGATTTTTCAAATATGTATTCAAAATGGGCGACTATGAGCAGTCTGTCCTTATGAATATTGCGCAATACACAGTCATGGCAATTATACCCGTAATTATTGTCCTTTATGTAAATCATTATTATATTCCGGATGTGGATGAAGAAAAGGGATCGCTGGTTATTTTAGCAGAAATGTTTGGACAACTGTTTTTCATTCTCTTTTCCTTTTATTTTATTCATCGAATCATTTGCTATTTTCCAACGTACAGCGGTTTGAAGTACGGCGACTTTAGCGTAATTCAACTTATTCTCATTCTTTTATTCATTTTTATTTCCATGTCCAAACACAAACTCGGCGCAAAAACGCTCATTTTAATCGATCGCTTTGAAGATGTGGTCGACGGAAACTCCAGCATGAAAGAAGGATATAAGAATAAGAAGGACAGTGGTAATGGTGGCGGCGGCCAAGTTCGAGTAACGCAACCGCTTTCCGGACAAGCTGCCTGTGCACCTTCTAGCAGTTTCATGTTGAACGGTCCCCCGCCGCCTCCACAGCTTCAGCAGCGCTCGCCGGACTTCAATGCCATGTATGCACAGCAAAACAATCCGCTGATCGGAGCATCAACGCCGGGCATGCCGCCAGGAATGATTGCCGAATTTGAGCCGGCTGCTGCAAATGAGCACTTGGGCGGAAGCTTTTTTTAAAACATGAATACCGATTGATATTAAAGAATGAATAATAACTTATGAATTCATAATAATTTATTATTAAATAAACATATTTAAAATGTATTGTTTTATTACATATATTAAGAAATAAATAATATCATGCAACAACAGTATCAATATCAATATCAAGAATATAATAAAAATATTATAAAATGGATTCATGTATTTGATAATGCGATATGGCAAGTGTATAAACAGTTGGGCAAATACCGAATAGAACATATATATAACGAAATATGTGAAATGAACAAAACGTTCCAAACAAACACAGACGAAGAAATCAATGAATTTGTCGCACTCATCGATATAAAAACCAATCAAATTGCACGAATACAACATTGTCAAAAATATAATGATAACGCGAACGAAGTAAATTATAATGGTGGTGGTGGAACAGAAATTGGAATTGGAATTGGAATACGCACGCTTTTCCATGAACATCATTTTTCTAAAACAAAACAAATATTTTCACATTTTATTTCATCTTATAACAATGCATTAAACATAAGTATTGAAAAGTATGTCGATGAGTTTGGAAATATAAATGCAACCCACGAAGGTTTTGATTATGTTTACGAAAACGTGTTTATAAAAAATTCGCTATTCAATACATCAAAAACTGCGCACATTAGAAATGAACTCGTAATGTTGAGAGCGCCAATTATTATTCAAATGTGTAAATATGTTGAAAAAAAAAATAATATTGAAAAAAATAATATTGAAACAAAATAATATTGAAAAAAATAATATTGAAAAAAATAATATTGAAAAAAATAATATTGAAACAAAATAAAATATTTTATCCGTATGTTATATAAACCGTTTACATAAAAAATGAATTCCAGTTTTAATCATTTGCTTCACTCGGTGATTTTAGGAGTTTTACTTTACTTTGTCATGGTATTTATTCTTAAACAAAGTTACAACGTGGCGCAAGACAGGAGTATGTTGATTGCTGCGCTAGCGTTCGTTTATATGATGTTGTTTGGACACTCGCTTCCAAAAAGTGTAAATCGCAACATTATGTAATTATGCAGTGAATGTCATTTATTTATTATTAATTTTATAAAAATAAAATTAATAATATTTAGTTAAATTAAAACAAGATTGAAATGATAAAATCATATTCGCTAGCCGAAGACGATGTCGAGTTTATTCTCAGATTGCAGGAGGTCATTCATGCTAAGGAGAAAATCGACCGTTTATCCAATAACGGACAAATTAATTTTTATATTAATATTCCAATTTCTTTAAAAAATAAAATCGGTAATAAAATGGGAATAAATTTAACAAGAATGGAAAGCATTCCTATGCGCTGGATTAAAGGTGATACTGCCCCACATAACAATGTATGCATTAAAGATTTTGCGAATACTTATTTAGCATATTTAACTAATAGTGAAGGCTGTTTAACTGTTGACGGAAATGTTTATGCTATTGCAAAAGGAAACGCGTATGTTTTTTCGGAAGGATTGCGGCATGAAACTAGCGGAACCGGATTAGAACCTCGTTTACTTTTAGGACCTATGAGTGAGGATGGCGATTCTTTGGGTTATATATTGGTGGAGCCTCCTCATCCCCCTGGTGTTACTCCCCCCCCTGTTCGCGAATACGACCAGATTTTATCTGGCGATGTAAAAATTGAAAAAGTGTGTAGCAATAATGGCGAATATACTCATAAAATTACATTTAGTAAAAAGAATATTAGCAAAGTTTTAGAATATCAAATATGGTCTGCAAGTTCGGCCAAATTAAACAATGATCGTATCGTAAAAGAAGTCAAAGCAACTACATGGGTAAAACGCGTTTTCCGCAAAGTTGAGGATGGTAGTTTAGACAATCTTTCGCCTGCTTGCGATGTAGTAAAATTGGCTTATGATCCTGTAATTTGTCCAAATGGAAAAAAATACCCGAATTCAACTACTGCCGGTTGTGCAGGTCAAATAAATTGCAAACCATTTTCTGATGTTCCTTATACTCCAACCGCCGTTATGGAACTGGACGACGGCGAGTGTCCATATCATCATAAAGCGAATAAACACGCTGAATGTAGACACGTGTTTGTAATCAAGCGTGCAAAAGTAAATAAATGCGGTCAAGTCGTTTTTTATGTTTCTTCTAAAGACATTATTCTTCCATCCGACCCGGATAAAGAGCTGAAACTTCTTAAGAAAATTCCTACTGGATCGTTTTGTAGAGCTCGGTTCGATATTGACGGCGTACAAAATTACTTCCAGAGAGGTGAGAAATATTCTATAGTTGTTAACGCGACGGAAGGTGGAAAAGTATCTAACAAAGGAGGAACATTTACCGAAGGTGAGAATGTAAGGGTTCGGGCTTATCCTGATGAAGGCTATTTGTTTGAGGGTTGGGAAGGTATCAATAGTTCTAATTCAATGATTAAGTTTCCAGCCACCCAGCCACTTTTTATAAAAGCTATTTTTAAACTCAAACCCCGTGTTGACTTTATTGAAAAATACCTCATTGATGATACCGGTTATATCCTTTTGATTGAAAATGGAGGGAAAACATGTTATTTGATTAATCACAAAGGCCAAAGGGTTCTACAATGGAATTTCGATCTATCTTTGGGCCAAGACGCCGAACTAGCTTCTGATGGTTCGTTATACGGTTTATTCAAGGCGCCTGATTATAGTAAAGACATGGATTTTGGAGGAAGAGGCGGTATTGTGCGAAAGATTAATACGCAGAACAAAATACTCTGGGAATTCAAGATTTCAAATAAGAATGAAATCGCTCATCACGATATACACTTGTTACCAAGTGGTAACATATTGACTTTAGTTTGGAACAGGGTAACCAAGGAGGAAGCTGCTAAACTTGGTTATATCGCCGACCATGACATTTTTGTAGAAAAGTTGGTAGAGATTAATCCAAATTCAAATAAAATTGTTTGGAGTTGGAACAGTTGGGATCACATTATACAAAATAAAATTCCAGCCCACCAAACTTTTGGACAACCCATACAAAATAGAAATAAGATTGATATTATGTATAATTATCAGTCAGATTATCATCCATTTATTAAATCTGGAGATATCATGCACGCTAATGGGATCGATTACTTACCCGAACTAGATATTATCGCTATCAGTGTTAATTTTTATAACGAGGTGTGGTTCGTTGATCATAGTGCCTCAACGGAAGAAGCTAAAGGCTCTACCGGGGGAAGATTCAATGTTGGCGGAGACTTGATTTATCGTTTCGGAAACCCAACAACCTATGGGTATTCTGCGCCTAAAATACTCGATATAAACCATCACCCAACTTTTGTGCGCTATTATAACGGGTACGGTTTGCTTATATTCAATAATAATAGAAGCGAACGTCGTTCAAAGGTCATGGAATTCAAACTTCCTTTTACTCTTACAGACACAGACCCTCTAGAAATAGGCGCAAATCCTAAAATAGTTTTCGAGTATTCTAACGATGAAATGTTTTTCGATATTGCTGGAGGTGCCGTTCGACTTTCAAATGGTAATACCTTAATTTGCGAGGGAGATTTAGGTTTATGGGAAGTCAGTCCGCTTGGTCAGCTAGTTTGGAAATACGACGGACGGGGTACTAGGTTTTGGAGAGGTCTATTTTACTCTAAAGAAAGTAGTGCGATCAAACGCCTTCTGTCACAGTAACTTCGCTTCACATGACACACTTAACGCGCGCCAACGTGGTAGTAGCGGCCAGATCAACAGTATTTTTAACAATGTGGATTCTCATAATATCTTTTCATTTTTTCCTTGTATTCCGAAAGGTCAAGATTTATTTTCATATTTATGTTTGAAAATGTAGAACCAAATATGGTATCATTCTCCTTATTTTGAATGTTACTGTTACCATTATTAACTCCTCGATTGTTTCCATTGTTACCATTGTTTCCATGCATATTGGTGGCTTTATCGTGGCTTATGCGCGCACGTTCATCTATAATTTTTTTTGCACCGCGTTCCAAATGATATTTTAATTTATCAATATTGTGTCCAGTTTTTGCGGAAACCAGTGTAATAAAAGTGAATTGTTGTTGATTCATTATAGTTGTCGGAATTTCAAATCCGCTATTCAAATCATGTTTGTTAAATATAAGAAACAGTTTAAAATGGGGTGAAAATAGTTTCTCATTCTCTTGAATGTACTTGTTCCATTTTAAAATTTGTTCGTCAATATTTTTTTCAATGTCAATCACAACAATTATGATTTCTGCACCTCGAGCATACATTGGAAGCAGTGAATGGAAACGTTCTTGACCGGCAGTATCCCACATTTCAATTTTAATATTCGTTTCAACACTATAAATGGTATACGCTGCACCAATGGTCGAACTGGAATCAATGTTGAACGTGCTATATATCATCCTTTGAACTATACACGTTTTACCGACAGCAGAGTTGCCGATAAGAACCAATTTTACTTTTTTAACCGTTTTATCACTAATGATGTTGTTACTATTGTTATTGTTGTTGTTGTTATTGTTGTTATTGTTATACATTACTACGATATGTTATTATATATATATATATATATATATTAGAATTAAAGTGAAGTTTTTATTTTATAAATTTATAAATATTATAAGATGAATTCAAAAACTATTAAATAAAAATATTTAGAAATGTAAATATATATGTCTTTAATATATGTAATTAAAAAATATATTTAAAAATATAACAAATGACCGTATTTATTTGTAAAGATTGTGTGTTTTTATGTAACTATGAGAGCGATTATAAACGACACCTTAAAACAAAAAAACATATAAAAAATGCAGAAGGTGAAAACAATAATAGTGTTGTCATTGGAAGTAAAGTTAGTGCAAGTAAAGTGAATAAAAAGACTAGTAATAAAAAGAGCATTAATACCATTCATGGAATAGATGAAAGCGAAAGCGAAGACAAGTTTTTAATTCATGATGCTATTTCTGTTGCTAATTCTCTTGATATAAAAGGTGACACCTCATCAATAGAAGAATGCGATTATGGCATTCACGAATGCGAATGTGGTAAATCATTCAAATCGTCCAGCGGTTTACGAAAACATAAACGCCACTTGTGTTGCACAAAGGACAATATTATTATGAAACTTATTAAAGATAATGCGGAGATGAAAGAACTCATGCGCGAACAGCAAAAATTTATGCGGGAACAGCAAGAGCAGTATCATAAACAGCTTGTAGAAATGATACCGATGGTGTGTGCAACCAATAATACGAACTTGATTACAAATAATCATAACCATATGAACATTAAACAAAAATTTAATCTCAATGTTTTTTTAAACGAACAATGCAAAGACGCTCTCAATATTGGCGATTTTATTAATTCACTCCAAATTACGCTGGATGATCTCAGTGTAACGAGAGAGAAAACGCTGGAAGACAGCGTAGAAAATATTTTTTTAAGAGGACTAAAAGAGTTGGACATATATAAACGCCCAATTCATTGCACTGACCACAAGAGAGATGTCATGTATATAAAAGACGAAGAAAAATGGGAAAAAGACGAAGGCAATATCAAGTTGAAGGACACCATTGGCGCCATATCTCGAAAACAAATTAAAAAACTGAAAGAGTGGAAGGATTCTGATCCAGAAGTCGCAAAAACAACATCTGTAAAAAATGATAAATTTTTATTGACCATGAATCATGTTTGCACACCTATTCCAGAAACAAGTGAAAAACGCATTATTAAAAATATAGGCAAAGAAGTTCAGATTGACTGATTTGATTGCGTATAAAATTCTTTATTTTATTTATTTTTATTTTATTTATTTTATTGATATAGTATAAATAAATTTAATTTATAATGGATAAAAATAACACAAAAACTGTTAATAAAAAAAATAAAAAAATATACGAAGGAGGTGGATATAAAGGTTCTGGATTTTTTAGACCGCTGCATCCTGGAATAACATTGAGTGATTCATATCCGATGTATCCAGAAGATTCGTATCACTATCCATCAAGTGTTTTAGGAAGATCCAACCCAAATCCAACTTTAAACAAAGTACCAATAACAACTCGAATCAATATTGAAATGGATGTAGAAACGCTGGATGATTTAATTCATCTCGGTAAAAAAGTCGGAACGGAATTTGTTTTAGAACCACACATTGAATACAACATTGACTTGAAGATGATTCGCGATTTATTGCCAGAAATGGAAGATTTAAATGCAATGATTGGACAAGAAGAATTTAAAAAGCAAGTTGTCACACTCATATTGTATTATAGCATGCGTTTAAATCGTAAAAATGACGACCTGTTGCATACCGCAATTTATGGCGAACCGGGCATCGGCAAGACCGAGTTTGCGCAAAAGCTGGCAAAAGTATATTTGAAACTGGGCGTATTGCGAAACAATATTTTTAGAAAAGTTCGTCGAAGCGATTTGATTGCCGGGTTTTTGGGACAAACCGCTTTAAAAACAGCGGAAGTATTGAAATCGGTTCGCGGTGGTGTGCTTTTTATCGACGAGGCTTACTCTATTGGAAACAGCAGCGGTAAAGATACGCAAGACTCATATAGCAAAGAGTGTTTGGATTTGATCAATCAAAGTTTGACTGAAATGCGCGAAGGAGACGACAAGTATTTTATTTTAATGATTGCGGGCTACAAGGATGAACTGAAGCGGAACTTTTTTGGAATGAACGACGGATTGGAGCGGCGTTTCAGTATACATTTCACAATGGAACCTTATAACGCAAAAGAGCTGGTGGACATTTTTATTAAAAAGGTTTTAGAGAGCGGTTGGGGGGTAGAACGAGGCGCATTGACGGAAGAGTTTATAAAGGAACACTACGCCAATTTCAAATATTATGGTGGAGACATGGAACTACTCTTCGTAAAATGTAAAATTACGCATTCCAAAAATTTACTGGCGGGGAAAAGTAAAATAAAACGGTGCATTTCTGAGATGGATGTGAGTGACGGATTTGCATTATTTATGAAAAATTCAAGCGGCGTCGACCCAATGGCATCATTTATGAAAACAATGTATATTTAAAAATTGAAAATAAAAATATTATATTGTTATTATCAGGTTTAATACAGACATAAAGACAATAACAATATAATTCAGAAGCAATTTTATACCATTCACTATCATCCGAATCTGAATCCGCATAAACAATGAGTGAAATAGGGGAAACACACATTGTTAGTATCCCATCATTAGTTCAAAATCAAAGTCGAAGAGATTGTTTTACGAGAAGGTATCAACTACCAGAACAATATTATCCACAATATTTGCGAAATCCGATACGACATCCAAATCAACCATTTTCATCACCTTCATCCGTTTCATCATCATCCTCATCAAGATCTTATGAATCTGAAAATGAGGAACAAGAAGCAGCTGGAGTTAGAAGACAAGAAGAACAATATAGCTTACGCTCGATTTCATTTGAAAGTGAAAATATTACAAATGTTTCAGTAGAATCTGCAGTTTCAGCGGAATCTGCAGTTTCAGTTGATGGAGATTTCGATGTACGAATCGATATTATCCGATTATCGTCGTCAAAATCGCCTGATACTAATTCTGCATCAGTACCGCCAATAGAGAGAGCAGTTGTTAATATTACACCAGCGATGAATACAAATATGGTCGCATCTGCGCCACCGCTTTCTGATTATGAAAGTGAATGTGAACCTGACACCATCGAGCTGAAAACAGAAAAACAAGAAGAAGCGTGTATATGTGTTATATGTTATGAACCCTTTGAACCCGTTGAATTTGTCCAAGGTCGGAAATATAGTGTGGAAGAACTTGAAGATATCGAGGGAAAAGAAAAGGTGTCTGACTTTTGTCAAACTTGTAAATATAACGTTCATCACAGATGCATTGATGACTACAGATTAAGCAAACTTACAGATTCATTTAAAAACAACAATTCGCGCGATTCGCGAGGTCAAGCCATTATGCAAATTCTACCGGGATCGTTAAGCATGAAATGTTTAATGTGTTCAAAAGAAGTGGAAAAAATACATATATCAAGAGACGGCGATATCAAGATAGTCAAGTCACAATGCAATGGTCAATGTGGTCGGCAAGAGCCGCGACAGCAAGAGCCGCGACAGCAAGAGCCGCGACAACAACAGCAAATACAAGAGATTTTGGAAAATAGAATGCAAAGAAGAAGGCAAAGAAGGGCCATAATCTATTGTTTTAAAGATAAAGCATGTATAGTATGTTTTTGCTTACTTGTACTTGTTAGTTTAATCGTTTTAATATTTAGAATGATTTAATTTAATTTGATTTGATTTTGAAATGCATTATATTTATTTGTTTATTATTATTTTTATTATTATTGCTGTAAAAGCTGTAAAAAGGATCCATTGAATTTTTTATTCATTTCTTGTGCAATTTCATCCTGTTTTGCCATCATGAATGCGCGGTGTGTATTATCTTCTTCCTCTTGATATGCTTGTGCATTTTTCTTCTGAATTGCTTCTTCTTTACCATAGTTGAAAGATTTAAAATTCAGATCGCGAAACACTTTAAGATCATGCGTATTGTTAAATTTTTTAGAATTCATATAATCCTCATGTGTAACCGGTATTACAGTTTCCGTATGTGCTTTTTTTAGGTCTTCGTATTGGAGTGAGCTGAATAGTCCACTGGAATGTTCTGCGGGCGTACCCTGCCCTAATGCATATCCGCATGTAGAACCGCCAAAGATATTCACATTTTGTAGGTCATTTTTTTTAACGAGTGCCATATTCTCTCTAAGCATTTGTTTTTTTTTATCAATGTGCGAAACGCGTTGATCCCAAGACGCGTTCGTCATATCGTTATTATCATCATCTTGTTGCGAACGAAACCAGTCTTCATATCCAACGTCTTCTTCCATTTCAATCTTGCATTTGTCATAATGTTCATTGAAAATTTTATTAAATTCGACAGCATTCAGCCGTTTTACTTTATCGACACAAAGTTTCATTGAATCCTCATTTGCGTCCACCGCTTCTTCATCTACAATTTCCTTGTACGATTCTTTCTTGTTTCGATTTTTTCCAGATCGAAACGTGTAGACTTGATATAACATTTTATATGCGCTCGAAAAAAATAGAAAGTACTCTTTCGGAAGCTGCGACTTATCTGGGTGAGTTTGAAGAACTGCAAGTTTTGCGGCTCGTAAATCGGTTTCATTAAATACAATCGGTATTTTAAAAAGTTTAATAATGTCTTCCAATTTATAGTTTCGAATATCCAAATCTATATTTGGTTCCATGGTTCACAAATTATTTTGTTCTATATTAGATGTTTTTGAATGATTTAGCTATATTTATTCTATATTTTTAAATTATATTAAATATAAAATAATTAGATAATTAGATATAGAATATGGTATTTATATAATTAATTAAATAATATTAAAAGAATTTTATATAAATAGTATATATTACATATTCATAAAGTATCGCATCTCTACTATAACAAGTAAAACAACCGTCATGTTTTCAAAATCAAAAACCGCTAGTAAAACATCAATGACAAGTCAATTCAAGAGTCAATATACGCTCGAAGAACGAGTGAAACAGTCTTCAAATATTTTAAATAAATACAAGGACTCTGTACCTATCTTTATTGATTTTACGAATCTTTCAAAACCGATTGAAAAATCTAAATTTGTTATTCCAAATGGGTTTACAGTTGGACAACTTCTCACTGCAATTCGCATGAAGATGACTTTAAATCCTGCGTGTGCATTATTTATATTTATTAACAATCGTTTGGTTCCAGTTACTTCTAACATTTCAAGTGTTTATGAGATAAATAAAGACGAAGACGGTTTCTTGTATGTGTGTTGTTCAGAAGAAAACACGTTTGGATAAACATTCAAACAAGGAACTATTATTACTTCTTTAGAAAATTTAGAAATATACGACATTTATATTCACACTCTTCTAATAATAATTTTATAAAAAATATAATATAAAAAATTCATTTTTATATTTTATTTTATATTCATTTTATAATAAATTTTAATATTTAGGTAATATATAAACTTCTATATTAAAATGGTTATGACAGAATGGATGAGGGAGGTTAAAAAGGCGCTTGAAACAATTCCCAAGGATACTCCCAATCGTTTGAAAGCCGCAATGGCAAAAGCGAAACTTACTTATAAAAAAGGTTCTGCTTCGTCTCATGCTGCTTCCGGTATGAAAAAATCGCACAAGCGCGGTCGCAGTCACAGGCGAAGCGGCAAAAGCAGGAAAGGAATGCGTAAGAGCGGCAGATCTAGGAAGCATCATAGAGGGGGCGCCACATCGAATTTAAGTCCCGCCTCTTATGACGGCAAAGGTGTTGGAACTTCTGGTGCCGACCTTCAAATATACGCAACTACAAAATCCACTTAAACACCTGTGATTCGATAAAACCATTAAGACCGTATCATACATATAGGATATTCTATAATATTATTATATTATTATAAAATATTATTATAACACATTATATATATTATTATATAATTATGAGTTTAGAAGATATAGTAGATAATTCAAGAACTGATAAAAATACTATACATTCGTACTTACCCCTTTATCAAAAAATATTGATATCTAAAAGGGAAACTGCTAAAAATGTATTAGAAATAGGAATATTCCACGGAGGAAGTATAAAATTATGGAATGATTTTTTTATAAATGCGAATGTTTATGGATTAGATATTATGAATATCAATAATGTTTGGGAAGGCATCAAAAATAAAGAAAGAATTATATTACATACGTCATCTGACGCATACAATAATGATTTTTTTATTAACAATTTCTTAAATAAAAACATAAAGTGTGATTTTATGTTAGATGATGGACCTCACAGTTTAGAAAGTATGAAACAATTTATAAAATTATATTCACAAATAATGACGAACGATGGAATACTCATAATTGAAGACGTTCAATCATGGGATTGGATTGATATACTTAAGAATGAAGTTCCAGAAAATTTAAAACAATTTATCAAGATATATGATTTAAGAGAGAATAAAAATCGTTATGACGATATTGTTTTTACAATTGACAAATCAAATAATTAAACTTTTATATTTTTTATTATAGTTAAAATCAATAAGAAGTACTATAATAAAAATTGGAATTAATATTTTTTATATTTTTCACATCTTCTTTAAATCGATTCCAACTTTATGTGCGACATTTTTATTAAAATAGGATAATAATAAATCTGTAACTGCAGTTGTTGAAAGCAAAAAAAACGACGAAGAAAAAACAATCTTTTTATCAAATTCAGTAAATTTCTCATGTGAATATGGATTGAAACGAATCATTAAAAACAAAATGACGAAATATTTCAATGCCGACTGTATGAGTGGTAAATACGTCGTTACGGTTTTAAAGTATGCTAAATTCAAAATAACCAATAAATACATCACGTAAAACGTATACAGTAAAATATAATAAAAATCTTCTAAAAATCCAACCTTCATGAATCGTAGATTTATCTATTTTTGATTATAAAATTTTATATTTTATAGTGAATGTTAATCTCGAATCTCTCTAAAATCTAAAACGTAAACTAGTTTATATATATTGATATGAGAAAATATGATTCTCGATTAAAAATATAAAGTTTATAACATTCGTTTCTAGAGAGATTTATAACACAATGTAAAAATAAAAAGAAAGAAAGAAAAAGAAAAATTATAAAAAGATCCTCCAAAATCGACAATTCCATATTTTTTTACGAGAATTGCATTTTTCGAGGATCTTTTTATAATTTTCCAGTTTTATTAAGAAATTCTCTCTAAATATGCTGAAAACTCAACGCATTTCTCTCCATTTCACCACATATTTCAGCGAGATGGAGAAAATGGAGGGTAAAACGATTTTTAAAACTTTTTTTTTAATTTCAAAAATGGACAAAAATAAATGTCCAATTTTCATTTTTAAAAAAGAGTTTCAAAAAATGAAAACCCTTTTTTTTTGACATTTTTTTTCGGACTAAAAAACTATATTTTGTTACGATTGATGGTAAAACAACTTTTCGTAAAAACGGGTCTGAGACCATAAGCTTTTTTTCGAAAAAAACGCATTTTTTCCGACTTTTTCGACTTTTTTATGAAAACCCTAAAAAATTCTCAGGACCGTTTTGGCCCCAAAAAAACGAGCATCACAATTTTTTTCACATTTTTTTTCGAGAACAATGCATTATCAGTAAGGAAAAAAATATTTTCAAAAAAAAGTGATTTTTTTTAATGAAAAAAGTAGCGCTCAGGACCGCACCATAAATTCGCCTTATGCTCTCAATCACTCGTTTTTTTTTAATGAGGACACCGACTAGCATAACAAATTGCTCGTTTTTTCTTGAACAGCTCGCTTATGCAGCAATCGCTCGTTTTTTTATAGCCGTCGCACGATGAATGCAGCGAAATTGCTCGTTTTTTTGGGAAAAGTGTGCGAAAATAAAATGAAAAATACAGAAAAAAAAGCAAAAAGATCCTCGAAAAGTCCAATTCTTGTTTTTAAACGAGTAAAATCTCATTTCGCATTTTTTGAGGATCTTTTTGTATTTTTTTCAAATAAACAAATAAATACGAATGGTTACTATCCATTTCACCAAATATAATTGCGAGATGGAGAAAATGGAAAGTTTTAAAATTTTCAAAACTTTTTTTTTAATTTCAAAAATGGACAAAAATAAATGTCCAATTTTCATTTTAAAAAAAAAGTTTCAAAAAATGAAAATCGTTTTTTTTTACGTTTTTTTTTGAGACATTTTTTTTGCATTTTTGTATGATAAATGGTAATACGACTTTTCGTGAAAATGTGTCTGAGACCATAAGCATTTTTTCGAAAAAAACGCATTTTTTCCGATTTTTTTGACTTTTTTTTAGAAACCCCAAAAAATTCTCAGGACCGTTTTGGCCCCAAAAAAACGAGCATCACAACTTTTTTCGACATTTTTCTCGAAGTCAAAGCATTTATAGTAATAGAAAAAATAACTTCAAAAAAAAATGATTTTTTTTCATGAAAAAAGTAGCGCTCAGGACCGCACCATAAATTCGCCTTATGCTCTCAATCACTCGTTTTTTTTTAATGAGGACACCGACTAGCGTCTCAAACTACTCGTTTTTTTTTTGGTAGCTCGCTTATGCAGCGACCGCTCGTTTTTTTATAGTCGCCTTACGATGAATGCAGCAATTTTACTCGTTTTTTTGAAAAAATTGCAGACTAAAAATGACGATTCGATCCTCCAAAAAGCGAAATACGGCGATAACGAAAACATAAAATGCGATTTTCGAGGATGATTTTGCAATTTCGTTGGAATTTTTTTAAAATGAAGGTGAAAAATTATCAAAAGATCCTCCGAAATCGCGATTCTTGTAAAAAAATATGAAATCCTCGATTTCAGAGGATCTTTTGATAATTTTCCGACATTTTTTGTCGATTATATTCGGTGAAATGGGTGAGAATAGTTGCGATTTTATTGGAAAAAATACCGATAAATTATCAAAAGATCCTCGAAAAACGCGAAATGAGTTTTCGCTCGTCAGAAAACAAGAATTGGACTTTTTGGGGATCTTTTTGCTTTTTTTCGGTACTTTCTCGGATTTTTGATCCATTTATTTATTTTTATCCGAGAATTAACGAGTGTTTATCGCTGCATATATCATGCATTAATTATTATAAAAACGAGAAATAACGAGTAAAGCGAGTAAAATTGTGAAACAAATAAAAAACGAGCAATGTGAAGAAAAGGGTTTAAAAATATATATTATTATAAAAATATAAAAATATATATTATCATATAAACATACCATACATTATTATAAAAAACATAAATGAATAACATAATTTTTGTAAACGAACATTCGGGGTCATTCAGTAAACACGTGTTTGATAATGTTATTCAAAGTATAAAATGCAAATATAAGTCGGTTGAAAAACATGTTGGTCATTATACCCACGAAATGATAAGTCAAGAAAGCAATGAAAGTAGTGATACATTATTTATTATCATAACTCAACGCACTAATCATGCAAGAGAGTTATCCAGTACGATAAATTTGGAAAAAATTCAGACTGTTTTTATAGTTGGAGGCGATGGAATGATTCATGAAATTGTAAATGGCGTAAATAACAATAATACTTATACTGAAAGAATTACATTCTCTGTTATCCCGCTAGGTTCAGGAAATCATTTATCCAAGGCACTTAATATTAAGTCAATGTATGAATGGAACAATTCATTACATAATATGAAATTAATGAAGGTTTTTCCAACAGTTGTTTATACCAAAGAAAAAAAACAAGTATTAAGTATTAATACCATTATTGGAGGTATTCCACAGTTAATAAATGATACTAGTTCTCAGATTTCAAAATATATTCCGAGATTTGCCGGATGGTTAAAATATGATGTAAGCACATTATATAACATGTTTTTAAAATTTGATAGTAATATAACACTGCATTGTGGCGGTGATGGTGACGGTGACCACGAAATAAAAAACGAAAATAATGAAATTAATGTTCACGATATTATAGCCATATTTATTCAAACAACGCACTCATGTGGTTCAGACCTTGTTATTAGTAAACATATAAAACCAGATCAACAAAATGTATCATTATCTTATTTTCCTCAACACAATAAACTGAGAATACTATATGAATTTATTAAAGAAAAATTTGGTTATGAATCTAAATATATGATTCGAATGATTGATAAATATAGTGTTATTTATTTGGATGGTTCGGGTTCAAACTTATCAAATATAACAGTTGATGGTCAAAATGAAAAAATTCCAATAGATTCTAAAATAATGATAAAAAAATCATTAGAATCTTTTAATTTTATTTGTTTATCATAAATGAATTTTGGGTTGGTTGCATTATAGGTTGGAGACTATGAATGCATAATCGGGTTTTTGGTCATACGGTAGTGAAGACAAGTATTTAAAAATCTCGACATACGAGGCAGGCAAACCGAGAAATAATTCTTCCGGTTGGATCATTTTTTTCATTTCGGAAAGAGCGTCATTTGACCCCGATGTTTTCCATGGGAGCGATCCTTTCAACAAGTATGAAACAACGTACATGGCTGAAATGAGGTCGTCTCTTCTGCTGGGTTCATTTCCATCATGAACATTGGCGCTGATGTAACGCGAAGTTCCCGTCACGCTAATCTTTCCGTCGGCATCAGCGGTGCGCACTTTGTTTTTACGATGCATTTTTGTTTCACTGTCAATGTATGTTCGCGCAAGGCCAAAATCGATCAAGTAAAGAGTAGCGGCATCACCAGTTTTGATCATGAAATTTTCGGGTTTTATGTCGCGATGAACAAATCCTTTTTCATGGACTGCGGAAAGAATTTGCATGATTTGCAGCGCGTATGCGCGAACGAGTGCGACGGGAACGGCTTTTTTATAATCGTATGAAACAGTTTGCAGAGTTTTGTCATACAAGTCAATCACCATGTAACGATTGTGGTCAGGAATGCCGTAGTAACGGAGGGTTGGAATACCAGGAATGTTTGAAAGATGCTGTAAAATGGCGGCTTCATGTGTTAGTGTGTCGGGTTTTGCGGTTGGCTCGAGTTTGACGGCAACAGACTCATCTGTGTTTACGTTTTTTGCACTGAAAATGAGTCCGAATGCACCCGAACCGACGCGTTTAATCAATTTGTATCGGTCGTTGATCATGGATGGATGGGCTGCGAAAGTAGAACCGAAAGAATGAAGGATGAAGAACACTATTTGGATGTATATCGTAACATTTATTTTTTCAATTTAAAAAAATAAATGTGTGATTTTTTTTATTTTTTTCGATAAAAAATTTATAAATAGTGTAGAGTAGATTCTTTTATTTTAAAGTACTAAATGCAAAGTCGAGTCTTTTTGCACGTTATAGTCAGCTAATGTTCGGTCGTCTTCAAGCTGTTTTCCAGCGTACACAAGTCGTTGTTGGTCAGGAGGGATCCCTTCCTTGTCTTGAATTTTTGCCTTAAGTGAGGCGATGGTATCTACGGATTCTACATCGAGCGTAATGGTTTTACCGGTGAGGGTTTTCACGAAGATTTGCATCTAAATATATTGTTATATTGTTTATAATACATGTTAACAAAAAAATATATTTAAATTGTTTTTTTTTATATTTTACATATTCTAAAAATATCTAAATAATGTAATTGCAGATAAAGTTAATTTAATTTTTGTTTTGAGTCATCAATTGATAAACTGCAAATGTGTTTATAGTAGCTACAAAATGCGTCATAATACCCATTAAAACTTTTATATGTGATATTATATTTTTTACATATTTTTTCAATGATGGATTGGATATGTGGATAATGGCAATGGTTTACACCGGGAAAAAGATGGTGTTCAATTTGATAATTCAAACCGCCACTAAATATGTATGAAAATAGGTGGTACAAGTTTGGATTTTTTTTTGGAATGGAATGGTTGGATGAGGCAAGGACTTGATGTTTATACCAATCCTTTTCATTATGAAACTTATCGTCGTGTAAATGGTTTATTTGGGTATTGATAACAAATAGCGCGTTGCTTAGAAACATTGGAATGAGCACAGAGAATAAATTGTCGAACCAGTAGTATAAAATTACATACCTGCATATAAAATGAGTAAAAAAAACAATTTTATCTAGTATTTCCATGCAATAAACATTATATCTGGGAATAATATTGAAATAAGTATGTTTATATATTTTAATGGAATTTTTTATTTCAGTTCCTAAATTGGAGAATAAATATTGTAATATAACGAGCAAGGGTTGGTATTTATATACGTGTGAATATTTTGTATAGTTTGATAAACGAATAATTTTTTTTGAATGATAGATGTCGACATCTTTGTCTTTGATATTTGTATACGCGTGGTGAGAAATATTATGCTGATAGTACCAGATTAAAGGCGTGTAATATTCAATACCGGAGTAACTGCACACTTTATTTACTTTTGAGTTATCAGACATTGAAAAATGACAAGCATCATGAAAACAATTTACAGATGCAAGCCAAGAAAAAAGAGGGAAAGCAAACATGCCATATATGGATCCGGTAAGCCACCAATACATACTCAAAATACGCAAGATGTTTAAAAGCGTTATTAGTGTCCATCGAGAAGATGACGCCTTTGTTATTTTTCTAATTGTTGTGTTATTTTGAGTTGCTTGATTTTTAAAATAATCGAATACTTCTTGTTTTACTTCTTTTGAAAAATCGGTATCATATTCGAATTGCGGAACATTATTTTCGCCTAGTAATAAATACGACTTTGCTTCATCAACTGTAGTTTCGTATTTTTTAAGAATAATTTGAAGTGTTTCTTTATTTACAAATGGATGATACATTTCAAACATTGTGGTTGCATCTCTTCCGTACGCGTGCCATATTGCATCCTTTCCACCTGGATGGTTGAAATTTTCAATATTGTAATATTTGTTATGAATTTTTGTTATAATCATAATAATGTATAATAATATATAAAAGTGTGTGTTTTTAATATGTATATATATAACATACATATTAAACTACCTACATTATTATATTTATTATATAGTTATTATATTACTTATCACTTAATTACGACGATGACTTTTTCTCCTTTGCATTTTACTTTTTTTTGATTTTCTTGTATATTTTTTTACGTTTCGTTTTGATTTTTTTTTAGTGTATCGACCGCCCCTTCTTGCTCTACTATCTCTTTTTGCCGCCGCCGCTGCTGCCGCTGCCGCTTGTGTTCGACGCATAAACTGCCTTACGAGATCATCGTCTCGTTCACGTTGAGCTTCTGCATGGGCGGCATGATCTTGGTTTCCATAGAAAACATATGGTCTCTGCACTGGACGACCGGCATTTTCCACTCTCCGTGCAATAGCTTCTTCTGCAGGTGTCAAGGGTTGAAAACCAGGAGGGTGGGGTAGAGGTTGGGAGAAATCAGGAATCGGACTAGGAGGATTTCTTTCCAGATATGCAGCATACTCGGCTTGTTGAGCATCATAAACGGCTTGCTGAGCATCATCCTCTGCCTGACGAGCGGCAGCAGCAAGTTGTTGTTGGCGTTCTCGTTCTTCTTCAAACGATCTTGTGTCAAGTTGAGTATATATTTCGCCTGGGCTAAATGCTACTTGTGGTGACGGAGGCCTTCCAAATTGTGAACGAGCACGTTGAAATTCTGGAGTTGATGGTACTACTATTAATTGTGATTGTGATGATTGTGATGGTGATGTAAATTCTTGTGATAAAAATGAATCATGGGTAGGAGTTTGACTCATAATAATTTAATAATAGTTATGAATATAAATATACGTATAAAATATTTTATCATAAAGTTGTCCTAATTACTAATGTAATAAAAAAATAAAAGTTAATTATAAATTATAAGTAAATATTATGGCGTGTATTGTATTGTATTGTATACCCAATACCCTATTTGTAGACCATGTTATACTTGCGTAGCAGGAAACATTTCAAAAACGTATTTATTAATAGTGGACAAGCAATTTTTTTCCGATTTTTCTCTTAATGATTCGGTTTGAAGCCAAGTTCGAATATTTTCATTGTCAGTGTGTTGAAGAAACCATTGACTCAATTCATCCCAAGCTTTCCAGTATTTCACATATCCGCCGATGACGAGCAGTTTGAAAACATCTTTAATGTATGAGATGTCGACATTCGCGGAATCGACTTCGGCTTCGGCTTCGGCTTCGATCTTTTCCTTACTATTTTCTTCTAAATGATTGCGATGTAAAAGCGTTCGAAAATCGAATCCGTGTTCTTCAATCGTGGTTGCGAAACGCATTATCATTCGATACGGTGTGAAACCCTCACAGTGTCCACCGAATCCAAAATAACATTCAAATTCTGAGCGTTCGACTGGATACATTGGGCGTTCAAGCAAAACAGTAAACATTTTACCGAAAATTTCGACATTAATTTTTGCAGTTTGAATATTGGCTTCGGCGTAACTGTTATACCCGAATATCCATGTGATTTCGGGGTGATCTTCCACAAATTTTTTTGCGATGTTATCGTTGACAGCGGAAATCATGTATCCGCGATTCACATAATATTTGTTGTGTAGCTCAGAAAATTTGTGGACAGTGGCTTGTTTAGAAGTCATTTTTAAAAGGGAATTCGTTTTGAATTGTGATGAACTATGAATGAATGATTTTTGTTGAGATTGTAGAACATGTATAAATATTCAATTTTTATTTAAACTAATTTGTAAATAAAAATTTGTAAAATGCTAGAAATATTTATAATATTTATTCCATCGACTTTATAAATAAAAAAATTTACAAGGAAGAAAAAAGTCGATTCATGTTATCAGCTTCGAGTTTATTGGTGGATGGTAAAAACAGCTTTTGAATCAAGTCATCATCGCGAAATCGAATGGTGTAATCTTGCTGAATACTGTTTCTTCCAACACGCCCCATGGCTTGAATTGTTTTTTCTTGTGTCATGTCATTCAAGTCGCGGCTAATGTATCCGTGACAAAATTGATAATTCGTTCCATAAATGTAATCTGATGAAGCAATGATTAAAAACAGTTTCTGGTCTTGAGCCAGTTCTTTTATAATTTCGTTATACGCGGCATTTTTATGATCGGTAATTGCGCCGATGCCCATAAGCAGCAATATTTTCCAGTGCGATTCAATATGAAGCAGCATAATTTTTTCAACATAAATGTCTTGAATATCGCACGACCACGGTTTATTATTTAGAGACACCTTGCACCATTTATCGATATGTGCGGGACGGTTTGGAATAAACAGGTCGTGCAGCGCAGTTCGTTTGACCTGTTCATTCAACGTTTGCAATTTTTGATTGAGTTGTTTGATTTCGCCGCTGTCCATTTTTTTATCGAGGAATTTATTTTTTTTATCCTTGCTTTCGCCGTCGTCTGATGACCCTTTTTCTGCCTCATTCAGTAAATCTTCGATTCGTTTTTCCACTGTTTCAATTTGTTCAGCCAATTTATTATTATGCGTAATAGAACCCATAATGTCATCTATGAGTTGCGCCGGAATTTGAGCCGTTTGCAAACAAAAACTCGCAATTTTTTCGACGTTATTGGTCAAGAAAATTGTGGGCCCATCTGTGAGCGTGTGTGCGTCGGATGTGGTGATATATCCGGTAGATTCGTATAAACTATCGCAATCTTTAAAGTGATTGTAAATATTTGTCCATGCATCGATTTCTGGGTTCTGTGTAATATTTTTGAGAAGAGCGAGATAGTATAATTTAATTGAAATATGCGTGATTTCATCAAGGGATGAAAAATAGCGTTGCACGCTGTATCGTTGGCTTGAATAATACTGTTTTCGATTTACAAACGAAATAAATTCGCATATTTGCCCGATCCCGAAATAACGTAACAGCGTCTTGTGTTTTTCGCAGTGTGCAACACTAGATAAGATGTCGGCATAATCTGAAAACAGCGTATGCGGAAGTTGAACACATCCGCCCTTGCTGACAATTGGGATGGATTTGCTGCAATCGTGGCTGACAATACTAACCACTTCCGCATTTAAGAATCGGGATTTAAAGTCGGCAATTGTGATTTGAAGTTCTTGTTCGTGTGGGAGCGTTGCTGAGGATAAAACCACATTTGGAATAATATTTTGTTGCCAGTTATTACGAATAATGTCGTGATATTCGTGTGCATCGCTGTCCATTGTAATTGTCGGTTCGTCCCAAAATAGAACTATATTTTCAACAGGGTTAAACGCTTTCATATAAAACATTGCATGCAAATAGGACTGAATGTCGCTGATCATAATGTCAACATTGTCTCCGACGCTGTTATCGACTTTTCGAATACCACCCGTTCTCCAGTCGCGCGTGGCTTCTTTCGCGGCGAAATAATGGAGGCGTATATCATCGACGCTTTTGCACCCGAAAGCGAATGCTATGCGTTTTTGAACGGATATTGCAGATTTCGCTAGTGCGAGTCCAACATGGCGTGCAGCGCACACGAAAATAATCTTATGTTTTTCAGATAATCCAATCGGTGTGAGTGTTTTTCCGGTTCCAGTGGGCGCAATGTATAGCACGAGTTTTGGATTGGGAGATTTTGCGTGAGTGAATATTTGTTTTTGGTGATCATAGAGTTCCATGTCTTTGAATTTGGTGCAAAGGTGGTTTTTTTCGACAAAATGTTCGGCGTATTGGATGAAACTCGCAATATCAACATCATTTTCGAATATATCGAGCAAATAGTTGACAAATTCTATAACATGCGTATTAACATGCACAATGCTATTTTTCAAATTCATTTTAAGAGCGTAATAATAAGACATCCAACTGCATCCGTCAATGTCGTTGTCGTCATCATCTGAATCGGTTTGTACCTCATTTTTTGTCTTGTTGGCCTTGTTCCATTTTGATTTCTTGACAAGTAAAAGTTTACATATTTTTAGAATTGTATTTTCGAAAATAGTTTTAGATTGAATTGAAATTGCGCTCTCGTTATTTTTGATTCGAATGGCATCGACTTTTTTGATTTCGGCAATTTTATTTTTACCGTTTTTTTTATTAGTACTGTCACATTTGTCACCGCGACCACTATGACTTGCATTTGTGTCGGCATCACATGAAAATGTCGGAACCAATTGAAACATTTTTACCATCTCGCGAATGAGCTGTTCAAAATGCTTCTGATACAAGTGTGCATGCATTTCGGGAGATGATGACGTTTTTAGCATGCCAATCATGGAAGAATGATGATTCATTTTTAACTGAACATTATGGTAACTGTCTCGAATGAGTTTAATGACTGTTGACTCATCTGGAGAAACGGGAATTTCCATGTTATTCCATTCTGATTTAGTAAGACGACCTTGTAAAATTGTCTGACTATAAAGTTTATTTTTATCGTTTTCATTTTGTTGCATCTTGACAGATTGTAATGACTTAATGAATTATTTCTTTTTTATATAATGTTATAAGAATCCTGTTATAAGAGTCCAATTATAAGAATCCAATTATAAGAATCCAATTATAAGAATCCAATGATAAGAATCTAACCTTTAATATATTGTAAAAAAAACTATTTAAATCAATACAATATATTATTTATTCTGGCATAGCATGGTGCGTACGACATTTTAAGACGATCTTATAAAAAAACGAACCCCGAGCCGCATTGGTTGGATTGGTTCGCGTTGTTTATTATTATGTTTATTATATTAAATTGTCTCGCGATAACACGAGTCGGCTTCGTGGGTATAGTGTCGGTGTCGTAGATAAAGAATTAATAATAATAATAATACTATTTAAACATAAATATATTATACTATTATTGACTATTATTGGAATCAATATAATGATAGTATTTTATTTTTTTTCAGGAATTTTATTATTATTTATTCCATATCTTACACTCGTAATAAGTTTAACAGTTATACACGATAAGATAATAGATGTGGGCACCATGATATCGGATAATTATTCTTCTAGTTCTTATATTTATAATTATATTTCATACAAGAGCACACTATTGTATACTAAAATTGGAGTAAATACATTAAGAAATATATTGGATCAACCATTCATTCCTTGGATTATACATTTTTTTACTTTTATACCTACATTATTTTTTGCATCATTTTATATTCAAACGTATTGCTCGTTGTCTTTTATACAAAAGCTATCATACATGTTACTATATCATATTTTGCTAATGGGACCAAAATTTAGAAATTTCGCATTATGTGCTGTAATATATCATAGAGCTTGTCACACAATTAATGGAATATTCAAAAATAAATATTTGAATACCATATTTGATTGGACTGTTTGCAATTTTTATGGATTTTGTCCAGAACAGTATGCAATGTGTCATGTAAAAGATCATCATAAATACACCGGAAAAGATATAGTTCGCGTAATTCAATTTGATAGAACAAGTATATGTGATTTTTTATTATATTTATCAATATTTGGATTTGGGTGGACGGGCATTCCTCACATTATAAATTTTGTGTATAAAAAACAATATATATTTGCAATAAGAACATTCTCTGGATCCAGCTTTTATTTTGGCATTTTTTATGGCTTGTATCAGTTAAATCCGTTTTTTGCACTAACACATTATCTTTTAATATTTATTTTTAATATTCTTTTTTATGCAGCAATTAACTGGACATGGCACGGGTTTTGTGATAAAGATCAAATTGATAACGAATACATAAATTCAACAACATTTGTCAACGGAACCGACAATGTATTTAATGAGGACTATCATGTGGCGCACCATTTGCAGCATACAATGCACTGGATTGATCTGAAAAAACACTACGAGAATAATATAGAAATATTTAAACAAAACCAAGCAACTATATTTACAGACATTCAACAAATTGAATTGTTTTTTTATATGATTTTTAAAAAATATGATCTAATGGCAAATAAATTTGTTGATTTAAGTGGCAAACTATCTCATCAAGAAAAAATAAACTTGTTAAAAAAAAGAATGGAAAAAATAACAACATATGAAAATTAGGTTATTTACAAAAATATTTTATAAACGTAGGATGATCGATAATGAGCAGTCCAATTCATTCCGTAACCCGAGGTTATAAAAAACGTATAGCAAATTCTGTAAAACGGTTAAATGATAGACACCCCCAACACGTTTCGATCGTGTGACCACCGGCGGTTTACCCGCGTGCTACGGTGCTCTTCCGGCTGAGCTATAGGGGTTAATACTGAATACAAGCGTTGATCTTGTACCTAGGGACCCTAGGTGCCCCGTGTGCTGCCAATTACACCAATCCAGTTGTGCCTCTAAGCTATAGTTGCTTAAATGTCATATCGTAATGACAGGCAGCTTCTTTAAAGCTACTAAAGGATGAGATACCGGCAACAGGTTTCGATCCTGTGACCTTCCGCTTATAAGGCGATAACCATCTTCAAATTCGGACATTTGCATGTCTTGGTGATAGAGGACGGTGTTTTAGACGCTCTGCCGCTGAGCTATACCGGTAAATGCTCAAGTTTAGCGTCGCTTGCGCTATGACGAGTAGTTTCTGTAAAGCTACTAAAGTGTAATGATACCGGCAACTCGTTTCGATCGAGTGACCTCGGAGTTATGAGCCCCGCGCGCTGCCCCTGCGCCATGCCGGTTACAAATGCTCAAGTTTTACGTCGCTTGCGCTATGACGAGTAGCTTCTTTAAAGGTACTAAAGTGTAAGATACCGGTGATACGTTTCGATCGTATGTCCTCAGAGTTATGAGCCCTGCGCGCTTCCTCTGCGCCACGCCGGTTTTTGTGTTCCCCCGACACGTTTCGATCGTATCGCCTCAAGGAGAACGTGGTTGCTCAAGGTTAACGTCGCCTGCGCTATGACGGAGAAGCTTCTGTAAAGCTAATGAAGAATTTTATTTACCCCTACATTTTTTTTGTTGTGTTCTTTTAGGTTTATTTGAAGGAGAAAATTAGCAGCTACTGCCACAGGATTCGAACATTGGATTGTGATGTTTGTGTTTGTTCGAACTGCTGATTACCAACTCGGCCATGCGCCGCTTTTGCAATCGCTGCTTGAAGTAAAACTATCCAAATGCATATATAAAGACAAGATCAGAAATTTTAAAATATGAAAAATAGTTTGTAATATTTTAAATAAAAAATCAAGTTATTTTCGGTACCAAAAAAATAAATTGATTTTTTTTTATTTTAATAAAAAATAATTAGAAACAGCTCAAGACAGTTGAAATGGCCGTGAATCCGAATTTGGCTATATTAATGCGTGTGATTGAAGATTATCAAGACAAGATGCCCGAAGGTGAGTATCTTCAAGCGATGAATGCATTGGGCGCACTTCATCGTACTGCGAGTGCCGTTGCTGTTTCCCCTGTTGTTGCTGCCCCTGTTGTTGCTGCCCCTGTTGCAGTTCCAGTGAATTTGTTTGCCGGGGTGCACAGTTTGTTCAGAGGACATGATGATTATGAATTGTGGAGTCGCGTCACTCGTGTGTTGAGCCACATCAACCCAGCATCATGGTTGTCAATGTCTCAAGAAGAACAAAATGAACTCAATCGTGAGTCAACACGCAAAATTGCCAAAAACCAAGAACGTGTTTACAGAAACCCGACCCCAGCGTGTTGTCCTTTTGTCGCTAGACATGCTGTCGGCGATTGGAGAACAAATGAAACAGATTCATGGACATGCGTTTGCGGATACAGTGGAAAATTCAAACACTGGCAAAAACACGAAAGGAGTGCGCGTCATCAAGAATGGGCGCAGCATCGCATCGTTCCTGAAAAAGTTGTAACTACAATGCAAAAACAAATTCAAAAAGACGACCAAGGAACTGTCATGAAATGTATGCGCCCATTATCCAACGGGTTTCGATACTTTTTGATTCGCCAGGAACGAAACGAATGGACGCATCCCGAGTTGTTTCCTGCAAACACGAGACGCAATGACGGTCAAGAATGGTTTGTTCTTCAAAGACATGTGCGCGAGATGTTTGAAACACATCAAAACTTCAACTGGGGTGTTGATGACAGAATTGAAATGTTTGTGTGAATGATTGTGAATATTATTGTGACTCAATTACGGTCAAGGGTGGTTCGTGCATCCAAGAGACGTGTGTGAAATAATTGAAGAATGAATATGTAATGTAAACTGTGATTACTAATTAATAAAGAGTAAAACTCTATTTTTTTATAAAAATCTACTACAATCGAAACATTTTCAGTTTATCTCCGACTTGTTCAATGTTTCCATATTGGTCGAGTTCTTTAACATCAAATGGTTTACCGCTGGAAGTGAGTGCGTCAAATTTGTCATTTTTGTAATACACTTTATTGGTCTTCATGGACCGAACCAACCGTTCCCCGTTTTCTCCCTTGTATGTTGCAGGTAGCAGTTTAAACACTTCTTCTTCGACCGCCACATTTGCCACCATTTCCTTTTCCGTCTCATCGAGCTCGATATTTGGAACATATGAAAAAGAGGAAGAATCTGGCGTTCCCAAAAATTCGAAACATTTGGTTCCTTTGTGCACTTTACAATCAATGGATGTGGTTTTCACAGCATTCAGCAATTCACGACTGATTTGTTCCTTCTTTTTTGAAATGTCGAAGAGCGCTTGATCCGTCGTTTTTCCGCTGTCCGTCGTTTTCAGTTCCTTGTTCAACTTTTCTTTTTGTGCTGTAGAAAATACAGACAAGTATTCAAAAACTTGAACCGTTTTTTCATCTTCTGGTAAATCTTCGTGACTGCAAATGCGCTGTGCGCGCCCAATAACTTGTTCCACGCGCACACCGTTCCAATAAGGTTCCATAATGTGAACAAATCGCACATTTCGCAAATTGATGCCCTCTGAACCGGATGCGGTAATCATGAAAACGCGCACAAATTCACCGTACATGTTACTAAGGGATTTCGATTTTTTCTTTTTCTCTAAATATTGTTTAATGTTTTCTGGCGTGGAAGAGAAATCGCTATTGAAAATATTTCTAACAATTTCTTTTTCATCGGCATCTTCTGTTCCGGTATATAGCGCATATGTGGGCTTATCTTCATCTTCGGGCGCAATGTCCATGACCCAGCTATCGCCTTCCTTTTTAATCTTGAATTGCGCGAATCCATTTGCATTTAGAACCAGTGAAAACATGCCAATTCCTTCGAGGGAACGAAACTGGCTGTAAACAAGGTGCAGTCCTTTATTATCTGGGCTGCTTATATTTTGCAACATTTTCAGAAATTTTGGACTGTAATCGTTCAAACGCCCTCCTCCTCCTATTCCTTCTCCATTCGCCTTCAAGTCCTCGTCATGTGTTTCGTAATATTGAAACAATTCGCGAATTTTTTCGTTGTAAGAGCTGTCACCGGAAATGACTTCGAGCGGAGCATCTTCTTCGACGCCTTCGACAAATGTAACAGCTTGTTGTTGGCGCACATCGTCTTGCGTAATGACGTCGACATTTTGTTCATTTAGTTTCTCTTTCTTGGGTCGACCAGGTCGGCCATCCGCTTCGTTTGCAGATGGGAAAACAAAGTTGCAGCAAAGTCGAGAAAAAATGCGATAAGAATTGGAAGAAACTTCATACATGTTTTTATTTTTTTGTGCACGTTTTGTTTTTGTGATTTCGTCGGTTCGCACATCGACGTATTCGCTGTATTGCATGTTGCTCATTGGAACGAGCTCGAGTTTAATGTCGAGCAGTCGAGGCATGAGCTGTTCTTGCGCGCTTTTAAAATAAGACACTAATCCGAGAATGCGGCGCTGGAACAGGGGCAACTCTTTTACACCCACAATTTCAAATGTATCGGGATTTATTTTCAGAAACTTGTTTTTAAAATCCTCGAAATTGTCGGGAAGCGCGGTAAAGTTTGTAATAACAGGATCTTCTGATCGTATTTGTTCTGATGCAAACATTTTTTTAATGTTTTGTAGGAATTGTTCATTCGATTCATTGCCTACAGGTGCGCGAATGACGCCGGCATATGCACTTGACCCCCTGGATACATCGGTGAATCCAAACGGGTTGCGTGTAATGGTCATGGTTTGAGTAGAAGGCGTGTATTTCACATAGTCGTAATTGGCCACATTATGCTTTTTGAGCATGGCAATAATAGAGGATTCGTCAAATCTTTGATCCTTGTCAACGGTCAACTTGAAAGACCATGTTTTAATATAACCGCGCAAAATATTAAAAAGAATGGCGAGTTCATTTGGATAATTGATAATGGGCGTACCAGTCAATAAAATAATTTTGGCATTATCTGCATTTTGCAGATACTTGTAAAGTTGAATAGAAATAAGCGCTTTTGCTTTTTTCTCATCGCTTTTAGTGGGTTTGAGATTTTTTAGTTGGTTGCTAATTGAATTCACGATACGATGCGCTTCATCAATAATGACAACCGCATTATCGAATGGGTTAGTTTTTCCATTATTGGTGAGTTCTGCAATTTTGTTCCGGTTAAGGCCGTTATAATTAATGAATTTGTATTTGGCTTCAATCATGACATCGAGTTGCGCTTCGAGTTGTTGGCGTTCTTCAGTAGAGAGATCTGGGAAATTATTTTTTGTATTTTTCACATTAATCATCCATGCGCCGCCATTTTCTTTAATCATATCGGTGCTAATGTTTAAAATAGATGAAATCTGGGCAATTTTGGCACTTCTCTCTGATTCTGGAACTTCTCGAACAGAAATAAATTCCCAGTGTTGATTGCGTTTATAGAATTCGTCGCCACATTTTTTGAGGTCGTTCCGGTAATTTACTTGCAGCGATGCGGGCGTCATAATAATAATCTGTTTTTCGGTTTTAAGGCCTTCTGCGATGGCGATAGAAGAGCACGTTTTTCCACTACCGAGACCGTGAAATAGGAGTAGACCGCGATACGGCGTATACATGTTCAAATAATCTTTTACGATTTGCTGATGAGGAAATAGAGAGAGTCGGGCGCTGTCTGTTTTTGATTTTTTAATTTCTTCGCATGTAATGGGTGCACCTTTTTCAGACGCGTCTTTGAATTTTGTTAAAAAGAATTTATTTATAAAATCCACGAAGATTTTGCGATTATTCATAAAATAGGGAGATGCGACGATTTTTTCGGAAGGTGGACTGATGCGTTCTTTTAATGCCAAAGAACCCAGCATGGTATTTGGGTCAACACCAACACCAACCGACTCGGCACTTGTACTTGCGGAACCTTTATTACCTTTTTTACCTTTTTTAGAAACATCAGCCACGT
>Ga0247841_10003107_pt1 | contig 31460 bp, 28 predicted proteins | sample LaCruzMarch2015__2_FD_192410 | JGI IMG/M metagenome (GOLD analysis project Ga0247841, IMG submission 192410) | Freshwater microbial communities from meromictic Lake La Cruz, Castile-La Mancha, Spain - LaCruzMarch2015_18m | ecosystem: Environmental > Aquatic > Freshwater > Lake | place: Spain...
CCGGGTCGAGCCGGCATGCCTGGGCCTGGACGACCTGCGCCCGTCCCATCTCGCCCCCGTCGCGGGTCACGTAAGAGTTGAGCGACATGTTCTGCGCCTTGAACGGGGCGACCCGGAAGCCGTCCTGGAGCAGGATCCGGCACATTGCCGCGGCGAGGATGCTCTTGCCCGCGTTGGAGCCGGTTCCCTGGAACATGATCGCGGGTGTCCGCCGCAGGAGGGGGTTTTTGCCGGTCATTCCCAGGGCCTTCCGGAGGAAACGCAGGAGGCGGTCGTTCTCCGCCGCCGTCCGGACAGCGATGCGGAAGAACCGCCGGTCGAGTCCCGTGAAATTCGAACAATCCCGGACAGCGATCCCGTCGGCGAGAAGGCGTCGGGCGATCTCCGGGGCGTCGAACTCCTCCCGGTCTGACCGGATCAGCAGAAAATTCGCCGCCCCCGGATAGACGGTGAGTCCCGGGAGCGTCCGGAATTCCGCGAACAGTTCTTCCCGCCGGTCACGGACGAAGCGGAGGGTCTCCTCCGCGTAGGCCGTATCGCGAAGCGCGGCCGCCCCGACGGCCTGGGCGAGGGTGTTAACCGACCAGGGGGGCATTAGGGACCGGAGACGGGCGATCCGCTCCGGGGTCGCGATGACGCCGCCCAAGCGAAGGCCCGGCATTGCGTAGAACTTGGTCAGGGATTTGAGAATGATGATGTTTTCCGGACGGCCGGAGGCGATCAGCGTTTTCGCTTCCGGGGTGAAATCAGCGAAGGCCTCGTCGATGACGAATACGGTTTCGGGATGTCGCGCGGCCAATTCCCGGAGGGAAGCGGCCGGGATCATCCACCCGGTCGGGTTGTTCGGACGGCCGAGGAAGAGAATCTCGTCCCCCCGGAGCGCCGCTCCGATCGCTGCAAGGTCCGGGGCGAAGCCTATTTCCTCCCGGAGGGGGAACAGCTCCACGGTGAGACCGGCGAGCTCCGCCGCGCGGGCGTAATCCACGTAGGCGGGGCAGGGGATCAGGGCGCGCCCTTTTCCGAGGAGTTGTGGGAGTAGGTATAGGAGCTCCGTCGAGCCGTTTCCCATGAGGATCTCTTCCGGGGAGATGCCGTATCGTTCGGAGAAGGCCCGGACAAGGTCTGTGCATTCCGGGTCGGGGTAGTGGACCAGATCGCCGGTCCACGCGCTGATCATCGGCCGGAATCCCTCCGGCGGCCCCAGAGGGTTTATGTTCGCTGAAAAGTCGAGGATCTCTCCGGCGAGCTTCCCCGCGGCCAGGGCGATCTTCAACAGGTTTCCGCCGTGACGTTCCGTCATGCGCAACCTCCGGAAAGCAATGCCGACGCGACGAAGGCGGGGGCAAGTTCGGTCCATTCGCAGGCCGCCCCCAGCGTGTCGCCGGTGAGGCCGCCGATCCGCCGGCGGACGCAGGCCGTAAAGAGGAGGGCGAAGAGGAAGGAGACCCCTCCGGCGATGAGCCCCGGGACGCCGCCCGCGAGCATGCCAGCGGCGATCAAAAACGTCAGAGCCCAGAGGGCGTGGACCCGGGAACGGTTCCGGTGGAAAACTTGGGCGAGGCCTTTCGGACGGGCGTAAGGGAGGAGGACCATATGCACGAGCAGGGCGCAGCGGCCGGCGACCGGCGTCAGCAGCAGGACCCATGCGCGTGCGGGGGCCGCGACGGAGGCGATGAGGGCGATCTTGAGCGCGATGACGCAGACGATCGCAGCCACCCCCATCGGCCCGGTCCGGCTGTCCCGCATGATTTCGAGGATTCGTTCACGCGGGCGGGAGCTGAAGAAGCCATCCGCCGTGTCGGCGAGGCCGTCGAGGTGGAGGCCGCCGGAGGCGGCGATCAACAGGATTACCGCAAAGACGCTTGTCACACCGACGGGGAAAAGAGATCCCAGGCCCCAGTCGATCCAAACGACAGCCGCGCCGATCCCGAGGCCGACGACCGGGAAGAAGGGGAGGGACTCCCCAAGCGCCCGTTCGTCGGGACTGAGGCCCCGGGGAAGGGGCAGGATCGTCAGGAACTGGATTGCCGCGAGAAACCGTTTCATGAGCTTGCCTTCGATACCATCGCCTCGTCGAACGTGGCCACTTCCGTCAGGATACGGACGGCGGCCTCGACAAAATTCATGGCCAGCGCTGCACCCGTCCCCTCGCCGAGGCGCAGGTCGAGGTCGATCAGCGGCTGCTTTCCTAACAGATCCAGGGCGATCCGGTGGCCCTGTTCCATGCTCCGGTGGGCGGCGATCATGTACTCCGCCGCCGTCGGACAGAGGGCGTGGGCGATGAGCGCCCCGGCCGTGGAGATGAAGCCGTCCACGACGACCGGCTTCTTCAGTGCGGCCGCGCCGAGGATCAACCCGGCGATCCCGCCGATCTCGAAGCCGCCGACCTTGGCCAAGACGTCTAGGCCGTCTTTCGAGTTGGGTCGGTTGACTTGCAGGCATTTTTCGATCACGCGGACCTTGTGGACAAACTGCTCCTCGTCGATCCCGGTGCCGTGGCCGGTCACCTCCGCGACCGGGCGGCTGCTGAAGGCGGCGACGATCGCGCTGCTCGGCGTCGTATTGCCGATCCCCATGTCCCCGGTGCCGAAGAGGTCCACCGTCTCTGCCGCCTTCCGGACGACGTCGATGCCGGCTTCAATGGCGAGGACGGCCTCCTCCCGGCTCATTGCAGGTCCCTCGGCCATGTTGCGGGTGCCGGGACCGATCCGCCGGGAGAGGATCTTCCCCGCGGCGGCGAGCTCGCTTATGTCCGCGGCGACGCCCATGTCCACGACCGTGACCGCGGCGCCCACCTGACGGGCGAGCGCGTTGATTCCCGCCCTTCCGGCGACGAAATTATAGACCATCTGCGGCGTCACCTCCTGCGGGTACTTGCTCACCCCCTCGGCGATGACGCCGTGGTCCCCGGCCAGCGTGAAGATCGCCTTCCGGGCGACAGGCGGCCGCATGGACCGCGTGATGCCTGCCAGATCCTCGGCGAGATCGAGGAGACGTCCGAGCGCCCAGTAGGGCATGGTCAGGGCCCCCAGGCGCCGGTGCGCCTGCGCCCGGACGGCAGAATCCTGCGGAACGATTTCCGAAATGGTTTCCTGCAGTAAATTCATTTCAAATCCTTCAGAATATCGGGAATTAAGTGTTGTGTCCCTTTAATTCCAGCGGGATTCCGCTGACAACAAGCGTGACCGTTTCGCACGCCGCCGCGATCTCCTGGTTGCAACGCCCGGCGATGTCCCGGAAACGCCGCGCCGTTTCGTTCTCGGGGACGATCCCCATCCCCAGTTCGTTCGTGACGAAGATCACCGTGCCGGGAAACGCTCTGCCGGCGTCGATCAGCTCCCGGCAGCGGTCCGCCGCCTCCTCCTCCGTGAAGACCTCTCCCCGCCGCTCCGCCTCGTAGAGGAGGTTGTTGATCCAAAGGGTGAGGCAGTCGACGAGGAGGACCCGGTATGCTCCCGTCCGGCGGATGACGCCCGCGAGATCGACGGTTTCTTCGATCGATTCCCAGCCTTTCCCGCGCCTCGCCTCCCGGTGCTTCCTCACCCGCTCCTCGGTCTCGGGGTCGATCACGTGACAGGTCGCAATGTAGGCGCGCGGTCCGGAAAGGGCCTCCGCCGTCTTCTGCGCGAAGGCGCTCTTACCGCTCCGGCTCCCGCCGGTGATGAGGATGATCTCCGCCATTCAAAAACCTTCCAGATGATGTTGGTCGTTGAGAAGGGTCAGAACGCCTTTCCCGCCGTCGATCCGGATCTCCGAAATGGACGCCGGACGGATGTCGAAGAGAAGGTGATGCCGGTCCGGGAGCCCCAGAAAATGGCAGATGAGAAACCGGATGACGCCTCCGTGCGCGAAAAGGACCACCGTTCCGGCGGGAACGGCTACGATCCGTTCCGCAACCGCACCGATCCTTTCCCGAAAAGCCCGGATCCCCTCACCGTTCGGAAAGGTAAAATCCCCGTTTAGGGCGGCCCAGCGGTCCACGGCGGCGGGATCGGCGGCGGCGATCTCCGCGAAGCTAATCCCCTCCCAACGGCCGAAGTCGATCTCCCGGAGGTTATCATCGATCTCGAAGCACCCGTCCGCAGGCTGTTGAAAAACGCTCATCTGCTGCGTTGCGCTGCAAACCTCATCGCTCGACGTATTTCCATATACGCCTCGCTCTTCGGTTATTGCGCGCCTTGCATCTGAACATTTTTGAAAAGCCTGCCGTAACGGGGTGTTTTTCAACACCCCGTTGGCACCGAGGGCGATTTCAGCTGTTTCCCGCGTTCGGCGAAGCGGGCTCGCCAGAAATTGGGCCCCGTTAAGTCGGGCGAGCGGTCCGGCGAGGGCGGCCGCCTGGCGCCTCCCCCCCGCGGAGAGGGGGGCATCCGTCCGGCCGACATATCTACCCCGGTAACGGTCTCCGAGATCGCCGTGACGGATGAGGATCAGGCGCTGAACCATCTCTTTACTCTCTCAATGCCTTCTTCGACTGAATGAAACCTTTGCGCAACTTGAAAATCGGATCCCGGAAGCGCGCATTGGAGATTTTTCGGGGCACCCTGCCCCCGCAGCGAAGCGAGGAGGAGCAGGGTCGAAAAAGGTCCAGCGCGCAGAGGGATCACGATTTTCAAAGGTCTCAGAATATAAAAAAATCCCCGCGCCTTTCGACGTGGGGATGCCGTATTCCATCCTCAACCGTTTCCGCAGCCGCTCGACCCCTCTCCACGAGGGCCAATCGAACAGGACAGCCTGCGGGCAGGTCTTCTGGCTTCCGGATCATCCTCGGGCCGCGTCTTCCCGTTTTTTCAAACAGTGACGTTTAGCGGCCTTTGTCCCCGGTTACAGCGGCGGGACCGCGACGGAATCGCACCGTCTTCCCTCATCGCCCATCCGGGCGACCCGCAGGGATTCGGGCTTTATCTATCGCAACCCGCGATGGGTGTCAAGGGGAATGTCATACGCTTTTTCGACGGATCTTCATTCATTTCCACACCGGGCGACGATCCCACGGGTTCAAAACTCAGGGGCGAAATTTCTCCCGACGGCAGGGTGTGGAAACACCGGATTCGAACGAGGTCCGGCCGGGCGGAGGAGACCCCAACGGCCGCCACATATTGCGGCAGGGGCCTGAGCAGGGCGAAACGCCACCCCCCAGGACCATCCGGGTTATCGCCGGAAAAGCCGATCCGGAAGGGGATTTCCCCCGCAAGGCGGAAGGAAAAGGAGTCGAGGGGCAGGGAAAGGCCGAGCCCCCGCGCCTTGATATAGGATTCCTTCAGGGTCCAGTAGAGGAAAAAACGCTCCCGCAACCGGTCGGGGGAAAGTTTTTGCAGCGCAGTGGTCTCCTCCGACGAGAAGAAGCGGCTGCTCAATCTTGCCGCGTCCACAAAACGGTCCGCCCTTTCCACGTCCACCCCGACGTCCGCCCCCTCCGTCACCGCGACAACCGCCAGCCCTTTCGTATGCGCAAGACTGAACCTAAGCGGGGGGGAATCGAGGTCCGGATCGATCAGGGGTTTCCCATGCGCATTCTCCACGAAACGCCACGCCTCAGGAGGAATTTTCCCGTAACAGGAAAGAGCCGTCCTGACCAGGGTGTGGCTCACCCCGAAGAGGCGGCGGCCATCCGGAAAACGGAGCCGCTTCATCCGGGTTTCCTCCCCATCATCGAGGATCGGACCGGCGGAGGCGGGTGTGTGCGGATCTCCCGTTTCGCCGGGAAACGCAAACCAGAGATGGATTTCACTTTCAGACAGGTCCAGCAATCTGTTCCTCCCCGGATAACGGGATTCCTTCCGGCCACGGCTGACCGTAAATCCGGTCAGCACTTGCTTTTCGTTTCGTGAAATATAGGGAATCCGGTCCCGGGTGTCAATGTGAATCATCCAATGTATGGTCGTATCGGGGATGGTTTATCGCTGTCATCGGGGCGTGACAGGGACACAAACAAAGGCGTTCCCCCGGCAACGGCGGAACGCCTTTCCCATCATGGAAACGGTGGTGTTAACGATCTTACGACTTTACCTTCTTTTTGCCTTCGGTCTTGGCAGGGGGGGCGGCCAATTCCTTAATGGCGGCTTCCCATTTGTCGATGACGGTCTTCAGTTCGCCCGCCTTGGCCTTTGCAGCGGCCGCATCGGCGGCGATCATCTCTTTGGCGGCTTTCAGGTTTTCCCCGAAGGCCTTGGCATCCGCGGCCCAGGCGTCCTTCTGGGCCTTCATATTCTTCTCGACCTTCTTGGCGGCGGCCTCGACTCCCTTCCAGGCTTCTTCCACGGCGGTCACGGCGGCAGTCGCTTCGTCGGTGACGGCTTTCTTGCCCGCGGCCACGGCGCCGGCGGCCTTCTCGAAGGCGGCCTTGGCATCAACGTAGCCCTGCTTGGCTTCCTTGTACTTCTTCTCCTTCACCTGGGCCTCGGCTGCCTCCCAAACCTTCTTGGCGGCATTCAGATCGGCGGCGGCGTACTTGTCGGCGCCCGCGGTGACGGCGGCGTCCATGGCTGCCTTGGCGGCCTTCTGTTCTGCCTCGGGGGGTTTTGCACAGCCGATAAAAACCAGGACCAGCGCAAGAACCATCATCAATGATACTGAATACTTGAAATGCTTCATACATACCTCCTTGTTGAATGATTATAATGGCTTCCGATCTGAAACCGTTGCTTCTATATACCTTTTTTCGGCATTGTCAAGATGGATATTTTGAAAAGGTTGCAATGTAACGAAAAACTGTTCGTTTCGTGCACGGCTTATTATCACGGCGCTTTTCAGCGATTGGATAGGCGACGGCGGATCGAACCGAGGGTAGTGGTGATCTCCGGGCTTTTAAAGAGAAAGGCGGCCGCGAAGAAGGCGGCGCCGCCGCCGGCGACGCAGAGGATCAGGTGGATGAGCCTTGCGTCGAAGGGGTCGGATATGTTCCAGGGGTAGATCATTCCGATGCGGAGGATGACCCCCCACATGACGAGCGAGGCAAGGGAAGTCCGGCCGAGAGATTTGTAGAATTCCCGGTCCAGGAGTTTCCCGATCCGCCTTCTCAGGATGACCCAGAGCATCCCGACGTTCACGGCGGTGGCGATGGAGGTGGCGAGCGCCAGTCCTCCGTGCTTCAGCGGAAACATCAGGGCGACGCTGAAGACGGCGTTGACAATCAGCGCGACAATCGCGGCCTTCATGGGGGAACGGGTATCCTGGAGGGAGTAGAAGGCGGAGACGATGATCCGGATGACGGAGAAGGCCCAGAGGCCGACGGCATAGCAGAGGAGGGCCTGCGAAGTAAGCAGGGTGGATTGAATGCCGAATTCGCCCCGCTGGAAGAGAACGGAGATGATTGGGACTCGCAGCGCAATCAGGGCTACCGTCGCCGGGATCGTGATGAAGAGGATAATCCGGAGCGAGAAGGCGATCGTCCGTTTCAATTCGTCGAACCGCCCCTGCGCGACCTGCTCGGAGAAGCTGGGGAGCGTCGCCGTCCCTACGGCGATGGCGAACACCCCGAGAGGGAGCTCGACGATCCGATCTGCGTAGTAGAGGTACGAAACGCTCCCGGTCGGAAGGAGGGATGCGAGGATCGTTCCGATGAAGATGTTGATCTGGTAGATCGCCGCGCCGAACGCCGCGGGGAGCATCAGGAGGCCGATCCGCCTCACCCCTGGATGGCGGAAACGGAAGTTCGGTTTCAGCCTGACCCCCATCCGAACCAGAAAAGGCCACTGCATGGCAAGTTGGAGCACGCCGCCCGCCATGACGCCGACGGCGAGCGCGGTGATCGGCTCCCGGAAAAAGTCGCGGAGGGTCAGCGCGCTTAGGATCATCGCGAGGTTCAGGACGACGGGCGAGAGGGCCGGCGCTGCGAAGTGCCGGAGCGAATTGAGGATCCCCATGCAGAGGGCGACAAGCGAGATGAGCATGATGTAGGGGAACATCATCCGGGTCAGGAAGACGGCGAGGTTGTACTGGGCGGGCGTCTTGACGAAGCCGGGCGCCATGATCGTCACGATGAGCGGCGATAAGAGAACGCCGAGGAGTGAAACGGCGACGAGAAGGATCGACAGGGCCGTGAAGGCGATTTCGGCGAGTTCCAGCGCCTCCTTCCTGGTTCTGTTCTTCAGGTATTCCGTGAATACGGGGACGAAGGAGACGGTCAACGACCCCTCGGCGAGGAGCCGCCGGAGGAGGTTCGGAATCCGGAAGGCGACGAAGAAGGCGTCCGTCGTGAGACCCGCGCCGAAGAGGCCGGCCACGATCATGTCCCGGATAAAGCCGAAGACGCGGGAGAGCATCGTGGCCATCCCCACCACGCCCGCCGCCCGGACGACCCGCGAATTTTCGGAACCGTGCTTATCCGCCATATCGAAATTCCTTGGAAAACGTTACAATACATTGAAGCTTTTGAAAATCGTGATCCCTCCGCGCGCTGGATATTTTTCGACCCGAAAAATCTCCAATGCGCGCTTCCGGGATCCGATTTTCAAGTCGTGCAAAGGTTTTTACAGCGCCGCGATGAGGGCGGCGATCTCCTTTGCCATCACCCCTTCAACAGCGACTGTTTTCATCCGGGAGGCATGGCCCGCGATGATCGCCACCTGCCCCTTCTTCACGCTGAGGAGCTCCGCCAGCAGGGCGACGCACGCCTCGTTCGCCTTCCCCTCCACGGGGGGCGCCGTGATCCGGAGCTTCAGGGCGTCGTCCCGGATACCGGCGGGTTCGCACCGGGACGCCCGCGGCACGACCCGGATGCGGAAGACGACGCCGGTTTCGGTTTCGCGGATGGGGATCATGGCGGTCACCGGAAATGATAGGAAAGCTCGATCAGGCTCTTCACCAGGAAGCCCTGGAGGAAGACGATTACGAGCAGGATGATGATGGGCGAAAAGTCGATACCCATCCCCCGGATGGGGATCCGGCGCCGGATGGGGGCCATGACCGGTTCGGTGACCTGGTGTATGAACCGGACGATCGGGTTGTAGGGATCAGGATTGACCCAGGAGAGAACCGCCCGGATCACGATGATCCACATATAGACGGTCAGCGCGATATCGATGATATGGGCGGCGGCGGCGATTAAATTTCCGAAGACGAACATGCTTTTTACGGTCTCCCCTCATCCCTCCCGCGGGGGAGGGGATGTTAATGATGCGATTTTCCCCGCAGCGAAAGGCGTTTGGTTGACGGTCTCACCGGCAACCGGCGGGCGTATGCCGAGGGCGCCGCGCGATTCATGCCGGCAGTGAATTCACGAAATCCGTCAGGGCCGTGTTGAAGGCCTCCGGATTCTCCAGCGTGACAAAATGTCCCGCACCCGGAATCAGGGCGAGTCGGGCCCCGGGGATATGCCCTCCGAGGTATTCGGAGAGGGAAGGCGGCGTCATCTTGTCTTCGGCCCCGCAGACGACAAGCGCGGGGATCCGGATCCCCGCGATCGCCTCCGTGATGTCCAGCTTGTCGCAGGCGGTAAAATCGCCGTGGATGACCTCGGGATTCACGCGGGAGAGGGTTGCCGTGATGAGGCCGGAGAGTCGCTCCCGGTTCCCCTTCGCGACCGAGAATTTTGCGGCCAGGGCCAAGATTGCGGCCGGGTCCTGTTTCAGCCCCTCCAGAATGGCCGGGTTGACGGGCATCCGGACGCCCCCGCCCACGGGGACCACCGCGGCGGCTTCATCGCCGTGATGGATGGCGAAACTGAGGCAGATGGCCGCGCCGAGGGAGTGGCCGATCAGGACCGGCTTGGCAATCCCGAGTTCCTCCAGGAGCTTCTTCACCCAGGCCATGTAAGCGGGAACGTCCTGTTCTCCGGGCCCGTCGGACTGTCCATGGCCGGGCAGATCGATCGCCGCGATATTGAAAGCATTTTTAAGCGGGGTGTACTGCAGAATCCAATCTGCGTGACTACCGCCGGAGCCGTGGATGAAAACCAGCGTCTTGCGGTCGGGCAGAAAACTTCCATTGTTGACCCAGCAGGCCAGCTTGCGCCCGCCGATTTCCGCGACTTGGATCATGGCAGTTACCCTCCTTTTGAGAAATGTGTGTCATGCCTATCACAACCCGGCCTGGTTGTGCAACGAAAGATTGAACAAATACCGCGGTATGATCCTGTTTTTCAGCCGCCGGCGGCGGGGAGGAGCGGGAGCGGATCATCGGCGAAGGATTTGCGTTGAACCGGAAGGGCGCTTTGGGGTAATAGAGATGTGCCCGGAGAAACGCAGATCGATTATCTGGGGACAGATTTCAAATCTGTCCCCCCGTTTCGCGGAAAAGGAGGATGAGGATGTTGAAGGGGAAGAAGATCGCCGTGATCGGCGGCGGGAAGATGGGGGGCGCCCTCATTCAGGGGATGATTTCCGGCGGCCTGGTGAAACCGGAAGCCGTGAGGGTCGCGGATACGGATGAGGCGCGGCTTGGAGAACTTGCCCGGAGCTGCAAGGTCGCGGTGACGGCCGACAACCGGGAAGCGGTGAGGGGCGCCGACGTGATCCTGCTCGCCGTCAAGCCGCAAAACATGGCGGAGGTCCTCGCGGCGCTGGCCGGGGCGGTCCCGCTTTCGGCGCTGGTCATCTCCATCGCGGCCGGGATCGCCACGGCCTTCATCGAGGAATGTCTCCAGCCGGGAATCCGGGTAGTCCGGGTCATGCCGAACATGCCCGCCCTCATCGGCGAGGGTGCCGCCGCCCTCGCAACCGGCCTCCATGCCGCGGAAGCGGATCTGAAGCTGGCTCGACACATCTTTGATTCCGTCGGGATTACCGTCGAGGTGAAGGAAGAGCTCATGGACGCCGTGACGGGCCTGAGCGGGAGCGGTCCGGGCTACGCCTTTCTCATTATTGAGGCCTTTACGGACGCCGGCGTCCGGATGGGGCTCGCCCGGGAAACGGCCCTAAGGCTCATTTCGCAGAGCCTCCTCGGGGCGGCGAAGCTCTGCCTGCGGGGCGAGAAGCAGCCGGCGGAGCTCCGGGCGATGGTCACCTCTCCCGGGGGGACGACGCTCGTCGGCCTCAAGGTCCTGGAGGAAAGAAAGCTCCGGGAGGCGCTGATATTGGCCGTCGAGGCGGCGACAAGGCGATCAGCGGAGCTCGGGGGACGAAAAATAGCGCAATAGGGGTAAACCGGGGGACGAAGCGAGACCTTTGAAAAATGCCCTTACTTTGTCATTCCAGCTTTCGCGGGAATGACAAAGTAAGAAACGGGGGGAACAGATTTGAAATCTGTCCCCAGATAATCTGAGCCGTGAGGCGTACTACGAGGTATGTTGAACGGCGGAGGATGAGGGAAACAAAAGCAGATGGGCTTTTTCACCAGCCTGATTGGGGGACAAAGCCCCGTTTGCATGAGTGGGAGTGCCGATGGAAGAACCGAGGATCACAGTTGGGATCTGCGATCGCTATCCGGAAATCCGGGGGCGGATGAACGGGTTGTACCGGTCGAACGGGATATCGCTCACGGGCGGCTTAACCGCCCGACCGGAAGGGGGCGCCGTGGTCCTTGGCGACACCTTCGGCAGGGAGATCCTCCGGGCGCCGGAGATCCGTCTTGCCGCAGCGCGGGAGGCGACCTTCACCCTGCACGATGTGACAATCGGCGTCCGGTTCCACTGGGAGCGGAAGGAAGAGCAGACCTTCTCCGGGGATCTGACGTTCCTGGCGGCGGGGGAAGGCAAGCTGACCGCCGTCAATGAACTTCCCGTGGAGGAGTACCTCGAGAGCGTCGTCTCCTCGGAGATGAGCGGCGAGGCGCCGTCCGAGTTTCTCAAGGCCCACGCCGTCGCCTCGCGGAGCTGGCTCGTGGCGATGCTCCAACGCGGAGCGCAAAAGGCGAAAGAAGGCCGCAAATCGGAGCACATGATCCGGCGCGAGGGGGAGATCATCCGCTGGTATGACCGAGAGGATCATGACCTTTTCGACGTCTGTGCCGACGACCATTGCCAGCGGTATCAGGGGATAACCCGGCTCGCGGCGGGCAGGGCGGCGGAGGCTGTCCGGGCGACGCGGGGCGTCTTCCTGATTCGGGACGGTGAGATCTGCGACGCCCGCTACCACAAGGCGTGCGGTGGGATGACCGAGGACTATGCCACCTGCTGGGAGGAGAAGGCGGTGTCCTACCTCTCCCACGTCTCCGATGCCGCTGCGCCCATCGCCCCGGTCCGGACGGAGGCGGATGCGGAGCGGTGGATCCTCTCCTGTCCCGACGTCTACTGCCACACAAAAAATCAGGATCTATTGAAAAAAATCCTTCCCGCCTTCGACCGGGAGACGGCCGACTTTTTCCGCTGGCAGGTGATCTATGCGAGGGAGGAATTAGAGGGGATTCTGCGCGCAAAGTTGGGGCTCGACTTCGGCGTCCTCCAGAACCTCGCACCACTCGAACGCGGACCCTCCGGCCGGATCCGCCGTCTCCGGGTTGAGGGGACAAAGGCCAGGGTCGTCGTGGGGAAGGAACTGGAGATCCGACGCTGGCTCTCGCCGAGCCACCTGATGAGCAGCGCCTTCTTCATCTCTGTGACGCGGGAGTCCTCCGGCGTTCCGTCCCGCTTTACCCTCCATGGCGCGGGCTGGGGGCACGGCGTCGGTCTCTGCCAGATCGGCGCCGCCGTCATGGCGGAGAAGGGTTTCAAGGCGGAGGAGATCCTCCGCCACTATTTTCGCGGCGCGGCGCTCGTGAAGCGGTATTGAAATAAATGAAATAGAGAAATAGAAGAAGAACGAGCGGAAAGGAAGGACAGCTACCGATTTTCCTCTTGGAAAATCGGTAGCTGTCCTTCCTTTCCCGACGGAGCAGACCATGATACATGCAAAACCGGCCATCCGGAATCCTTGGGCGTGGGTTCCAACCCTTTACCTGGCGGAGGGCGCCCCCTACGTCATGGCGATGACCGTCTCGGTCATTCTCTACAAGCGGCTCGGGATCTCTAACACCGAGATCGCCCTTTATACCTCATGGCTCTACCTCCCCTGGGTGATCAAGCCGTTCTGGAGCCCGTTCGTTGAAATGTTTCGGACGAAGCGGTTCTGGATCGTCGCGATGCAACTCGTGCTCGGGGCGTCGTTTGCCTGCGTGGCGCTGACGATACCGGCGCCGGATTTTTTCCGCTATACGCTCGCCTTCTTCTGGATCATGGCCTTCAGCTCGGCGACCCACGACATCGCCGCCGATGGTTTCTACATGCTCGGCCTCCAGGAGTACCAGCAGGCAGCCTTCATCGGGGTGCGGACGATTTTCTACCGGATCGCGATGATCGCCGCCAAAGGGATCCTCGTCGTCCTGGCCGGGACCATGGAGACGAGCGGCTTCAGTGTGCAATCCGCATGGTCGGCAACCTTTTTCCTGCTCGCGGCGATTATGCTGGCGCTCTTTTGCTACCACCTCTTCGTCCTCCCATATCCGGCGGCGGATCGGCCGGTTCCGCGCGTCCCGTCGCGGAGCGCCTCCGCGGAATTTCTCCGGGGGTTCGTCATCTTCTTTCGGAGGAAGGACATTGTCGCGGTGATCGCCTTCTTCCTCCTCTATCGCTTTGCCGAGGCGCAGCTCGTCAAGATGGTTGCCCCGTTCCTGCTCGACCCGCGGACAAAAGGGGGATTGGGATTATCGACGGCGGAGGTGGGGATCGTTTACGGGACGGTCGGGGCGATCGCGCTGATGCTCGGGGGGCTTCTCGGCGGCTGGGTCATCTCCTGGAAGGGGCTCAAGTACTGGCTCTGGATCATGGTCTTCGCGATGCATCTGCCGGATGCGATCTTCATTTATCTTTCCCGGGCGATGCCGGAGAGTCTCTGGCTGATCAACGCCGCCATCGCGGTAGAGCAGTTCGGTTACGGCTTCGGCTTCACGGCCTATTCGCTCTTCATGATTATGGTCTGCGAGGGGGAGTACAAAACGGTCCGTTATGCGATCGCAACGGGAATCATGGCCCTTGGGATGATGATCCCGGCGATGTCGAGCGGCTGGATCCAGGAGCAGTTGGGCTATTCGGGATTCTTCCTCTGGATTCTCATCTCGACGATCCCCGGCTTCATCGTGGTGGCGCTGATCAAGATCCACCCTGCGTTCGGGCAGAAGGAGCAGTAATTGAATCGAGGAATCCAGCGATGAACGATTCAAAGATCCGGACGGCCTTTATTCTCGGGGCGGGGCTGGGAAAACGTCTCCGCCCGCTGACGGAGAATCTTCCCAAACCGCTCCTGCCGGTCGGCGGCCGCCCGCTCATCACCTTTGCGATGGACCACTGCCTTTCGATCGGCGTCGAGAGGTTCATCGTCAACACCCACCACTGCGCCGCGGCATACGTCAAAGCCTTTCCCGGCCGGAGCCGGCGGGGGGCGCCGATCCTCTTTCGCCACGAGCAGGTTCTCCTCGATACGGCCGGCGGGCTCAAGAACATCGAGGATCTGCTGGAAGAGGCCGAGACGATCCTCGTCTATAACGGCGACATCCTCTCCGATCTTCCGCTATCTCAACTTGTGGCCGCGCATGCGGCGGGCAACCGGGAGGTTACCCTCGCCCTTAGGAGCGATGGCCCCCTCCGGAACGTCTGCCTCGACGCGAATGGGGCAATCTGCGACTTCCGCGACCTTCTCGGGAATCCCGGCGTTCGGCGCTGCCTATTCACGGGGATTTTTATCGTAGAAAAGCGTTTCCTCAGACGTCTCCTACCCGGAAAAATCGAATCGGTTGTCCCCGTCTTCGTGGAGATGATCCGGGAGGCCGCCGGATCGATCGCCTCCGTCGTGATCGACGAGGGGAGCTGGGAGGACGTGGGCGACACGGAGGCGTACACGCGGATCGCCGCTACCGCACCGGCGCTCCGGTACAGGGATGGGTGCGCCGCGCCGGGGGAATCTAAGGCGCGGGATGTCGGGGGCGTAACGACAGCCGCCCCGTCAACCGGTGAACAGGAGGAGACAGGACCGCAAGAGTCTGCCTTTATTCGCGAAACGCTCGGCCTCGCCGCCGGGACAAAGGTGGAGATGGCCCCCGTCGGCAAGGGCGGATCGGACCGCGACTACTTCCGCGTTGCGGCGGCCGGCCGGTTGCCCGCCGTCCTCATGCGCTACGGAAGGATGTACGAGGAAAACGATGGCTACGCAGCCGTCGCGGGTTTTCTTCGGGGAATCGGCGTGAGCGTCCCTGAGATCTATAGCCACGATCCGGAAAAGAGGCTGATCCTGATGGAGGACCTGGGGGATACCGACCTCTATGCGCTCCGCGACGCCCCGTGGCCGGTCCGCCGCGGCCTCTACGAAAAGACCCTTTTACTGGCAGCAAAGCTGCACGGTTTTCCCCCGGATCGCCTTCCCGCGGGATTCCACCTGATGCCCGGCTTCGATGCGGGTCTCTACCGATGGGAGCGCACCTATTTTCAGGAAGAGTGCGTCCGGAAAGCATGTCGGGTTGATCTTACCGCTGCCGAGGATGAGGCTCTGGAAGAGGAACTCTCCGCCCTGGCCAGCCGCCTGATCGAAATGCCGCTTTCGCTTGTCCACCGCGACCTCCAGTCGCAAAATGTGATGATCCGTGATGGGGAACCGGTTTTCATCGACTTTCAGGGGATGCGCCCCGGAAGCCTCTTCTACGATCTTGCTTCCCTGCTCTGCGATCCCTACATCTCATTTCCGGAGGGAGGGCGGGAGGGGCTCCTGCGCTTTTATCATGAGGTGTCCGGCTCCCCGTATCACTGGGAGGCCTTCCGGGAAATCTTTCTTTTGGCCTCCGCTCAGCGGTTGATGCAGGCCCTCGGGGCTTACGGGTTTCTCGGCCTGAAGCGGGCGAAACCCCACTTCCTCGCCCACATCCCCCGAGCGCTGGACAACCTCGTTGGGGTAACCACGGAGGCGGGAAGCCTCCCGCGGCTACACGCCCTCGCCCGCCGTTGCCGCGAGGTCTTGACGATGGGCTCTGAGTTGTGGTGAGGATTGCCGCCTACAATCAGTTCCCTTCCAGCTTAAAACCTTTTTCCCGAAATAATCTTAGACAGGCATTCGCAACGGCGTTGTCGTAAGAGATTCCTCTGTTCTTCTCGATTTCATTCAGTGCTGCGTCAATGCCCAAACCAGGACGATAGGGCCTGTGGGAGGCCATGGCTTCCACCACGTCAGCAACGGTAAGGATCTTGGCCTCGATGAGAATTTCCTCCCCTTTGAGCCCCCGGGGATAGCCGGAGCCGTCCAACCGCTCGTGGTGCTGGTAGACAATCTCGGCCAGGGGCCAGGGAGATTCCACATTCTTTAGAATCTCATATCCCTGCTGGGCGTGTTCTTTGATCAACGAAAACTCGATTTCAGACAGTTTCGTCGGCTTGGACAATATCTCGGCAGGAATCGATAGTTTTCCAACGTCATGGATGGAACCGGCCATACGGATGCCGTCGATTTTATCCTGCGAAAGTCCCATCTCGGTGGCGATGGCACGAGCAAGATCCGCAGACCGGATCTGGTGGCCGGATGTATAGGGATCTCTAGTCTCCACAGCGGACACCATGACCTGGATGGTTGTGCCAACCGCCTTCCTGAGACTGTTAAGGGTTTCTCTCAGTCTGTCTTCAGCCTTTTTGTGCTCGGTGACATCGGTGATAAAATTTAAGGTCGCAGGTTTTCCTTCCCAGGAGATCGTAACGGCGCGCGAATCCGCCCATCTGACGGTTCCATCCGCCGTAAAAACCCTGAATTGATAGACCGGCTGATTTTCTTCACCTTTCAGCCTTCTGATATGCGCCTCGAACAACTTTTCCCGGTCTTCCGGGTGAATGAGATCCACGAAGGGCATTGAGGTGAGTACTTCTTCAGAATAACCAAGCATTTTTAAAGTGACTGGATTGACATATTTCAAGAATCCGTCCTGTGCGATCAAGATAGCTTCTTCCGCATTCTCTACCACAAGGCGATATTTATCCTCGCTCTTTTCCAAATCAACGATGGCCTCCTGCAGTTGGACCGTTTTCCGAGTCACTTTCCGGCGGAGGGTATGATTCCAGAGCAGCAGGACGGCGCCCAGAATCACGAGCCCCCCCATCAGATAAAAGAGGTATGTCAGATAATGATGCAACGCGATCGCGGAACCGCGCCATCTTTTCTCGATCTCCTCGTGTTCCTTACGAGAAATCTTTGCAAACCCCTCCTCGACGGCCGTCAGAAGATCTTTTCGCTCTTTGTGGACCGCGCGGTGGAACTGACCGGTATACAAGGGGGCGGTGTGCCGGTACTGCTGTTCGAGGTTCATCTTGTAGAGATAGTATTGGGCGGGTGGGCTGTCGATGCAGAAGACCTTGATTTTTTGCTCCACAGCGTCCCGGACAATGCTTTCGTAACTGGGGTATTCCCGCAACGTGTGGATGCCGTTCCTCTTCAAAAAATCGATGCAGGCGTCACCCGCCTTGACCCCGATCGTGAAACCGTGCAGAGATTTGACATCCTTGATTCCGCTGATGTCTCTGTGAAAAAAGATGGGAACGTCGATTGATGCATAGGAGGCGGAAAAGGCAAGTGTTTTTGCCCTTTCTTCCGTAAAGAAAATCGTATCGATCACCTGGGCGTTTCCTTCGGCCATCGTCTTTTTGGCCTTATCCCAGTCCATCCCCCGCAGGTCCACTTTGATTCCCGTTTTTTCTTCCCAGAGACGCCATTCATCCACCAGAATGCCCTGAAGATGACCTTTCTCATCGCGAAAAATAAAAGGCGGGTAATTGTCGTCCGAGACCACCATAATTTCTTTCAGCGGGGCGTTATCCGCGGCAATGCCGACGATGGCAGGAAAAGAAAAAAAGAAAACCAGGGGGACAAAAAGGAGGTAAGGAGCAGCCTTTGTTTTTTGTATCTGATTTTTATAAGAGGTAATGAGTTTCTTGACGACGGACATTGTTGACGCACCTCGATCATTGCATGAATGGTTTCTTCATATCATAATTGCTGAGTAAACAACATTATTTGCTTCCGGTTTGAAATCAAGCATTTTTTTCAAGGTTGATGTTTTACTGATTACAGCTATCCGTATGCGGGCTCCATCTGCTTATCCAAACAATATACCAATACCGGTTACCGATTCCTTCTACGTCCCTGCCATGCATCTATTAAGAATTCGCATGATATTACCACCAACATAAGCAAACGATATCCTCCTGGGATAATCCGGCTTCTCTCATTGCTTTTATTAAATGAGGAAGAGATGCAATTGATTCCCAGCCTTTTACCGTTTCTGGGAGGTGGCCACCACCCAATGCGCTTGCCTTTAGCCTTGGCCGCTTCCATCACGGTGCGGACCGCTTTCCCGTCCGGCGTTATGGATAGAACCCCATTCTCCACTTTAAAGCCGGTGGCCATTGCTGATCCAGCCGCCGCAGAATCAGTTTTGGGTAGAACACTTTTAACTTGAGTAGACCGGTTTCTCCCGATTGAACGTCGATAAACACAAAACCCCGCACTCTTTTGAGACACGGAGTCTGAGGCCGTCCGTCACGAGGATGTGGGTGAGGGGATTGAATCCGATAAAATCACCCACTCTCGACACGAATGCCCGAATGTCATTCTCCCGTTCGTCAGGTGAAGGATACGGCCGTTTTGACGGCCCGGTTCGCTGATTTGCGCATGTTGACTTCGATCATGTCCTGATACCGCGTGAGCGGAAACGTGTGTGTTACCATCTCGTGGAGGTGCACCCGGCCCGCGGCGGCAAACCGGAGGGCCGTCTCGAAGACGTGTTCGCGCCGGCCGTCGACGAGATTGACGCCGTGCGCATAGACCCCCTTGATCGTCTGGAGCTTCAGCCACAGCGGCGTCAGATCCAGTTTGACCTCGTCCCCGATCCCCACGACGCTCAGCGTTCCGCCTCCGGCCATGGCCCGCATCGCCGCCCGCAGCGTGTCCGTATGTCCGACGCAGTCGAAGATCTTCGTAAAACCGCCCATGAGGATGCTTTTCCCCAGGAGCGGTTTGTAAGATTCGGCGCCGGTGACCTTCCGGGCGGCGCCGGCGATGTCGCCGTCCGTCACGACATGGTCGGCGCCGGCCTTGGCCGCCAGCTCCGCATGAAACCGCGAGGGCTCGGCCACGGTGATGGAACAGGGGATATCGAGCGCCCGGATCGACTGAACGATCAGGTTGCCGATGACCCCGGCGCCAATGACGAGCACCTTGTCATCGGCCACCGGCCGGTTATCCATGACGGCCTGAAGCGTCACGCCCAGGGGCTCCGTCATGGACGCTGTTTCCAGAGACATCTCGGCCGGCAGCGTGTAGATCTGACTTTCGTGAGCCACGAGATACGGGGCAAACCCGCCGCCCACGTCCTTGCAGATCCCCGTGAACATCCCCGATGCCAGGCGGCCCTTGGCCGTGTTTTCACAACTGCCGGGCCGGCCGGCCCGGCAGCTCGGACAGGCCGGATCGATCTCCCGGGCCGCGCACGGCAGACCGGGCGACATCGTGACACGATCCCCGACCCTGCGATCCGTCACCCCCTTGCCAACCTCGACGATCTCCCCGCACAACTCATGCCCGAGCACACAGGGAAAGGAGGTAAAAGGCGAGGCGGTGGGGGAGTCCTTGAGAAAAATCAGACTCTGATCGGAGCCGCAGAACCCGCACATCAGCGTCCGGAGCTTCACCCAGTTCGGCCCCGGCAGGGCGGGTTCCGGGATATCGACAAATTTAACCGTCGCCAGCGGCCCTTTATAGAACAGGGACGGGAAGAGCGCGCCCAGGGGTTTGAGAACAAGAAACTTCGCCGCAGATGCGGAAAATTGCAGTGCTTTCATGGGACCTCCTGAAGGTGGGGACAGATTTAAATCTGTCCCCTGTTCCTATTTACTCCAGCTTTAGCGCCTGGTAGAAGATCACCGACGCAGGGCTCATCACGGTCGGATCGGTCATCACGTTGACGCAGGCCGGCTTTCCGGATTCCAGCGCCCGTTTAATAGCAGGGATGATCTCCTCGTCCTTCGTGACGAACTCGCCATGGCCCCCGAGTCCCTCCACCATTTTATCGTAACGCCGAGGATCCAGCTCTGTGCACCGGAGCCTGTCCTTGCCGATCGACAGCTCCTGCCCGTGCTTGACCATGCCCCAGGCGCAGTCGTTATTGATGACGCAGACGACCGGTATGTTGTGGCGGAGCATGGTGTCGAACTCCATCGCGTTGAATCCGAAAGAACCGTCGCCGTTGAGGAGTATCACTTTTTTGTCCGGGTGGGCAAGCTTCGCTGCCATGGCGAAGGGAATGCCGGTGCCCAGGCACCCGAGCAGGCCTGCAGCGGTTCCCACCACACCGGCCCTCAATTTCGATCTGAAGTGGACGAGTCCGAAGTAAACCGTATCGCCGCCGTCGGTCACATAGTACGCGTCATCGCCCACGACCTTCTGTATCTGGGCGGCCAGGCGTATGGGATGGATGGGATCGGATGGCGTCTCCCGCGCCTTCATCTCGGAATCGATAAACGCGGCCGACGCGGCGCGCAGCGTTTTAAGCCAGGCGCTGTGATCGTTTTTCTCCACATGGCAAAGGAGCTGGTTCAGCACCGAGTTGACGTCCCCCACGAGCCCTGCGTCGGCCTGCCGGTTGCGGTCTATCTCGTGCGGGTCGATGTCGATCCTCACGACCTTTGCCGAGGGCGGAATTGCGGCCCCTGACTGCAGCAGCCAGTTGAGGCGCAGACCCGCGATGACGATCAGATCGGCCTGCGCCAGTGTCACCATCATCCCGATGTTGCCGACATCCCAGATGGACTGCGGGTGGTTGTCGGGAAGCTCCCCTCTTCCATAATTCATCAGGATGAAGGGGATTCCCGTCTTCTCAACGAACTGTTTCAGCGCGTCGCCGCAGCGGCTGAATCCCACGCCGCTTCCTCCGAGGAACAGCGGCTGTTTGGCGCTGTTGATGAGATCGGCCGCCTGTTTCAGGTCGGCATCGTCGGGGTGTACCATGTATTTCCGCGTTGGATGCTTCGGCAGCGGCGCCTCCTCCTCGGGTATGCTGATGTTCAGAATATCGGGCGGGAGCTCGAGAAAAACGGGCCCCGGCCTGCCCATGGTGGCGTATCTGAACGCCATGGAAAGATATTCGGGTATGCGCTTCGTCTCGTAACAGATGGCGGCCCATTTCGTGATGGGTTTTACCATGTCGATCTGATTCATCTCCTGGAGGGCGCCCCTGAGGTCCTCCTTGAGCGGGTGCTTGCCGCACAGCACCACCAGCGGCGCGTTGTCGAGATACGCGTTGGCGATGCCGGTGAGCGCGTTGGTGAAGCCGGGACCGGCGGTTACAAGGCACACGCCCGTCTGCCCCGCATAGACCGACCACGCGTGGGCCGCCATCGCCGCCACCTGCTCGTGACGCACGTCGATGGCGCGGATGCGGTACTGCGTGAACCCGTCCAGTATTGCCTCAATATGCCCGCCGGAGAGGGCGAACACCGTTTCAATGCCTTCAACCTCCTTCAGATACCGCGCAACGAGATGACCGCCTTTAATAGCCATGAGAGACCTCCTTTGAGAGATTATGCTTTTATATAGCTTACCGCCCCGATTAAGGGGCAATCATCCCATCACCAGCTTCACGCCGTCGGTAAACCACTGAAGATAGGGGACCATGCCTTCAACGCGCACTTTTCCTTCAGCGGCCGCCCTGAAGGTGTCGGCATCACCGGTTTTTGACGTCATCACTCTGAACGCCGTCCCCGCGTCGGCCCAGATGAGCGAGACGTCGCATGGATGATGCGTGCCGCTCACCGAAGAGAAAGCGCCCTTGTCGAAGATAAAGAGACGGCCCCTTTTGCCGTCGGCCGTTTTAATCAGGACCCTGAGCTGCATGATGCCCAGATGCTTTCTGTAGGCAGTGTTCTTTTTCGCGGCAGCTTTCAGCTTTTGTGCAAGAACGAAAAGAAGCAGGTTAAACTTCATCGCAACCTCCCGGAGCGTAGTGTGCGCCTGTTGCTGCGGCGCTGTCTATTGTTTCGAGTACACGTCCTTCACCCACTTACCTATCCTTTCCATCGCCTCCTCGTACGGCACCTTTGTCTTCCAGCCAAGCTGCTTCCGCGTAAGGGCGGTATCCACATCATAGTCCCGCCCCATAATATACACGCCGAAGCGCGACAGCGGCGGTCGCAGGCGCAGCGGAGTGCAGGCCATGTCGCACACCCAGGCAATCGCGAGCGCCAGACGGAAGGGAATGCTGCCCGATGGCTTTTTCCCTATAAACGAGCCAAGATCGTTGAGATACTGTTTCCAGCTTACATTCCAGTCATCGCGAAAGTGATAGATATTCCCCTTTGCGATGTCCTTTGTGCCGGCGAGGATAATGCCGTCTACGAGGTTGTCGATATAGACGAAACTGCTGCTGTTCGCGCCCCCGCCGACGAGCGGGAGAAAGCCCTTCATCTTGTCGAGTACGTCCCGCACCCACACGCTCCCCGGACCGGTCACATTGGCGGGTCGCACGATGGTACACGCGATCCTGCCGGAGTCATGGCAGATCTTCACCAGCTTCTCCGTATCGAGCTTCGCGTCGTTGTAGGGTATGCCCGATTTCTGAGGCTGGTCGGTTTCCTTAACCCCCTTAAGGTGGCGGTTGCATCCAAGCGCCGCAATAGAGCTGATATAAACAAACCGTGCTGCATTGCCTGATGCCTCTTCGATGAGGTTCTTCGTCGCGGTGTAAATTGCGTCATAGAACTGTTTTTTCGTGCCCCAGTCGGTGACCCGCGCCGCAAGATGAAACACCACGTCAATGCCGTTGCAGATGCCGCGCAGGCTCTCCCGCTTCGAGAGGTCGCCGCGCCATACGGTCACCCCCTGTGTTTCAAGCGCCGACACGTCTTCGCCGGGCAGAACAAGCGCTCTCACCGAATGCTTTTCTCTGACAAGCTCTCTCACGATGTGCGAGCCGATGAAACCGGTAGCTCCCGTAACCAGTGCGTTCATAATGCTTACTGTAAAGGAATGAGATCGATATCGCCGGTGAGGCGGGCAACGTGCATCATGAAATTGTTATGAAAGACCGGTATACCCACGAGTTTACTCTCTATGATCTCGGAGATGATCCCGCAGGTCGAGACCGTGTCCATGTAAGCGTACTTCGTCACGGCGCCCCCGACGGTTTTGATGACGCCGGATTGTATCACCCCGATTCCCGCCGCCTTCATCTGATCGAGCTTCTTATCGAACCCCCTGACCATGATGCCGATGTGGTGCAGGCCCCCGCCCTGCTTTTTCATGATATCTGAATAAATGCATTCCCTGTCTGTCAGCATCTGTATGAGCTCGATTTCCATGCCGCCGCTGAAGGCGAGGGCGATGTCCAGCTCGAGGGAAAAGGATTCTCCCTTGAAGGCGGCATCGTTTGATGTGGTTTTCGACCGGAACCATGGTTTGATATTCAGGAATTTTGAATAATAGCGTACCGCCTTCCCGATGTCCGGCACCACGATGCCGATCTGACTGACCTTCGGGAGCTTCACTCCCTTCAAGTTTTCCAAGCCTTCTGCGCTCATGGATCTCTCCCGGATATTTTTTACTTTTTGCGTTATGGAACTGTCATTCCGAACGCAGGTGGGGAATCTTATTCCCCGGGGCGCCTCTAACAGAGGTTGGGGCCTGCGATCATTGCCTTATCAAATACCTCGTGCTTGACTATATCCCTATCTGTGAAACTGCCTTTGTTTGATAAGGTATTGCTTTCGATGGATGGCGAAGTATAGGGGGGCTGTTTTTGCTTGTCAAAGGATATTTTGATCCCCCCCCTTTTTTCTGCTTGACAGGAGGGCGATCCATCATTATGGTACGCCCGCTGAGAGAATATGTCCCTTTTTATCGTTAAGACAGCAAGTCTGGGAGAATATGAGGAGGTCGTCATGGGTCACGGAACACGTGTAAAAAAGTCATTTGCCGCTGCATTCATTCTTATCATCCTGCTGGTTGTTGCGCCGGCGATGGTTCTGGCGGCGGAGGCGGACAAGAAGGATAACCGGCCGGAACGGGGCATCGCCGTCTATACGGATTATTCCGGCGTCGCGGTCGCCCGGGGGGAGAACGTCCAGATGGACCTGACCCTGGAGAACAAGGGACGGTCCGATGAGAACATTGACGTGCGGATCACCGCGGTTGCCAAGGGGTGGAAGGCGACGCTGAAGGGCGCCCGCTACCAGGTGAACGGGATGTACGTCCCGGGCGGGAAGGCCAAGACCCTCGCGCTCAACCTGGAACCCGAAAAGGGGATCGGTCCGGGGAAATACGCCTTCCAGTTCGAGGCGAAGACGGCGGACGGCAAATTCACCTCCGCCCATACTCTGAACGTAACCGTTGAGGAGCGAAAGGTAGGCGCCGACAATATCCAGATTACCGCCGCCTATCCGGTTCTCCGGGGCCAGAGCGACGCCAAGTTCGAGTTCTCGCTGGAAGTGCAAAACAAGGGTGAGACCGAACGCACCTTCAACCTCGCCGCGACCGGTCCGGAGAAATGGGAGGTCAACTTCAAGCCGGCATATGAGCAGAAGCAGATCTCCAGCATCCGGGTGAAGGAGGGGCAGAGCCAGACGGTGGCCGTCGAGGTCACCCCGGCGCAGAATGCAGCCGCCAAAGAGTATCCGATCCTCGTCCGGATCGGCTCCGGCGAGAGCAAGGCCGAGGTGAAACTCACGGTCGTCCTCACCGGGAACTACCGGCTTGACGCAGGGACGCCGAACGGGATCCTGTCCCTCGAGGCCTATGCCGGAAAGCCCGTCACTTTTTCGCTCTTCGTGAAGAACAACGGTTCCGCCGTGAACCGCAACATCAGCTTTTCCTCCTTCAAACCGGAGAACTGGGAGACCACCTTCAAACCGGAGAAGATCGACGCCCTCGCGCCCGGCGAGATGAAACAGGTGGAGGTGACGATCAAACCGGGTCCCCAGTCCCTCGTCGGGGATTATTCCGTGGGCGTCATGACGAACGGCGAAAAGTCGGACAAGACGGTGGAGATGCGGGTCACGGTGAAGGCCTCTTCGGCCTGGGGCTGGATCGGGATTGGGCTCATTCTCCTGGTGATCGCGGGGCTGAGTTTCCTGTTCATCAAGATGGGGAGACGCTAACCGTGGAAAAAGAAACGGTCATCCGGATGGAAGAGCTGACCAAGCGCTATGGGGCGCAGACGGCGGTAAACCGTCTGAGTCTTGAGGTGCTGGAGGGGGAGATTTTCGGCTTTCTGGGACCGAACGGGGCCGGGAAGACGACAACGATGCTTATGCTCCTCGGCCTCACAGAACCGACCTCCGGGACGGTCCGGGTCTGCGGCTATGACCCGGCCCGCGACCCCCTGAAGGTTAAAGAAATGATCGGCTACCTGCCGGAGAACGTCGGCTTCTATGATGACATGGATGCGCGACAGAACCTCCGCTACATCGCCCGCCTGAACCGAATACCGGATGCGGTTTCCGCCGGTCGGATCGACCGCCTTTTGGATGAGATCGATCTTGCGAAGGAGGCGGGCAAGAAGGTGGGCTCCTACTCGAAGGGGATGAGACAGCGCCTCGGGATTGCCGAGGTCCTGATCAAGGAGCCGAAGGTGCTCTTTCTCGACGAGCCGACGATCGGTCTCGATCCCGACGGGACGAACAGGATGCTCGATCTGATCCACAATCTCAGCCGCGAGAGGCAGATAACGATTTTCTTTTCGTCCCACCTGCTCGAACAGGTCCAGCGGATCTGCGACCGGATCGGGATCATGATCAAGGGGAAACTCGTCGCCGCAGGTCCACTCGCGGAGCTGGCACAGAGGGGCCTCGGCCTGGAAGCGGGGGAGGCGTACACCCTCGAAGAGATCTACATGAAATATTTCAAGGAGGCGTGACCTTGCACGGGATTTTCACCATATACCGGAAGGAGATGGAGGACCATTTCAGCAGCATACGGTTCCTCCTCATCACGGCGCTGATCGTCATGGTCGGGGTCATCATCGCCTCGATGGTCGGCATGTCCATGCAGGAGGAGCTCAAGGGGATGGCCAAGCCGGACTTCATCTTCCTGCTTCTGTTCACCTCGACGGGGAAGCTTTTCTCCTTCGTCCAGTTCATCGGCTTTTTCGGGCCGCTCATCGGGATCATCCTCGGTTTCGACGCGATCAACCGCGAGCGGAGCGGCCGAACGCTGAGCAAGCTGGTCGCCCAGCCGATCTACCGGGACGCGATCATCAACGGGAAGTTCATGGCCGGCGTGACGATGATCACGATCGTCATGATCTCGCTGGTGCTTATTATCTCGGGCCTGGGCATTCGCCTGATTGGCGTAGTCCCGGGAGCGGAGGAGTTCTGGCGGCTTTTCATCTACCTGGTTCTCAGCATCCTCTACATCTCGTTCTGGCTGGGGGCGGCGATCCTCTTCTCCGTAGTGTTCCGGAGCACGGCCACCTCGGCGCTGGCGTCGCTCGCCGTCTGGATCGGCCTCTCTTTCTTCATCGGCCTCGGCGGCAGCCTGCTCGCCGATGCGATCGCCCCGATGAACCAAACGGCCGACATGGCACAGGCCCAAGACTCCTTCGTGAAGAATGCGGATGTCCAGAGGGCGGCTTCGCTCCTCTCCCCGGCGACGCTTTACGGGGACGCGACCTCGACGATCCTCGACCCGCTCCGCAAGACGCCGCGCTCCTTCGTGCTGATGGGGCCAATGGAGAGGTTCTCCCTCTCCCGCTTCCAGAACCCGCTCCCGCTCCTCCAGAGTGTCGTGATCGTGGCGCCATTCATGATCTCGCTGATTGCGATCACCTTCTTCTGCTTCGGGATCTGTTACGCGGTCTTCATGCGCCAGGAGATCCGCTCGACCTGAACGTGGGGGCGGCAATTTTCGCCCCCTTCCCCATTTATGCTTTTGAGAGAGCTTTGAATTACTCCTGAAATTCGGTAAATCGTCATTCCTGCGAAAGCAGGAATCCAGTCTTTTTTCGGGGACAGATTTGAAATCTGTCCCCGAGTTCCCGCTTGCGCGGGAATGACAAAGTGGGAGTATTTTTCAAAGGTCTCTGTGCATGATTTCGGCCCTTTCCAGAGCGAGGGAAAGGGCCGAACTGTTTCAAGGGTCTTACCGCAAGGCTATTACGGTCCCGCTTTTGGAGCTCCCGCCATCTCCGGTAAACGAAGATCCGCTCGATAAAGTTCTCCCGAAGGAGCGGATAGTTCAGGCGGCCGTCCTCCTCGACGGGGATCAGCGGAAAACGTTTCATAAACGCCCCGGCGAAGATCCCCACCCCCTTCTCCACGGCCATGCCGTCCTCTCCGTAAACCTTCACCGCGGCCATTCCGGAACTGGGCGATCGGCTCTTGAAGATGAATCCGCACAGATCCTCGGCTGCGAGCGCCTCCAGACGTTTATCCGCCCAGGCGAGCATCCCGTCCGTGTGGTCGATGCGGGTCCGGATCGTGACCAGACGAGGGTTCTCCGGATCCCCGAAGAGGCGCATCGCCTCGCGGGGGACGGGGAGGCCGTACTCCACCTCCGGGCAGACGGGAACCCATTCAAGCCATCGGCCGAGGGTTTCGGTGATGTAGCGGTCGTGCCGATGGCCGTTGTCATAGCGGACGTTTTGGCCCAGCAGGCAGGCGCTGATGCCGATCCGGATCTTCTCTATCGTCGTTTCCTCCTGATCCCTGTTTTTGTGCGGTTTTTCCGTCCGCTCCAGCGCCTCCGGATGAAGCAGACGAGGCCAGACAGGCCGTCCCCAAGTCGGGCCGGCAGGGGTCTATCCGGTCAGATCCCTGAAATGACAGCATCTTTTCGATTCGCTCCTCTACGGCCATCCTATGGCAAACGCGCATTCCTGTAAAGAAATAAAGAGGCGGGTGGGACGGGGAAAAAGCCGCTTCCGGCCGACCCTGATCCGGTCCCATTTGTCATTGACAAGCGGGCGCATTTTTCTTTAGAGTCCCATCGTAAAGAGATCGGAAATATTCGAACGGCTTCCGGCCGGAAAAGGGGGGATCGCCGAGAGATTTGCATACGGAACACGGATGTCCCTGGATGCCGACCGGCGTACGGATCAACCCCGCCCTGTCGTCTCCGATCAGGCGGGAGGGAGGGTTTTTAACGGAATCACGATTTTCCGAATTGCGAAAGGAGAAAAACAGATGATCAGCAAGAAAATGTTCGAAGCGATGAAGGAACAGATCAAAAACGAAATGGAGTCTGCGTATATCTATCTCTCCATGGCGGCCTACTTCCATTCGAAAAACCTGGACGGGATGGCCCACTGGATGCGCTGCCAGGTCCATGAGGAGACGATCCATGCGATGAAATTTTTCGATCATGTCATCAACCGGGGCGGCGAGGTGGTCCTTCTGGACCTCAAACAGCTCAAGCTGACCTGGAAGAACCCGCTGGAGCCCTGGAAGGACGCCTACGCGCACGAGCAGTTCATCACAGCGAAGATCCACAATCTGCTCAAGATTGCCCGGAAGGAGAACGACTACACGGCGGAGCCGATGCTGGCCTGGTTCGTCAACGAGCAGATCGAGGAGGAGAGCAACACGGACAAGGTGGTCCGGCAACTGGAGATGGTCGGCGACAGCAAGGAAGGGCTCTTCATGCTGGACCGCGAACTGGGGACCCGGATCTTCGTGGCGGGCTCGCCCTTCGACCCAGCGGCCTACAACCTGCTCCAGTAGCGTTTATCGAGATCAACCCATTAGGAGGCGGCATCCCTTCCAGGTTTCGGGATGGTTCCGCCTCCCAATCTCGATTCGCGTAATCGGAATTCTCTTGCCTATCGGAGAGATTCTCGCCGGAAGTCATGTGGGGGCGTTTCTACAGGGGAAGGATCTTTTCTAAGTCAACGCGTCCCCGGAGCGACTCCTCGACCCGCGATCGGAGCGGCGAGTCGAACCGGAGGCAGACGCCGCAATCCGAACTGAGGTTCCGGGGGATGGGGATCAATTTGCAGGGGAGCCCCGCTTCTTTCAGAAGCCTCTCCGCCCGGAGAGCGTGGTGGACCGACGGAAAGAGGACGACCTCCCAAGGGCTGCCGTTCATGTGACGACCAGTCTTCCTGCGCCGGACATCGCGGCGGCGATGTCGTTGTCCACTATCACGACGATTTCCCGCTCCTGTTCCAGGGCTTTTTCCGCTCGATTGACCGAATCGGGACAGGCAAGCCTCCTGGTGTGGATGATCTTTTCCATTCTTGACCTCCAGAAATGACGCCCGCGTAAAAAGTAATTTCCCCCTTCCCTTTACCCTAAAGGGCATACCCTGCAGGGCACAAGCAAGCAAGGGGAAGGCCGGGGTGGGAATGGGTGAAAGGGTTTCCAGTTTTCGGCGCCCCGCGACCGGTCACCGGCCGCAGGCAAGCTCCCGGAGCGCCGTGAGGGCGGCGTCGATCTCCTCCTCCGTGTTGAAAAAGCTGAAACCGAACCGGACGGTCCCCTGCGGGAACGTCCCGATGGTCCGGTGGGCGGCGGGGGCGCAGTGCAGCCCCGGTCTCGACAGGATCGCGAACCGCTCGTCCAATTTCAGGGCGACCTCCGACGGCATCAAACCTTTGATGTTGAAGGAGATCAAAGCGGTCTGACGCGACGGATCGCCCGGACCGTAGAGGGTCACCCCTGAAATTTCCTTCAAACCGTTTAGGAAGCGGCCCGTCAGGGCCTCCTCATGGGCGCGGATCGCCCCGACCCCCCGGATGAGGATCCAGGCGACGCCGGCGCCCAGCCCTGCAAGGCCGGGGGTGTTCGGCGTTCCGGCCTCGTATTTGTCCGGAAGAAAATCCGGTTGTTCCTCGAATTCGGAGCGGCTCCCCGTTCCGCCCGCCATCAGAGGGGAGATATTTGCCTCCAGCCCCTGCCGGATATAAAGCCCGCCCGTCCCCGGCGGGCCGAAGAGGGATTTGTGGCCCGTGAATGCCATGAGGTCGATTTCCATTTCGTTCACGTGGATCGGCAGGGCCCCGGCGGTCTGCGCCACATCGACGATGAGGATGATCCCGTGCTCATGGGCGATCCGGCCGGCCTGGGCGATCGGCAGGATCGTCCCCGTCACGTTCGCGGCGTGGGTGAGGACGAGGGCCTTCGTGTTCCGGCGGACGGCGGGCCGGATGGCGTCGGGATCGAGCTCTCCCCGGATGGAGCAGGGAAGAACCGACAGTTCCACCCCTTCCTTCTCCAGTACGCGGAGCGGCCGCATGACCGAGTTGTGTTCGACGGAGGAGGTAATGACATGGTCGCCCGCTTTCAGGATGCCGCGGAGGGCAAGGTTCAGCGCTTCGGTCGCATTCTTCGTGAAGACAATTCGAAAGGGGTCCTCCACGCCGAAGAGTTCCGCCAGCGCCTCCCGCGCCTCCAGGACGATACGCCCCGCCTCGATGGAAAGACGGTGGCCGGAGCGGCCGGGACTGCCGCCGATCCCGGAAAGGTAGCGGGTCATGGATACAGGGACCTCTTCCGGCTTTGGCCAGGAGGTGGCGGCGTTGTCGAAATAGATGATCTTTTTCATGCCGGTTTCGTTAAAGAAATCCCCTCCCGGTTCGAGAGGGGAATCGGACTCCCGCCTGCGCGGGAATGGCCGCCTTCTGCTTGGAAAACTTCATCGTTCCCGCGCTCCAGCTTAGGAACGATAATGGTGATCCAGCGCGGGAACGATAACTGTAGGGCGCCAATCAGTCCTCCAAGGCTTCAAAGACCTTTTTCAGCCGGTGCAGGGGATCTTCGGGATTCCCGTTTCCCCGGCCCTGATTCTCCGGCGGCGTCTTGCCCTTAGGGACCTCCGGAGGTCGCGATACACTGATCTTTGGTGTGGAGGGCTCGACGGCGGTCGGCGGCGGCGTAATCCGGACCATTTCGCGCGGCGGCGCTTCGGGCCGGTGTTCCGCCGCAGACGTCTGCGGCGCGGCCGATAACGTTTCCGCCGGTTTTTCTCCCGGCGTCTTCCTCCGGCGACGAGATCGCCTGCGGGATCTCTTCTTAGCCGTCTCGGGCGCGGGTTCGTGGGTTTCCGCTGGAGACCCCTCGTTTTTCCCGGGTTCTTCCTTCCGAGGTTCTTCCTTGCGGGGTGCTTCCTTTCTGGGTTCTTCCTCCCTTGGTTTTTCTTCCTTGGGCGAAACCTTCTTCGGTGGGCCCTTCCTTCGCGGCCCCCTCTTCGGCGCCCCTCTCTTTGGACCCTCTTTCCCGGGTTCGATTTGCTTCGGCTCATCCGCAGCCCCGGGCGCGGGTATTTCCGCTTCCCCGGATTCCGGTTCCTCCGGTTCGTCCGGCTCCTCTATCTCCTCCGAAGCCTTGCGGACGTGATTGGTCTGCTCCGGCGCTACCGGCGTCTCCCGCTTCGTCGTTTCGATCTTCCATTCGTCCCAGGCCATACCGGGACTTCCTGAGATATGGATCGACATGTCGTAGTCGTTTTCCAGACGGCTGATCTCCGCCCGTTTCTGGTTCTGGAGGTAGTCGGCCACCTCATAGGGGACGCTGAGGCCAATCAGGGAGGAGTGCCCCTTGACGGCCTGCGTTTCGATCTTCCGGTAGGCGGTCAGGGCCGTGTATTCGAGGGAGGGTC
>Ga0247841_10003108_pt1 | contig 31459 bp, 22 predicted proteins | sample LaCruzMarch2015__2_FD_192410 | JGI IMG/M metagenome (GOLD analysis project Ga0247841, IMG submission 192410) | Freshwater microbial communities from meromictic Lake La Cruz, Castile-La Mancha, Spain - LaCruzMarch2015_18m | ecosystem: Environmental > Aquatic > Freshwater > Lake | place: Spain...
GCGCAGCCGTCAGAACGGCCATTAATAGCCCCGAGGTTCACCCAGGCGGCCAACTTTTCGCCAGCACCGGATCGAGAGCCGCTGGAATAATTTGCTCCGTTCGGCCATTCTACGCTATCCAGTGGCCATCTGAGGGGGGCAAGGGCAGCCCAAAATCATTTCCACACGACCAAGACCCTGAATGGACATTCCAGCGCGATACACTGCGCAGAGCGACGGCGTCGTCTCAAGGCGCGCCGAACAGAACCTTGAGGCGAGCGGTAAAGCCGGGCGCGGCCCGGACATCTTTAAGCAGCCGACGCCATTCTCCGAATGCTATTTCGAAGGGGTTGTTGCAGGCCAAGCGCCCTTTCAGCCCAAAACGCAAGGGTTCGTCAGGAGGCGCTTGGGCGAAAGTGCCAAACATCCGGTCGAACACGATCAGCGTTGAGCCATAGTTCTTATCGAGGCAGGGTTCGTTCGAAGCGTGATGCACCCGGTGATGAACTGGGGTGTTCAAGACCCATTCAAGCGGTCCGAGCCGCACGTCATAAGCAGTGTGCAGGAAGAACTGGTAGAGCAGACCTAACGACAACATCAGCCCGATGGCGATCGGGTGAAACCCGATTCCCGCGAGCGGGAGAAAAAACACGAACGCGCCGGTCAATTGACCCGTCCATCCCAGCCGGATTGCAGCAGACAAATTGAAATGGGTTGCCGAGTGGTGGACGGCGTGCGTTGCCCAAAGCCAGCGGACGCGATGCGACGCGCGATGGAACCAATAGTAGAAAAACTCGACGCCCAGAAACAACGCTAGCACGCTCCAGACAGTGTCGAGTGGAATATCAAAAAGGCGGTATTGGTAAAGCCAGAGGAATGGGACCGCCACTAAGCCGCTTGTTAGAAACCGCGAGACGACATCGCCAATGGCAACTCCGACCGAGGCCGCCGTCTCGTGGAGATCATGGTGGTCGTCATGCCCCGATAGCCGGGAATAGATTGTTTCCGCCGCGATGAAGACCAATGTCAACGCAAGGAATGCGCCGACCAGGCGCCCGCTCGGCGCGGACATCGCAACGATGTTTGAAATCTCGATCATGGGGTGGTCTTTCCAGCGAACGGATCAGCGACCCAATGCGGTCTTGGCCGTCACGATCGCGTCGCGACACACCTGAGTGATGCTGTCTTGGTTTGCGGCCAGACAGCGCAAAATCCGGCCCCCACCCGGAACGACGGTGGGGCAGAGTTTGCTGATATCGCTACGGCAAGCGGCGATGGCAGATTGGACGGCTGGAGTGTTGGCTTCAGGCGGCAAGCCTTGCGCCTGCACCCCACCAGAATCTAGGCTTGCGATAGACGCAACTGTCAAAACGTTCAGGCGTAGAGTCATGACCGATTTCCGATGTTGGATATGAATGATTGAGAGAAACGAATTCTGCCCCTCGGGCTGGTAGCCGACGGACGCCCCCGCCGGCCCTGCCTTTGTTCGATTGAGACGGCCTTGTTCAACGGCTGAAGCTGCGCGACCGGGTGGCCGAGCGTCCACCCGAACCGGTGTAGGTCGCGGTGCCGCTGCACGTGCCGCCCGAACACGACGTGGTGCCGTTGCGGGAAACCGAGTTGCCGCGTGGTCCTTTGGCTGTTTGACTTGAACTGCAAGATCCGCCCGAACATGAACCAGAGCCACTGCTGCTGGCCGTCCGGCCGCCTGATCCCGTCGTACTTGAAGAGCGGCTATAGGCGTCCGCGCTGGTGGCGCTGGCCGTCATCAAAACTGCGGCGGCCAATGGTGCAATGAAGTTTTTCACGTGTGAACTCCTGTTTCAAAGCGACGCCATCGTTGACGTCTGACCAGGAGATTGGAGCGCGGAGTTTGCCGGAATGTTTCGTGCAAGGGCTTCAATGTTACGTTTTGTATCACTGTACGATGCCAACTTGCTGGCGACGGTGGTCGCGCTAATGTGCGGCTATGGACCCGCGCCCGCGCATACTCATCATCGAAGATGACCCCGAAATCCGCACGCTCTTGCGCGATTACCTCGCCAAGCAGGAGTTCCGCGTCGACACGGGCGATGGCGGCGCAGCACTGGACCGGTATCGCTCGACGACGGGCGAACCCGACCTGATCGTGCTTGATCTCATGCTGCCGGGAGAAGACGGGCTTTCGATCTGTCGGCGCGTGCGGGCGGCCTCTCGTGTGCCCATCTTGATGTTGACCGCCAAGGGCGACGACATCGACCGCATCGTCGGCCTCGAAATGGGTGCCGATGATTACCTGCCCAAGCCCTTCAATCCGCGTGAACTCGTGGCCCGCATTCGGGCCATTTTGCGCCGCAACGAGCCGCAGCGCGTGGCGACGTCCAAGCTCGCGGTGGCAGACCTCATGATCGATCTCGATGCGCGCAGCGTCACGCGCGACGGAGTGCCGCTTGATCTGACCAGCGCTGAATTCGATCTCCTGGAATGTTTCGTGACCCGTCCCTCGCGCGTGCTGTCACGCGATCAACTCATGGATTGGACCCGAGGTCGTCGCAGCGAAGCATTGGATCGCACGATCGACGTCCAACTCAGCCGCCTGCGTAAGAAACTGGAACCACTGGAGCAAACCAGTGAGTGTGAGCCCTTGATCAAGACGATCCGCAATGCCGGCTACATGTTGAGCTTTCCCGTCAAGGAGTGTTGAGCAGTGCTTGGTCGTCTGGGATTTGCTGGCCGATTGATGGCGATCCTGCTGTTGGCGTTATTCGTGTTTGTCGCTGCCAACGCGCTGATTGGCTACCTGCTCAACCGGCAAACGGGCGACGCTGACGGTTGGACGCTCCTGCCGGAACGAGCCGCCGCCGTGATCGAACTCCTCGATCATGCCGATATGAGGCAGCGCGACCTGATCATCAAGGCGATCAACTCGGAGACCGTCGTCGCGACGCTACAAGCGAGCCGTCCGAAAGGTGACGCTGCCGATCAGCGACTCGCCAATGTCGAGTGGATCGTTGCCCAGTTTCTTCACGCGGTGGGCCGGCACGAGGTGCTGGCATTTCTGGCGCCTCGGTCCGAGCCGGTGCCCTGGCGCGTGAACCTGGGTTCGTTGCAATCCTTTTCACGCGCGCCGCTCAAGATTGCCGTGTCCCTCAACGATGGCTCATGGGTTGTTTTTGAGACGCGCGTCGAAATCAGTCCCTCGGTCTTCGGTATTCCGCCGGGCTTTGCGATTGGCGCGATCGGTGCGCTCGTCGGTATCGCCGCGCTCGTTGCAATTGCCAGGGAGGCCAAGCCGTTGCGGGAACTGGCCGCGTCGGTTTCCGCTTTTGCGGTCAATGCCAAGCCCCAGCCGGTTCGCCCGCGCGGCGCGCCGGAAGTGGCGGGCCTCATGACCGCCGTCAACGAAATGCAGGCGCAGATCGCGGCGCTGGTGAAAGGCCGCACCATTTTGCTCGGTGCCATCAGTCACGATCTCAAAACCTACATCACCCGCTTGCGTTTGCGTGTTGAAGGGTTGTCCGACCCTGAGCAGTACGACAAAGCCACTCGAGATTTGGACGACATGTCGGCGCTCATCGACGACGCGCTGACCATCGCCAAGAGCGGCAAATCAAGCGACAAGCGCCAGCGGATCGATCTTGCCGCTTTGCTATCGGCCGACATTGCCGACCGCGCCGACGACCGAATTTCAAGTGTGCCACCCTCGCCACTCGCCCTTTTGCATGTTGATGGAGATCGCGTCGCGTTGCAGCGTTTGTTCGACAACCTGATCGACAACGCTCTGCGCCATGCCAACGGCGCCCGTATCAGTTTCCAAACCACGCCAGAACGCGTGGTTGTGATGGTCGACGACGATGGTCCCGGCATCCCCGCATCAGAACGCTCAGCAGTTTTTGAGCCGTTCTACCGGCTCGATCCATCGCGCAGTTCGACAACTGGTGGCAGCGGACTCGGGCTCGCCATCGCAAAGCAGATCTGCGACGCCCACGATGGAAGCATCTGGATCGACGCCTCGCCAACCGGCGGCGCCCGTCTCATGGTGAGCTTGCCTCCAGCCACCTGATACCATGTCTCTTGCCAGCCCGAAGGGTGAGTGGCAGCCACACTTGAGATCCACCGCCATCGAGGGACAAGTCGGCGAAGAAACCAAAACCACCTCGATGAGAGTGACAGGAGGCTGCTTCCTGAGCTAACCGGGTCATGGCGATCACGCTTTCGGGCGAGACTGCCCCGGTGTTCGCCCAGCGAGACGTCTCGTCTAGAGCATTTTCCGACCGAAGTGGTCACCGGTTCGGCGAAGAAAATGCGACAATACAGAGACCTAGAGCGACGTTCCGATTCCGTAGGATCGGAATGCGCTCTAGCTCTGAGATGTCGGCGGGTCAGCGAGACGGCAGCAACACTTGACGACCGGTTGCGCCCACGCGCGGTTGCATCTCCTTGATTTTATCCGCGGCGGCCTTTATCGATGCAGCATGACGAGCACGGCCGACACACCTTGGGCACGCCACTGCATCATGTTCATCGTGATGGCAATGCTCTTTGCTGCGTCGGGGATCGGATCGTTCGCTCATGCGCTCGCCGGGTGCCATCATCCGGTCGCCTCGTCAGACAGCGACGTGGTCGAAGTGCCAGATCATGGGCACGCACACCATGACATGACCGCTGAACATCAGTCGTCAGATGGTGAAACGTCGGGTCACGTCCACTGTTGTGGTCATTTGTGCCAAGCCATGGACACGTCGCACGCTGCGGCATTCCCAGTGCCGCCCTTCGTCACCAGAAAATTCCCATTGATGCTGAACGGTCTTTGGCCATCTGCACCCCGGCGGAGCATGGAACGTCCGCCGAGCCGGACCGCCGAACTCTAACTCGGCCACGGATGCCGACTGGCGTCCAAACATCCATAATTTTCTGAGACCAGTTCCAATGCAAACGCATGTTAAGCGAGCGCGCGGGCGTTCGTCGGTCTGGCTGCGCCGACCGCAGATTTCTATGATCATGTCGCTTGTTGCAGCCCTGTTGATCCCCGAGAGCGTCCTGCACGCGGGGCCTGGCCACGATCACGGGTCACCGGTCGCGAGCACCAGTTCGCTTCCCTCGCCGCGGGCCGTTGCCACCTCCGAAACCTATCAGTTCGTCGGCATCGCCGAGGGCGACGTCCTCGTCATTTACTTGGATCGGTTCGTTGACAATGCACCGGTGACGACGGCCAAAATCGAAGTCACCATCGGAGATCAAACGGCAACCGCCCAGTTGCAGAAGACGGGTGCCTATGAGGTGTCATCTCAGCTCCTCAAGGTGCCCGGCGAGCATGCCGTCTTGGCCAGCATTCAGGACGGGACCGTCAGTGACCTGCTGGTAAGTTCGATTTTAATCCCGAAGCCTGATGGGCTGGGAGACAGCTCAGACCACTCGATTTTTTCGCACTTGGCTCTTCCAACCGTTGCGACAGTGAAGCCAGGACAAGCCGCCGCACTCGCCGTTGGTGGGCTTTTATTGCTCGGCGGCATTACGGCTGCCGTTCGCAAGCGGACTCGGCGGACATCCTTGCTCCTCGGGCTGTTTGGTCTAGCAGTCATCACAGCGTCACCGCTCTTGGCGCATGAGGGCCACGACCACGGTGCGGCGGCCGGAACAGGCAACGGGAATGCCCCGCAACGGCGCCCCGATGGCACGATCTTCTTACCCAAGCCGACCCAGCGTTTGCTTGAAGTCCGTACCCGCATCCTCGCACCAGAAACGGCCAGCCGGACCATCCGCTTCCAAGGCCGGGTCGTAGCCAACCCCAATCGAAGTGGCGTCGTCCAGAGTACGTTGCAGGGCCGCTACAGCCCGCCGCCGTCGGGCGTCCCGCTCATTGGCGCGAAGGTGAAAGCGGGCGATCTCGTCGGGACGGTCGCGCCGTCATTCATCTCGAAGGACGCGTCTGACATGTCGCAGACGTTGGCCGACTTAGACCAGCAGATCGCGCTGGCAAGGGCCAAGCTCGGCCGCCAGGAGCAACTGCTGCGGTCTGCGACCGTTTCTCGCGCGGCGGTTGAAGACATCCGCATTCAACTGGATGGATTGGCCAAGCGGCGTACGGAAATCCTTGATGCAAGGGTGCAACCGGAAGAGTTGCGCGCGCCAGTCGATGGCTTGATCACGTCGGTGCGAGTGGTTCCTGGCCAGGTCGTGTCGCAGGCAGACCAGTTGTTCCAGGTCGTCGACGCCGAAAGCCTGTTCGTCGAAGCCTTGATGTTCGACCAATCCAGGATCGAGCAGATCGGTGAGGCCACGGCGTCGTTGGGAAATGGCAAGTCTGCTCAACTTCGCTTTGTTGGCCGCAGCCGCAGTCTTCAACAGCAGTACACCGTTCTAAAATTCGAGATTGCCGAGCCGACCGCCGACCTCAACATTGGCACTCCGGTCATCGTTGTTGGCAATACGGGGGTGACCGTAAAAGGCCTGAGACTGCCTCGATCGGCAGTGGCCCAAGCCCCCAACGGCCAGACTGTCGTTTTCATTCACAAAGAACCTGAGGTGTTTGAACCTCGGGCCATCCGTTTCGAACCCTTCGACACCGATACGGTCATCGTCTCAGCGGGATTAGAGCCTGGCGAAAAAGTCGTGGTGCAAAATGCGCCGCTCGTGAACCAAGTGCGCTGAGCGGGGGGGGGAAAACATGTTCAACCTGCTCGTAACACAGAGCCTGAATAACAGGCTGTTCGTAATGGTGGCCGCACTGTTGCTGGTCGTCTATGGCAGTTTCACACTGCCCCGGCTGCCCGTCGACGTCTTCCCCGATCTCAATCGCCCGACTGTTGTTTTGATCACCGAAGCGCCCGGTCTTGCCCCCCAGGAGGTCGAACAACTCGTCACCTTCCCAATTGAAACGGCCGTCAACGGCATGCCGGGCGCGACCCGTACGCGATCGGTGTCGGGCGTCGGTTTGTCGATCATCTACGTCGAGTTCGGTTGGGAGACCGAGATCTTTCGCGCCCGTCAGCAGGTGTCCGAACGCCTCGTCCAGGTCCAAAGTGTTTTGCCGACCGGGGTGCAGCCGCAGATGGGGCCGATCTCGTCGATCATGGGTGAGATCCTATTGATTGCGATCACAGGACCACCGGGGAAGAACCCCATGGAACTGCGCGAGGTCGCCGATTTCACGATCCGTCCGCAGGTGTTGACGCTGCCGGGCGTCGCGCAGGTCATCCCGATCGGTGGCGAGGTGCGCCAGTACCGTGTGGTGCCCAACATCGCGATGATGAACCTGCTGTCGATCTCCGTGCAGGATATCGAGACTGCGATCAAAGGGTTTGGCACGAACACGGGCGGCGGCTTCATTGACCAACATTCGCAGGAATATCTGATCCGCAATGTCGGCCTGACCAATCGGCTGGATGACCTCAGAAATTTGGTCGTTGGTCAACGCGAGGGGCAAAGCATTCTGCTGCGGCAGGTCGCCGAAGTTGAATTCGCGCCGCGACTGAAGCGTGGTGACGCCGGTTTTATGGGACAATCCGCCGTCATTGTCGCAGTCCAGAAGCAACCCACGGCCGATACGGTGGCGCTGACGAAACTGGTCGAGAGCCAGCTTGCCGCCATTCAAAAAGCTCTTCCTGATGGGGTCAAAGCCGATCAACTACAATTCCGCCAGGCGACCTTCATCGAAACGTCGATTAGCAACGTAAAGATAGTGTTGCTGGAGGCAGCGGCAGTGGTCGCCGTGATCTTGATCCTGTTCCTCATGAACGGCAGAGCGACGATCATATCAATGACCGCGATTCCGATCTCGATCCTGATCACAGTCCTGGTGTTCAAATACTTCGGGCTGTCGATCAACACCATGACCTTGGGTGGTCTGGCGATTGCGATTGGCGAACTCGTCGATGACGCAGTCGTCGATGTCGAGAACATTCTCCGAAGGCTCAAGGAAAACCGGGACCTGCCAAATCCGAAACCTGTACTTGAAGTCATTTCGGCCGCGAGCCAGGAAGTCCGCTCCGGGATCGTCTATGCGACCGCGATCATAATCCTGGTTTTCATCCCGCTGTTTGCACTTTCAGGCATAGAGGGCCGCCTGTTTGCGCCGCTTGGCATCGCCTACATCGTGTCGATTCTGGCATCACTGCTCACGTCGATAACGGTCACGCCCGTACTCGCCTATTTCTTCCTTCGAAACCAGACACGTCACGACGAGAAAGACAGCTTCATTGTCCGTCGGCTCAAGTTGGGTAACGAGTGGCTGCTGAATTGGGCGTTCCGCCGCCCGGCCGCGATCTTTTCGACGGTGGGCATTGGCGTGCTCCTTGCGATGATCGGCGCGGTCAATCTACCTCGTTCGTTTCTCCCGCCGTTCAATGAGGGCACGATCCTTATTAACGTACAGTACAACCCTGGAATATCACTGGCTGAATCCAGCCGTCTCGGACGCATCGCGGAGCATCTGGTTCTGGACGTTCCCGAAGCCCGCAGCGCGGGGCGCAGAACCGGCCGCGCTGAACTCGACGAGCATGCCGAGGGCGTTCACAACTCGGAAATCGATGTCGACCTCAAGCGCTCGGAACGGTCGCGCGAAGAGGTCTTCGCTGACATTCGTAATCGCTTGGCCGTGCTTCCGGCGTCGGTCGCCATTGGCCAGCCGATTGCCCATCGCCTCGACCATATGCTGTCGGGCGTCAGGGCCCAGATCGCGCTCAAGATCTTCGGCGAAGACGTCGACACGCTGCGGACACTCGCCAGCCTGATGCAGACGCGCCTCCGATCGGTGCCAGGCCTCGTTGACCTGCAGACCGAAAAACAGGTGCTCATCCCGCAACTGCGGATCACTCCGGACTACGAACGTGCAGCACTTTACGGCATCACCCCTGCAGCGTTGACCCAAGCACTGGAGGGCCTGTCGAATGGCCGGGTCGTGTCGCAGATTGTTGATGGCAATCGTCGCTTCGACGTCGTGATGAGGCTATCGGACAACGATCGGTCCACGGCCGGGTTCGATGCGCTGTTGGTTTCAACGCCACAAGGTTTCGTGCCGTTGCGCGCGCTGGCCAGGGTCGAAGAAACGGACGGCCCCAACCAGATCCAGCGCGAGAACGGCCAGCGACGGATTGTGGTGTCCGCCAATGGTGACGGTAAGCGTGACATGGCGGCCATCGTCGGCGATATCCGCCGCGTCGTTTCGCAAACCAACCTGCCACGCGGTTATATTGTGCAGCTTGAAGGCACGTTCAAGGCCCAGGAAGACGCCACTCTGGTGATCGGCCTCCTCTCGCTGGTCTCGCTCGCGCTGATATTCCTGGTGCTCTACCAGCGCTACCAATCGGCAGTGTTGGCCGGGATCATCCTGGTGAATATTCCACTCGCGCTCATCGGTAGCGTCTTCGCGTTGTGGCTCGCAGGCCAGCAGTTCTCGGTCGCCTCCATGATCGGGTTTATTACGCTCGCCGGCATAACGGCGCGCAACGGCATCCTGAAGGTCAGCCACTACATCAATCTTGTCCTATTCGAAGGCGAGTCCTTCGGTCGCGACCTCGTCGTGCGCGGCAGTCTCGAGCGATTGGCACCGGTCCTCATGACGGCGCTCGCCGCCGGGCTGGCCTTGATACCGTTGCTGTTTGGTGCGGGCGAGCCAGGCCGTGAGATCCTGCACCCAGTGGCCGTCACCATTTTCGGCGGACTGATCAGTGCGACTCTGATCGATGCGTTCGTCACACCTTTGATGTTCCTCCGCTTTGGCGAAAAGCCGCTGCAGAAGATCGTCGAAGCCCGCCGCGCGGCCCAACGTGTGCGCGGCTCCAGCAACGCCCCGGCCGGGATGGCCGAGGCATTCTAATTCCAGTCTCGAAAAAGAGGACACGTCGAATGACAACGAAACGCCTCACACTTGCGCTGTCACTTGCACTTTTACTCGCCGGTCCAGCGTTCGCTCAACAGAAGACGGGTCCGAATGGCGGCATGATCGCTGGCAAAGACGGCCACGAAACCGAGCTGATCGTCAGTGCTGCCGAGATGACGGTTTATATTCTCGATGATGGCAAGGTTCATTCCACCAAAGGCTCCAACCTGAAGGCCGTCGTGCAAGACAGCGGCAAAGTGACCCCTGTTGAGCTGAAAGACGTCGATGGCAAAAAGCTGGTCGGCAAGCTTGCAACACCCCTGTCAAAGGGCGCGATCGTCGTTCTGACCGGCAAGGATGACCACGGTCATGCTGTGTCTGCCCGCTACGTCATCAACTGATACCAAACCGCATAAGGTACTGACTTATGCGGTTTGGTATCCGCGCGTGGGGTTGGTGGGGCGGCCACGCGCAAAGCGAAGAGAATACCAGCCCGCAGCCCTTCAAACCAAGAGTCGAAACTTCTGCGGGCTGGTATGAGGTCGCGCGCAACTTGGCGATGCGGTTGCCAGCAACCACCGCGTCGCCTTTTTGCGACCTGCCACGGATGCACCTCGCGATTGTTGACTGCGGCAAGACTGAAGACAATGGTGTTGGTCATGTCCGTGCGGTCCCAGCGGCAACGTCCGCAGTTAAGGGTCGAGCCGTCGCTGCCTTGCTGACGGTCCACTGATTCTATTGGCCCTGGGCGGAGTGTGAGTTGAGCGCCCACCGCGTCGGCAGTTGACAGAATCGCGTCGAGGTCGCGGATCGTTCGGACGACCTTGGGCGCCCGGGGTACAGTCTCGCAATACGGTCTGCGCGACGACCGCATTCAGTGGATACAGCAGGAGGTGTGAGTGGACGGCAGGAACCGGTGGTCGACCCCAAGAAATCCTTACGACTTGCACGCCTGCTCGATGACACCACGCTGATCCGAACGATGAGGCATAAGCACGTTCCAGGGAGCCTCGGCGGCGACCTTGGCAAGACAGCGAGCAAGATCGCCGTCGCGAAGCAATTCCGCGACCTGAGCGAGTTGTTGGCCAATGCCGACCCAAGTCAGGCGTTCGCGCCCGCGCTGATCGGCCAGTGGCCCGGAGATATGACGCGCCATGGCGTCGATGCGGTCGACGGTCATAGGATGGGTTGCGACGCTCATCAGGTAGTCGTCGAAGGCAAGCGGGGTTGCGAATTCGCCGCGATGGCGAAACCGGTAAATCTGGGCTTGGAAGTAAAGCACCGCACCAAGTGGCGGCGTCGCGCTGCGCGCCAGTACGTCGAGCGCGAACCTGTCGGACTGCACTTCGTCGTCGCGGGCCCGCTGTCTTGTAATCTGGTCATACCCCTTATGGCGGAACAGGACATGGCCAAGCTCGTGAACCAGAATGAAAGCAAAGGCCTCGTTGCGTAGCGAAAGCGAGAGCCGATCGACAGACTTGTCGTCGTTTGCGTTCTTCGGGATGGCGAGCGCAGTCAAAATATCGGGATATCGTCCGCCGGGGAAGCGGTCCGGCGAGCGGTGTCGAAGCATGGCGAAGTAGAGGTCGATGGTCGACGCGCTTAAGCCCCGCTTGTGCACCCAAGCGTATGCGGTGGCCATGTCCTCCAGAGATTTGAGAGACAGGATCGGCATGACCACGACAGGCCGCCCTTGGGTATCGGTTGTCGCATAAAAATTGAGGGGGTCGTCACCAGGCTGCGGCATTGGAAATTGAAACGTTACGGCACTAAGCTTGGCCGTCTCTTCAGCCGTTAGCGTCGCTGCTATGCCGATCGAATAGATTTTTCGGACGGCGTTCTCCAGGCGCGACGCATCAATGGTGAGCGCTTCGCGCGGATACATGTCGGCGAGGTCGGCTGCCCGAGCGGGAACACAGGCAAGCAGCAAGGCGAGGATGCAGGCAATCAATTGCATGGTGTTGCAAAATCCGTTCACAAAGCTCCAGCGCCAAACCCGACTAATGAGATGCTTCTTCAACCTAAACGTTCTTCACGCTTACTTCGAAGCACCTTCGATCCAGGCACGAACAGCGGCCATATCCGCGACACCTGCCAACATCGTGACTTTACCACCGGTCGAAATCAAGATGGTGCGCGGAAGTTCGCCCTGCCACTCGGCATCGATTTCAAAGCGCAGCCGATCCTCGAAGCGGTCGGCGAAAACGTAGCTCTTGGTGGTACCTAGCCCCACCTTGGCCAACGTCGCGTCGATGCGTTTCCAGGACTGGAGGTCTGGACGGTCTGCGTTGATGAGAATGATTTTGATGTGAGGCCGCTCTGCCGCCAGCCGTCCCCATTCCGGCAATTCGGCAAGACACGGTCCGCACGACAGCCCCCAGATATGGACAATCAGGGGCTGCCCGGCATGAGACTGGAGCAGCTCGGCATAGCTCCCTTTGACAAACGGGAGCGGCTCGCTCGACGCGCCCACAGGAGCAAGAAACAGCGCAAACCCACCCATGAATATCCATAGTGTCATTCGAAGTCGTGCCATGGCACTCAGCTCACTCGATTTCTGTTTGAACGCCAGTGGCACGTTGAACCGCTGTCCTGTCGATACAACCAGCGCCAGGGCCGACAACCGCTTGCTCACGACGCCCCGCCAAGCGGCAGCATCCGGTGCCCTTCGCCATCAGTGAGCCATGATACAAAAACCGCACCGTGACGATCGGTCAGCAGTTGGGGATGATCGGCCCGCCCCCGGGTCGTGGCGAGCGAGGATGGTTCCCTCCAAGTCAGCCCATCGTCCAGCGAGGTCTGCACCATCACACGCGTCGTCTCGCCGTCGAATTCCTTCCAGGCGAGCAAGAGGTCTTTGCCCGTCGACAGCACCTGCGGACGGGAGACCTGCACGCCCTTGCGCCCTAATGCGCGCGGTTGCGAGAAGGTAACGCCGTTGTCGGCCGAGCGGGCGTAATACACGCCTTTGCGAGCCTTGCCGGCCGTGTACCAGACGACGTGGATTGTATCGGCGGGCGTGATCGCAATCGCAGGTCCGTGGTGGGGACAGGTGTCGGTCACCCACTCGTCAACGCTGATACGGCGAAGCGGGCCGGGCGTTCCGTTCGCCCCAAACGCTACAATCGCATGGTCCCGCGTCGTACCGTCGAAGATGTTGCGGAACAGGACGACCGGCTCCCCCTTGGAGTTGAGTGCCATCCCGATGCGGCAACATTCGCAACTATGGTCGACCGCCACGCGGGCCGGAGGGAAGCTGATACCGCCGTCGGTGGAGATGGCATAAGAGAGCGCCGCACCGGAATACGCGTTGCCGGCCGTCTTGGCGGCAACTGCGTTCGCCTTGTCGATGGTCGCAACGAACAGCGATCCATCGGGCAGGAATTGTAACGCTTCGAAACGATGCCCTGGGCTTGCGGGATCGATCCGCTGAGGCGTGCTGAATGTCTGGCCATCGTCGTGCGAAGCGGATGTGAAAATCTGCCCATAGTGTCCCGCCTCGGGCAGCAACGTCGCGAACGCGACCACGACGCGTCCTGCTGCGTCGATGACGATCTTGGGTCGGCTGTCGGGGCCGGTGTCGAGGCGGACCGGCAACGGTGTAATTGCGATGGCGGTGCCAAACGGAGCACCTGGGGTGACTTGGTGCGCCACCCAAACCTTACTTTGTGCCGTCCACGCGATCCACAGCCGGTTGCGGGTGTCGAAGACAGGCGTTGCCGTCAAGGCGCAGGTGAGTTCCGCGCCATCGCAAGCCCCTTTGGGTCCTGTAGTTTTCGAGCCCTTGGACAGCGCATGACTGTGGCCCGCACCGTGGTCCTGGGCATGTGCGGACGATAGTGGACAACTAGCGGCCACAATGGCCGCCAGTAGCAAGCGTCGTACGAGGATTGATAACTGCATGGTTCGGCTCCTTGACTATCGACGCTTCAGAACCTCAGCTTGACGCCGCCGTAGAAGGCACGAGGTTCTGCGGCGTAGATCGAGTTTCCAGCTTTGGTGATCAGCGCCGCCGTGCCGTCCTGGACGCCGCCGGTCGATGTATTGGTGACGTTGTTTGCGCCTGCGATATTGACCCGGTCGAGGATGTTGCGGACCTCGAAATACGCCGTCAATTGCCGGACATATCCGCTTTGGAACGCATTATTGTAATGGACATTGAGGTTGACCGCTTCTGCGGGACCAGCCGTCAGCAGATTGGCGTTGTCCATGTAGAAAGCATCCCGCCACTGGTACTCGACGAAGGTGCCGAAGCCTTTCAGCGGGCCGGTTGGCTGATCATATCCAAGCCGCGCCGTCAGTTCGTTAGGCGCGATGCCGGGGATCTTGTTGCCGGCCCGGTTGAAGGGAGTGGTCACCCCGGCGAGCTTTTCGCTGTACTGCGTGTAGATCTGATCGTTGTGCAGGTAGGCGGCCGTCAGCGTCACGCCATCGACGGGCTTCGCGGTTGCAGCAACCTCAACGCCGCGATGCTCCGAAGCTGGCGCGTTGAAAGTGAAGCTCCCGGTGCCGCCGCCGACAGGAGGCGCTTGGCTCACAAACTCGTTTTCGAAGAATTCGTAAAACCCCGTGACGTCAATCTTGAATGCGCGGGCGGGTGCCCAAGTCACCCCCAGATCGTACCCGACGTTCCTCTGTGCTTCGAGGCTCGTGTTGTTGCCCGGCGTTCCGTCAGCGGTCACAAACAAGTTGGAGAACTGCGGTGTGCCATAGCCCGTTGAAACGCGCCCGCGGACCTGTAGCGTGTCGTCATGACGATATGTCAGGCTCGCTTCGGGTGCCGTGTTGTGAAAGACGCGGTCGGCGCGTGTCACGCTAGCCGTGGCAATACCGGCAGCATTGTAGCTCAGTGCAGTGCTCTTCCCAGTGAGTGTCGTGGTTTCGACGGCAATCCCTGCTGCCATCGTCCACCGCGGATCAAGTTGCAATTCCTCGCGCAGGCGGAAACCGAGATTGCTCGTCTGACCCTGGGTTTTCGACCTCAAACGGCCGAACTGCGTGTTGGGGCCGGGAAGCACGTTATAGCTGTCGCTGTCGGTGGGTTCGGTGAAGTTATAGTAGACACCCACCATGTGCGTTGCCTGTAGGCCGAACAGGTCAGTCCGCTTGGTGAGGTCGCTCATCAGGTTCCACGAAAAAACCTCGTTCAAGCCGCGCGTATTCGAGGTTGGCTGATCGACGTCTTTGTCGTCCCAGACAAGTTGAGTGCGCCAGACGGTCAGTGGGTCGAAGGCATGTTCCCACCGGGCACCTAGGATCGTTCGGGTATCGTCGCGGTTCAGTCCGGTTTCTTTCGCGGTTTGCCTCGTTGTGGCACCGCCGTATCCGTTGATGAACAGATTGATCGTGGGGCAGCCGACCGCCTTGGTTGCGTTCCTGTCGCAGCCCCTCTGATAGGGGTTGGCCATGAATTGCGCCATCGACTGACGGATCGCCAGATGGGTGAAGGTTTCGTTGTGGATGGCTTTGAGGGTGATCGTATCCTGCGCAGTCGGCTTGAAGGTCAGCACGGAATTGACGGTCTGGATGCTGTAATCGCTGTTGCCCAGATAGCCGTCGCCGCGCGTGTCGCTGGCAAACACGGAAAACTCGGCATTGCCCGCCTTCGTGCCACCAATGAGGTAATTGTTGAGATAGCCGAAACTGCCAACATCGACGCCGTATTCAACACCGTTGATTTCGCCGCCTGGACGGCTGCGGAAGTTGAGCGCTCCCCCGGTGGCGTAGTTGCCAAACAGCGACGACGACGGGCCGCGGAACACGTCGACGCCGGAATAGGCGTGCGGATCGATCAAATCGCCGCGTCCAAGTCCGTCGGGTTGGGTGACGGGAAAACCATCCTCAAATAGAATGACGTTGCGGATGCCAAACCCGTTGCGCGCGTTCGATCCGCGAATGGAAACGCCGAGGTCGCGCGGACCGTTGCCCTGCTTGACCGAGACGCCAGGCACATCGCCCAGCAGGTCGCCAACCTTGAAGGCTGGCCGGTCTTGGTTCGTTTCGGTATTTGTCGAAGTAACGCTCTGGCCGCTGATCGGGGCTGCAAATGCCGGCGATGAAGCGGCCGGGGCAATGACTGGCTTGATGGCATTGACGTCGATCACTGGCGTCAATGCTGTAGGGGCGGGGGCATCGGCTACGACAGGCTTGGCAGCCGGTTTGCTGACAACGGCCTTTGCCTTTGGCGCGGGCTCGTCCGCCACGATCTTCGGCTTGGCGGCGGGTGCCTTCACCGGAGAAGCGGCAGGCTTTGCCTGCTCAACCACGATCTCGGGAACGGCAATGCCTTTTGTTGGTGGAACCGGTGAGGGTTGGGCCGACTGCGGCTGGGTCACTCCGCCAGCAGTCGGCGCCGGGAGCGTCTGGGCGGCAGCATAGGGAGCCGCAACGAGATGGGGCAGGCAGAGCATGGCGACGCCCGCAGGCTGCCAGAGAAAACGCTTGGCCATAAAAGGAGCTTTCCGCAAAATCATACGACAACCAGCGCACGCTCAAGCGCGCGTGGTACACGAGGGTGTTGTCAGACGATTTGAGCGGGTGGCGCGCGGCTCGGCGGCCGCAGACGGCGGATAACCTCGATCCGCTGATCGCTTTGCGATGTTTGGCCCGTGCGGGCGATAGGGGGAGCAAAGGGGAGCGCCCATTCGCTTGAAACGAGCGTGATGCTTGCGGTCGCCAGAGTACAAAGCGGACACTGCGGCTTAGACTTTGCCGGCCCGCCTCCCGAGTTTCCTTGGTCGGTCTGGCAAATCACCATGCCTTCGACGACAAGGATGGGATGCCCCTCGGCTGCTGCTTGTTCGGCAATCGCTGCCACCGCAGACTTCGGCGCACCCGTCATCTGGTGATGGCGCACGACGACAGCGACATGCAACAGCATGCCGAAAACCGCCAGTCCACTGATCCACCTACGCCACATGACAAACCCCTTGCCGCATTCGAACCATAGTTTCGTTCGAACAGCAACGGACCAATTGCCCAGACTTCGATGCAGAACGCCGCGATTTTGTCTTTGTGGCGGGTCGACAACATCCACAATCGTCCTTAAGGAACAGCACTCGTTATATATGCATCAATGTCCGGCGCTGACCGCTATGTCGTCTGAGCCGACAGTCTGATAACGTCGCTATCGGCCCTGAACTGACGCGCGCCCTGGCCCCCAAGTTGGCAGAATGCCGCTCATCGCCGTGCGCCGGTCTATGATTAAGCGCACTTGGCATAGCGGAGCGTCACACCCCGACTGCTCGAGACCGTACGGCTGAGATTGGCGAGGCGTTGCGTGACGAAGTTGGCTGGCATCAGGAGTTTCTCCTCGCCAGATCGTGGCCATTCAGCCATGCGCCAAGGTCAACTGCAAATCAACAGGCCACCTGTGATACGGCGCTCCTACTCCCACCAACTCGGTTGCACAGCACGATAGCCGCGCCGTCGGGCGTTGCCATATTGCGGGTTTTGGCTCGACTGACTGAAGAGCCCGAACAAACCGCCGTCGCCCTCCCAAGATTTGAAACTTGTCGGGGGGACGACCACCGTGGGTTTGCGCGTAATGAACCCGCCCTGGGGTTGGTTGCTCAGCACTGCAACAAACTCGGTCCGATAGTTGGTTTCGCGGCTCAGCGGCTCATCAGAGACGACGATCGAGGATCTCGGCAAGGCGGTCGCCGCAATGCGATCGAGCAGATCGCTTGGGATCGTGATGCGGTCGAGCGCGTTCCGGGCATCGTCCCCGTGGTCGATCGAGACCGCAGCCCACCTGAGCCCCACATCGCTGCGGGCCATGGCTGTGAACACATGTGTGCCGATCGGCGTGTCAGGATTGCTGATCTTGACCGGAACCTCGATGGTCGCATCGAACACTTCGCCACCGTCGGCCCACGGCTTACGCGTATTCCTCCGCACGTATAATTTCTGGGTCGCGCGGCTGATGTAAATCGAGACGGGCTCGAGAGCGAGCTTTGCCTCGTTGGCGGCTTTTGCCGTCTCGGCCTTTCTGTCGGAGGCAGCCTTGGCGGCGTCCTTCATACGCGCTGCGGTATCGAGCTTCGACTGCGAATCGGTCCGGGCCGCGTCGAGCAGCGATCCCGTTGACGCCGCCTTGGACTCTGCCTTGAGCTTGCGGTCCTCGGCACGCACCTTTGCCTCGTCGGTCTTTGCGGCGGCAAGCGCCTTTTCGACGCTGGCAAGCTCAACGTTGGTTGCGGACTTGAGCGCTTCGAGCTTGCGCAGCGCTGCCTTGGACGAGGCTGCGTCGCGCGCAGCGCCAGCGGCTGCTTTCTTCGCCTCGTCGGCTGATTTTGCAGCTTCCGCAGCCTCACGTGCCGATGCCTCAGCTCGCGCAGGGGCCGCAGCGATAGCCGCAGCGTTGGGCATGAGCAGCGATGAATGTGAAAATTCTACGGGGGTCGCGTCGTTCGGCGATACGATCACCCGCATCCCGATCCGCGTCTTGTTGAACAGCTGCTCGGCAAAGCCAAATGGCATCCGCACGCAGCCGTGTGAGGCGGCATATCCGGGCAGCGGGCCACCGTGCAGCGCAATGCCATTCCAAGTCAGGCGCTGCATGTGCGGCATCGAAGCGTCATCATACAGGTTCGAGCGGTGTTCTTCGTTCTTCTGGACGATAGCAAACACACCGGCTGGCGTCTCGCGGCCCGCGGTGCCCGTCGATACAGGTGCGCGAAGGACCCAGCCATCGGCGTCGTACACCGTGACCTGCTGCGTCTTGATCGACACGATCGCCATGATCGGCTCGCCCGCCTCGCGCGGCGCCGTCATCTCGACCGGGGCGATCGAGCGCGGTGGTTTCGCGCTCGCGTCGGCGCTCAGAGCCACCAGCACCGCAAAGGCGACATTCGTTGCAAACGCGGGATGTTTCGAACGTCGAAGGGTTGATTGCGTCATCGTTGAGAACTTTCCTGCCGCAGCCCAGTAGATGCCAGTCCATGCCCGCCTCGAGCAAGCCGCAAATCGCTTTACATGCAGACGACCGCCAACGCCACTCACCTTGCCGCACCGCCAGTTCCTTCGCTGGCGCCGCGAGAAAGACTTCACAGATTTATGTCGGGATTGCGAGCGGTGCGCTGACGAGAATTGGTCCGCGTCGGGCTTCGTCAAGCGTTCTCTGATCGACAGCGTTCTGGGGGTAGACCGCCCGTTGCCGTCGGGTTACATTCTCGCTGATAGCGACCTCGATATGACGACGTGCACGGGCTCAACACTCATGTTGCAAAACTCATGTTGCAAATTGGCTGAGCACGGCGAAAGGCGACGTGTGCGCTGCCACTGACTCAGTTTTGAAAGTTCCAGGCGACGATGGCAGCTTTTCACCCCAGACCGCTTCAGGTTTCAATTTCGAGAAGGGCCAACGGCTGCCTTTTGGATTCATCCATCTTAGCGCCAACGTTGCCTCCCGCTGCCACCTTGGTGACCAATCCCTTGGAACCAAGCGATCGAGGTCACGTTAGATTGCGAACTGCATAAATGGGGCAGAGAGAAGAGCCAGTGAAAGATTCGATATTCCTTCTCGGTCTGGCCGCGGACAAATTCCGACAGAGCGTGATCGGGCTGACGCTTGCTCTTCTGCTTTTATTTTCGTGGATCGGCCTTCACATCGCGACGAATTTCTTTTGGCCCTATCCTTGGAGCGGCGAAAGCCTTTGGGCGATACCTTTCGGTGTGGCCTTGATGACATGGCTCTATGTTGCTATTTTCATTGTCGCGCACGATTGTATGCACGGAACAATGGCTCCCAGTTGGCTCTGGTTGAACCCTTGGATCGGTCGTATCTGCCTGTTTTGCTACTCTGCCTTTTCTTTTGACGTCATGCGCGAGGCGCACCGTCACCATCACATGAACCCGGGCACGTCCAAGGACCCGGACTACTTTGCGGGTCCGCCGCAAAGCTTTTGGCGCTGGTACTTTAAATTTCTATTCCAGTATTTTGGGCTGCGCCAGGTCCTGATCATTGTAACGGTTGCGTGGATCTATATCGCACTTGGCGCACACTACCAGAACCTACTCATGTTCTGGTTTCTGCCCTCGGTTTTGTCATCAATTCAGTTGTTCGTTTTTGGCACTTATTTGCCTCATAGAGAAGAAGAGGTCGCCTTTGCTGACCGGCATCGGGCCCGATCGACAGATTATCCTTGGCTGATCTCGCTGCTGACCTGCCTTCATTTCTGCTACCATCATGACCATCATTCGATCCCTGGTGTGCCCTGGTGGCGACTGCCCCATTTACAGACGACACGGCGAACCAAGGCTGAGCATTAGAGTGCTTCCGGGAAAAGTATGCCCCCGCGAAGGCGGGGGTGTGAGCGGTTTTCCCCAAAGAAGCACGACCAAACAAAAGCTTAGGGTCCGTCTTTAATCCCATCAAAGTCGGACGGACCCTAGGCCAGCCAACTCACTTCGCTAAGCGGTTCGCTATTGACCGATCAGCAGGAGTGGCCATCACTTCATTGAGCTTTCATGCATATGGCACGACAGGCAGTTGGGGCCGGGTGAAACATCCACCGATCGGGACTTTGGCCAGCGGTGGGATAGGGTTCTATTTCGGAATGCTTGACCCGCTGGCCTTCGTGGCCGCCGAAATACGGAGTATAGCCCTGCACTGCACAGGTCGCACGGCAATGTCCATTGGTCGGAGACACATTCGGACTGAGATTGAAGTATCCGGAATACGCTTTCGGGACGCACATCGCTAATGCGGTTGGCTGCGAGCCATAAAAGCCATCATGAACAATGACCCTGAACCCTTGCAAAGCTCCGTCGCTGGCGAACGTTGCGGTGTGCGGAGATACAAAATTACTCCATCCGCCAGAAATCGCGATGTCGCCCGCGTTACACCAGGCGGTCAGGTCGTGGTCATGCGCCAATCCCGGAGCGGTCTTCTCAGATGTGTACATTTGACTGACGAAGGGTGCAGAGAAATTCACGCATACAGCGTGGCATCCCGAGCCATTGATGATTTCGGTACCCTTGACGTGCCAGCCTCTATTGGAGCCGTAGGGCCGACTGATCGCCGCGTTGACCCCATTGAAGCCGCCTGCGATCGGCAGGTAGCCTGACGGGCAATCGGCATGACATTCTTGGCCGATCACGCCTTGCCGCTCATATTTGAACAGAGCGTCCGCCAATGCGGCGCTGCTCGTCAGCCATGGGCCTAACAAACAGAAAAAGACGGCCATAAGTCTTCGTCGATGCATAGAATGCTTTCCACTGCGGCAGGCATGGCTGACCTTACGCTCGGAAACTAGAAGCTCGTCTGTGGCAAAACAATCGATTTCAACGCCTATGGCTCAGGCGTTGCTCTCGTCGCCGCGCCAAGCTGCTTCAGCAGCACCTCAACAAGCTGACAGTCCACGCGATTTCGGCATCTTCGTCGGCAAGTCCCCCGATCGCATCGCTAAATGAGCCGTTGTTGAGAGGTGGCTCGGGACAAGATCCGGTCAAAACGCCAGTGGTGCGCGGCCGCTTTGTGACGTGCCAAAAATCGCGCGGCTCCAGCGGATGAAATTCTCGGACCGGCATGTGTCTTGATGGTCGCTCCAAAGCCCCATGCTTGCACGCGGCCTGCGCCTGTGCAGATGCCCAGCGGCACCGGCGACCGGGGATGATTGACCACGATCAGGGCGCCGCCCGCGACGAGCGCCTAAAGCCCTCGGCAGTGTCGGCAGTCCTGCCGACCACGGTCGAAAAATTCAGCACCTGCTGGGGGTACGATGACAATGAGCGATCCGCTGGCAACCGGCGCGTCCGCCGGGCACACGTCGTCCGGGCCTCGCAGCGCCGTCCCCGTTCGAACCGAACCGCGCATCGACGGCATCCAGTGGCTGCGAGCGATACTCTCAGTCTTCGTGGTCATCTGGCATCTAGGTGGCGCCGGCCGGACGGCCCTTTGGGACGACCGCTATCTCCAGCACAGTGTGAACGCCTCGGATATCTTGAGTTTCCAGGTTCTATTGCTGGCGGTCCCTGGCTTTATGCTGATCTCGAATTATCTACTCGCTGCCGCCAACCCAGACCAGAACGTCGCCTGGAAGCGGGCTCAACGTGTGATCATTCTGCTGCTGTTCTGGCCGCTCGCGCTGACGCTGTTCCAGTCCGGCTGGGGTGGCGTCGTCGCCGAATGGCCGCGCACGCCCGAAGCTGCCATTGTCTATTTGCTGACGGCCGGGCACACGATCTTCTACTTCTTTGTGGCGCTGCTGTTGACCTATGCGGTCACACTCGTGTCGGTCCGCCTGCCGACGCCTGCAGTCCTCGTGCTCTTGGCGGTGGCAACCATCGCCGTCGCGGCAGCCCCGGCGGCGGCGATCGCTTGGCACATGGCATGGCTCGGCGCCTATTGGTCGCCGATCAACTTCCTTCCCTACGCCTTCGCCGGCGTGGTGATTGTCCGCATGTTCGGCCCCGACGCTGACTGTGGACGTGCGACGCTCGCCGCACTCGCGCTAGTGGCGGTTGGTGCGATGGTCGCCGCTGCAGAGTGGCAGTTCTATCGGCACGGCATTTTCCACCAATTTGAGCAGGTCTCTTATCCGACCTATACGCGCGCCTCGCTGGTCCTGCACGCCACTGCCCTGCTGGTGTTGGCGATCCACTGGGCACCACGCGCGCCTGCGTTCGTAGAGTTCATGGCCAAGCACGCGCTGGCGCTCTATTGCCTGCATCTTTTCATGGCCGAGCCCATGCGTGTCCTGGTCCGCACTCTCGCCCCGCACGTGTCGAGCCTGACGCAGGCCTGGATCGTGATCCCGCTGGCGATCTTGGCGAGCTATGCCACCGCGCGAATCCTGATGCAGGTCTGGCGCGAACGGCTGCTATTCTAGATGGAGGTATCTAGGGCGTGTCGTCAAGCGCCTGCCCCTCGGTCAAATTCTCAAGCGTCCAGCCCGAATCCATAACTGACGACACGCCCTAGGAGTGGGGCACGACCGACGCTTGCTGTTCAACCGTTTCACGCCTGCACCACCTCTGCAAGTCGACTCTGACACGAACGATTGACGAACGTGACGCAAAACATCCAAAGGCGGATGTCAACGCGGCTTGGGACATGAATCGGCGTAGGATCATTGCTCAAGATGTCAGAGGCGAGCAGCCGTTCAAATCCTCAGCGGCGGCTGAAATTCATGGTCGCCCGGCTCATGGCGATCCCCTTCGTATTCACGTTGACAGTGTGGGCCGCCTTGCCGAACGACACCGACATCGACCCGCTGAAGCCGCCGCCGGAAATGTTGAGCAACATACTGTTGGCGCTGACAGTACCGGCAACGGAACCCGACGCGTTAAACGTCCTCTCTTCCCACTCGCCGGAGGCGTGCGAGCCATCGATCCGGAGCTTGCTGCGGATATGAATGGGGTTCTTATCGCTCTTGCACTGGATGACCATGTTCAACGCGTTGCCTCCACCGGTGTAGTAGGCCGTGCAGCGGATGGCTTCCGAGGAACCGTCCGTATAAGAAATGCGGCCGCTCCCGCCCCACGAACCGGTCAGCGCGCTGACCGCTGAATCACTGGCTGCTTGAACTGGCCCACAGGCAAGCAAAACCAGAACCGCGAGGCGAGTGGCTGCCGGCACGGTCACGTGACGTAATTGCGTTACACGGTTCATCTCTGCCTCCAAAGAACTCCACAAGGTCGAGTGCGCGATTGTATGTGACTTAGGCAGCGAGGCGTTGTTCTCGCTCAAAGTCACCTTTCGACCATGTCAGCGCTCAAGCGCCGTTGCAGGTCCAGGCCACGATTTCCGCAGCAATCTGCTCGAACGCATCGCTGAGCGCCTTGGCCGCAACCGGCGAATCAAGGGTGGTGAGCGGTACGGTGGCTCGGAAAAGCCTCGTGGCGAGGATCTGTCCGTCGGGTCCGGCGATCTTTCCGGCGAGTTCGACCTCGCCAGCAATGGCAGGATCGGTCACGATTTGAAAACTGCGGATATCGATGAGCAATTGCAGGTCGGCTTTCGTCCCTTCGGGTGCTCGCCCGATCGCGCCAGTAAAGCCTGTGCTCTCAAACGATTGAACGAGGCGCGCCTGGATAGTTTTGGGCAACAGATCGGGCCATTGTGCATTTTCCAGAACCGGCTTGTCGTTGGTGCGCGACCGGATCAGGATCTTGTCGCTGTCGAAGAGGCTGAGCGTCGTCGGTTCCGCCACGAGCAGTTGTCCGGTTAGCATTTTCGTGATGCCGCCAATCTTGCGCGGAACAGCGAGATCGTAAGTTCTTGAAATTGACTTTTGGCCACCCCCCGTCATCCGTTCGACACCGGTAAGAATGCCATCGACGCGATCGGTATTGCGCGCCAAGGCACCCGAAAACTTGTCGATGTTGGCAATCAGATTTTTCAACGGCTCGGCATTCTCGGTTACGACGGCATCGATGTGGCGAAGCGCGTCGCGCGCCGCTTGGGTCATTCCCTGACCGGCCTTCTTCTCTGCCGTCAGTAAAGGTACCGTGCCATCGGACGAGGCAATAAGCGGAAGTGACGCCGTCCCGCCAACCAGCGACACGACGGGGGCGCCGGTCAATCCTTGAAATTCGATGCTTGCCACGGTGTCGTTGCGGACGGGGGCGGTCTTGTCGATCGCGACGGTGACCATGACGTCGCGCGGGTTGGCGGCATCCAGCTGCAGTCTTGTCACCTCGCCAACGCGAACGCCGTTGAACAGCACGGCAGATCCCTTGAGCAGACCGGAAACCGGACCATCGTAGCGGATGCGATATGTGGCGCGTTTGTCCAGCCCGCCCGTTGCATTCAGCCAATAGATGAACAACAGCCCCGCTGCGATAACGCCGAGGGTGAAGAGGCCGATGAGCATGTAGCGTGCGCGAATTTCCATGGGCCGCCTCAATGGGATTGACTGGAAGTACGTGGCTCGATCAGGGCAGCCCGCCGCCCTCTGAAATAGGACTTAACCCACGGGTGGTCCGATTGGAGCATGGCCGCCATCGGTCCTATGGCAACGATCTTTCCCTCCGCCAGCACTGCGATGCGGTCACACACAGTGTGGAGACTGGCCAGATCGTGCGTGACCATAAACACTGTAAGACCAAGCGTTCTCTGCAGCGTGCGGATCAGGATGTCGAAGTCGGCCGCCGAGATCGGATCGAGGCCTGAGGTCGGCTCGTCCAGGAACAGGACTTCCGGATCGAGCGCCAAGGCCCGTGCGAGCGCCACGCGCTTCGTCATGCCGCCAGACAGCTCGGACGGCATCTTGCCGGTATCCTGCGCCGTAAGGCCGACCATCGCCAGCTTTGTAGTGGCAATGGACGCCATATGAGCGTCCGTAAGATTGAGGTTTTCGCGCATGGCGAATTCGACGTTCTGCCGGGCGGTCAGCGACGAGAACAACGCGCCCTGTTGAAACAAGACCCCCCAACGGCGTCGGATGGCTTGCCGCTCGTTATCGTCTAGGGTGTCGAGATTGCGACCAAGGACTTCAATCGTACCGGCCCGCTTGGGAATCAGTCCGATGATGGTTCGCAGGAGCACCGACTTGCCGCTGCCTGAGCCGCCGACGAAGCCGAGGATTTCCCCCTGTTGCACGTCGATGGAAAGGTGGTCGAGCACGACCCGATCACCAAAACCGGTGACCACATCGCGGACCTTGATCGCTAAACTTTTGACGCCGCCGCCCATGGGCTCAAATCCCGATCGCGGTAAAATACATTGCGAATAATCCATCCAGAACGATCACGAGGAAGATTGATTTCACAACCGAAGCCGTTGTCTGCAATCCGAGAGATTCAGCGCTGCCACGCACTTTCAATCCTTCCGCGCAGGCGACAATTGCGATGACCAAGGCCATGAACGGCGCTTTGATCATGCCGACCTTGAAGTGGTCGAGCGTGATCGCCTCTTGGAGGCGCGCAATATAAATGTCCGGGCTCATGCCGCCGTACGCCCATGCAACCAAGCCTCCCCCATAGAGTGCAGACATTGAGCCGAGAAATGTCAGGATCGGGACTGAGATTATGAGAGCCATGACGCGGGGGAGAAGGAGAACCGTGACGGGATCGAGCCCCATTGTACTCAGGGCATCGATTTCTTCGCGCATCTTCATCGAGCCGAGTTCGGCCGTGTAGGAGCTGCCAGAGCGACCAGCGACCATGATGGCCACGAGCAAGACACCGATCTCGCGCACGACCAGGATCGCGATCATGTCGACCACGTATTGGTCGGCGCCGAACTTGCGGAAATGGAAGAAGCCTTGCTGCGAGATGATACAGCCGATGAGAAATGTGATGAGCAGGATAATCGGCACAGCTTTCCAGGCAACCCGGTCGACGTGATGCACGGTTGACGTCAAACGGAAGGTGGAAGGCTTCTTAAGACCAGCAAACAGCGCGCTGCCCACCGCTCCGAGCATGTTGAGCAGGTATTTAAGGTCGGTGCCGGCCTCGCTGGTTGTCCGTCCAACATCGATAACCCAGGCGGCAATTGCGCTTTCACGGGGAGGCTCGATCGGCTGCTCTTTGCGTGCTTGCACAACCGTTTCGACAAGGCCGGTAAATCGCTGAGCGAGGCCCGTGACCTCGACGGTTTCGCCCAATGACGTTCGCGCTCGAATGAGCTGGTCGAGTGACCATGCACCATATGTATCGAGTTCCTCGACACCGCTCATGTCCAGAATTTGTGATTGTGGGCCGGAAAGTTTTGGAAGCCCTGTAATGAGAGCCGCTAGTTCGCGGGTATTGCGTGCCGTCCACGCGCCGCGTGCAACGAGCATTGGCTTATGGTTCGCCACGACGCTGCTCAAGAGCCCTGTCAAGCGCACTCCGATCATTCGAGAAGCTACAGCTTCGCGAAGCATCGCAAATTGCGCGCTGAAGACCTTGATCCGCATCACGGCGTGTGTTCAGAAAAAACATTTCTGTTTTCAGTCCCCCAACAGTTTAGGACCGCTTCGCAGGTTTCTCGGACGTCGGCGTGGCGGGGGTGCGGCTGGCTCGGACCGACGTCCAAGAAACCTGCACCGGTGCTGACTCTGTACCGGGGCGCAATTTTCGTGTCGCAGACGTGCCCTTCATGCTGGTGATGATCGCCAGTGAGACTGTTAAGCGGTCCCGCGACGGTCGAGATTGGTGTGATCGGCTGCAGAGCCTCACGATCAGTTTGGTACGTCTTTGTGACGTGAGCAGTTGCAGCCGTGAAATTGTAATCCATACGAGTGGCCCGTCGCGCCTAAATCGCTGTGCTATCCGGAACCGTTGACGATTTAGGCGCGACATAAGGGCCACTCGAGAAATCATAGACTTAGTGTGGCGTTCAGCGCGCCTGAATTGACACCAACCTCGCCGCACCCACCAGTCAATTAAGGCGCGACGCCACACTAGGCTTGAAGTTCGGCCGCCCCTTGGTAGGATAACGACTGATTGTCGGGACCAACATATTTTCCAGTCAACCAAAGCATTTGAGTGCCTGGACGCGTACGCACGTCATCATTTGATCATGGCCGGAAATTGCCGATGGTTCAGGCAGACAAGCTCAAAGTTCTGATTTCGTATTCGCGCGATGACATCGCGTTTGCGGATCAGCTTGACGCCGCACTCAACCTTACCGGTTTTGAATGCACGATCGATCGGCATGGCATTCGGGGAGGCGAAGATTGGAAACGCCGCCTCGGCGATCTCATACTCTCGTCCGATACGATCGTATTCGTGCTCTCGCCTGCATCGTCGGTTTCGGAAATTTGCGCTTGGGAGGTAGAAGAAGCAGCCCACCATGGCAAGCGCATCCTGCCCGTGGTTTGCCGGCCGCTTGGTACAACCGTGCCACCGGCGCGGTTGCGAAATCTCAATTACATCCATTTCTATGAAGAGCCAAAGGTGCCAGGCTCCGGCTTTGGTGTCGGCCTGACCGCACTTGTCACTGCGCTCAACACAGACCTTGCCTGGCTACAGGAGCACACGCGGTTGTTGGAGCGGTCCACTGAATGGACGGCTGGCGGTCAACAAGAAACCGCGCTTCTGTTTGGCAGCAGCATCGCAGATGCCAAAGCGTGGATCGATCGGCGGCCGAAGGGCGCGCCTGAAGTCCTTCCCGCGCACATCGAGTTCATTCGCGCCAGCGAGGCGGCGGAAGCGCGTCGGCAAGATGCGGAACATCAACGGCTCGCGGCGGTCGCTGCTGCGCAAGATGAGCGGGCGCAGGCAATCGCCGACCGTGAAAAGGCTCAGAAGCGAGAAATTGAGACCTCGCGCAAGGTCGTTCGGTTGACGTTGGCGGGGCTGGGCGCTGTCAGCGTCCTGGCGCTGTTGCTTGCATGGGTCGGCTTCTATGCCTTTCAAAAGCGAGGGGAAGCAGAGCAGCAGACACAGGCAGCGCAGAGCAATCTTGCGCGTGCTGCGCAGACGTCGTCCGTATTCAGGGCTGAACAAGCCAAGATTGCGCTCGAACGCAATGACCCCGTCACAGCGGCGATGGTTGCCCTCAACGGAATTCCCGACCTCAGCGCGACGGATGACTTCGAACGAACCCGGCCATTCTACCCGGAGGCTTTCGTAGCCTTGCATCAGGCGTGGGTGGAGCTGAAGGAAAGCGGCGCACTCACCAAACACACGAGTGTCATTCGCGCTGTCGTGACGTCGTCCGATGGACGTCTCATCGTGACAGTTTCAGACGATAACACGGCACGGTTGTGGAACGCGCAAGGGCAAGGTCTGCGGACACTTGCAGGACATGAAAGCCCGCTCACGAGCGTCGCGATCTCGGCCGACGGCTCGGTCGTGGTGGTTGGATCGCTCGATGGCACGGCCACGGTGTGGGATGGCGAGGGAAAGTTCATCGCGCGGCTGAGTGGGCATCAAGCGGCCATCACAAGCGTCGCTGTGTCGGCCGATGGTGCGTTGTTGCTGACAACATCGCGTGACACGACCGCGCGCGTCTTTGATCGGCAAGGCGGCTTTGTCACCGCCCTCAGCGGTCATACCGACGTGGTCACGACCGGAACATTTTCCCCTGACGGCACTCGCGTTGTAACCGGGGCGAGCGATCACACAGCGATCGTGTGGGATGCGCGGGCAGGCTTGCTGCAAGCCCGGCTGACCGGTCACACTGACGGGGTTGTCAAAGCCGTCGTCCTGCCAGATGGCAGCGCGATCGCCACCGCCTCGCTCGACGGGACGGTTCGAGTATGGGGTTTCGATGGAACGTCGCGTTCGACGCTCGTTGGCCACACGGGTGCCATTACAGCGCTGGCCGCCGCGCCCGACAGCAAATCGCTGATTTCAGGCGGAAGCGATAAGACTGCGCGACATTGGTACTTTGAAAAAGCGGCAAGCGTTGTTCTCAAAGGCCATGCGGGCCCGATTTCTGCAGTTGCCGTGAGCGCTGACGGGACGAAATTTCTGACAGCGTCCGATGAGGGCGGCGATCCCGTAACGCGCCTTTGGGACCATACAGGGTCTCAACTCGCGGTGCTTGCAGGCAGCCCAGCTGGTGTTACTGACGCCCGGTTCATCGACGGCTCCACCGTTGTGACAGTGTCCCGCGACGGGACTGGGCGCATCTGGCAACTGTCTGGTCGCCAACTCGCATCGCTGAGTGAGCAAGACAAAGTGGAAGACGCCCCCGTCGCCTTAAGTGGCGGGTGGTTACTCCGGCATGAAAAAACCGTCTCGATTTACAATGGCGATGGCCAGCGGCGCAAAATTCTCACCTCCTCGTCAAACGCGTCCGACGTTGTCGCCTACGGTGCCTCCGCAAATGGAGACCGTATTTTTGCGGCGTGGGACGACGGGGAGGTCGGCCTTTACGACAGGTCTGGTGAGGTGATCACACGCCTTGCCGCGAACGACGCGCGTCCAGATGCCGTCGCGCTTTCGGCGGACGGTACGCGGATGGCGATCTTCTCTGCTGAGGCTGGGCGAGTTGTCGACGACAAAGGCCACGTCCTTGCAACGCTGCCAATGCCGGGATCGCAAATTGAAACAGCGCGTTTTACGGCGGAAGGCGGTATTGTTGCCGCGACCGACACCGGTATGATTCAGATCTGGTCCAAAGCTGGTGCGCCACAAGCAAGGATCGATGCGGATGGAGAAACAGCCGCCGTCACGCTTTCGCCAAGCGGACGCTTCGCGGTTCGCGTGCCGAAAATAAAGGGGTCAGCGTCAGAGGATGAATCGGCTGTGATTGACCTCAGTGCGGGCCGCGAAGGGCCCGCGGGACGGATCATCTCGAAGTTGGGACTGAGAGCCACGGGCATCGCGTTTTCAGATCACGATCAATGGCTTGCGTTTGTCCCTGAAAATCAGCGCGCGCGGTTGTTTGATCTTACCACGGCTAAGTTTGCGCCGTTCGAAACCGAACCCGTTAAAGAATTCGTCGGGTTTTCGCCAGATGGCCAGAACATCCTCGCGATCACGGCCAAGAATCAAGTAGCGCAACTCCGCCTTGACGGGCGAACGATCCTATCTGTCTCCGAAGAAGTCGGCATCAGAGCGGCTGCATTTGCCAAGGATGACGACCGGTTCGTCACGATTTCCCGTACGGGACACGCAAAGCTGTGGCGGGCGTTTCGCGCGCCGCAAAGCCTGGTCGATCAGGTGAAGAAGGATTTACCCCGTTGTCTTGATGGCGACACTGCTCGCTCGTTGTATCTCAAGGGAGATACGCCTGCATGGTGCAGCGCGAAACATGCAGCCGGCGATGCGGTGGTGCCGATGAGCTTTGCAACTGTCGCACCCGTTGGTGGCGACGTGCGCGGCCCCGATCTCAACTTTGCCTACTATCCACCCGGCGATCTCGACCAGGCGGATCGAGGGAGAGGGCGCACAGGCGATCGCAAGGTGTACCTCCCCGACATCGTCTTTCCGCTCAAACTCGGCCCTGCCGACCACGCGCACATGAACTCGATTATCTGGGGCTATGGCGGCGTCGGCTGGAACGGCAAGGGAGCCAAAGGCGGCAGCGAATGTGATCCACGCAACTATGACGCAATGCGCCAGCGCGATACCTTCTGCGAGGTGCGGGGTTGGGACATGCCGTTCTGTCCATCTGGTGTCGGCAAGCAGGGGCAAAGTATCCGTCCGCCAACGTGCGCCGACAACAAGTGGGAGGTGGTAGCCGTTGTGGATGGTGTCATCACTCAGGTCACGTCTAACACGACGGTGAGACTGAAAGGTGCTGACGCGACAGAATATTTGTACCTGCACATGCATCCCGATTCGATCAAGGTGCAGCAGGGTGCGGCTGTCAAACGCGGGGATGTGATCGGCCGGGTATCCAACTTCCAAGGCGGGCAGGGCCGCCAAACGGCCCTCCAACTGAATTTTCAAGTGAGCAAGGTAGTCAAGATCGATGAGAAGACCGTCAAGACTTTCGTTCCCGTTTACACATCGCTGATCGCGGCTTACCGGCGCGCGAAAGGTCTCGACGCAGGGATTGACGCAGACGGCACTCTGCGCATCGATCCGGCCTACGAAATCGGCGCCGGAAAGATCCCCCGCCCGCCCGACTAATGCCATGTATAAGCCGTTCCCCGACCCATGGCTCGCCGTCTCGACTTATACCAACGGGCATAAGTCAGAACTTATGCCCGTTGGTATAATACGTGGCTGTGTTTCGGCTTGACGTAGGTGCTAACCGAACGCCTCTGCGATGATATGCCGTGGCGTGAGCCGGTCGCCGTCGCGCTCGATCATACGGTGCCAGCCGAGGTAGCTCGGCATATACTTCGA
>Ga0247841_10003109_pt1 | contig 31454 bp, 22 predicted proteins | sample LaCruzMarch2015__2_FD_192410 | JGI IMG/M metagenome (GOLD analysis project Ga0247841, IMG submission 192410) | Freshwater microbial communities from meromictic Lake La Cruz, Castile-La Mancha, Spain - LaCruzMarch2015_18m | ecosystem: Environmental > Aquatic > Freshwater > Lake | place: Spain...
ACCGCCTCTAACAGCGGAGCAGAACTGAACGCCGCCTTAAGCGCGGGGCAGGATGTTACTATAAGCGGCCTTACGACTTTGGCCACAGGCGCGATCACTATCACCGCGGATAACGGCGATATCGTTTTAAACGGCGCCGTAAACAGCGACGCAGCCCTGAGCAGCCGTGATCTAACCCTTACCGCTTCAAACGGCATAGTATACACTGAGACAATAGGTACAACCCAGCGCATTGAAGATTTAGTTATTATCGCCAACGAGGCCAGGTTAGGCGGCAGTATCGCCGCTGAGACCGTCAACACCTCATCTGTCGGCTTAACCACATTAGTGGCCAATACTGTAGATATAGATACGGTGGGCTTTACTACTATTAACCTTGGCAACCTTGCCGGAGCCAATAACCTGACTATATCCGCCGGAACAGATGTAACCCTGCGGCAAGCGGATATTGCTTCTTTAACTATAGATGCCGGAACTAATGCCATATTTTACTACGATTTTGTAACCAGCGGAATTGTTAGCGTTACCGGTCTTACGGGTACCATTACCGTTTGGAATACCCCCGCTTCAATCCAGGCAGGGGGTGCAGTAACCTTGGGTGCTGCTACCATTATCAATAATGCGCTTATATCCGGCGCTTCAGTATCCATTACCGGACCCACAGCTATTAACCTTAATGGTAACGTTAACTCCAATAATGGACTGACTATTTTTAATAATGCGGTTACCTTAACCGGCAACTCTATAGCCTCAAGCTCAAACGGAAACGTCACCTTCTCCGGCGATGTGTCCGGAGCTTTTACGTTGGAAGCCAATGCTGCAAACGGAAGTGCTTCTTTCTCGACTATCGGCGGCACTGATAATCCTACCGCTTTAACAGTTAATGCCTCTGATACTACTTTTAACGGCGCAGTTGCAGTGGACGGCAACATTGTTGTCAACGGTTCAGGCGGCACCACCACTATATTAGCCAATATTACTTCGGCAGATGATATTACAATCAATGACGCTGTTGTTATCAGTGGAGTCAGAACTCTTACTTCAGGCGGAGCTGCCGGCGATGATATTTATATTCTTGGTACCATAAATGCAACCGCGGCAAATACTGATTCATTGACGCTTGCTGCAGGAGCAGGCAATGTGAATTTAAGGAGTTCTGTTGGTGATTCAGTGAAGCTCGAGGATCTGACCATTACATCGACGGGGACCACGACATTAAACGGCACCGTTGCGGTTGCCGGTAATTTAGCGGGAGAGGACCTAGACCTTGACGGCGCGTCAAACATTGTTCTTGATTCTGATGTTACATTATCATCCACCGGCGCGACGGGGAACGTATCAATGGCCGCCATTAACGGCCAGGGACACGATCTTACTGTAAGCTCAGGGAATCTTATTGATCTTACCGCGGCCATAACCAATACGCGTAATGTTGTGATGCAGTCTGTGGGCACATTAGCGCTTGATAATGCGGTGACCGTGCTTCAGGATGCCACCTTTACCGTTACAGGAAGTGGTTCTGATATCAACATCACTGCTAATCAGACCGCAGGCGGTCAGGCGAGGTTCGTAACTGGCAATGCAGTTGGCGATGATATTAATGTCGACGAAGCGGATATATTAGCCACGAATCTGATCTTTGATTCAGGCTTGGGCAACACCATAGTCTCAGTGAACCTGGACAACACAGCGGGCTCCATCGTCTTTGATGGAGTTGCAGTATTGGATAATGCTGCCTCACAGGTTGAGTCAGCTGGTAGCCAGACATACAACTCTAATTTAACCATCTTCAATGGCGTAGGTAGCAATACCATTTATGCTCGCACCGGCAATGTAACCTTAAACAGTGGTGCAGGAATAGGTGCTACAAATTGTGAGATTGAAGCTGTTGTAGGCGATGTGTTCTTGAACGCTGCGCTGGAGGGCTTAGCCGAAGGTGGTTCAAATGTTACTCTGACTGCTAATGAAGGTACAGTATACGCTCAGGCAGTCGGTGCGGGTAATCGTTTTGCTGTGTTTACTATTATTGCAGATGCCGCAGAGCTTGCCGGTAATATATCTGCTCAGCTTGTATACACAACAGGTGTTGGCCTGACAACTTTGACAGCCGGAACAGTAGATATCGATACTGCATCTGGAACAGGCACTGTTGACTTGGGTGCTTTGGCCGGCGCGAATAATTTGACGATTTCTGCAAATGGCGTAGTTACCCTGCTTGATGCTAATATTGCTTCCTTAACTATAGACGCCGGCACCATTGTTAACTTTAACGGCGACTTTGTGACAAGTGGCAATGTAAGCGTGACGGGCGTGACCGGCGAGATAGATGTGGCAGCCGGGCAGTCAATACAAGCAGGCGGCACGGTAACTTTATCTAATAACGCCGCCGCAGGTATCGATATAAATGGCGCGGTTACTGGAAATAAAGGCGTTACGATGACTGCGACGACGGGTAATATTGCTATAGACGCTGATGTTGTTTCAACGGGAAGCGGCGCGATAGATTTAAATGCAATAGTAGGCGACGTAAACATTGCCCGGGCAGCTAATGCTTCTGTAACTGCTGTTGACGGAGATATTGATATAGATGCAGCAAGCGATGTATTAATAGGAAATTCAGGCACGGCAGCGGGTATAGTAAGCACAACAGGAACTGGCGATATCTATGTAGATGCCGCTGATTCAATCTCAGGCGCTATTACAGTTGACGGTGCCGGTTCTGAAATAAATTCTTCCGGCGCAGTTAATATAGGGCAAACAAGAGATGGTTCCCTTATTACTTTAAGTAATAGTGGAAAAATTCAGGGAGTGGGAGATATTACTATTGATGGCGGCCGGATTATTATTTCTTCCGGAACAAGTATTGTAGATACAGCAGGTGATGTTGATATTCAGTCAACTGCAGCAGGCGCAGGCATAACCCAAAACGGCGATATAACAGCCGTAGGCCATACAGTCAAACTTACATCAGCAACAAGCATTGAAGATTCAACAGCAGGTGGTGCAAGCGGTACAATAACAGCCCGGACTCTAAACCTTAATACGGCCACCGGCGTTGGCGCTTCAGGCGATAATAACGAGCTCGATACGGCGGTAGAATATATTACAACTGACGCTGATACCGTGTCAGGCATAGGCGGTGTGTATATACTTGAGAACGACGGTAATAACGGCGGCGTAACGCTTACTGATATATCTACGGCAGACGGGCTTATTGATATAGAGGCCTATGGCCATACGCTGGCCTCAAGCGTTGTTGCGGGAGGAACAGCAAGAGATGTCAACATACTTACGCACAGCGATTTAACAGTAGATACTATTACAGCTGCCGGCGATACGGTAACTTTACAGGCAGCAGACGGCTCTATCTTTGATGATAATGTAAACTCAACACTTATTACAGCTGATGATGTTTCCCTGACAGCCACCTCTAATATAGGAGCAAGCGGCGAGACAGGAGATATTGATACAGATGTAACAACGCTTACCTTGGCGACCTCAACATCATCAGGCGATATATATATTACAGATGAAAGCGCCCTTGTGATTACCAATGCCAATACAACTGACGGCTCCATTGCCATTAAGGCGGCAAGGATTGCAAACGGCGACATGACTGTAACTTTAGTTACTGCTGCTGGAGATAGTAGCGATGTGACCTTACAGACTCTGGCCGGCATCGGCGGAACGAATGATATTATAATTAGCGGCCCGATTACTGCTGTCGATGATGACGTTACGCTTATTTCCGATTACGATATTATTGATAGTTATGCGGCCGGAACCGACATTACCTCTAGCGCGCTATACCTTATGGCTGGCGGTTCTGTGGGTACTACCGGCGACTATTTGGATACAAGAGTTTCTACTATTGACGATTATCTTGTGGATGGTTCAAATACTTCCGGAGCTATATATATCAGTGAATACGACGGAGTGGATTTGGGTTTGGTAAACGGGCTTTCGACCGGCGCAGGCGACATAACCATTACTAGTAACGCCACTGCTAACGGTGACCTTGTAGTGTCGAGCGTCACTGCGGGCGGAAGCGGTGACATATATCTCACTTCCCAGAACGGCGCAGGGGGCACTAACAATATTCAGGTCGGGTATATTACCGCTTTATCAGATAATATCACATTGATTTCGGATAATAACATCGCAAGCGAATATTTCGATCCGTATGTCAACATCTACGCCAACAACCTTTACATCCAGGCAGCAGGTTATTGCGGCACTTCAGGCACAGACGCGGCCATCAATACGGATGTCGCCTATATCAGTAATGTAGGCGCCGCGACCAAAGTGGCAGGGGCGATCTACATCAATGAGAGTGATGGTGTAACACTGGGCAACGATTCCGCTAATAACGCTTACGGCCTGAATAGTACCGCAGGCCCCATCTACATAACTGCGGCGAATAACGCCGACGGTACGCTTACCGCCACAAGCGTTACTATCGACACGGATAACGCTAACGGCATAACGTTGATTACCAATGACGGAGTAGGTGGGCTTAACGATATCTCTCTTGGCGTTGTCACGGCCGGCACGACATCAGCGGTAGTGACGCTTGTTTCCGACGATGATATTACGGATGGAGATGCGGGGGGCGTTGATGTTATAGCGTATGGGCTTCTTCTTGAGGCAGGTGGCAACGTGGGTGCCAGCGGTGACTATATAGAAACTACCGTTGCCACTATTGATAACAGAAGCGTATCCGCAAATGTCCACAACAATATTTATATTACTGAAACTAATACCGTAAACTTAGGTTCGGTTAACGGCCTGACTACGGATATCGGCGACATTAATGTTACTGCTGGCGACACTATAACCGCGACTTCTGTTACCGCAGGCGATGACGGGGATATAACCTTGATTACTACTTCCGGAGATATCGTTGTCGGATTGATTACTGCGCTTGATGATGACGTTTATCTATATGCTGCAGGTTCTGTTACTGACAACGATACTACTGAGCTTGACGTAGTGGCCAGCGGGCTTTATCTGCGCACCACCGCTACCACCGGCGGCAGCGTAGGGACATCCGGAAATCCTATTGATACCCGGGTTGATACTATTGACGATCAAACCGGGGGTAATGTCACCACTAATATTTATATCAGCGAATATGACGGGGTAAATCTAGGCAGCAAGAATACCGCTAGCGGTTTGAGTACCGATAGTGGGCATATTTATGTTACCTCTAACGCTACAGATGATGGCACATTAATTGCCACATTAGTTACTGCCGGAGGAAGCGGAGATATTTATCTTAAATCGCAGATAGGCCAGGTGGCTACAGGTGATATTAATGATATAGCAGTAGGCTTAATTACTGCCGCAGGTGATGATATCTATCTGGAATCCGATAATGATATCACCGACCTTAACCCTGATGCCGTAGTAGATGTGGTTTCTAGCGGCCTGTATTTAGCAGCCAACGGTACTGTAGGCGGTAAAGGCAGCAACTTAGAGCTTGATACTCAAGTTACCACTATTGATGATTTAAGCGCCACCCAAAATGTTTACGAAAGTATCTACATTATTGAATACGATGGCGTAACTCTAGGCAGTATTACTTCTACCGGTTTGACGACGGACACTGGCGACATTGATATTACTGCGGCTAACACCGCGGCCGGCACCCTGACTGCGACTTTGGTTACAGCAGGAGGTAGCGGGAATGTTAGCTTGACTACGCTAAACGGTGGTTCTGTTGATAATAATATCGCATTAGGCGTTGTTACTGCTCTTGCTGATGATGTAACTTTAACTTCTGACGGTGCGATAACTGATGTTTTGGCCGGCGAGGGCGCTAATATTATATGCGATATTGCTACGTTGAATGCCGCAACAGGCGTTGGTTCTGCCGATGATATCGATACCAATATAACGACATTAGATGTAATCAATTCAACCTCCGGTAATATTAATGTTACGGAGATAGCCGCCGGAGGCGCTTTAAATATAAATCAGGCAGCCCAACAGACAGCGGGTAATATTAATATTCAAACCGAGGATGGAACTTTGACTGTTGTTGTTGATCAGAGCGGTGTCACTGCTGTTGGCGCGGGCACAATTACGTTGATTGCCGGCGATGCTGGTGGTAGTTATGCGGATGATCTGGTAATTAATGACACGGTTACTTCCGCTACGGGAAAAGTTACTTTAACCTCATCTGGTAATGATGTAAATTTTGGCGCGGGAGGAGATGTTACTACCACAACCGCTGAAATTGAAGTGAATGCTCTCTCTGGCGCCGCTGGCGGTGCTGGTAAAATTACCATGGTTGATGGTACAGTACTTAATGCCGGCAGTGGTATAATTGACTTGAATGCTTACGGAAATATTACTTTGGGTAGCGTGCAGACAACTAGCGATTCTTCGACTGTTGGATCTGAGGGGGTAAATATTAAATCGGAAGCAGGCGCTATAATTGACGGTGGAGATACGGATGTTGATATTATCGCTAATACCGTCGGTTCGACGGTTAATCTTAGTGCTGTAACCGGGATTGGCAGCGCCGCTACACGTTATGCTCTTGAAACTACTATTGATTCATTAATTGCGCTTAATACGACATCCGGAGATATTAAGATTAATGAAACCGATGCGATTAATCTAATCAATGTTGTAAATCAGGCAACTGGTTTAATAGACGTGACAGCTGCCGGTACTATTACCACCACTACCGTAACCGCCGAGCATGGCGCGATTAATCTTTATGCTACGGCCGGGGATATTATGGATGTTGCTGGCGGTATGTTTACGGCAACGGCAAACTCAAGTATTAAGGCCAGCGGTATCATTGGCACAACGGATAATCTTTATAATGTTGATGTTACCGGTGAGCTTTGGGTTTGGGCCGGTTCGCAAACCAATGAAATTTCTGCTATTCTAGAGGGAACAGTGAGTAGCGGTGCGGATACTGAACGCGTAGAGATCTTTGAACCTTCGCCTCCGGGCTTAGTGTTATTGGATAACCATTTAATGGGTGGTGGAAATTACGGAAGCAAGAGTACTAATGGTAGTATTTTAAGTCGAGGTTATGGCGATATTCCGCTGACCTTAACGGATATGTATTATCCGTTCTATGATAAAGCGTTCTATCCTTATACGTATAAAATGTCCTTGCCGTGGGTGCTAAGTGAGGGCGCGATTATTAATGCTACCTTCCTGAAAGATCCTCCGGCAACTATTGATATTTCTGGGCTCAACATTAGCCCAATGACTCCGTTGCAGACCGGATTAGCTGCACCGTCGGCAAATTATTATGTAATTGGTGCAGTCAGGTAGTTTAATTGAAAGGAGAACTTAGCAAATGAAAAGGTTACGTATTTTAGGTTTGTGTTTAGGTGTCCTGGTGTTATTTAGCGGCAATGTTTTTGCTGCGACAAAAGATCAACCCGCAACAGCCAAGCAACAACAATTTAAGCCTAAAGAGATAAAGATTGATCGCAACTATGACGGCATCGCTGAGCGTATCGAGGTCTATGATGATAAAGGCTTAATTCAACGAGTGGAAGTTGATTATGATGCTGACGGCAAAATTAATGAATGGGTTTATTATGAAAAAGGTGTTGCGGTTAAAGGTGAAAAAGATTTAAATAAAGACGGTAAAGCCGATACGGCGATGATTTACGATGTTAAGGGGGTCATTATTAGAACAGAATCCGACGCTAATGGCGACGGTAGAGTTGATGAATGGGTATATTATTCTAATGGTGTTCCGGTTAAAGCAGAAAAAGATACAAATAATGACGGTAAAGTTGATACCTGGTTAGTTTATTAAAATATAATTAAAGTAGTAGTTTTACAGCCCTCCTTGTAAGCTTGACAAAGGGGGGCTGTTTTTTGTTGCCGTAAATACTAAAAATATAATTACTTTTTTGATCGCAGTGTTTTAAAATGTGGTATAATGCCTAAAATTATTGTAGTATATGAGTTATAGCAAATAAGCAATGAACTAATTTGCTGGGTATTAAAGGAGGCAAACTATGAAAATATTTATCAAAAGAATTACGTCTGTAATTAGTGTAGGTGTCGCGGCGCTGGTTATCGCCGGATGTATAACGACCGAGCAGGCGCCAAATGCGCAGATGTCAGGATTTCTCGGTGATTACTCGCAGTTACATCGCGGAAAGAGCGGACAGGCTGAGTTTACTTATCGGGATCGTAACGCAGATTTAAATAAGTACAATAAAGTTATACTTGAGCCTGTGCAGCTTTGGGCTGTTGAAGGCAAGGACTCTGCTTTGAGCAGCTTGTCTCGGGAAGACCAACAATTATTAGTGGACTATCTTTATGTCTCACTCTCTGACGCCCTTAAGAGAGATTATGCTATTGTCAATGAGCCTGGGCCGGAGGTGATGAAGATCAGATGCGCTATAACCGAGGCCAAGGCAACGAGCCCGGTTAAGGAGATACTTTCTACTGTTACTCCTTATGGATTGGGGATTAGTTATGCTAAACACTTCGCCCTTGGAACGCATAGCGGCGTGGGAGTAGTAAGTGTAGAAGGGGAATTGTTGGACAGCGTTACCGGAGCGCGCCTGGCTGCTGTGGTTGACCGGCGGGCAGGTACTAAATCATTGGCTGATAAATATACCCGTTGGGGCGATGTGCAGGATGCTTTTAGTTTTTGGGCGCGCCGGATGCAAACTAACCTGGCATTACTTCGAGCAGATAAAAATTAACGTTTAACTTAAGCCCTAGCGAAGGAGCAGTCATGAAAAAAACGATAATTATGGCTATCGGGATAGCGGCATTAATTGTGACTAATGCTTTTTGCATGGATCTAGACACTATGATGTCGATACTTGTAAAAGCTAAAGAAAGTATAGCCGTTACCCTTGATTCTATAGATAAGGACCTTTCAGGGGCATCTAATAAACTATCCAATGTTGACTTAAAAGGAGAGGATGCGCGTAAGATATTAAGCGAGTTGTGCAGGGAGCGAAATTATCTGGTTGATTGCGCGATTATCGATACAACCGGAAAAATGATTGTAGTTGAGCCGGCGGAATACGTTAAATATGAAGGCTCGGAGATAAGCAAGCAAACACATATTATCGCTCTTCTTCAGGACAAGAAACCCATCTTTAGCGATGTCTTCCGTTCCGTCGAAGGTATAGAGGTTATTGATTTTGATTATCCTATATTTTCCGATAAAGGCGAGTTCCTTGGTGCGGTGAGCATGTTAGTAAAACAGGAGGCACTCTCCGGTAGTATCATTATGCCGCTTGTCAAGGATGTGCCGTGTAAGGCATGGGTTATGCAGAAAGACGGCCTGATCATCTATGATCAGGATCCGAATCAAACAGGGAAAAACATTTTTACGGATGTGTTTTTTCAACCTTTTAATGATTTAGTTTCGTTTTCCAGGACTGTGTCCATGTCAAAAGATGGAGCCGGTTCATATGGTTTTTATGCTAGCGGGCTGGAGGATAAGACAATCGTTAAAAAATACGCGGTTTGGGATACCGTCTCTTTATACGGCACACAATGGCGTATTATCGTAATGGAGACGGATAAGCAGGTACCGAGCAAAAAAAATATAGTCAATTTTCAAGAGTAAGGCTAGAGGGTTCCCGGTAATATCATTCTCTTCCCGTTATTAGAAAATATCCCTCAATTAAATTAATTAGTTAAAACGTTACAAAAGTTAAGTCTTTGCTGCCCATAGATACAAACTTGACAAAATAATTATAGTATGCTATATTTTTGTTGTAAGCTATAAAAATAAGGAGAAGCGAAATGAGGCTAAAAGAATATTCGTTACGCGAAAAAAAGCATGCCAGGACAAAAATTGCGATAGTGAATGCTTTTATTAAGCGCTTAGAAAAGGTTCGTTTTGATGATATTTCTATCCGTCAGATATGTAAGATCGTGGAGGTTTCGGAAGGGACATTTTTTAATTATTTTCCGGAGAAAATCGACATTATTAATTATTATATGCATCTTATATTTCTTAAAGTTGTTGCTAAGGCCCGCCAAGATGTCTCGCAAGGGCAATATTTATCTTTAATTAATGCTACTTTTTCCAGGTTAGCTGAGGAGTCTTTAAATAATAACAATATTGTTTATCAAATGATGTCTCTGATGATTATTCAGCGGGAAAGGCCAAAGAAAGTAGCTATATCAAATTTGGAAAGGCAGATTTTTTCCCCTGGTTTACAAGGTATTGATAATGTTGAGGTTATGCTTTTAGAAGATTTTTTAAAAGAATGTTTGATCGGAGCAGTAAATACAGGTGAACTTCCTAAAGATACGAAAATTGAGGATGTTTTGGTTTCTTTGGTAACCATACTCGGGGGGACTTTATTAGCGGCTAAATTCGCGGCGATTAAGGATAGGTCATATCACTATACTCGTCAACTGCAGTTTCTCTGGAATGGATTAGGCGTAAATAAGGCATTGAGGGTGAAATGAAAAAGCAGGTTAGGTTTATTGTAAGCTTAAGCATTAGCGCAGCATTTACCTTTAATATTGTCCTTGCCGGCTATGCGGCTGAAGGGCCTATTTTACAGATAGGCCTTAACGAAACCATTAAGCTGGCTCTGGAGACTAGTGAAGAATTAAAAATAAAAGAACAGGAGATTAATAAGAGCCAAGGAATTTATCGGGAGGTGCGTTCAGAAATGTTGCCTCAGGTGAACGCGCAAGCGGCGTGGGCGCGTAATATTAATTATCCTGATGCCTCAGATACAACTGATTATGAGTTAAGCAGCGGGATTAGCGCTTCGCAGGTTCTTTGGTCGTTTGGCAGGATTGCGCATGCGGTTAATTCGGCTAAAAAAGCAGTCGAGGCCAGTAGGTTTAATCGGGAGGCGGGCAAACAGGAAATAATTTATACCGCGAAATTAAGTTATTATAGCAGTTTGCTGGCGAGGAATGCTTTGTCGATAACCGAGAAATCATACGTAAACGCCCTGGAGAACAAAAGATTACTGGGCCAGCGTTCATATGGCGGCCGCAGCCCTAAGTATGAGATTATTAGAATGAATTCTGAGGTTGCCGCCCGGGTTCCCACGGTAAATGAGGCCCGGACACAGTTTGACGCGGCTACGGAAACCCTGAGGAAGATTATCGATGTAGATCTTGATTGTAAAATTGAACTTACGGGAGATTCCCAGGGTGAGTATATTGATTTTAATTACGAAACCCTGGTAGTCGCGATGAATGAATATGAGCCTTCGTTACAAAGCTTCGGCAAGACTATTGAATCGGCTGAGGAAAAAGTAAAGAGTAAATATGCCAGCTTTTTGCCGACATTCTCTGCTTTTGGTTCCTGGGATTATCTTGGCGGGTCTAACGGACATCCTTTCTTAAATAGTAATGATTTAGATAATTATACATCCGCGGGCTTAAAGGTCAGTGTCCCGCTTTGGGAGGGTGGAGAGAAGCAGGCGCAGCTGAGCCAATCTAAAGCGGATAAAGAAATCGCTGTTCTGAGAAAAAAGCAGCTGGGGAAAAATCTGTTGTTAGAACTTAAAAAAGCTCATTTGGAATACGAACAGTATAAAGAAAACCTTAAAGCAAATATTGAGGCTGTTGACCTAGCCGAAGAATCATTTAAACAGACGCAGGAGATGTTTGCTTCCAGCCAGGTAACCTTGACCGATTTAAACGATGCGGAGCTTCTTTTGACTAACCAAAGGCTTAATAAAGAGATGACTTTGTTTAGCATTAATATAACTCTGGCCAGAATTGAAAAGCTGATTGTCGGACAATACCATGAAAAAAATATCGATAAAAAATCCTGATTTTCGAAAAATAATATATGCGGCATTGATTTTTCTTAGCGTCTTTTCTGTTTTCGTAAGAATTTCGCTAGTGAAACGCGAACGCGGCGCGGCGATTGTTAGTTTTGTTTCCGAATGGAATAAGCAGGGTAAACCGGTGACCGTTGAGAAAATTAAAGTAGCGGATATCCCGGTATATGTAAAATTTACGGTAATTAATAAATCGGATAAATTAGCTAACGGTTTTGTAACCGGGGATATTAAAGATAAGCTTCGACAGGGGCAGGAAGTTTACCCTACGGATAAAGGTATGCCTTTCGGAAGAATCACCAGCATAAGCCAAGAATTGGATACGGATACTGGGATGTTTCTTGTAGAGGTGGAGTTTAATGCTGCGGCTGTTCGATTGGGTTTAATCAGGGTAGTTTTTGCGCATACTCAGACTATACGGGAAGCAATCGTAGTGCCGAATAGCATCCTTGATTTTTACGAAGGTAATTATTATCTCTGGAAAATAGAGAATGGGAAGTCTAAAAAAATTCAGGTAAAAATCGGGCTGCGTAATGGGTACGGAACGATTATCAGCGCGGGGGTTAACGCCGGCGACCTGATTGTTATTAATGGCCGTAGCATATTGTCGGAAAATGATTTAGTGCGTATTGTTTCTGAAAGCAGGGCATTATGATAGAATTTTTTGTAAAACACCGCATTACCACGGTTATGCTTGTTCTGGTATTTGTGGTACTGGGCATATACAGCTATTCTAACCTAGAGGTCGAAAAAACCCCGAAGATAGATTTTCCCATTGTTACGGTTTCAGTGACCTACCCGGGCGCTACACCCTTGGAAGTGGAAACTTTGGTCGTAAAAAAAATCGAAGACGCAGTTTCCGAGATATCCGAGATTAAAAGAATTAAAAGCCGGGCATATGACAGCCTCGCTTATGTTTCTATCGAGTTTTTAATTGAAGCCGATGTTAATGTTAAATCGATTGAGGTAAAGGATAAGGTTGACGCGATACTCAATGATCTGCCGGATGCAGTAGAAAAACCCGTGATTGAGAAATTCGATCCATTGATTGTCCCGGTAGTGGAGTTGGTGCTTTCCAGTGATACCCTTGATTCCCGCGAGCTTTATGAATATGCCGATAAGACTCTCAGAACTAAATTTTCTTCGATTGCCGGTGTTGCTAAAGTTGATCTTTACGGCGGCAAAAAACGGCAGATTAATGTCTGGCTGGATCCGATGCTGATGAAAGAGCATTATATCAGTATCGGTGAAGTGATTAATGCTATGCTGGTAAAAAATAAAAACATTCCGGCTGGCGTTTTAGAAAAGGGTTTTAGTTCATTGGGGGTTAGGTTTATCGGGGAATTCGAAAATATTGACGAGATTGCCAAGATGAAGCTGGTTTCTTCCGATGGGTCAAGTTTTTGCCTTGAGGATATTGCTTCCGTCGAAGACGGCTATAAAAAAATTGAATCGATGGCGCGGTATAACGGAAAAGAAGTAGTCGGGCTCTCAATTAATAAAGCTTCGGATGGCAATGGAGTGTCGATTGCCCAGGAAATGAGCCGGCGGTTGGATGCTTATAGAAAAATTTTGCCGCAGGGGGTAAATCTGGATATCGCCACAGATACGACTACCTTTATTGTCAATGAGACCAGAGATACTGAATGGAGTATCTTGGTAGGGCTTTTACTTACTGCCGCGATTTTGTATTTATTTATCGGTAGATGGGATATCGCTTTTATTGCTTGTATTATTATTCCGACTTCGATTGTCTCAACTCTGTTTCCGATGTGGGCTTCGAAGTTTTCTATTAATATGATGACTCTGCTTGCTCTGGCTTCGGTATTGGGAACACTGATCTCCAACGCTATTGTTATTATCGAAAACGTATTAGTGCACCTGGATCGTCATGACGATCCGGTTAGGGCGGCGATTGATGGAACTAAAGAAGTAGTTGTCCCGATTATTGCGGCCACCGGAACGAATCTGGTGGTTTTTATGCCGCTTTCCATGATGGGCGGGATTGTTGGGGTATTCATGCAATCTTTTGGCCTTACGGTTGTTTACGCTACTCTTTTTTCCGTGTTGGCTTCGTTTGCCCTAACGCCCATGTTGTGCGCGGCGATGCTTAAGCCTAAAACAAATAAAAAACCGCACACCGGTTGGCACAATCATTTTTTAGATATATTATTAGCTCCTTTGCATTGGGTACGTAAAGGTATTGACCAGAGCATGGAATTTCTGAAGAAAGAATGTAAGCATATTTTTGAGCTTACTTTTCGGTATCCTAAAATAACCATTGTTACAATAATTCTGGTATTTTTTGGTTCATTTATGCTGGTACCGTATATTGAGAATGATTTTAGCCCGAAATCCGACGAAAATAAGTTTATTATTAACCTGGTTCTCCCGCAAGGTTCGACTATAGAGCGAACCATTGAAACCTGCAAGTTGGTGGAAGGGTATCTGGAGAAAATTCCGGAGAAAAAGTCGTATTTGGCGAATATCGGAGAGAATGGGATTGAGAATGCTAAGATTACTTTTGACCTGGTATCTTTAAGTGAGCGTAAGAGAAAAGACGTGGAGGTTATGGACGAGCTTACTAAGTTTATCGCGACGATTCCGGATGTTGAAGCAAGTTATGACCGCGGCGTTAGTTCTGAAGCAGGCCAGGGAGATGTGGCCGTAGATTTATATGGCGTTGATTATGATACGATGATTCGGTTATCGCAACAGATGAAAGATATAATGCAGCGCAGCGGATACTTTAAAAGCGTTATTTTATCCTATAAATATCCGCGCGATGAGATTCGGATGAAGCCGTTACAGGATAAACTTGTTGAATTCGGAGTGAGCGCCAGTGTTGTCGGAGAGAGTTTCCGGTCTTCGGTATACGGAGAAGATTCTAATACGTATAAGGAAAAAGGCGAGGAGTATAAGGTTAATATTGAGTTAAGTGATGCCTATGCGCAGGATTTTGATGATATAAAAGTAATGTCTGTAATTTCGCGTAAGGGGCTTATTCCCTTAAATGAGTTTGGCAGGTTAACCACGGATAAAGCTATCCCGACTATCCGGCATCGGGATAGAGTGCGGGTTATTCATCTTGACGGTTTTTTAGGTAAAAGCTCGCTGGGTATTGTTACGGGTATATTAAATAAACAATTTAAAGCCATGCAATTTCCAGACGGATACGGGTATCGTTACGTAGGTAATTCAGAGCATATGGATGAAACTAACCTGGAACTCGGTAAGGCTTTTGTGCTAGCCGTTATTCTGACCTTTATGCTTTTGTGCGCGCTTATGGATTCATTGATCGCGTATCCCCTGGCGGTTATGTCTACTGTGTTTATTTCTATTTCCGGAATGATTGCCGGTTTGTTTTTTCTGGGCCTGTCCATTAATGTTGCTTCACTGATGGGCGTGGTTATGTTGGTGGGCATGGTCGTAAATAACGCGATTTTGCTTTTGGATTACGCTTTGATTAAAATAAAAGAAGGCGTGCCGGTTAAGGAAGCCTTGTGGTTGGGGGCCTCGGAGAAATTCAGGGCAATTATAATGACTTCTTTGGCAATTATTCTAGGCGTGATACCGCAGCTTTGGTCGGTTATGGAATCAAAAAAATCTATGGGGGCGGTAATGACCGGAGGCATGGTTGCTTCAGTTATCTTTACCTTTGTTTTAGTTCCTGTGGTTTTTTGGTATTTGGAACGCTTCGAAAGAAAAATTTTTAAGCGTTGAAAATATGGAAAGTTTAAGGCAATTAGTTAGGCTCGGTCAATAGCTTTTCCAGTGACATATATAAGCATATTATCTGAGTGAATATGCTATAAAAATATATTAGGGGATTTAGCTTCTTGGTTTTAGGAATTGCCGTTATTCCAGCTAGCGGCTGACAGAGCAAATTAATTATCTTGATTTTTTTTAAAAAAGTTGTAGTATTGATTAGTAAATAGTTCCGAGTTTTAAGGTGGGTCTGGATTAAGAAAGTAACGAGAAACCTTTGTTTGTGGTGTATATCTACGGACAAAGGTCTTTTCTTTTTATAGAGGTTATTCTGTTTAAAATGTTTGATTTTTTTCCGAAGCAAATTTTTATAGTTGATCCGCTTTCTCTTTTTTTCCTTTTGGTTATTTTTGTTGTTTCTCTTCCGTCAGCTATTTACTCATTCGGTTATCTCAAAGGCGAATACTCATCTTCCAAAATAACTCTTTCCTGGTTTCTGCTGGTTGTTTTTATTTTATCCATGACCGCGGTGGTCACCGTTGGTAACGTATTGATATTTCTTGTGGCTTGGGAAATCATGTCTTTGGTTTCTTTCTTTCTCGTGGTTTTTGATACTACGCATGAGAAATCAATATGGGCAGGAACAATCTATATAATTATGACGCATATCGGGACGGCATTTTTGGTTGCCGCTTTTTTGATTTTGCATAAACATGCGCATTCCTTTGATTTTATGTCGATAAAGAATGCCTGTTTTACAATGCCTGCACCGACAAAAGATATTGTTTTTTTACTACTCTTAGCGGGCTTTGGAGCAAAAGCCGGTATCGTTCCTTTGCATATTTGGTTGCCTTATGCGCATCCGCAGGCTCCTAGCCATATCTCAAGCATTATGTCCGGCGTAATGATTAAAACCGCAATTTATGGAATAATTAGATTTGTAATATTTTTGTTGGGGGTAAATTCTTCCTGGTGGGGAGTTTTGATTTTAATTTTAGCGGTGATCACCTGTCTGGTAGGGGTGATTTATGCACTTATGGAACGCGACATTAAAAGATTGCTTGCTTACTCTAGTGTGGAGAATATCGGAATAATATTATTGGGAGTGGGTTTGACAATGTTATTCATCAGCATGAAGATGCCGTATTTAGCCGTGTTTTCTCTCATTGCCGGGCTTTACCACTTAGTAAACCATGCAATTTTTAAGGGGCTTTTATTTTTATGCGCGGGTAGCGTATATAAAGCTACCGGAACTCGTGATATTGAGAAATTAGGCGGTTTAATTAAGAATATGCCGCAGAGCGCGGTTTATTTCTTGATCGGTTCTATGGCAATTTCTGCCTTGCCGCCATTGAATGGTTTTGTAAGTGAATGGCTGACATTACAGGCATTTTTTCTGGGCGCTCTTAATTCGATAGGGGGGATAAAGCTTTTTTTAGGAATATGTGCTGCACTGCTTGCTTTAACCGGTGGCTTAGCCGCGGCGTGTTTTGTTAAAGCTTTTGGGGTGGTTTTTCTCGGGCTTCCCAGAAGCAATTATGCGCAGAATGCTAAGGAAGTACCGTTATCTATGCGCTCCGGCATGTTTTTTCTAGCGTTTCTAGCAGTTGTTTTTGGGATAGCTGCGGGATACATAATAAAATTATTAGCAAAAGTTGCCGCGGTGGTAATGAATATTGATATAAGCAGCATGAGTTTTTCTTTGAATAATTTTATTTTAACTCCGCAGGCAGGTAAAAGCGCATATCTTTCTGTACCCATGCTTGCTTTGGTATTAGTCGTAATGGGATTAGCCGGATTTGTTGTTTATAAATTATTCGGTAAGGGCAAGCCGTTAATTTATAAGACCTGGGATTGTGGTTATTATAAATTAGGCCCGCGTAATGAATACACCGGGACAGCTTTTTCTAAACCATTTAGGATTGCTTTTAGTTTTTTCCTTTTGCCCTATCATAAAACACAGAAGGTGAGGGAGTCATTTTATCATGTTAAATCATTTGCTTATGAAACGCATACAACCTTTGTCTTTAAAAAATATATCTATGCGCCTTTGATTGCTTTGGTGTTAAGATCGGCAAAGTTTATGCGCAGGATTCAGCCGGGTAGTATCCATCTGTATCTGGCGTATATTTTTCTGATACTTTTATTATTGATTATGTTTATGCACAAATTTTAAGATGATGGAAATTACCTTAATTTTACTGCAACTGATTTTCTTTATTGTGGTTGCCCCGTTTTTAAGCGGGTTAATTACTAAATTCAAGAATGGTTTTAGAATGCGTAAAGGCCAAAGTGTTTTTCAGCCTTATTACAATCTCCTCAAGCTGTTTTCGAAAGGCCAGGTGGTTTCTGAAACTACTTCCTGGATATTTAAGGTTACGCCTTTTATAGTGATTTCGGCGGTATTAACGGTTACCTTACTTATTCCTGTATTTATTTTCTCCAGCCCTTTATATTGGATGAGTGATTTTTTAGCCGTCATATTTATTTTTGCTTTGAGCCGTTTTTTTCTTGCTTTGGCAGCTCTAGATACCGGAAGTTCTTTTGGCGGGATGGGTTCCTCAAGAGAGATGTTTATTTCGAGCTTAGTGGAACCGGCGCTTTGTTTGGTAGTATTTTCTGTCTTTTTACAATTCGGGTCAACAAATATCTCTGTTTTCAGCGGCCAACATGCGGTATCCGTTTCTTCGATGGTTGCCGCAATGGCATTATTTTTAGTGGCAATTACCGAGACATCACGCATCCCGGTAGATAACCAGGAAACGCATCTGGAGTTAACGATGATACATGAGGCAATGGTTTTGGAATATTCCGGCGCTTCGCTTGCTTTGATTGAGATGGCTGCGCATATAAAACAAATGATTTGGTTCTTCTTAATTGCCCAGATTATTTTCCCCATTACTGCTTTAAACTTAGCTAATTTAACCGGGTTATTTTTTTGGGGTTTGTGGTATTTGGCCAGGATATTGATAATTGTTATCGGCGTGGCTTTGGTAGAAGTATTGGTGGCTAAGATGCGATTATTCAGGGTGGTAGATTTTTTAGGATTTGTTTTTGTCTTGGGGGTTATTGCCATGGTTTGTGCGATTTTAGGAGTTTAATATGCAATTTATAATCTTGTTTGCAGTTTTGATTTCCACATATCTTATGATTATTACCAAAAGGACATCAGCTTTAATTAGAAGTTTTCGTTATCAATCTTTTTGTCTTTTTTTGGCTGCTTTTATGACCGCGCTGCGTGAGCGCCAGCTAGATTTATATGTAGTCGCGGGGTTGTTGTTTATTCTAAAAGTACTGTTTATTCCGCAGTTATTATACCGGACTATAAAAAAGATAAAGGCCTCTGAAGAGCTGGGGCTATTTGTTAATCCCCAGCTATCTTTATTATGGGCTCTAGGTTTTACTTATTTATCTTGGGTTTTTACCGTGCGCTTAATCGGCGCGCAGGATGCCGCGCAAGTTATTATGTTTACCATTGCCTTTTTTGTGGTATTGGCGGGTACATTTTTGATGATCTTCAGAATGACCGCGCTTGCTCAGATTATCGGTTTATTAGTAATGGAGAATGGCATATTTTTGTTGGCATTCACGGTTTCAGGCGGGATGCCGTTTTTTGTTGAGATTGCCATATTCTTTGATGTATTTGTGAGTGTTCTGATTATGGGTTTTTTTGTTTATCGAATTAACAAATTTTTTACGCATATTGACGTAAACAAACTTTCGCGTTTAAAAGGATAGCTAATGCTGATATTTTTTATTTTAGGAATTCCGTTGTTACTTGCGCTGGCATGCTTGTTCGTTAAGGGCGAAAGAATTTTGGGTATACTAAACGCGATCGGTTATCTAATAATTTTGTTTTTAAGCGCGATTCTTTTAAAGCAAATTGCTTTATCCGGGGCGATTAGGTCGTTTTTTGGGTTTATCTGTTTGGATACTTTAAGCGTATTCTTTATTTTTGTTATTGCCGTTGTTGTTTTCGCCTCCGCCCTATATTCGATCGGATATATAAAAAATGACATAGAGAAGGGGATTATTTCCGAGAAGAAAGCCAGGATCTACTACCTTCTTTTTAATTTATTTTCATGTTCGATGTTTTTTGTCCCCGCAGTGAATAATCTAGGAATGCTCTGGGTGGCGATTGAAATGACTACGCTTATTTCAGCGTTTTTGGTGGGATTTTATAATAGAAAGGAATCGGTTGAAGCTGCCTGGAAATATATAATTATCTGTTCAGTGGGAATAGTTTTCGCGCTTTTGGGTACAATTCTTTTTTCCTACGCGTTTTCAATTTCCGGGCTTTCAAAAAGCCTGAATTGGTCGGATATGGTTCCGGTGGCGCATATCTTAGATAAAAATATCCTTAAAATTGCTTTTATTTTTATTTTAGTCGGTTACGGGACAAAGGCCGGGCTTGCGCCCATGCATACCTGGTTACCGGATGCCCACAGCCAGGCGGTGGCTCCGATTAGCGCGCTTTTATCGGGAGTTTTATTAAAAACTGCGGTTTATGCAATTTTGAGATTCGGTATCATTATAATTAAAGGTGTGGGTTTTGCGTATTTTGCGCATTTAATGATTCTTTTAGGAGTGATTTCTTTGATCGTATCCAGCGGTTTTATTCTAGTTCAGAAAGATTTAAAACGCCTCTTGGCTTATAGCAGTATTGAACATATCGGGATAATTTCTATCGGTTTTGGTTTAGGTACGCCTTTGGCTTGCGCGGGCGCCCTGATGCATGTTTTTAACCATGCAGTGACAAAGTCCTTTATGTTTTTTGGGGCAGGCAACATCGTGAGTATTTACAGAAAACATAATATGAATGCGATTAGGGGAGTAATTAGGGTGTTACCTTTTACCGGGATGATGATGTTTTTGGGGGTATTTGCGCTTACGGGGTTTGCGCCTTTTTCTATATTTATTAGCGAGATGATGATTATTGTTGCTGCTTTTACCAAAGGCGCGTATTTAATTGCCGCGGTATTGTTATTGTTTTTGGCCGTTATTTTTGGGGCATTCATCAATCACTTCGGTAAAATGCTTTTCGGCAATCTTCCTAAGGGTATGATTAAAACCGGCGAGCGATTATCCGGAAAACTTGCGTTTCTGTTTTTAGGCTTGTTGATCTGTGGAATAGGAGTTGCGTTTATATTTATTAAAGGGGAATGGATATGGATTGTTCAGAAGTTATTTCTAGTATAAAGAAAAGTCTTCCGGATTTTACTGCGCTGTCAATATCGCAGAATTATCCGGATGAGCTGAGCATAAAAGTTAGTCCGCAGGATTTTAAGAACATATGTTTGGTGTTACATAAAATACTTCCTTCTCCGGTAATGATGTTGTTTGCCGTTGATCAGCGTTCGTTTTCGGGGGTATTTGCGGTTAACGCGGTGTTTGTGAATTTAAAGCAAAAGCACTGGATGATTGTGAGTATGGATATTCCCCAAGAAAATCCTTGTTTTGATTCATTGGCTAAAAGCATACATTCAGCCATTCTTTTTGAACGCGAAATTTGGGAGATGTTTGGTATTGAGCCTAAGGGGCATCCGGATTTAAGGCGGTTAAATTTGCACGATGAAGTTTGGCCCCAGGGAAATTTTCCTTTGCGCAAGGATTTTAAGGAAAGCCCAACCGGGAATTTAAGTGATTACAAATTTAATCGAGTCGAAGGCGGGGGCATATTTGAGGTTCCGGTTGGCCCGGTGCATGCCGGAATTATCGGCCCGGGGCATTTTCGTTTCAGTGTTGCGGGAGAACCGATTGTGAACCTGGAGATTAGGCTTGGGTTTACGCACCGCGGAGTGGAGAAGCTTTTTGAAGGTAAAACTTTTTTTGATGCGTTGCCACTTGCTGAGTGCATTTCCGGTGATTCAGCTTTTGCCTATAGCGTTGCTTTTGCTACAGCCGCAGAAAAGATTTCCGAAATATCCATTCCGCAGAAAGCAGCTTATTTAAGAGGTATTTTTCTTGAACTTGAGCGCATGTATAATCATGTTAATGATATTGGCGGTATTGCTTTGGATGTGGGCTTTAGCTTTCCGGCAGCGTATGCCTCGCTGATCAAGGAAGCGATCCTGCAATTAAACGAGAAACTTGCCGGGAACAGGTATCTTAAAAAAGTCAATTCCATCGGAGGGATTTCTGCGGATATTGATGAAACTAAAAAGCAGATACTTTTCAGTTCTCTTAAGAAAATAAAAAATGATTTTAACGAATTGGTTAAAATGTTGAATTCCAGTGTTTCTTTTATGGACAGAGTGGATCGTACCGGTGTTTTAATGAGAAAGACTGCCCAGGATTTAGGCGTGGTTGGTTTTATCGCGCGTGCATCAGGTATTCCCACGGATTTAAGAAAATATTTTTTCGGAGTATATAAAGAGGCTGAATTTAAAATGATGACAGAAGAGGGTGGGGATGTCCTGTCAAGGTTGCGGTTGAGATTTTCTGAATTTGTTGAATCCTGCCGGTTGATTGAAGAGTTCACCCGGAAGCTTACCGGGAGCGTGGATAATAAAGTTAATCCGGTATTAAAGCCGGCTAGCGCGCTGGGTTATGCGGAAGGATGGAGAGGGCCTGTTTTGTGTTGGCTTAAAACAGATTCCTGTGGCGTAATTGATAGATGTAAGTTTGTCGATCCTTCAAGCCACAATTGGCAGGGGCTTGCTTATGCAGTGTTAGGAGATATTCTTCCGGATTTCCCGGTTTGTAATAAAAGTTTTGATTTGTCATATTCAGGAAATGACCTGTAAAAATTATGATATATATACTGAAAAATAGGATTTTAAAAGGTATCGTGACTAAGTATATCGGTCCGAGCTTATCTCAAGGGATAGAATCCGCCGGCTTGGAATTAAAATCTTTGATTCAAAAAAAATTTACCAGGTCTTTGCATATACGGCAAATAGATACTGGTTCCTGCGGGGCTTGTGAGTCGGAAATTATTTCAACGAATAACCCGATTTATGATTTGCAGCGATTTGGCATTAATTTCGTAGCTTCGCCGCGCCATGCGGATGCACTTTTAGTAACCGGGGCGGTATCGAGAAATATGCTTTTAGCTTTAAAAAAGACTTACGCCGCTATGCCGGAGCCTAAATTTGTGATTACCTGCGGAGACTGCGCTTTCGATGGAGGATTGTTCAAAGATTCTTATTATGTTTGCCAGGCAGTAAAAGATATATTGCCGGTAGCATTGCATATTCCGGGTTGTCCGCCAAGCCCGCTGGGTATCGTTCAGGCATTATTAACGTTTTTACGGAAGAACACCCAACGCTAAGAGGTGTTGCGTTGGTGTGCCTCTACCGGGCAAGGAGTAGTTTGATGAGCAAGTTTATGATTACGACATTGATGTTGGTCTGTAGTAATATATTTATGACATTTGCCTGGTATGGCCACTTAAAAAATTATAATGATAAACCCTGGATTGTCGCGGCGATAATCAGCTGGGGTATTGCTTTATTCGAATATCTTCTGCAGGTTCCCGCCAATAGAATCGGGCATCAGGTGATGAGCCTCGGGCAGCTTAAAATCCTGCAAGAAGTGATCACTTTATCAGTGTTCGTGCCGTTTTGCATATTTTATATGAAGGAAGGGTTAAAAAAAGACTACCTTTGGGCAGCGCTGTGTATCCTGGCGGCGGCCTTCTTTATGTTCCGTGGGTTATTCGTAAAGGGATAAAAAATTTCTAAAGTAATCTAGCTGCTTAAGAATTTCGCTGCAAATAACTCTCTGAATTTAGATAATTATTGCTATAATAGGATAAGGGCGATATAATTATTTAATATAAATTACGAGAGGATCTGCCTTGGGATTATTTGAGGCTTTCAATCTTCGTTTGCCTAAAATTAAAATCTTTAAAATCTAAATTCCTATGGATATTTTTATGACAGAAGCCTTGAAAGAGGCAAGGATTGGGTCGGCGGAAGGGGGTATCCCGATTGGTTCAGTCCTCGTCTATAAAGGTAAGATTATCGGGCGCGGCCATAACCGGCGGGTACAAAAAGGAAGTGTTATCTTGCATGCCGAGATGGATGCACTGGAAAATGCCGCAAGACAACCGGCACAGGTTTATCGTGAATCAGTTTTGTATACTACGCTTTCGCCCTGCGCGATGTGTAGTGGCGCGATTGTGCTTTATGGCATTCGAAAAGTAGTTATTGGCGAAAATCGCACTTTTCTAGGAGAAGAGAAGTGGCTTGTTTCGCGTGGCGTTCAGGTAGAAGTGTTGCAGAACAATGAATGTATCCGCATAATGACGGATTTTATTACTGCTAAACCGGAATTATGGCATGAAGATATTGGTTTATAGGATTACGGATAATTAATTATAATTAAAAGGAGAGCCCCATGATATTAAGCATAATAATGAGCTTGTTGTGGTGGGCGGTGATTATTTTTATTATTGTCAAATTGTTTTCTGGCGGCCGCAAGAGACATTATTCTTGGTTGCTTCGTGAGCTACCTTTGTGGGAAGAAAAGAATATTATTAATAAAGAACAAGGGGAGGCCGTATTAGGCCTTTATAAACTAAAGAGAGTTGCCCTTAAAAAGAAGATGGATATGGTTAAGATTCTTACTCTGATTGGGGTTATATTTGTAGGTTTAGGAGTTATTTTCTTTGTGGGTTCTAACTGGCAGAGAATACCGGCGCATGCCAGGACGATAATGCTTTTAGCGGTCACCATTGTCACTCTGTATGCAGGCTATGTTTTTAGTTATGAAAAAGAGGGGTTTGCCAATTTAGGTAAAAGTTTATTACTATTAGCGGCACTTCTTTGGGGAGGTTCGATAGCGCTAATCGGGCAAATTTACAATATTCCTACTTCTGACAATTGGTATATCATGCTCCTGTGGGCTTTTCCGATTGTGCCGATTGCGATTTTATTTAAAAATGATTATGTGCACATACTTGCGTCGATTCTGTTGATTATTTGGAATTTTCTTTACAGCAGCAGCAATGACATCGCCAATTATTACTATCCAATATTTATTTTTATTTTAATGTTACCTACGGCGAAGAATTTAATCTCCGGCCGCAGGATTAATATTATGGGTTTAGTTTTGGCAAGTTTTTATTGTTGTTTTAATAAGTATGAGTGGTTAGCGCTTTTAATCAGCGTGGGTTTGTTAGTTTGTTATTTAATCCAAAAAGAAGAACGCGGTTATCTTTATGCTGCGGTTTTTTCGTTTATTTTTTGGAATATTACTTATTTTACCGTAAGGCAATTGTCGTGTAATTTGTATTTTCTTTTGCCCTTTGGATTTATGTTTTATCTGACGTATAAAGATAATATTGAGAAGAATTTGATTTTTTGCCTAGTAGGTTTAATGATTGGAATAAATTTAGCAATATTTTCGGTTTATCAACTGTTTAATTATCCGTTTAATGAATCACAATTTACAATTTTTCAATTATTATCGGGGCTAGTTATTTATTCTGTAGGTATTGTTTCGCGGAATCGAGGGTATTTATTTCCGATAATTTTTAAAATATTTGGTTATTTAGTAACATTTATTTGTGTGTATCTTTTAGCGTTTAAAGCGATATTGGATGTATGGACAGGCGGAGCAAATAACGTGTATTTATTTGGATCTCTGATTTTAGTGGGGCTGATTACTCTGTTTTTGGCAGATGAAAGAAGGTCAGATAATTTTAAGCATAAATCTCGCCGGATAGAATTAGCAGCTCTGGTAGCGGCCTTATTAGGAGGCGTTATTTTATTGGTGAGCCCACATACTATATTTTTAAATATTATCGTGATGAATAGTGTTTTAGTGATTTTTGCTCTGAGTAGTATTTTCTTAGGCGTGGAGCTAAAAAGACCGCCTATTTTTACCCTGGGTATTTTGACTTTTGTCCTATTTATTATTACGCGTTATATTGATGTAACCTGGGCATTAAAAGAGAAGTCTTTGTTCTTTATAGTTGGTGGTTTGGTTATTTTATTTCTCGGTACGTTTTTGGAGAAACAAAGAAGAAAGATTATAGAAAGGATGAAACCAGAATGAGTAAAAAATTTATTTTCATTATGGTGAGTTTTTTATGGATTGCGGTGGCGGTCGGGCTGATCACTTCTAAACAGCAAATTATGCGCCTAGGAAAAACCGTACTTTTAGAGACTGTTCCGGTTGACCCGCGGGATTTTTTAAGGGGGGATTATGTAGTTTTAAGTTATAAAATAAGTACAATCGACTTAACGCAGATTCAAAGTGAAGAGTCTTATTTTAGACGCGGCAGGAGGGTATATGTGAAACTTCAGCCAAGGGGGCAGTTCTGGAATGTTGTTGCAATTAAGACAAAAATGCCCGCTTCCGATAAAGGAATATACTTAAAAGGAAAAGTTGAATTTTGTTATGATAAAAAATTAGGTTTAAATTATGGAATTGAGAGTTATTTTGTTCCGGAAGGTGAAGGTAAGGTCATGGAGAAGGTTATGCAGGGGGATAAGAGCCAGGTAAAGGTTGAAGTTTTGGTGGATACTGCGGGAAATGCAATGATAAAGAAAGTAATTGTGCAATAAATAACGATAGTTTTTTAATCTACATGAAAGTGGCGGATAATTTCTTTTAAGCAAAATAATTACAATGGACAATAAAGAGTTATTAGACAGATTGAATCGAGCCTATATTATGGAAGAGCAAATGACCGGGTTGCTTATCGATCTTTGTCAGCCCGCAGTTTTGCCTGATGATTTATCTAAAGAGGTACGCAAGCGCATAGAAGGCATTCTTTATAGTATTAAGGTGGATACTATCCGTCATAAGAAAGTTGTATTAGAGATAAAAGATAAGATAAAATAACTATGAATCAGAAAACATTGATTGCAAGGTTACGGCAACTTTTAGCGGTAGATAAAAATGCTTTTGATATTTACATTGAATTATCAAAATTAACCCAAGACCAGGATCAACGAAAAGCATTTTCTAGTATTGCAGTTGATGAGAAGCGTCACGTTATGCTAAGCGAAGAGATGTTGTCGCTTTTGGAGAAATAAAAGTTGACTGATAAAAAGCGCAAAATAGAATGGAGCAAGCTTTTTGAAGTCTTTATCGTTCTTCTGGTTATCCCTACCTTTATTTTTTATCTCATTGGACTTTATCTCCCCGCTTTATTAAATTTATCGTATTATTTAATTTTATCACTTTTTGTATTTCAGGCTGCGCTTTCTTACATGTATTCGCTTAGTGCGTTTAAGCGGGAAGAATTCCAGGAGCTTTCTTCAGCAAAACACCGAATAATTCCGAAAACCACTTTTATCGTTAGCGCTTACCTGCCGAATGAAATTGAAGTAGTTGAAGATACCTTGATAAATATTTTAAAACGCGTAAAGCGCCCATCGGATGGGATAGAAGTGGTTTTAGCTTATAATACCCCACATATGGAAGAGATTGAACTGCGTCTGCGGGAACTTGCTTATGAGTGGCCTGAGCTTATACTAGCCAATGCTTATGGCTCAAAGAGCAAGAGTGAAAATCTAAATTATGCTTTAGAAATCGCTTCGGGCGAAATGATTGTGCTTTTGGATGCTGATCATTTGATTTCTGCTGATTGTCTTTCTTTGGCCTGGCGCTGGTTGGACGAGGGGTATGATGTGGTGCAGGGAAGATGCAAAATTCGAAATGGTCCCAGGAGCATCGTTTCATCACTGGTGGAGGTAGAGTTCGAAGCTGTTTATGGGGTTAGCCATTACGCTAAGAGCAAAATTTTTGATTCCACACTTTTTGGCGGCACGAATGGTTATTGGCGAAGCACATTGATTAAAAAAATTAAATTTAAAGAAGATAAATTGACTGAAGATATTGATTCAACCTTACGTGCAATACTTGCTGGGAGCCATATCGTACATGATCGGGGTATTATTTCTTCTGAGCTTGCTCCGGAAACATTCACTGGGTTATGGTTTCAGAGAAAACGTTGGGCACAGGGATGGTTTCAGTGTTCGCTGCAATATCAGCTTCCTATCTTACGATGTAAATATCTTAATATTTTCCAGAAGTTTATGTGGTCGACGTTGTTGGTGTGGAGGGTGGTTTATGACATCTTTGGCCATTTCCTTTTACCAGTTGTATTTGCTTTCTGGATGAGTCGAGGTAAAATAACGTTGCCGATGAATAGTTTTATCTGGTTTACTTTAGTATTTACTTTGTTTAGCGGCCCATTTGAAGCCTTGGTAGCGTATAAGAATTCTTCTTTACCGAGAGCATCAATTTGGCAGTATTTTTATTATGCTTTTTTAACTTTTCCGTATACCATGTTTAAAAATACAATTCAGGTGGTTGCGATTCGGGATGAGCTTTTAGGAAAACGGGAGTGGGTAGTTTCTCAGAGGGAAAAATGATTCGTATAAATCTCAAATTTATTATATTTTTATTTGTAGTTTTATTTATAAGTAGCATAGCTTTTGCGGATGATAACTTTGATGAGTCATTAAGTAAGGCACGAAAGCTGGTTGAAGAAAAATCTTATACGGCAGCGCTGGAGGCGTATTCTCAGATTAGCGAAGGATTGCATCGGGATCCCGGTTTGGTTATAGAATGGGCACGAGTATATACTTATGCGGATAAACATATGGAAGCGATAAAACTTTTTGAGCAGATACGTGCGATGTATCCGCAACGTTCTGCGGAGATAATTCGAGAGTTGGCGGATCAATATAAATGGAGTAGCCAGGTACCTAAAGCAATAGATGTGTACAATGAAGGGTTGGTTTTAAAAGTTAAAGACTTACAGATATTTCTCGGGTTAGCCGAAGCGCTTTTTATGAGTAATCAAAAAAGTAAATCTTTACAAATATATGATGCGGCGCTTGTGCGTTGGCCGGATAATTTAGATGCTCTTCTTGGCAAGGCCAATGTTTTGAGTTTTAGCGATAAACTTGAGGAGTCTTTTACGTTATATCAAAAAGTTCTCGACAAGGATCCGGGTAATCTTACCGCGCTTAATTCTCAAGCTAGAGTTTTAGTTTGGCAGGGGTATTACCGTAAAGGGATTAGTCGCTACAAACAGATATTGAAGCATTATCCTAAGAATCCGGATGCAATAGAGGGCATTGCTTTCGGTTTGCATTGGCTCGGTGATGATGCCGGTGCCGTGGATAGAATTAAGGAGCTTTTTGAATTTGAGCCTAACCGTAAAGAGGCACAGGACCTCTATGCGCAGATTAAGAACTCGCGATTTTTATTTGTTAGGCCCTACGGGCGTTTTACGAATGATTCTACACCGCAAACAGTTACTACGGAGGGGTTGCGTTCCGGATCGCACCCGAATTATTCCACTACTATCGATGGAATTTATGAACATCAGATTTTACGGAAGAAAGGTTCTCTTGCGCCAACTATAGGGGCAAATCGCGGGGGCGTGGGTTTAGGTAAGACTTTTGGGGATACTTATGAGTTCCACTCTTTTTTGTATGGGACGCATTTTACTAAAGTTGATTTTAATCCTTTGACGACGAATACATGGTTTACGTTTAAACCGGATGATTATTGGCGTTTTGATCTTGCTTATGATCGGGAAACCTTCGACGACAATGATGCCGCCGTTAATAAGATTATAACAAATAGCCCGTCAATCTCTGTGGATTTTAGGCCGAATCGTTATTGGTTATTTAGTGCAAAATATAAACGGAGTTATTTTAGCGACGATAATTTACAGAATCAAGCTTTTGGGAAAATTGAATATCGTCTTTCGCAAAAACCTTACGTTAAATTATTTTATAACTATTATTATTCCGTATGGGCACAACCAGATTTATATCATGGCTATTTTGATCCCCGTTCGATTAGCTCGCATGCATTGGGATTATATACTGGTGTAGATCTTACTAAAAAATTATTTATCGAAACTAAGGCTTCCGGAGGCTATGAATTCCAGCGCAAGCCGAATGCTCAGGCTGAGGAATCAAATCATCCGACTTGTTATCTTGCCGCGAGTCTTAATTATCGCTTGGCGGATAACTGGCTACTTTCCACTTCAGGTGATTTTTTTACGACTTGGCCAGATCATGGCCAGCGTTCTTATCAGAAAAGAGGCGTTTATTTAAGTATTACTTATAACTTTGGAGTCAACCCGGGCACCTTACGTGACGCAACTCGGCCGTATCGTGTGACGGGAGGATAATTGCTGGTGGTAGAATCTGGATCTGTAGTTTACCGTTGTTGTTTAGTTGCAATATTGAATGTATAAAATATGAAAATAATAAAAAAACTAGTTATTGCCTGTGGAATAATTTTTCTTACTCTTGCAATTTTATTGGTTGCTAGTTTTGTGGTCATAAAACGTTTAAAAATCAAGGAAATTGTCGAGCGTCAAATCGAACAAAGTATTGGAATTAATGTTTCCATAGAAAAAATAGAATTTTCTCCGCTGCTTGCGCATGTTTGGGCAAGCGGCATAACGATACATAATCCCGCTGATTTTCAAGAGGATGAGCTCGCTTATATTGATGCGCTGCACCTCGTATTTGATCCTATCGAAATTATTACCAGCAAAAAACCGAATATTTACCTTTTAGGGCTGGATCTTAAGCGCTTGAATATCATAAAAAATAAAGAGGGCAAAGTTAATATAGAAGAGATTAATCCTCTTAAGGATAAGGATGCGGCGATTAAGAATAAAACTCTTTTTTATTTTGATGTGTTAGTGTTAGGTGTTGGCAGTGTCCGCTTTGCTGATTATAGCGGGCCGGATAAAAAGGAACATTTCTATCCCATCGGCATAAAGAATGCGGTGTTCGTTAATCTTAAAGATGAGCAAGATGTCGTTAGGATGATTGTTTCTAAGGCAATCGAGAATACGGATATCGGTAAATTAATTAACTTAAAGATTGTTCCGGTGGTTTCTGGAATTAATGATACTTTTGTTTCGGCTTGGGGCACGGTTAAAACCGGAACAAAAAGTGTTGGGGGGATTATTGTGTTACCGTTTAAATTACTTTTTGGAAAAAATTAAGATAAATAAAGCAGGCTGCCTACGATGATTGGAAAAATTGATTTAGATTATTCTCTGCCGAAAACTCTTTGTGTTCGATTAAAGGGAGATTGGTTAATTGCTTCCGAAATCCCTAAGAGTAATGAGGTTATCGCGCAGATTACTCAAACTAAAGATATTGGACAGCTTACTTTTGACACTTCCGAAGTAGATAAATGGGATAGCGCAATGGTGGCTTTTTTATTTTATTTAATTAGAGGGTGTGAGCATAAAAATATTAAAGTTAACTTTCAGAAGTTACCGCCAGGCGCGCAGAAGTTATTAATCCTGGCTTTAAAAGTTAACGAAAATGCTTCTATAGATAAAGCCGAAGATGGGTCGTTTTTTACCAGGGTGGCGGATAAAGTTTTAAAGCGTTTGGATGGCATGTTGTCGTTGGTTAATTTTTTAGGTGAAATTGCGATTGCCTTTAGCCGTTTAATTACGGGCCGCGTCTATTTTCGTTGGGATGAATTTATGGTAATTCTGCAGCGTTGCGGAGCGGATGCTTTGCTGCTGGTTTCATTAATTAGCGTATTAGTCGGTATAATCCTGGCTTTTATCGGGGCGACTCAACTTGAGTTGTTTGGAGCGCAGATTTATATCGCGAATATTGTGGGCATCGGAATGGTTCGGGTCATGGGGGCAATGATGGCTTCAATCTTAATGGCCGGCCGCACCGGAGCTTCATTTGCGGCGGAATTGGGCCTGATGCAAACCAATGAAGAGATTGATGCTTTAAGAACCTTAGGTGTGTCTCCGGTTGAATTCTTAGTTATACCGCGTATTCTGGCATTAGTAATTATGATGCCGCTATTAACTCTTTATGCGGATTTGATGGGCATCTTAGGCGGTTTTATTGTGAGCACGGGTTTGTTGGGGCTTAATTCAGTAGAGTATTGGCAGCATACTCAGTCCTCAATAACATTGAGTAATCTTTGGGTAGGGCTTATTCACAGTTTTGTTTTTGGCGTAATTATTGCGGTTGCCGGATGTTTCCG